>Ga0097621_100000864_pt1 | contig 21281 bp, 18 predicted proteins | sample KBSMisM72_FD_73165 | JGI IMG/M metagenome (GOLD analysis project Ga0097621, IMG submission 73165) | Miscanthus rhizosphere microbial communities from Kellogg Biological Station, Michigan, USA - KBS Miscanthus M7-2 (version 2) (version 2) | ecosystem: Host-associated > Plants > Roots >... | reverse complement strand
GCGTCCGGCGATCCGCACGCGTGCACGATCGCCAACGCGTGCTGATCCCAAAACGGCTTGAGCGGCGCGAGGCGCGGATTGAACCCGAAGAAACCGTCGAGATCGACGGCCGCATCGTTGCCGGACCCAGGACGTTGGATCGCGATGCTCGGCCGCGCGCGGTAATAGTCGGCGTCGCCAAACGGCACGACGACGCTCAAGCCGTCGACGGCGCCTCGCTGAAAGATCGCGATGAGCTGCTTGTCCCTCGCGCGCGCGCCCTGGGCGTACGCCGTGCGCGCCAGAAACGACGGCGCGAAGCCCATGCTGACGAGCGTGAACGCGCCGTTTTTCAGAAACACACGTCGCGACAACATCGTCATCTCCGCTGGAATTCCGGCCTGCCGAGTGCGACGCCGTCCGGCTCCGCGTTGGACACGACGACGCCGCGAAGCTTGTTGGCGGCGAGCGCCAGTCCGAAGTTCATGCGGCCAACCAGCGCGCCGGTGTTCACCCACGCGTCCGCGGTGTCTTTGTAGCCGGTCGGCGGCTGACATTGATAGAGCGGCTCGCCCAGTTCGGCAATCTGCCGCACGAGCACACGCGCGTCGTGAATCTCCGCGTCCGTGGCGCGCGCGGCGCTGACGACGAACTCGAACGGCGTTTTCACTTTCGCGTGATAGGCCTCGGCCGCGAAGAACTCTGTCGACGTGAGGATGGTGCGCATCACCTCGCGAAGATCGCCGTCGGTTGCCTTGAACCTGGCGGCCGCGCGATCGACCAGCGCGGGCGGCGGCGTGTCGCTCACGAACCGCCGCACGAGCTTGGTCGCGATGAATCGAGCCGTCGACGGATGCTTCGCGAGGATCTCGAGCACTTGCTCGCCATCCCGTTGCCCGCCGCCGTTGACGACGTGTCCGAGCACGAGCTTCTTCCCATCATCATGTCTGCGAGGATCGAAGCGAAAGCCGCCGCCTTGCCGCGGTTGATCGATTGTCCATCCTGTAAAGGCGCGCGCGACCTCAGTGACGTCCTGCTGGGTGTAGCCGCCGTCGACGCCGAGAGTATGCAGCTCCATCAGCTCGCGGCCGTAGTTCTCGTTCAGTCCCTTCGGCGCGTTCGGGTTCTGAAGCGGGATACGAGCGCGCGGAAACGCGACGTGCAGGCCATTGGGATCGACGCTCATCCAGTTGTCGAGATAAAAGAGCATCGCCGGGCTCTTCGCCGTCGCGCCGAGCAGGTCGCGGAACTTGCCGAGCACGTGCGGCCGGATGGCGTCGCGCTCGTATTCCGTCAGCATGAAACGGTCGGCGCCTTTGCGCGCGTCGACGTTGAAGTGGTTGAACCAGAAGTCGACGAGCACTTCCTGAAGCTGCCGCGTGCTGTAGACCGCGCGCAGGACTTTCTGCTCCTGCAGCTCGAGGATCGGCGTGTTCGCCCGCTGTTGTTCTGCGGGATTGGGTTTGAAATCCGATGCGTTGCCGTTTGCGGCGGCGGCGCGGCGTGCCAGCTGCTGCGGCAGCTCGAACTTCTCAGCAATCTCGCGCGACGTCAGTTGGAGCGTGGTGAACTCGGCCAGCCGCGCGTCGAGGCCGGCGTCTGGCAGTCGCTCCGGGTGCAGTTGCTCGTCGAGGTATCTGTCGATCCCGATGGCTTTGACGTGCTCAACATCGCCCGCCCTGGCACCAAAAGAGAGGCGATCGACAGCATGCCTTACGGCGGCGTCGTCACCCGGGAGGGCGGCAATTGCGAAGCCGAACAGGAGCGTCCGCGCAATCCAGGCGGTCATGGGAATTTAGACCGGCGGCCCCCGCAGTACGTAAAATTTGCGATCCGGAACACGGTTCGAGGGAAGACGGTTTGACGGGTTCTAAATCCCGGTAGTGAGCTTCAGGTCGACAACCCTGGTTTCCCCCTCGTTGATCGAGAACTCCGTCGCCCGCCCCTTCAGACGCTCGAGAAACTCCGGATCTGTCTGTGTGCCTTGCTCGACGTAGTCGAGCGCGATTGCATAGTAGTCGCCCGGCGGCAGAAAGACCTTGTACTTGCCGTCCTGATCGGGCCGTCCGCCATTCAAGTAGCGCGATCCTGGCCCCCATTTCTCACGGTCGCGGGCGAACGTGATGACGGTGTAGTCCTTCACGACATTACCGCGTGCGTCAGTGACGACTCCACCCGCGCTGCTCAGCTGCGTCGTCAGTTCGATTTCGAGGCCGGTGACGTCTTCGTTGGGCCGGAAGTCGATGCCGGTGTCGATCATGTCGACGCCGTTGAGGCGCACCGACTTGATCCGCGTGTTGGCGAACGGACCGATCGGATTCATCCTGATGTTCGCCTTGCCCGGAGGCACGCTCATTTCAAATGTGCCGTCCTCGTTGACCCGAGTCGGACCGCCGCTGGCGAGTGGCTGCTGAACGAACGGCGCGGCGACCAGTTGGATCGCGCCGAAGTTGGGGTTGCTCGCCTGCGAAGGCGCGGGAATGATTCGGCCAGTGACCTTCGACGGCTTGACGCCGACGAGGCGCACGTCGTTGATGTCTTCGCCGGCGACGGAAAGGTCCGTTTGCACGAGCTCGGTCGAGGGATTCGGTCCGCCGCCGTTCATCGGCATCACGCGAACGACGTAGTCGCCCGGAGCGACGTTTCCGATCACGAACGTGCCGTCAGGCCTCAGCTGTCCGCCACTGGTCATGTTGAATCCGACGCTGCCGGTCTGCATCATCATCAGGATGCCGGTCGCAAGTGGTTTGCCCTCCGAATCAACGGCGGTGCCCGAAATGCGCGCCAGCCGCGTTGGCGACAGCGCGATGTTCAAGTCCGAGATCTTCTGACCGACGCCGACGGTGATCCGCTGCGCTTCACCGGAGTTGGTCGTACCGGGATAGTACGTCGGCGCGTATCCCGAACGATCGTTCGAGACCTCGTTCGAGCCGGAGTTGACGCGATACGTCGCGGAGACGGCGTACTGCCCGGGAGGCAACCCGTAGAGGCGGAATTCGCCGATGTCATTCGTGGTGCCGTTGCGACCCGCGGGCATCAACTGCCGGCGGCCCTGGACGTACTGCGTGCGCATCGCGGCCACTTGAACGTCGGCGACCGGCTCGCCGAATTCGTCGACGACGCGACCAGTGATGACCGCGCCCCGCGGGAGACTGAAGTCGACTTTATCGAGGAGCTGTGCGTTGCGGACTTCGAGGAGCTTGCCTGGTTCGAGCGGACGCGTCTGCCCGTAACTCAGCCCGACGTAGCTGCCCTTGCTTGCATTCAACGAATAGCGGCCAGCAGCCAGGTCCTTGAATTCGTACGCGCCGTTCGCATCGGTCGTCGCGAGACGGCTGTCGCGGAGTTCCGGCGAGAACGCGCGGATCTGTGCCTTGCGCAGCGGCTGTCCGTTCGCAGCGTCGAAGACGTGGCCGCGGATGATCGCTGTACCCGTCTGCGCGGACGTGTCGCGCGGAGGCGGCGTCTGCGCCGCGCAGACGGCCGACGACATGACCGCCATGAGGAACGCCGCAACAGTCCGCATACCGGGCCTCCGCGTTAATCTTCATATCCTCAATTTCACGAATCAACGGATTCGCACGCGGCTCTGTTCTCTCATGAACTGCTGCACGTAGTAGGGGCCGCCGGTCCCTCGGCCAGTGGATCCACTGGCTTTCCAGCCTCCGAACGAGTTGATGCCGGGCCAGGCGCCGGTCGTCGCGCCGGCGCGGCGGTTTACATAGGTCACGCCGGCTTCAATTCGATCGAAGAAGCGCTGAATCTCCTTCTCGTCTTCAGAAAAAATGCCCGCCGTTAGGCCGTACTCGGTGCTGTTGGCGAGGTCGATGGCGTCGTCGAGCGTGCTGACGTCGCCGACGACCGTAATCGGCACGAACAGCTCCTCGGAGAACAGCGGATGGCTCGTCGGCAGCCCGTCGATCAAAGTCGGCTCGACGAAGTGGCCGTGGGCAAAGTCGCCGCCAGTGAGCCGGCGCCCTCCAGTGAGGATGCGGCCGCCGTCGCGCGCCGCCATCGCAATGGCCTTCTCGTAAGTGGTCACTGCATCTTCGTTGATGACTGGACCGAGGTACACGTCGCGATTGAGCGGGTTCCCGATTGTGATCTTCTTCGTCTTCTCGACGAGCAGCCGCACGAACTCGTCGCGAATCGATTTGCTCAAGTACACGCGCGAGCATGCGGAGCATTTCTGACCCTGCGCGCCGAAGGCCGATCGCATGACGCCGTCGGTGGCTTTGTCGAGGTCGGCCTTAGCCGTGACGATCGCGGGGTTCTTGCCGCCCATTTCGATGATGAGAGGCCGCGGCACTTTTCGCGTCGCGTTGTCCTTGATCAAGTGCATGCCGACTTCTTTGGATCCCGTGAACACGATGCCGTCGACGTCCGAGTTGTCGACGAGCTCCTGGCCGGCCGTTCCGCCGCCGCCGGTGATGAAGTTGAACACGCCGGCAGGAATGCCGGCCTCGACCATCACTTCGAGGAGTTTGTATCCGAGCAGCGGTGTCGCCGACGCCGGCTTGAAGACGACGGTATTGCCCGCGACGAGCGCACCGCCGGCCGGTCCCGCCGCAAGCGCGAGCGGGAAGTTGAACGGCGAGATCACCGCCCAGACACCATACGGTCGGAGCACGCTCGAGTTCTCTTCATTCGGTCCGAGCGTTCCGAGCGCGGTCTCGAATCCATGATGCTCTTCGACCTGGCTGCAGTAGTAGTCGATTAAGTCAGCGGACTCTTCGACGTCGCCGACGCACTCGAGCCTGTTCTTTCCGGCCTCGTAGCCCATCAGCGCCGACAGTTCCCAACGGCGTGAGCGGATGCCTTCGGCCGCTTTCCGTAAGAACGCGACGCGCTCGGTCCACGGACGCGCGCTCCACGCGGGATAGGCGGCTTTTGCCGCGGCGATCGCGTCGCGCGTCTGCTCACGGCTGGCGTTTTGAAACGTGCCCAGCAGAATCCGCGTGTCGATGGGGCTGCGGTCGTCGAATTCGCCGGCGGCGCGAACCTCGCGGCCGGCGATCACGAGCGGGTAGCTGCTTCCGAACGAACTCTTCACCCGATCGATGGCGGCGTCGAGCTCGCGATGCAGGTCTTCCATCTGATCGCCGCTCATCGTGGCGTAGGTAATCTTCTTCATTGGAGAGGCTCGTTCAGAAAGCGGATCAGCGGAGCGATTGTGCGGAACACGTCCAGCATGCCCGGATAAAACTTCGGACCCGTCGCGAAACTCGCCGGAAATTCCTTGCCGGCGAGAAACTGCCGGTAGCGCAGGTAATCCGCGGCTTCATGATCCTTGGCGAATCCGCGCGGGACCCGCTGCAACTGCTCGCCCTCGAGTCCCCCATCGAGCGCACGCTTGAAACGCGGCGCTTCCACGATCGATCGGAAGTGCGTGATGTTCTCTGCGAGATGTTCGCGGACGCGATGCAGCTGGGGCATTTCCGGCGCGTACATGCCGCCGCCAACCCACACACCGTCAGGTTCGACGTGGAAGTACATCCCGGCGCCGCCGCCCTTGCCGAGCGTTCGATGCCAGAAGCTCGCCGCGACGTGTGTCTTGTAGGGCCGCTTGTTTTCGGAGAACCGGATGTCGCGATAGATGCGGTACATGCTCTTCGGGCTGACGTGCAGCTCGGGCGCGACCGTCCGCATGTCGACCGCCAGCCGCTCGAGCACCACGAGCATCGGCCGGCGGACGACAGCGTCGTATTCGTCTTTGCGCGCGTTGAACCACTCGCGCCGGTTGTTGCGCTTCAGGCGGGCGAGAAACGTGAGCGTATCTCTGCTGAAACGCGGCGCGGGCTTCACGCCTTGGCGGTCTCCTGCGCCTGTTGTTGGAATCGCGCCATGCGCTCCTGCGCTTCGCGCGTCAGGTGGGGGACGATGCCGAGCATGCGCTGCATCAGCATCAGCTGACCGCGGTGATGCATCTCGTGCTCTTTCGCTGCCAACAGCAAGTCGAACCGCGTGCGCGACGGCGGCGTCGCGCCGGCTCGGAAGGTGATTTCTTCCGCGAGGAACTTCTCGTCGTTCAGGGCTTCGACCATCTTCGCGAACTCCTCGCCGGTGTCTTTCAGCTTCGCGACGATCTGCGCTTTTGTTTGCAGCCTGGCCTCTTCCTCGGCGACCTTCTTCATGTACTCCATGAAGTCGATCTTCTCGATCGGAATCCGCTCCCCGTGCAGCATCATGGGAAACGTCGTCAACGTCGCGATGTGCGCGAGCGTCTGTTTGACCGATCGCGAGTCGGGCGACGGCTTGAAATCGTACTTGTCTTCGGGGATGTCCTGCGCGATCTGAATCGTGTTCTTCCGCACCGTTCGAAACGCGTTCGCGAGCTCTTTACCACCGTAGTAGGTCATCGTATCTGTGCTCCTTTTTCTTACTGGCCGCAGGCGCGACCACTAAAACCAGTTGACGGGATCTTCTGAGAGATTGATGAACACTTGCTTGACGTTCAAGTACTCGTCGACGCCCCACTTGCCGAGTTCGCGGCCGATGCCGCTCTGCTTGTAGCCGCCCCACGGCGCCTCGACGTAGGTGGGCTGCATGGCGTTGACCCACACGATGCCGGCCCGGAGTTTTTTCACCGCGCGCATGGCTTTGAAGATGTCGCGGGTCCACACGGCTGCTGCGAGGCCGTAGTAGGTGTCGTTCGCGATGCGCAGCGCCTCTTCCTCGTCGTCGAACGGAATGACGGCCGCAACCGGACCGAAGATTTCTTCTCTCGCGATGCGTTGGCTGTTGTCGACGTCGTAGAAGATGGTCGGCTCGACGAAGTAGCCCCGATCGAGGACGCCGCCGGTCGCGCGATTGCCGCCGGCGGCCACCTTCGCTTCCTTCTTGCCGATGTCCTGATACATGCGCACGCGATCGAATTGCTCGCGGCTGACGAGCGGACCCATCTTCGTCTCGCGATCCAGGCCGTTGCCGACTTTGATGGTCTTGGCCTTTTCGGCCATCGCGTCGACGAACTTGCTGTAGATCGGCCGCTGAACGAGGATGCGGCTGCCGGCGGAGCACACCTCGCCCTGGTTGATGAAGACGCCGAACAACGCGCCGTCGACGGCCGCCTCGAAGTCTGAATCGGCGAAGAAAATGTTGGGCGACTTGCCGCCGAGCTCGAGCGAGATCTTCTTGAGCGTGCCGGCGGCGCTGCGCATGATGATGCGCCCGACCTCGGGGCTCCCGGTGAACGCGATCTTGTCGACGGCCGTGTGCTCGACGATCGCTGCGCCAGCCGTCTCGCCCATGCCGGTGACGATGTTCACGACGCCAGGAGGGAGGCCCGCGTCCGCGAAGCTGGACGCGAGTTCGAGCACCGAGAGCGGCGTCTGTTCGGCAGGCTTCAGGACGATGGTGCAGCCCGCGCAGATGGCCGGCGCCATTTTCCATGTCGCCATCAGCAGCGGATAGTTCCACGGCACGATTTGCCCCGCGACGCCGATGGGCTCGCGCAGCGCGAGGCTGATCGCGTTGTCAGGGACCGGGAGCACCTCGCCGTGGATCTTCGTCGCGAGGCCGCCGTAATACTCGAAGCACGTCGCGACGTCCGACATGTCGAACTCGGACTCGACGATCGGCTTGCCGCTGTTGCGCGTTTCGATCTCCGCGAGTTCGTCGGCGCGGTCGCGGACGATCTGGGCGAGCTTGAACAGCACGCGGCCCCGATCCTGCGCCGTGGCGTCCTTCCACGGTCCCTCGTCGAACGCCGTGCGCGCGGCCTGCACCGCGCGGTCGACATCCTGCGCGTTGGCGTCGGGGACGGTGGCGATGACTTCCGTGGTGGCGGGATCGATGACGTCGATCGTTTTGTGCGACGTCGAGGCGACATATTCGCCGTTGACATAAAGCTGATATGTTTTCATGCGCCCAAACCGCCACTATATTCAACAAACACGGGAGCTGGCAATGAGTCCGGACGCGCCGAAGGCGACTTATCAGGACGTCGATTTGATCCTGCGGCTCTACGAAATGCGCCGCGAAACGCGCATGCGCGAAGCGCGCCGATGGTTCGCGACGCACTTCAAGGCGAAGACGATGGACGAGCTCAACGTCACGTGCCCTCCAGGAAGCGAGCCGAACGCGTCGTACCGGATGTTGACCTCGTATTGGGAGATGGTCGCCTCGTTTGTGACGAGCGGCGTCCTCAACCAGGAGCTGTTCTTCCAAAGTAACCGCGAGTTCCTGTTCGTGTGGGAGCGCATCCGGGATCTCGCGCCTCAGTATCGGAAGGCGGTCTCGAGTCCTGTCGAGTGGAAAAACCTGGAGACGGTGTCGGCCGCCTACGTCGAGTGGTGGAATCAGCGGGCCCCGGGAGCCTATGACGCCTTTGTGAAACGCGTACGGGGATGAAGGCGTCCTTGGATATGATGTTCAGCTTCAATCGAGCGAAAGGAGTCAGTCGTGGCTGACGTGCTTGTTTCTACAGATTGGGTCGCACAACACGCCAAGGACGCGAACGTCGGAGTTGTGGAAGTCGACGTCGACACCGCGGCGTATGACCAGGGACACGTTCCCGGTGCCGTCGGCTGGAACTGGACGACGGAGCTCTGCGATACGTTGGTCCGCGACATCATTCCGCTGAAAAAACTCGAGGAACTGCTCGGCAAGAGCGGCGTCGACAACAACACCACCATCGTGCTGTACGGCGACAACAACAACTGGTTCGCCGCGTGGGCGTTCTGGCAGCTGAAGATGTACGGCCACAAGGACGTGCGGATCATGGACGGCGGGCGCAAGAAGTGGCTCGCGGAATCGCGCGAGCTGAGCACGGAAAGGCCGACGCTGGCGGCCAAGACCTACACGGCGAGCGCGCCCGACGTGTCCTTGCGCGCGTTTCTGCCCGACGTGCAGCAGGCGTCAGCGCAAAAGAAGGCGGCGCTCGTCGACGTGCGCAGCCCCGCGGAGTTCACCGGCGAAATCCTCGCGCCTCCGGGCCTTCCCGAAACCTGCCAGAGAGGTGGTCACATTCCTGGCGCCAAAAGCATCCCGTGGGGGAAGAACTGCAACGACGACGGCACGTTCAAGAGCGTCGACGATCTCAAGAAGCTCTACGCGGATCAGGGCATCAAAGGCGACGCGCCGATCATCGCGTACTGCCGTATCGGCGAGCGCTCGAGCCTGACGTGGTTCGTGCTCAAGCACCTGCTTGGCTTCCAGAACGTGAAAAACTACGACGGCTCGTGGACCGAGTGGGGCAATCTCGTCGGCGCGCCGGTGGAGAAGCCGTAGATGAGAGCGGAAGGCTATACGAAACGCCGCCAGCCGCTCGGCGACTGGGAGATCGAGATCGAGACGTATCAGGCCGGCGACGTCTTCTACTGCACGATCAACAACGTCGACCCGGGCGCGCGCTTCGCGCGCGCCGAGGGTGCGACGAGAGAAGAGGCAGAGAGCAAGGCGCTCGAGAAGGCGGAGAAGTACATCAAGCAGACTCGCAGGTTCACGACGACCTGATCGCGACGAGCGCCCTCCCGATAGCCTGGACGGCCTTCCGTACGGCGCGAACGGCCTTCCGTACGGCGTGAACGGCCTTCCGTACGGCGTGAACGGCCTTCCGTACGGCGTGAATGGCCTTCCGTACAGCGTGAACGGCCTTCCGTACGGCGCGAACGGCCTTCCGTACGGCGCAAACGCCCTTCCGCAGGCGTGACGCACCTATCTCGTCGTCGCGAATACGTCTCGTTTCGCCTCAAACACGAAACTGGGCGTGGGCTTCGAAAGCCTGCTTCGCAGCGTCTCTGTCTTCGCTGGGAACGAGCGGAAACGTCTCCAGCACATGCGCGAACTCCGCGGGCGCCAGCTGATACAGCTGCGCCGCGAGCACTTGCAGCCGTATCCATGCCTCGCGACTGTCGCGGCGCGACAGCAGGCGCGCGAGCGCCGCGATTTCTCGCTCGGCGGACGGCGAATGGCCAGGAGGCGGGATCGGCAGGCGTTCGACGGTCGCCGTCGTGACGTGCGTCGTCACGCGCATGCGCACGAGGTAGTTGACGACGAGGCTGTTGAACAGACCGCAGAGGAAGTACTGCCGCGAGAGGCGCGTCGGCGTGCGCAGGCAGAACAGCGTATGTGTTGAAACGCAGGCGGACGGGAGAATCGCCGCGATAAGCGTCGCCTTGTTCGTCGCGCTGGCGACATCGCGGTACGCCAGCCGCGGACGATCAAATCGATGCGTCAGCAGGCGGCCTGCCTCTGCGCGTCCAATCCGGTGCTCGCATCTGTCGAGATGCACGCGAAACGGCTCGATGTGTTTGCCCTCGACGACCGGTAGGCCGCTGCGCCCGAAACGTCCGCGGTCGTCGCTCGCGTTCAGCTCGCGCCCGAATTGCGCGAACCAGCCGGCCTCGCTGGCGATCGGTGGAAACAGCGTCGCCGCCCGTTCGGCAATCGCGACGTCGAGCGGTGTCCGAAGCTCCGGAATCGCCAGAGTGGAGCCTGAGAGCCGCTCGATGAGATTCGGGTTCAGACGCACGCGAAACCACTCCGAGGTTGCCGGCCGTTCGCCCGCCGCATCGAGCGACGCAACATCAGTCTCGCCGAGCCGGCACGCGATCGAGTGCGTCGGCGAGCCTTTGGTCGCCGTTGTCAGCACGAACTTGACGCTGCGGTGAATCGCGAAGACGCCCTGTTGGTTGTCGAGGCCGACGAGCGCGTCAACCTCACAATCGTTCAAGAGACGCCGGCGCAGAGCGGCGCTGCCATGATCGGTCGCCAGTCCCGCGGGAAGCACCAGGCCGAGCCGTCCGCCAGGTCGAAGGAGCGCAATCGTGCGATCCGTGAAGAGCTGGTACAAGTTCGCATGGCCTCCAGAGGACGATGGGTAGATTCCCGAATCGCGGACGAAGCGAAGCAGCGAGGTGTTGCCATGGCGGCTGCGGACGCGCGCTTCGGAGGAGCCGGCGTCGGCGCGAATCATTTCCCACGGCGGGTTGCCCAACACGGCGTCGAACCCGGGACGCGGCAGCCGGCCGCCGCGCGCATCAAAAAAGACCTCCGGAAACTCAAGCTCCCAGTGAAACAGCCGGCGAGCCGCCGATGTCTGTTCGGCACGTGTGAGATATCGGGCAGCCAGATGTGCCGGGAGTGATCCGCTCTGGCTGAGCACGTGATCGCTCAGCGTATGAAAGGCCGCGGCGGGAAGATCGTCTTCGTGTATCGACAGCCAGATCGCGCACCAAACGTCGGCGATTCGCTTCCAACGCGACAGACCGGTGTCGGCGCGCTGGAGTGATGCGAGCGCCTGTTCCTTCGCTCTCACGTGCTCGAGCGTCTCGTCGCGCGTCAACTCGAGTGAAAAACGAATCGGCAACGCTTCTCGTAACGCCCCTTCGACGGCCGCGTCGCCGAACAGGCTCTCGGCATCGACATGAGGCACTCGCCGATGACGCCGCGGTGCCTTGCGGAGATTCTCGACCCACGCGCCCAACAGGCTGTCGCCGCACTGCAGCCGGTGATCGAGAAACGTCAGCGGACGATCCGCGGCAAGCGTGGCCAGCCACAGCGACAAACGAGCAAGCTGCACGGCCATCGGATTGATGTCGACGCCGTAAAGACACCGCTCAGCGACTGAGCGCCGAATGGAGGCGCGCTCCGTCTCGCCGATATCGCTCGGGTGACAGCCGCCGTCGCGGATCACCGCCGCTTCGTAGGTGTGCGCCAGGTAGTGACACGCGGCGACGAGAAACGCTCCGCTGCCCATCGCCGGATCGACGACGCGCAGCGCGAGAATGTCGTGAGGCCGTGCGTTCTGAACGAGCGGGGCAAGCGTCGTGCGGACGAGGTAATCGGCGATGGGTTGCGGCGTGTAGAAAGTCCCGGTCGATTTTCTGACGCCCGATCCGGGCACGAGCCTGACCGGACTGGTCGACGGCTGATAGTCGAGCAGCGACTCGTACACGCTGCCAAGCTGCTCGACGCCGAGGTCTCGATATGCAATCCGCTCGCGGCCGCTGCCGTTGGCTGTCGTTCTCGTCGCGAGCGACAACAGGGCGCGCCGTGCATGCTCGTCGTCGAGATCGCGGCGCTCCGCCAGCGGCGTGCGTGAAGGGGCGAACAGCCGCCCGTTGAATGGCGTGACCCGAAGATCGCCGGCGCGACAGCCGGTGTGCGCGAGCCGCGCGATCGCGCGAAGCGAGTCCCACAGTCCGCGCGACTCGCCGCGACCGGCAAGCTCGACCATCGTGTCGATGGCATAGCTCTGGCGGTAGATGGGATGCCACAGCGGCACAAGGGCGCGCGACTCGGCGAAGAGCAGAAACAGAACGCGATAGACGACCGTGAGCGCCTGGTCGAGCGCGGCATGAAGTTCCGTCGTCGTACGTGCCCGCGGACGGACCAGCGCAGAAAGGACGTCGGCGGACGCGGTGAGGACGCCGTGTTTGAGCGATCGGCAGACGCCGACGCCGTGCTTCTCGGAATCGCCAAGGAGCGCGTCGAACGAACCATGGAGCGCGTTTGTCACGAGCGCGAATGCAGCCTGCGCCTTCGGGTCGTCGGCCACAGCATCGAGATCGAATTCGGCGTACCGCGACGAGTGCGGCCGTGCCGCGTCCATCACCCGGCATGCGCGACCGTTGTAAAGCACGCACCAGCGAGCGTGACGGCGGGTCGCGTGTGCGATTGCCTCGCGCCAATGCAAATGGAGAGGATGTCCCCACGACGCGACCAGCAGCACGATCGGCCACCGACGCTCTCCGAACGTCGCGACCAGCGACTCGCGATTGATGTGGACATCACGAGGAGGTTCGAATCCGAGGGATCCAAGCAGCGGCAGCACACCGTCCTCGAGGATCGCTCGAAGACTGGAGGCGGGTCCAAGCGACAACGACCGGCCACGCGTGTGACGGATCGTGAATTCGCCTGTCGATATTCTCGATTCGAGAAACGACACCGAGAGCAGGTGCCCGGTAAGGCCGAGCGGCATCGCTACGGAACCAATGTGAGCCGCAACGACGGTGGGCGGACGCGAACATCTCCGGTGCGGCGCAACAGGTCTGCCCGTTCGCACTGCGCCGCCAGGGCCTCGTCTCGTACGGCCCTCATGGCCGCATGGGCAAAATGCACTCGCCGATCGAACAGACCCGGCTGCTGAAATGACATGCCGTCGCCTTCAATTGCTGCTGCGATGGCCTCCGACCGGCGACGCCCGGCTTCAGCCAAACGGTGGACTGCCGCCAGCGCAGCGAGCTCCCATGGTTTAGCGGCAGCCGCCACGACATCCTCGGAGACAGCGGAGCCGCTGACACTGACAAGCTGCGATGACACGACGCGCTCTTGCTGGTCGCTGAGCACACATTCCCACATCGAAAGCATGTGCCCGGCCAGGCGGGCGCGTGTTTTCGCATTCCTGGCTTTGGCGATCAGCGGGCGCTTGTTGTCGACGGTGCGTGCCTTGAGCGCTCTCGCGAGACGCAGTCGCAATACGTCCGCGGACACATCGACGCTGTGAGAGTTGATCGCGTTGCTCTGATCGTCGTCGAGCGCGCCGTCGAGCGGATCCGGTGTGCCGACGACAGCCTGTGCACGGGCGATGCGCGCACGGAGCTCGTCGAGAAGCTTCGTCTCTCCGGTATCTGCGCCGATGAAATGGAAGACGTGGACAGCGCGGCGCTGCCCGATGCGGTCCACGCGCCCGATCCGCTGCTCGAGCCGCATTGGATTCCACGGGAGCTCGAGATTGATCACGATGCGGCAGCGTCGGTGAAGGTTCAGGCCCTCTCCGGCGGCATCTGTGGCGAGCAAGAGTCGTGCGCCGCCGTTGGTGAACGCGTTGACGGTCGCAGCGCGCTCAGCTCGTGACATTCCCCCGTGCAGCAGCAGGGCCTGTTCGGGAAGCTGACGCGCGAGCCACGCGAGCGTGTCGCGGTATTCCGTAAAAATGATTGCCGGTTCCGTGATTCGACGGAGCAGCCGCCGGATGGCGTGAATCTTCGACTCGGCATTGGCGGCGACCCGCGCCGACGCTGCGAGCGCGTTCAGCAGCCCGCGCTCGTGATTTCGATCCGCAAGCCCAAGGGCCACATGCCAATCTGGCGCTTCGTCGGCGCTCGCCTCGCCGAGGTCGTCGAGCGGAAGAAGCAACTGCGTGCCGATCGATGACTCGACGGAGAGCGCCTCGAGCCGGCGCGTGACCGAGAGAAGGAGCGCGTGTGGACTCGAGTACGCGCGCTTGTGGAGCAGCGCGAGTGCGATCCACATGTCGCGGCTTCTGTCGCCATGTTCCCGGCGGACAGCCTTGCTGAATGCGTCGAGCCGCGAGAACATCCGCCGCTCCGCCTGCGTGGACCGGACGTGCAGCCGGTGGATGCTCCGCCGCACCGCGTCCGAAAGCATGTGACGAGCTCGACGGAAGATCAGCAGGCGGTCGCCGTGGCTCCCCAGGCTGCAAAGCGACTCGAAAGAGGCGGTATTGCCGGAATGTGGTGTGGCCGTCAGCAGAACGACGTAGGCGGCGCGCGCTGTCAACGCTGCGCTTGCGTGTCGCCGGTCTCCGTCGTTCGCGACACGATGTGCCTCGTCGATGACGACCACGTCCCAGCTCGCGTTGAGCACTGCGCGGAGGACTTCGGGCCGCTTGACGTAGTCGATTGATGCAATCGCAACCGGCCACGTCGTCCATGGATTGACGTCGGGCGGAACCGTTGCGACGCGTTCGCGGACGGCGCGGAAATCGGCAATGGTCGCTTCGATGTGAAAACGCGCGTACAGCTCGTCCCGCCATTGATCGCGGAGACCTGGCGGCGTCACCACGATCACGCGATCGGCCAGCCCCCGCGTGCGCAATTCGGCGATCAGCACGCACGCCTGGATGGTCTTTCCGAGCCCCACATCGTCGGCCAGCAGGAGCCGGCACCCGTCGCCTCGCAGGACCGCGACCGCGGGTTCGAGTTGATGCGGCAGGATGTCGATGTCTGCGTGGCTTGCGGTCTGCAACAGGCCGGGGACGCCGCTGCGCGCGACAAGCGCGCGTGCCGCCCGCCGCCATCTCGAGATGTTGACGCGACGAATTGCGAGGGAAGGTTGGGGTACGACTTCGAGCGAGTCGTACGGCACGAGCAGCTCGGATCGATGTCGCCCATTCGTTCCGGTTTCAGTCAACGTCACCAATCGACAGCTGTCGTAGGGGCGCACGTCCACGACGCGCCAGGTCCGGCGGCGCGCGCGAACGACATCGCCAATGTGTAGAAGCTGCACGTCGAGAGCCTCGAGGAAGGCAGAGGCAACTGCCGTGCCGAGGGTCAGCGCGCTGAGAAAATTGCGTTGAACAGCAGACGAAACGTCGCGAGCGACTGCGCGCGATGCTGCACACGAAACCCGAGCAGGACGACGCGACCGGCGTCGACGGACGTAGAAACCGCAGCGGGCTTCCCTTGAATGACCTCGGCGCCAGTGAGCAAGCCGCTGACGAGGAGGTCCTGCGCGGCATAACGCGCGGCAATCTTCACGTTTGCGCCAACTGCGACGTCGTAGGCGGCGCTCGAGACGAACACGCCCGAAGTACGAGCCGGCAGACCGTACGAGAGCGGGTCGTTCTGGTCGATGTCGATGTGAACGATCGTTCCCGGCGCGAGAAGTTTCTCCCCCGCCTCGTGTGCCACGTCTTTGAGCGGCAGCTTGAACAAATCGATGGCGAGGCCGCCGGCTTGATCGAGACAGATGAGTGTGCCGCCCGCGCGGACAAACGCGTCGAGTGCCCGTTGACCTTCGTCACCGAGGCCGCCGGCGTACGGCGCAGGGGCTTCTTCAGGCGGCAATCCTTGAATCAACGACTGCGGTGAGGCGCTTGGGAGAACGATGGCGTCAAACCGCCCTCGCAAGTTGCCGGCACGCATGTCGGCTGGCGAGAGGCTCGTGAACGGAAACTCGTGTTGCTCGAGAACCCATCGCGTCCAGCCCTCATCGGTGTTGTCGCCCCACGGCTTATAGACGCCAACGCGGACGCGGCTGACAGGACGGAGTGCGGCGGGAGGCTTCCCGCGCGCGCCGTCCATGCGTAGCCCGAACGGCCGCGCGATGGCCTGCAGCGATTTCGCGGTGTTGCCGGTCGACGGCACCACCAGCGATCCAGCTGGGTAGTGAAAGCCGTCGACATCTATCGGCGTGTCGAGCCACGACGCCTTGACGTTGTTAGCGACGAGCCGGTTGACGGCGAGCGCGCCCGCAACGCCGCGTGCCTCGACGAGGTAGTACGACGGCTTCCTGTCGCCCCAGCTCGTGACCGCCGGCGGCACGAACGACGCCGCCTTCAACCGCGACATCACCGGTGCATCAAACGGGCGATCGACGATGCGCACGTCAACTCCCAGTTGGGCCGGCAATGTCCAGCCAGTGACGTCGTACGGCCGGTCCGCGGTCGAAGCCGCCGCGGGGTAGTCCTGCCGCTCCATGAGCGTCTTCAGGTACGAGCGATACGGCTGGGCGAGAAAGACGATGTCGGTTCCCGCGGGGTACGACACGCCGTTTGCGGTAAACAGCTCAGCGCTGCGTTCAATCTCCACACCGGCGTCGAGCAGCAGCTGCTCGAGCTTCGTAGCGGCCAGCGGATCGTGTTGTGTGGGTGGGATCACGAACGCGAACGGACCGCCGGCTCTGCCGGCCTCAACGGCGCGTTTGCCCATCGCGTAGAAATTCGAGATCACGTCATCGCGATACAAGTCGACGGCGCGAAGCAGTCCATGGACGGCGCTCAGCTCGTAGTCGATGATGTCGCGCAGCGTCCATCGGCCGCCCGCCCATGGATGCGGAGCGCCGACGTGCGGAATGCGTTCGTCGCGATCGGCTGGCGGTCGGTCGATCGGAGTCGCGACTCTTACACGCGCGGCTTCCGTCAGGAGACACACGGTGTTGTGGCCGAGCGGTGCGGTGTCTTCGTAGCCTGGCGAGTAGTAATCGAAGAAACTGCCGGACACGACGCCCGTGCGGCCGTCGCGCTCGAGCTGCAGCGTCATGGCCGAACCGAGCAACGCGGCCTCGCGCCACGCGATCGGATCCACGTTGGCGTCGATTGGATCGGCCACGGGAGGCGCGAAGAACCGCGCGCCGCCGTCGTCCATCTGGTGCATCGACAGAAAGACGTGGGGATGCCATTCACGATAGAAAAACCGCGCGAGGTTGCGGCTCTCGGCGAGATTCATCATGAACGCGTCGCGATTGATGTCATGGCCGGCGTACTTGTGATCGGGCCACGGCATTGGCCCGCCGTCAAACGGTGTGCCCTTGTTCCGGTTGTACCAATCGACGACCAGCCGATGCCCGTCGGGATTGAGCATCGGGATGATGATCACGACGAGGTGGTTCAGCCGATCGATTGTTTCCGGGTCGTTCGACGACGAGAGCTCGTACAGGAGCTGTGTCGCCGTCTGCGTGGCGCCGATCTCGGTGGCGTGAATGCTCGCGCCAATGGCGACGATGACCTTGTGGGAGGCGGCGAGCCGTCGGGCCTCGTCCTCGGCGACCGTGCGAGGATCCGCCAGCTGTTGGTTGACGGCGCGAATCTGGTCGAGGTTGCGGATGTTCTCGGGGGCCGAGACGATCGCAGCCATCGTCGGATGGCCGTCCGTCGTCGTACCGACGTCGACGAGCTTGACGCGAGCGGACGAGTTTGCGACTGCTTGGAAATACTTCTCGATCTCATCCGCGCCGGCGAGTCTGCCGTCGGCGCCGAGCGCGAAGCCGAAATACGTTTCAGGGGCAGGAATCGGCTGCGGCGACTGCGCGGCGAGCGCACACGAGCAAACGACGATTGAAACGAGAGCGGCGCGTGCGCGCACGCGCCATCATAGCGTTACTTTGTCGCGGCCCGCTGCGACTGCTCGTAGGCGGCGTCCGCCTCTTTGGAGCGCGTCTGGATTTTTCGAAGGAGCGCTTCGAGCCCGGCCTGACGGGGATCGAACATGCCCCATTCGTCCTGCGCAGGACGATCGAAGTGACGTTTCGACGTGATGCTGAGAGACGAGTTTGAGTTTGCCACGCCAGACCGCATCGCAAGTGCTGTACCTGAGCAGATTACTGAGGTTTTTGCGAGCGTCCGTCCGACAGGATGACGGTTTCGGGGGGCCGTGTTACAGATCCGCCCGCAACCACACCAGCGTGGCACCCAGGTGCGAGGACATGTCGTCGCGAAACGCTTCAACCTGCGGGAGGCGATCGAGTGTCGCCTGAACGATACCGCGCTGGACGCCGTGCCCGCGTCCGTGGATGACGCGGACTTCGCGAAACCCAGCGCGTGCGGCAGCGTCGATGTACTCCTCGACCACCGATGGGATGTCGCGAGGCGCGAAGGCATGCAGATCGATTTCGGGTTCGATCGGCACGCGATGAGCCATGCTATGGCTGGGCGTTCGAATACGTGGCTGTGACCTTGGTGGTGATGCCGCCGCGCGCGGAAAAGTCGCCGACGATGGTCATGCGCCGCGGTGCCAGAAGCGCCACGAGGTCGTCGAGAATTTGGTTCGTCACCGCCTCGTAGAAAATGCCGCGGTTGCGAAAGTCGATGAGGTAGTACTTCAGCGATTTCAGTTCCACGCACTTCGTGTCGGGCGTGTAGGTGATTCTGATCGTGCCGAAGTCGGGGAGGCCGGTCTTCGGACAGACCGACGTGAACTCAGGACAGTCGATATGGATTTCGTAGTCGCGCTCGGGGCGAGGGTTCGGAAACGTTTCAAGCGTCGAGCTCGACATGAGCGAATCTCCACCCGCGCGCAATTGACACGATGTTCAGCCCGAGCTAGGATACCGCGTTTTTCGAATGAAAACGGCGATTGCCGCTGCGCGCGCGGCGTCGACGTGAACATCACGCGCGTCAAGTTGGGATGGGGGACGCGATGACGGACGCCCGCAGGATGGGCAAGTCAGAACTGTTTTCTCACTTCGCCGAACGTTTCGAAGTGAAGCGGACGCAGGCTCGCGAGTTTTTCGACGAGCTGACGGCGCTCGCGGAAAAGGAGCTGAAGCGCTCTGGTGAGTTCGTGCTGCCGGGCATGGTGAAGCTCGTCGTGCAGAAGCGCAAGGCGCGGATGGGCCGCAACCCGGCGACGGGTGAGGCGATCAAGATTCCGGCGAAGACCGTCGTGAAGGCGAGAATCGCGAAACAGTTGAAAGATACGGTCCTGCCGAAGAAATAGCGCGGCCGGAGCGGCGGGCGACCCATCCACCTGCCGCTCCCGCCTCCGGCGGCGTCAGGCTGCCGCGGTTCCTCTTCCCGCCAGCATGCGGCTATACACCGTCGCCGGCACCAGCCGTGCGGTCTTCGCTTCGAGATTGGTAATCGAATCGTCATCCAAAATGATCCGGTCGTCCGGTCCGAGCGTCAGCTCCGCGCTGTACCGCCGTGCGCCTCGCAGCGTGCGCAGCTCGAAATAGCGTACCGAGTATGTCTGGTCGTCGATCGCCACTGCGTCGACTTTGACTAAAGTTCGAAACATCTCATCTCTCCTGACTGCTAGCTGGCCAGCGCCGATTGATCGTCGCGGGCAGGGAATCGCATCGTGAACGTCGTTCCGCGTCCGACTTCGCTTTCGACTGTGATCGTGCCGTCGAGTTGTTCGACGATGCGCTTGCTGATGGCAAGACCAAGGCCAAGACCACGCCGCTTCGTGGTCACGAAATCCTCGAAAATCTTGGCAAGCCGATCCGCCGGAATGCCGGTACCGGTGTCGGCGATGGAAATTTCGACGCGGTCGCCGACGCGCGAGGTCGTCACGGTCACGCGACCACCTGGCTGAGTTGCCTGGATGGCGTTCGTCACCAGATTGCGGTAGACGCGGCCGAGCGCGAAGCGATCGCCTTCGATGAGCAGCGGACCGTCGGCGTACGTGGATTCGACCATGACGCCGTTCCGCTCGCCCTCCGCCTTCATCGGCTCGACGATATCGGTCACGGACGCGTTCACGTCCATGATGAAGCGCTCGATAGGGCGCGGTCTCACGACGTTGCGGAGATCGTCCATGAAGCGTCTGAGGGCGGTGAGTTCACGCTCGATCGTGGCGTGGAACTCCGCACGGGATTCGGCGTCGATGTCGTCGCGCAGCAGCAGACGTGTGCTGTTGCCGATGTTCTGGACCGGGTGCGAGAGGTCGTGCACGATGCCCGCGGCCACGCGGCCGAACATCGCCTGGCGTTCTTGCCGTTTGATGTTTTCCTGCAGTTCGATCAGCTTGTCGGCCATGGTATTGAATGCCTGGCCGAGCTCGGCGAATTCGTCACCAGTCTGAATATCCACGCGTTCTTCGAGGCGGCCGGCGGCGAGCGCGTTCGTGCCGCGCTGCAGCGTGAGAATCGGGCCGATGAACTGACGGCCGAACAGATAGCCGACCGAGATCATCAGCAACAGCGCGATCGAAATCGTGGCGATCAGCTGTCGCTGGAGTACGGTGGCGTTGGCGTATGCCTCGCGCGTCGGCTGCTCCACGAGAATCGTCCAGCCGAGAGGGGCCATGGAGGCGGCAACGCCGAGCACGGTTTCGCCGTGGTCATCCGTATATTCGCTTGCGACCGGCGTCGTGGAACCGCTCGCGCCGCGCAGCATGGTCATGAGTGGATGTCCGCTCATGTTCCGTGCCTGGGCAACGAGCGCCTTCTTGTCCGGGTCGCCGTGCGCCACCAGCTCGCCGTTGGTCGCAAGCACCATCGCATAGCCGTGGGCGCCGATGCGGACTCGATCGACCGTGCTCCACATTTCCTCGAGACTGAACTGTCCCACGAGCCAGCCGGCAGGCTCACCAAGCCGGGTGAGGTGAATCACGAACAGGGTGCTCGGGAGCAGATCTTCATCGACGCTGATGCCCGACATCGCCACGTTGTCGACGAGGATCGGTGCGTTTTTCGGGATGTGAACGCGCGGCGTGCCGATGCGGCTCGTGGCGAGCACGCGGCCGTCTTCAGCAAACAGGCTGATTTCGCGGAACTCGCGAATTTCGAGGACATAGTTCTTGACGATGCGATCCTGCTGGGCCGCCGTGATGCCTGTGTCTTGCAGGTTTGCGGCGAGCGCCTTCAGGAGCTCGGCGTTGGTGGTCACGTAGCGTCGGATTTCTTCGGCAGCGCGGGTCGCGACGTTCTCATTCCCCTGCATCACTTCCTGGCGAGTGCCTCGCTGGAGCGACATGATCGAGATGATGCCGTACGCGATAAGCGGCACGACGGCGGCCAGCGCAAGAAGCAGCGCGAATCGCGTCGCGATGTGCCGGATGAAGCGGCGCATGTCTAGTTCGCGGGTGTGACCTGTTGCGTCCCAGCCGGGCGCCAGAGTCGAAGCGTGTTAAGAACGTCGCCATTTTGTTCCGGACTCTCGACGTGAAAGC
>Ga0097621_100000863_pt1 | contig 21287 bp, 13 predicted proteins | sample KBSMisM72_FD_73165 | JGI IMG/M metagenome (GOLD analysis project Ga0097621, IMG submission 73165) | Miscanthus rhizosphere microbial communities from Kellogg Biological Station, Michigan, USA - KBS Miscanthus M7-2 (version 2) (version 2) | ecosystem: Host-associated > Plants > Roots >... | reverse complement strand
GATCAGACTTGCTACAAACATCAGCAGCACAAAGAACGCGGAAGCGATCAAATACGTGCTGAGGTCCGCCGAAGGCACCATGAATAAGAGACTCCCAAGGCTTCTCGTCAATGCAAACGCGAGGAAGAGTCCCAGTCCAAGTCCGATCAAAACGGGCACAGCCCCCTGAACCAGTATCATCTTAATGATCGTAGACGGTCGGGCGCCGACAGCGATGCGAATCCCGATTTCGTGAGTTCGATTCGCGACCGACGTGGTCATCACTCCATATAGACCAACGGCCGCAAGCAACAGCCCGGTCGCAGCAAAAATGCCGAGTAACACCACGCTGAAACGAGCCTGCGCGAGTGCTTCGTCAACGACCTCGCCCATCGTTCTGATGTTGTAAACCGGTTGGCTCTTATCAACAGCCGCTACTTCGCTGCGAAAGGAAGCTGCAGAAGGAGTCGTTGCAGAATTCAGTTTCGCGACCACAGTCATGTTGTGCGATGGTCTCTGAAAATACGGAATGTACAATTCAGGCTTGGGCTCGGCTTCAATGTTTGCCTGCCGAACGTCGCCGACGACGCCGACGATCTCCACCCAACTGTCCTCGGCTTCTTCGAAGCGCAGCCGGCGGCCCACGGGATTCTCGCCATTCCAGTATCGTTTGGCGCCGGTTTCGTTGATTACAACGACATTGGGATTTCCCCAATCGCTCGCCGCAAAGAGTCTACCTTGCTTCAGCGGAATACCCATCGTCTTGAAGTAATCTTCAGTGATTATTCGACGGTCCATCATGAGCTGCTCAGATGGATTGTCCGGGCGCCCTTCAATCACAACTCCGCCACTGATTCCGGTTCCCGTCAACGGCAACTTATTGGTTGCGCCGACACTCTTCACACCTGGAAGCGCTCCGACCCTTTGCACAGTTTCCTTGTAAAACTCAATCACCTGTTTCCGGTCGGCATATTTCGATCGCGGCAGAGAGATCTGCATCGTCAAAACACTGTCCGGGTCGAAGCCCAGGTCGACATTCTGCAGCCGGTAGAAGCTTTTGAACATCAACCCGCCACAGATCAATAGAGCGAAACTCAAAGCGACCTGTGAGATAACAAGCGCGCTACGAAGGCGATGCTGACCTGGACCAGCACTGGAGCCACGTGCTCCTTCGTTGAGAGCGTCAGTGAGATTTGTAGTCCGGCTTTGCAATGCGGGCGCGAGTCCGAAACTGATGCCCGTTAGTATCGAAATCAGGAGGGTGACCCACAGCACGGTACTGTCGATGCTGATCTGTGCGGCGCGAGGAATCGTTGCCGGACCGATCGCGATCAAAGCCTTGATGGCAAATTTCGCGAGCAACAATCCGATGGCACCAGCAACCAGTGACAGCAGCACACTTTCAGTCAGCACCTGTTGAGCGATTCGTAGACGACTGGCGCCCAAAGCGAGCCGCGTGCTGATTTCTTTTCGCCGCGTGATAGCTCGACCGAGTAGAAGATTGCCAACGTTCGAACACGCGGTCAGCAAAACGAGGGCCGTGGCGCCGAGTAACATCAACAACACCGGCTTGACGTTTCCAACGATCTCCTCCTTTAAGGGAACGAGCCGGAGATGGTGGTCTTCGTTGCTATCCGGATATTCTTGGGCCAGGCGATCCGCGATCGCGCCCATATCAACCTGGGCCTGCTCGAGTTTGATACCAGGCTTGAGCCGCGCCACTGTTCCGAGATAGCGAACGGCGCGCAACTCGAGTACGTTGCCGGGCAGCGAAATAGGAGGTTCAGGGACCTGTTGTTTTGGACCAACCCACAGATCCACGCGCTCAGGAAATTGAAAATCACGCGGCATCACTCCGACAATCTGGAAGCTCTCATCATTGAGTGTTAACTTCGATCCGACGATGCTGTTCTGTCCGCCAAAACGCCGGCGCCATAATCCTTCGCTGATAACAGCCAGGCGATTGCCGCTACCCTGTTGGTCCGTTTCGTTGAAAGCCCGCCCGATGAGTGGCGGCATTTCGAGGAGTTGGAAGAAGTTTGGGGAAACTATGGCGCCTTCTAAGCGTTCCGGATCGCCCGCGCCCGTAAGATTGAAGCTCTGTCCACTGTAAGCAGTCAGGCCTTCGAGGGTTGCCGTCTGCCTCCCCCAGTCCAGGAAATCTGCTGGTGAAGCAGGCACCCTTGCATTCTTCGCTTGAGTACCCCAGACAACTGCAAGACGATCGGGATTCTGATAAGGCAAAGGCCGTAGAACGATGGTGTTTACTGCACTGAAGATCGCGACAGTGGCGCAGATGCTAAGGGCCATCACGATGAGGGCGGTGAGAGTGAAGCCCCAATTTCTTATGAACATTCTTAAGGCATAACGAAGATCCTGAGCCAAAAACTGCATTCAAAACATCCCCTTACGTGGTTCGTTCTCGTTGGACTGAAGTAATAATAGTCACTCAAGATCCACGTGACAAGCCGGGCATTTTGCCACACTCCGCAATCACGCGTTGCTCTCGGCGCTCGCGCGAACGTGACTCTTTATCGCGCTCTTCTTTACCGCAAGCGATAAGTAAGAATCATTCTCCGCGAACATGAACCCGTGCTCGACAAACTGATCCAGCATGATGCGAAGCTTGTCCTCCGGAAGCGGTTTCTCACTTCCTTCATTCAACATCTGATGGATGGCTTTGAATGAGCGCTTCTCGTCACAGAAGAGGTATACCCGGGCCTGTTTCTCATTCAGGTTTTGCCGCCGAAACGTGAGGCCCGCGCCTTTCACCAACGGCCGGTTGTCGTAGAGAGTGAGAAACCTCGGTCCTTTCTCGTAATAGAAAACGGTCCTGCCCTCTTCCCAGCGAGCACGCCACTCCTGCTGAACTTCCAGGGATGGTTTAATGTACTCCGCCGGATCCGCTGTTTGACCTTCCCACCTGCCATCGAAATAGTACGCGATTTTGTCGTAGTCCACCGGCGATGGGTAAAGCATCGGGTAGAGCGGAAACGGCGTGAGCGTAAGTTTGAACTTTTCCTTATCGAAGTGGTACGGGCTAAAACGCTCGAAGATCACCGCTGCTAATCCACTAGGGGGTCGCAGGTGAGACAGCAAGCGGAGCAGTCGCGGCAGATCTTTGTATTGCTCGGGACGCTCGCCGGGAAAGCCGTACAAAATGTTCCAGTAAGGATCGATGCCGTCCTCGTAACACCACTTTAGCAATTGAATATTTTGAATAGCAGTGACGCCTTTGCGCATCATGCGCAACAACTCAGTGTCAAAGCTTTCGATGCCGGGTTGTATTTGCGTTATGCCGGATGCTGCAAGCTTCCGAACTTGCTCGCGCGTGAGGTTAGCCTTGACTTCATAAAAGAGCGAAAGGTCAAAGTTTGCCTCAGCCAAACGCGGCAGCAACTGCTTGAAATAACCCATGTCCAGAATGTTGTCGGTGGCATTTAACTGAAGACAGCGGTACTCTCCCGCCAGCTTCAGAACCTCGTCGTAAACTCGTTCGGGCTCTTTTTTGCGGTAGGCCATGTTCTGACCGTTCAAACCGCAGAACGTGCAATGAGCTTTCGCGCCCCACCAGCAGCCGCGAGATGATTCAAAGGAGAGTCTGATAGGAAACCGCTTATCGATGTTCGCCCGCTTCGCTTCTTTCATGAAATCCGAGTAATCGGGCATCGGAGATTCGTTGAGGTTGTGTATCAGTTGCGCATCCGAAAAGCCCGGAACGATCTCACAGCCACGACGCACTGACACTCCCGGTATCTTCTCTGAATCGTCGTCGTTGTAAATGTTCTTCAGCAACTGCGGAAAACTTCGTTCAGCTTCGCCGTGCACCACGTAGTCAACCCAGTCGCAGGCCTTGATGACTTCGAAACCCATCTCCGCATCCACATTGGCGCCGCCGAGCACGATCCTCGTGTCCGGATGACGATCTTTGATCCGTTTGGCGAGCAGCAACGAGGCAAGCGTTTGGGCAAACGTCACGGAGAAACCGATCACTCGATACTGCGACCAGTCGACGCTCGTGAGAATTTCATCGATGTACTCCGGCACATAGTCGTTGACGATCTTCAGACATAATTCTTCGGAACCATTGGTCAACTCTTTCAATCGCTCGGCCATCCTGCTGCCCAGTTCCGTGCTGAGGAGGTCTTCCCAGGAATTCTTCAGCAGACCGAGCCCCTGCGGCCCAAAGAGCACCGAGGAAAAGAACCATTCCGGGAAAAAAGCGGAAGCCTCCGAAATTGATTCATACAGTTCGAGGCCGATCTTCTCGGCAAACTTAATGTTCAGGTAGTGAACGTCGGTCTTAACGCCGATCTGTTTGGCGCATTCCTTGAGGATGCCGATGGCGATTGAACCACGAGTCGCTGAACCCCACGGCATGTAGAGCAAAGCGATAGGATCGCTTGCAGGGAGAGTGAGGTTCAGTGCTGCCGGCGGCGTCGCTTCTTTGCTGATGTTGTACAACGAACTCATGCTGATGGTACTCCTGCGGTCATGAAAGAATCGTGCATCTGGTCGATATCCATAAACACGCCGTTGTGGCGAAATTGCGTGTCGAACAACTTCCTGTACAGACCGTCCAGACGATATAGATCAGCGTGAGTGCCGGTTTCGATGATGCGACCCTCGTTTATAACAACTACTCGATCCGCGGAAAGAATGGTTGAGAAGCGATGCGCAATAATCAGAGTGGTCTTGTTTTGCAGCAACGATTCGAGGTTTTGATACACGATGCTCTCAGAAGAGGAGTCCAGAGACGAGGTAAATTCGTCCAGGATCCAAATCTTCGCGTCTTTCAAAAGCATCCGGGCGATCGCCAAACGCTGGCGCTGACCGCCCGACAACTTCATTCCGCGTGAGCCGACGATGGTGCTGTATCCGGCAGGCAAGCCGATAATAAAGTCGTGCAAGTGAGCTTTTTTCGCCGCTTCAACTACTTCTTCGTGAGTAGCATCAACCCGTCCGAATCTGATGTTCTCTTCGATCGTCGAGTTGAAAAGGAAAGTGTCCTGCGACACGACGCCCAGCGACTCGTAGAGACTCTCGAACGCAAGATTCCTGATATCGTGACCGTCGACGCTGATGCTTCCCGAGTCGACTTCGTATAAACGACACAGAAGATTCACGAGAGTCGTTTTGCCGGCGCCGCTCGAACCCACCAGTGCCACCTTCTGGCCTGCGGGTATCTCCAATGACAGATCCCTGATGACGGGCTTAGTGCTGTTTGGATACGTGAACGACACATGGTCGAAACGTATGTCACCGTGAGCGCTGCTGAGGTGTACCGCCCGTTCAGATTCGCGGACGGTCGGTTTCAAATCCATGTACTCGACCAACCTGTCAGCCGATGCCATGCCGTTGTAGATATCAATCCCACGATTTGCCAGCGACTGGATTGGGCCATACAGACGAACAACATAGAGGTAAAAAGCGATCAGACTGCCGAAGGAGAGCGCACCGTTTATTACGAGGTGTCCGCCGTACCAGAGCACCACCACACTTGCGAGTGAGGTGAGAGCTGCGATCAGAAACATCGAGGTAAACTTGTACCTCAGTCTTGCAAGCGTCGCCTGGATGAAATCCTCGCTGAGTTCTGTGTGGCGGGAATCTTCGTGTCGCTCACGATGAAAGATCTTAATGACGTTGATATTCGCAATTCGTTCCTGGAAGAAGTCGAGTAGGCCTACATCCTTATCGCGTGTGACGAGGCTCAGCTGTCGCAGACGTTTGCCGGTGTACGTGAGAATAACGTAGAGCGGAGGTATGAATGAGATCGCGATGAGTGCCAGCTTCACGTCCAGATAGACCAGTACAAATGTGATTCCGACAATCTGAACAACCTCGCTGACAGCACCCAGCAGAGTATTGACCAACACTCCATAGACAGCGGTAATGTCTACTCGCAAGCGACCCAGGATGTCGCCGACCTTCACGCTGGAAAAGAAATCCATCGACTGGCTTTGGATATGGTTGAACAAGTGCCGGCGCAGATCGAAAACAAACCTGGCGCTAACCCATTCGTGGATGTACTCCATCACGCCTCGTGACGTGCTGGCGGCGATGATGGCCGCAGCCATGATGAGTGTGACCAGGTTTAGCAGATGCGCCTGGCCGTTCTTTATCGCGTCGTCAATAATGATCTTCAGCAGATATGGCGGCAGCAGTGAAAGTAAGGATGTAGTGATTAAAAGCAGAATCGCCAGCACGTATTTTTTATAGTACGGCCGTGTAAACGGAACAAAACGTTTGATAATCGCTAGATTAGAATTTTGAGAATTTCGAGACTTCGGCATATTATTCTATTCGTCTATTTCGAACCGGGCAGGGGCGGTTGAAACTGGTATCAGATGGGGTAATGAAAGAAGTCTGTGGCTCTATTCATTTACCCCATCCGAAAAGCTGTGGGTCTGGGGGCAATTAACACCCACCCTCACAGATAACTACTTTAATTTCCTGTGCTTGGCCAACGGCCGTTGCGGTATCTGAGCTGAGCTCGACTGTCGGTTCGAGATAGACATCATCGTTATAGTTTTCCATGTGCGTGCCTCCTTTCTTAAAAAGATAATGGAACAAAAACCTTGGTGTCCTGCCTTGAGATAATCACACTCCTCGTAATACCGGGAGTGAAGCTCTTCGGCCCGGTTGCTGCGTCTGCGACAAAATAGTCGAAACACAGGAAGGCTCACCGGTAAACTTTTTAAATGGTGAGTTCTCTGCCAACTCTTTGCCTTTAGACATCAGGGCGGCTGTTGTTAACATGCAGGCTTCTGAAACTGGATCTTCCATGTGGCCTTCATGCAAGAAAAATCCCCTCATCGCCGCACACGGCTCACAATCCGAAACGTGATTGCAGCCACCACAGCGGTTTGGTTTGTAATCGAGGATCTTCTCGCGCAGGCTGGTGCGCCATTTCGAATCCCAAATCTCCTTTAGTGTGTTTTTCTTCAAGTTGCCTACGACCGCGGTGTTGATAAGCTCGCACGGATAGATGTCGCCCTGCGCGTTAATCCTGGCCTTGGAAATAGCGGCCGTGCAGATAAAGTTCGTCTTTCGGTTCATCAGTCCGGCTTTGTATATTTCGGCCTGTTGTTGGACAGTCACGCTGTACTTCAAAAGTTCATCGTCGCCATTGCGGTTTGGAACCAGCTTGGTATCGAACTTGTAGTCAGCGCCCATCGCGGTCGCGAACTCCGGAAATTTGAAGGCATCCTCGAAGTTATCCCTCTGAATGTGATATTCGAGCCGGACCGGAACGCCGCGTTCGATGAGCAGCTTCGCCGCGGTGATGCTCTTCTCGAAGGTGCCGGCCTTTTTTGTTACTGCTTCGTGGATCGGGGCACTGGTGCCGTAGATGCTGATCTGGACTGTCTGGATGAGATGTTTAGCGAGTTGATCCGCTTTCTTCTCATCGATGAAGTTGGCATTGGTATAAAGATCGAAAAGAAACCCCTTGCTCTCCGCGTAAGCCACAATGTCTAAAAGATCTTTTCTCAGGAATATCTCTCCGCCGGTGAGGACAAGTTCGGGACAACCATGCTCGACCAGTTGGTCCATCCAATTACAGACTTCAGGGAACGGCACGATGTCTTTCTCGCTGAAGTCGAGATAACAATGGCGACAACGCAGGTTGCACGGAATCAGCAGATCCAGCCAGACGCGGAACATCGTATTCGCTTCCGTTGCTTCCCGATATAGCCGGCTGTTGATGTTGTGTGCTTCTTCAGTCAACATCGCGGCGCGCTCTTCGTCACTAATGTGATCGCGATGAGGCAGATCAACAATGCGTCTCTGCCACAGTTGTTCCAGGAACGTGTTGACGTCATCCCCAACTCTTTCCACCGGCACACGGTACTTCGCGCTCAGATCTTCATTAATCTGAGAGACGCTCTGGCCTTTTTGAAGTCGTTCCCAGATGCGTGGGCTGATTCCGCCGCAGAGCCATATCTCTCTGGTCTTTTGATTAATAAGACAGAGTTTCTTGCCCATAAGCCGTGTTCCCACGTGGGGCCGGAGTTGCACTGACGTGATGTTTTCCATGACTGATCCTCCCTAAACTCCCACGACCTCTTGGAAGATTTGTGCATTGTGACGTTGAATAGGCGCGCACTTGAGTAGACTTCCGGTCTCGAGGTAAGAGTGTGCCGGACAGCGATTGCATCCGGGCCGCAAACTACACGGCGGACACTCGCTTTCCTCTTCGAAGACCTTGCGAAAGTCCAGAAATCCAGGCGAGTACCAGATGTCTCGCAGCGATTGTTCTCTCAGGTTTCCATATTTGAAATCAGTCAGCCATTCGCACGGACTGATGTAGCCGTCGGGTGTGATAGCTCCCCGCACATGTCCGGGTTTACAAGTGCCGGGACTTGAGGAATCCGTTGAACCTCGCGTTGAGAGCAGTTTTCGATACTGAGTGTCAGTCAGTATTTGGACCAGTGGCTTGGTATCTCGGTCAGTCTGCGGGATCAACGACCCGGTATGAACCGCATGACGCACGCCCAACCTGGTCATGTCGTCTTCGAACTTCTGTATGCCGTCGAAGTTATCCCGCATAGTCACGTACTTCGCCACCAGATTGAAGTTCGCTTCACTCAACAATCGGATCGCGCGCAGGGTGTTGTTATAAGATCCGGGTCGCTGGGCGAGCGTGTCGTGCTGTTGAGGGTCGGCTCCGTAAAAACTCACGTCGAATGACTGCAAAAACGGCCGCATCGGCTCAAGCTTCTGCAACATCTTCTCGTCGATCAACGAACCATTTGTATTGAATCGAAGACTGAACTTACGATCGCAGGCATGCTGAATGATCGGCACTACATCCTTGCGAACAAACACCTCACCGCCGGTGAGTGTCAGCAGGTAGCAACCCATTTCGGCTAACTGGTCGAATGCGTCGAACCACTCTTCAGTCGTCAACTCCGTCGCGGCGCCACCATGCGTCGTGTTGTAACAATGCACGCATCTGAAGTTGCAGCGATACGTCAACTCGACGTGCATTTTTTGAATGTAGTGGTGCTCCCAATAGAGTTTATTGACTTGCTCCTCGACACTCGCTGCCGCGCCCGCTTCGAACTTGGGCGTCATACATACTTCCTGAGCTGGTCGTGGAGTCGTAGCCGCAGGCGGAGAGCTGACGTCTGCGTCTGCTAATGCATTAGCAGATCTACCTGGGGCAGTTGATACGCTTTTGAAGCCGCCGTCTTGTGCGAGCCAGAGCAGTCCGCGATCGTAGAGACGATCGAGGAAAGTAGTTACTTTTTCGGTAACTTTTTCGGCGGGTGCGTCGAGCTCATGGGCCACACTCAAGGCAATTTCATCAGCCGTCTTAGCACCGTCGATCAGATTCCAAATCCTGGTGCCGGATGGGTTGAAAAATACTTTGCGCTCGCCTAAATGAAGAATTGAAAATGAATCGGTTTGCCGGCAAGGAAGCAGTTTTTTACTGAAGACCTTCTGCATGATACACCTCTCCCAGGGGACTCGTTGGACACGGCATAGGCTGTCCAGGTCCTCGGACTCAAAGGGTCCAGAAGCCAAAAACCTTAATTGTTTCAGGTGATCGAAAGAGGTGATGGCACTGTCGGAAATGCAACTGCACCCATTATGTTCTTACACCCGTGAGTTCTCCTGGAAAACGCAGTCGGGTTACGTCTCCCACGTACTTGTTCTAAGCGTGAAAATATTTACAAGATTGCAAGACTCATTGCAAGAGTGTTTTGGGAAGCAGATCTGATCATTTGTGAGACAAAATATTCGTCTTCAGATTCTCTGTTGAGCGATAGCGTGCGGTGTACTGAGTTGGTGTGAAGCCCGTGTTCCTTTTAAAGTCTCTCGCAAACTGCGATTTATCTTTGACTCCAACTGCAAACATGATCTGTTTCATGTTGAGGAAAGTCTGCTCCATGAGCTCTTTCGATTTTTCGAGACGAAGCGACTTCACATATTGATTGAGAGGAGTGCCGGTCTCGGCTTTGAATAGACGACGCAGATGCGACGGAGACAGGTTGACCGCATCAGCTAACTCCTTCACCGATGGCGTGCTGCTGAGTGACTCGCCCAGAAGGTCCAGAACCGCTTGCACCCTGTGATCCATAGAAAACAAACACACCTGACCACTGAGACGCCGGGGGTCTAAGGGCTTAACGAGGTTTTGTGAAAGGGAGGTCTGGGCGATTCGAAATTCCACTTAACACTCGTGAGAACAAAGAGAAAATATTCCTCACGTTGATGAAAGTCAACTGAGGCAAAATGCCACGCAACGTACTGTAGGGGCGGCCCTTCGTGGCCGCCCGTGGTTTTGGTACGTGCTCGCCAAACCGAGGTCGTTGCTTCGTGAACCCGTACACAAACCACGGGCGGCCACGGAGGGCCGCCCCTACAGTTACGCCCAAGTCGTGTGATATAAACCTTGGCGCTCGTTCTCTTCTCGTTGCTCTTAGGAGGAGTCAAATGCTCACAGCTCTACGAACAATCATTCTCATCTGCTTACTCGCTCCGTCGTTGTATGCCGCTAAAGGCCCTGGATTTCAATCGTTCATTGTGGGTAATCCGGCTGATGCAGCGCCCTCTCAGAATCTGAGTCCCGGATTGGTGCTGATGGGTGGCGGCACCGATGTCGACGCGGCATTCCAGTGGATGTGCCAGCGCGCCGGAGGCGGCGATTTCCTCGTGATTAGAACCACCGGCACAGACGCCTACAATCCATACATTCAACAACTTTGCCCGCAAATGGATTCTGTCGAAACCATCATCATCACTACCGTCGCGGGGGCCAACACAGCTTACGTCAGCAATCAGATACTGAACGCCGAAGCACTCTGGATCGCAGGTGGCGATCAGTCGACGTATGTGAACTTGTGGCGTGGAACGGCCGTGCAAACCGGCGTGAATAATCTGCTGAACGTCAAGCACGCACCGGTGGGTGGCACGAGCGCGGGACTCGCAGTGCTGAGTCAATTCATTTACACGGGCGAACTCGGTTCGGTGACATCGAGCCAGGCACTCGCCAATCCTTTTCATCGTTATGTCACACTCGATCGCGACCTCTTTCAATCGTCACTCGGAGCAAACAAACTCTACGACTCCCACTTTGTGACGCGCGATCGCATGGGCCGGTCGATCGTATTCCTGGCGCGCATCGTAGCCAACGGTTGGGCCACTCAACCTCGCGACATCGGAATAGACGAAGAGACCGCACTGCTCGTAATGCCGACTGGCGCCGCCACCATGGTGGGCGTAGGCGCAGCATACTTCCTGCAAGCACCCGGACCGGCACAAGTACTCGCAGATCGCACACCGCTGACCTATCTAAATATCGGTGTGTACAAACTTCCGCAGGGCGGCACGTTCAATCTCTCGACGTGGACCGGCACCGGCGGCGTAGCCTACACACTAAACGTTAACAACGGTTCGCTGACTTCAACCCAAGCCGGCGGCAGTATCTACTAACGGACTACCTATTATGAGAAACACCGGTTTCCTCTTTGCAGCCTTCGCAACTGGGATGCTGCTCTCAATCAACGTCCTGGCGCAGACTGCGAGCACAACCGCTGCTGTCTCGACCGTCAAGACCGTTGAAGTCATTCCTTCAGCAAAAGAAGTTGAAGTGGGCCAACCGGTAAAACTCACCGTCGTCGCAACTGACGGGGCGGGCAATAAAATCGACGAACAGCCATCGACTTATTTCGCCGGCCCGTTCGACATTGCTGCCGTCGACGACAATGGCAATGTGAAGCTGTTTGGGACCGGCGAAGTGACGGTCGGCGCAATTGTTGGAGGCATACCGGGCATAACCACCTTCAAGGTGAAACCACCGAGCGTGAAGACGATCGATATTAGTCCGCTGAAACATCCGCTCGTCGTCGGCGGTAGCTCTCGACTCGACGCCGTCACACGAATCTTCAACGGCGATCCACGGAGCGGCGTGCCCGTCGACTGGTCATCCGATAATCCGCAAGTGGCGACGGTTTCGACCGGTGGGGTTGTCAATAGTATTGGACCAGGAAAAGCGACGATTACGGCAACGTCAGGATCAGCAACAGCAAAAACTACGATCACCGTAGTCAAAAGCGATTTGCATAAGATGGTAGTTGCCGGAGCCCCGAAAACGGCCCGCACCGGTGACGTGATTGCTTTTAACGCGAAAGCAAATCCTGACGACAACTTCACGGTCCAATGGGCCGTTAATGGTAACGGCGCCACGATCGACGACAACGGACGCTTCGTCGCTGACCTTCCGGGCACGTACATCGTGACAGCAACCAGCGGGATGATGTCGTCGAGCACTTCGGTAGTCGTCACTCCACGAAACCTGGAACGCGAAATCCAAATCGTTGGCCGCGCGCCGTTCAAGGAATTTCAGGGAGCGGAACAGTGGATCATCGGCAACTATGCTTACTACTCGACGATTTCGGACCGGTTCCTGGTTTATGACATCTCCGATCCCGCAAATCCGAAACTAACCGACACGGTCAAAGTCGATGCGCGTCTCGTCAACGACATATCGACCACAGCCGATGGCAAGATTCTCGTCATTTCACGTGAAGGCGCGTCGAATCGAAAGAATGGCATCGCTTTTTACGACACTTCTGATCCGGCTCATCCAAAACTGATTTCCGAATACACCGCCACCGTTACCGGCGGTGTTCACAGCGCGTTCGTCAATAGTCATTACGTCTATCTAACTGACGACGCTACAGGCTCGATGCGCGTGATCGATTTCGCCGACGTGAAGAATCCGAAGGAAGTGGCGCGCTGGCAAACTGAGAATCCACTGGCCGGCACGATCACGACGAAGGAAGGCGATCACATTGCCGGACGCTACATTCACGATCTACAAGTCAAAGATGGTCTGGCCTATCTCGCTTACTGGCACGATGGCTTGATCGTTCTCGACGTGGGCGCGGGATTGAAAGGCGGCAGTCCGGAGAATCCGAAGTTCGTTAGCCAGTTGCGTTTCAATCATCACGAACTCTACGGTGACGGTTGGCTTGCGGGAACACACTCGGTCTACCGTTATGGCAAGTACGTGTTTATTGGTGACGAAGTGTTTCCCGGAATCTTCGATATCAAGTCGCCGGAGCGAGTCTTCGTTCGCGGCATCGTGCACGTCATCGATGTCTCAGATATCAACAACCCGCGGAAAGTCGCAGAGTATCCGGTGCCTGAAGGCGGCGCGCATAACATGTGGGTTGAGAATGATGTGATGTACGTCGGCTACTACAGTGGCGGCGGCCGCATCGTCGACGTCTCGGGTGAGTTGTCTGGTGATCTGTACCGGCAGGGCCGCGAGATCGGGCGCATATGGACTGGGGATCCGAATGCCTTCCGTCCGAATCTGCCGATGACCTGGGGCGCACAGCCGCACAAGGGTTTGATCTACTTCAACGACATCAACTCAGGCCTCTGGATCGTGAAGCTCGGTGAGAAGATCGAGAAAGGTTCAACGACTTCGCCCAACTGATCAGTAGTTGGACAGGATTGCATCCTGTCTAATATTTATTTGTAGAAATCGATCCCCGCGGCACCCGGTCCAACATCCAGCGTCGCGACAGTTTTCAGCGCGGTGAGATCTATCACTTCGACGGTGCCGGGCTCTGATCCGATTCCCTCCACCGTCACAAACGCGTAAGCGTCATCCGGCGAGACGACTACGCCGTGCAGCACCTTTCGCTTCGTCGGTAGACGCACTAATTCCCTGCCGCTCTTCAACTCATAAATCGACACCGACTGATCACGCTTGTTCGTCGCAATCAGACGCTGCCCATCATGCGTAACCTCGAGGTTGTAAACACCGGGGCGCGCGGGGATGCGGCGTATCACCGTCCACGCATTCACATTAACCTCAACGATCTCACTCGATCCGTTACACGCAACATAGACAGCCGAGCCATCAATTGACGGTTCGGCCCAGGTCGGTGAACACGAGTTATCTCCCGGCTTCGGCGCCTCCGATCCATGCCCCGCGGCACTGTGCATCGAGTGCGTTGACTGATCCTTACTCACCACAAACTGACGTGTGACCTTAAAGGTACGAGTGTCAATCTCCACCAGCATGTCGTTCATCATGCAGGCCGAGTACTGCTTCGTGCCCTGCGGATTCAAACGTGAGCCATGCGGCATCGTGCACGTTGGTATTCGCGCCACTTCCGTCATCGTCTGCGTCGAGACGACAGAAACCGTCGACGGCACCATGTCGCCATGCAGATTGAAGTTGACGACAAAGAGAAAGTTGCCGTCACGCGAGATGTCGAGCGTTGCCGGAAAGTATCCCAGGGTAGCCTTGCCGAGGACCGCGTCGTTCTTTGTCGAGTACTTCCAGACCGTCCCGAACGGCCGCCCGTGCGCGATCGAGACGTAATAGAACTGTCGATCGGGAGAGATAACGATTCCGTGTGGACCGTCGATATCCACCGGCATATCACCAGTGTCGATCTGACGTTCGATTCGAAACCCGTCTGGTCCAAAACGAACAAGCGAGATCTTGTCCGCAGATTCAGACAGGACGTAGAGCAAGTAATCCTTATCCGGTTTGGTCTGTGATCTGGATGATGCCGGGCAGAGCGCACCCAACAGCATCACTAAAAGAATTTTCAGGTAACGATGATACTTTTTGCTCAACTCTGTCGCCTTAATAGTTACATGGAGCGAGATTCAGCCTCACGGCCTCTTTTTCGCCCGATATTTTAATCCAAAAAGGAGATACGAACGTGAAGGAGATTACTACTCAATCTACCGGTGCGGCCAACGAGCCCATCACCTCAACTATCATCAAACGAAGTATTTTTGCACTTTTCTTCGCAATTCAACTCTTACTTGTCAACGTAGTTGCTCAAGCTCAACCCTATCAGATCGTCAACACTCAAAACTCCGCAGTCGGCGGAGATCTGAGTAAAACCGTCACCACCGTTCAGGAAGGCAACAATACGCTGGACCGGTTTCTCATGACAGAAGTAGTGAAACCACTGCCCAACGAGGCGATTCGTGGCGTGATTCTTTTGCTGCCACCGCTTGGCGGCGGTTTTCAGAACTACGAAACCGGTGATAATGGTGATTACAACAATTCGTTCGTCGGCTTTTTTGCGCGCCGGAACTTTGCGGTCGTCGGTTACTCGCAGAGAGTGCATGGGCTGACTGCCGGATCCTGTGAGAGTGGCACAATCGATTGCTCGCCGATGGCGAATTGGGGGTTGCAAACCCTCGTCGATGACGCAACGTTCATCCGCGAACAAATCACGCAGAAATATCCGGGTATAAAGATCGTGGTCGGTGGACTCTCGCTGGGGAGCGTGGCGGCGCAGGCGCTTATCAACGCACATCCAAACAACTACGCAGGAGCAATTCTGATCGAAGGTACGCTGCACGACACGAATGCAGCGGTCCGTGCGGCCAATACAAACTTCTGTGCCTTATTCGAAGCCCAGCTCGCGGGCGGCGTGTATTACGACGGGCAGAGTGGACCAGGGTTTAAGTTCTTGAATCAACTCTCACAGGTCGCTCCAAATGCACCCACGATGCTTCCCGGTTTTCCTCCGGGAATCACCAATCACCAGGCGTTTGTTCTGGCATTGAGCGCACCACCGTTATCGCCACTGACACCGCGACCGGGTTACTTCAATCTCGCGGGGAATTTCCTTGAAGATCGGCTCTTCTTCGCAAACGAACAAATACTCCACGACAACATAGCCGTTTTTAACGACTATACGACCACGAGAATGTTTCGAGATCTCAATTGTGGTCTGGCCGGTGAGACGACGTTCAACAACAACTTGAGCAGCATTACGGGACCGGTGATCATGTATGCCGGCGGACACGGATTCGGGAGTGCAATGCTTGATACCGCACAACTGATGAGCGCCGCGGATGTGAGCATCAACTTCAGAGCGGACTACGGGCACGTTGATTACGTGTTTTCACAAAATCACCTGCAGGAAGTCGAGCATCCGATTTTCAATTGGTTGTTACAGAAACCGCTAAAGTAATTTAGCTGCATTGGTTCAACTGTAGGGGCGGCCCTCCGTGGCCGCCCGTGGTTTTGAATGGTGTTCGCCAAACCAAAGCCGTCGCTACTTGAATCGCCTTAGCTCAAACCACGGGTGGCCACGGAGGGCCGCCCCTACAGTTACGCCCAAATCGTTGTTTGCTACTGCAGGTCGAGCAGCCAGATATCGCTTTCAGTCGTGTAAGCCGAGAAGTAAATGTATTGACCATCTTTCGAGACGGCAACGCCTTGAATTTGCGCGTCTCGCAATGCCAGGATTTCGCGCGCGCCTTTCGTCGAAACATTCCCGAGAAATGCCTTGCCTCCCGAGATACAGATATAACCTGCCCCATCAGGAAGCCACATCGGGTAACCACCGATGTTAGACTCGACTCTCTCATATCGATTTGTCTCAAACGAGTAATAACCGATTTGCCCGTCAGTGAATGTCCCAATCAATTTCTTCCCATCCTGCGACCAGTCCCACACCGCAAAGAATTTCTCTGACGCCGGTAGTTGTTGCAGCGTTTGCGACGACCAATCTTTACTGAGATCGAGAATCACATTTACGCGATTCCGTTGAAAGAGCAAACGCTTGCCATCCGGAGACCAGAGCGGCAACGTTGCATCTCCAGGACTGTCGAAACTGACCTGACGAAGATTCGTGCCGTCGGCGTCAATGGTCCAGATCTCGTAACGACCGCTTCGATCCGAAGTAAACACAATCTTCTTTCCGTCTGGCGACCACCGCGGGTAACGATCGAAGAACTTATCGTTTGTCAGGTCTCGCCAGTTGGTTCCATCACGTTGCACGATTACGATGTCTTCCTGCGTCCCGCGCAGGAGTCTCATCACGAAGCGACTGCCGTCGGGCGACAGTTCCGGTCGCACTACTCGAATATCACCGCGCGTGATCGATATTGGTTCACCGACAACTTTGCCACGCTCCTGATCAAATTTGACGGCCTGAATATTTGCGCGGCGGTCTGTCTGCACATAGATGAGCCGTTTGCCGTTCCGCGAGAAGTTCATGTGACGGTTGAATGTTGCGGGAGTTGATACCGCCTCCGGTTCACCCAAAACTTTTCCAGTCTCTTCGTTAATCGGCACGCGCCAAAAGCTCATGTTGCCGCTGCGGTCGCTGGCGAAGTAAAGAAATTTGCCGTCGGGGGACCACACCGGATTCCAATTCGTCGAGGCATCTGTAGTAACGACTTCGATTTCTCCGCCGGCTTTCGAAATCGTCGCGATGTCGCTCCTGCCTGCACTCGGCGGATTAAACCAAAACGCGATGCGAGATCCGTTCGGAGACCATGACGGCTGCATCGCGTCGTTTTCACAAAGCTGCCGTTGGGCGCCGGTTTCCACGTCGGCAATCAACAACACGCTGGGATTGATGTTGCGAGTTGACGGCAAACTATGACCGATCCTGCTGCAAACAATCTCCTTACCATTCGGAGACCATGCAGGATGGTGACAACGCGGAATTACGGGCCTGACATTTTCACCCGTCGCTTCCATGACATACACGCCGGCCGGTTCGCGGTTGGAGTAGAACGCGATGCGCTTGCCGTCTGGAGAATACGACGGCTCATATTCGTCTGAAGGTGTATTCGGTGTTAACGGCCTCGCGTTCTTCCCGCCAACACGCTGCTGGAACAGATCGAAATTGCCTTCCGGCTCGCTGGAAAAGACAAAGTCTTCGCCATCGGGAGCAAGCGTCGGAAAGTATTCGGTACCCGGTTGATTTGTTAACTGTAAGTGCGACGCACGTGACCAATCGGGAGCCGTCGTTTTTGCTCTCGTGAAATACAAACCAAGCGGAATGGCGGCGAAGATCAGCGTGACGACGATTGCAACGGGCCAGAACCACGAGCGCCGCGCAATTTGCGGCAACGAGCCGGTGACGGCTTTCGGATTTGAGATCGTCGCAGCGGAATCAATCATTCGCAGCAGACGGCGAATGTCCGCGCGGAAGTCTGAAGCAGTTTGGTAACGAAGCTCGCGATCCTTTTCCAAAGCCTTGTTCAGCATTAAATCGACGTCTGACGGGAGTGTTCCATCGAGCGCGGTCGCTGCTTTGGGATCACTCGAAAGAATCGCGTTGATGGTTGCTTGTCGCGTCTCGCCCTTGAAAGGTTTGCAACGGGTCACAAGCTCATAGAGCACAACGCCGAGGCTCCAGATGTCTGTGCGATGATCGACGGGTTCACCACTCGTTTGTTCCGGCGACATGTACGCGAGCGTTCCCATGGCAACGCCGACTTGAGTGCTTAGCGCATCTTCACCCGCCGCAACCTCGCTTAATTTCACCAGACCAAAATCAAGAACTTTGGCGTAACCATCCGGACGCACCATGACGTTCTCAGGCTTGATGTCACGATGTACGATGCCCGCCTGATGTGCTGCGGAAAGCGCTTCTGCAACCTGGGCCCCGAGGGCAAGACTCTCTCTCAGTCCGAGCTTCTCTCGCAAAGAAGAAAGAGTCTGTCCCTCGACGAATTCCATCGCGATGAAATGTATGCCCCCTGCTTCGCCGACTTCGTAAATCGTTACCAGGTTTGGATGATTTAGAGCGGAAAGTGCACGGGCCTCACGTTGAAAGCGAGCAGTGCGCTCGGTATCAGCTACGAAATGCCAGGGGAGAATTTTGAGCGCGACGAGTCGATCGAGTTTGCTGTCGCGCGCGAGATAAACCTCACCCATGCCGCCGGCGCCGAGGAGTTTTTCAATCTTGTAGTTCGCAAGCTGTTTTCCAATCAGTGAAAAAGACGTCGTGAGGTTCGAATCCTGCGCCAGCGATTCGGCTGCGACTCTCATCGCCGAGCGGTCCATGAAGTTTGTTGCTTGTGCCTGAGCCTTGAGCAGACTCAGCACCTCGTCGCGCAGCTCTGTGTTGTCTTTGCTCGCCTCGACGACAAACGCTTCTCGCTGGTCGGGCGGTTGGGCCAGTGCCTGGTCCAACAGGGCGTCAACTTTTTTCCAGAGGTCGGGATCCATTGACTTAATTTGAGGCAAGCTCGCGATAGAGCCAAGCTTTCGCTTTGTTCCACTCGCGCATGACCGTGATGGGCGCAATCTTCATCACTTCAGCAGTTTCGTCGACACTGAGTCCGCCGAAGAAGCGTAGCTCCACGATCTGACTCTTGCGTTCGTCAATCCCCGCGAGACCCTTTAATGCTTCGTCGAGGGCCAAAAGATCTGCATCTTTGTCAGCAGTGACGGTCATCGCCTCATCGAGCGAGATGTTGAGTGCTTCGACGTCTTTATCCAGTTTCGGACGCTTGCGCGCGAAGTCGACGAGGATGCGGCGCATCATCTGTGCGGCAACGCCGAAGAAGTGCGCGCGGTTTTGCCAGCGCACCGCCTTCCAGTCGATCAGTCGCACATAGGCTTCGTTAATGAGAGCCGACGTTTGCAGCAGGTGATCCGGACGCTCTCTGCTCATGTAACGTTTAGCAAGCCGGTAGAGTTCGGCGTGAACGAGCGGCGCAATGCGCGCCAGTGCCTCTTCGTCGCCGTTTCCCCAGGCAAGTAAAAGTTCGGTGAGTTCGTGAGCCCCAGATTCGTCCATAGTGGGACCTTCAGGACCAAGCAGGTGCAAAAACGGGACAGAATTTATCACACACGCGGCTGGAGTTGTTGCGCTTCTTTCGGGCTCATCAGGTCTTTGTGAGTAATTGGTGACCACGCAAAGAGACTGCACGTGACAAAACCGAAGGCATTCAGAATTCCGTGCGTCATCGCCATCCTCGGAATCGTGAGAATTAAAGTGTGTGTGGCAAGACTGTAGGCGTAGAGACTCGCCAGCACCATTGCCGAGCAACTGGAGAGTGCTCCGATGATTAGGAGGGTTTGTTTGACTCGATTGGTAATGGTGGGTGTGACCCAACCAATCGTTAGCACGGCGAGTAGAACAAGCCCGGTGGAGAGAAGCAGTGTTCCGACTAAACCAACCACCGGCGATAATGTAATTCCCGCGGCGACGAGGGGCATCGCCGCCACGATTGCGAAAACGGAGAACGCAAAGATTGGCCGTGGATAATTTTTTGTCGACAGGACTCTTCCATTCATTCCCGCAAGAATCGGTGTCGCAAAGCCTGCGAAATGAAAGTGGACCGCCGTTAATAGGATGATGATCTCGCCGAAGCCGAACGGCTGAATTCCCAGGCGGTAGATTAGGAGCCATGCGCCTGCAACCGGAAGATAAATTAGACCGGCATCGATGCTGAGCTCTGCTATTGGGAAAAGACTGCGACGTGAGATCAGTCGTGACACACCATACAACGCGATCAATGAATAGACGACGAGCGTGCCGCAGACTAACGATCCTGCCAATATTCCCTTGTCGAGATAAAATGAGATAACAGTGAGTGGGACTGGAAGCGACTGCAGCGCGACTGCAATGTTGTATAACCAGAAGTTAACGCCGCTGCGTTCAGACGGTGGGACGAGGGAAAGACCCCAGGGCACGATGACCATGACGCCAAAGAGAACGATCCGGTGAATCAGCTCGGTCGAGGCTGTGTCCACCGTCGGCCGAAGCAAAAACACAAGCCACGCGACAAGCCCGACAGCAGCACTTCGTTTCGAGTTGAGTGGTTGCATTCATCGGCAATTATACCCTGCCAGAATTCGAACGCCGCGGAACGTACTGTAGGGGCGGCCCTCCGTGGCCGCCCGTGGTTTTGATAGGTGTTCGCCAAACCGAGACCGTGACTTCGTGAACCCTTACCCAAACCACGGGCGGCCACGGAGGGCCGCCCCTACAAAAAATGCAAGCATCAGTGGTAGTGCTAACACAAACAGCGAGTGTTCCCAGAACGCGATTCCCTGCTTGTAAGAGCCATTCAGCAACGGAATCCCGAGCGTCGTGGCGTAATAAATCCCGAGTGGAAACAAAACCAATCGGCGGTTTGGTGTTGCGTTTCGCTTTTCCGTCAACACAAACAACAGCAACAGAAACCCGAAATACACCACGATCCCCTCGAGCCGGTGCAACTGGTTCCCCGACAACCCACTAACCTGCACCGAATGCTGTTGAATCTCCAACGCAATGCAAATACGAACCGTGTTTGCAATAACCGTCGTCACATAAGCCACCGCAGCAGTGACCGGAAGAAACCTCCAGCTCACTGCCTGAAACCGCTCCCGCCATAAAAGCCGCAGCCCGAGCATCAAAAACGCCGTGAGCAGGAAATTGACTCCGGCACACGAGACAGCAATGACAAAGCGATGATCGCTGCTCATGTAACCCGCATACGACTCAAACGCAAAAGATCTTCCACTCAACAATTCAACCAAGAAAGTCGTCGGAGCGAGTATCCACCGCAAC
>Ga0097621_100000861_pt1 | contig 21311 bp, 26 predicted proteins | sample KBSMisM72_FD_73165 | JGI IMG/M metagenome (GOLD analysis project Ga0097621, IMG submission 73165) | Miscanthus rhizosphere microbial communities from Kellogg Biological Station, Michigan, USA - KBS Miscanthus M7-2 (version 2) (version 2) | ecosystem: Host-associated > Plants > Roots >... | reverse complement strand
CCTGCGTATTCGATGCATACGCTCACGGAAGAGGTTGCTCTGAACAGCCAGTATCTGATTGACTGGCAAGCTGTTCGCTCGATCGGCAAGCGTTCTTGCTGAGCGAGGGGACCTCGTTTTGGGCCCCCACAGCCTGTATTGAATCACTACAATGTGTTTTCGATGACTACATGAAGCGATTCACAAGAGGACCAAGACCATGAGTAGCGCAAAGCCTATTCGCGTGCTGATTGTCGATGACCATTCGGACACGCTGGACTGGATGAAACTGCTGCTCGAGAGCCGCGGTTACGTTGCGCAAACGGCCACGCTCGGGGCCGAGTCCGAACAGATCCGCGATTCGTGGAAGCCGCAGCTGGTCCTCATGGACTCGAAGCTCCCGGACGTAGGCGGGACGGACCTGCTGAGGCGTTTCAAAGAGTCCGGCTCGAGCGCCGAGATCATCATGATCACGGGGCACGGGAGCGTCAGTCTCGCGGTGGACGCGATGAGGGCAGGGGCGTATAGCTTCATCGAAAAGCCCGTCGATCCCGATGTCCTCCTGGCCATGATGGACAAGGCGCTTGAACGGTCGGTGCTGTCGCAGGAGAACCAGCGGCTGCGCGAGCAGCTCCAGCAGCACGCGGGATTTGCCAACATCGTCTCCACGGGCGCACGAATGGGCCGGCTGTTCCAGCTCATGAGCCTCGTGGCGCCGACCGACGCCAACGTGCTGATACACGGCGAAAGCGGAACGGGCAAGGAGCTCGTCGCCAGCGCGATCCACGAGCACAGCAAGCGTGCCGACGGCCCGTTCGTCAAGATCAACTGCGCCGCGGTGCCCGCGGAGCTGATGGAGTCGGAGCTGTTCGGGCACAAGAAGGGGTCGTTCACCGGCGCGGTGGCCGACAAGGTCGGCCTGGTGGAGCTGGCCACGGGCGGCTCGCTGCTGCTCGACGAGATCGGCGAGATGGCGCCGCAGCTCCAGGTCAAGCTGCTCCGGCTCCTGCAGGAGCGGGAATTCCGGCCGATCGGCGGCACGCGGACCATTCGCGCGGATTTCCGCCTGATCTGCGCGACGAACGCGCCGCTCGATGCGCCGTCGCGCAAGATCCGCGAGGATCTGTTTTTCCGCATCAACACGATCACGCTCGAGATTCCGCCGCTGCGTGAGCGGCCCGAGGACATTCCGCTTCTGAGCGAACACTTCCTGTCGGTGTTCGCCGATCGGCACCAGCGGGATGTGCGAAGCATCCATGTGTCGGCGCAGGAGGCGTTGCTGCGTCACTCGTGGCCGGGCAACGTCCGCGAACTCGAACACGTCATCGAGCGCGCCGTGATTGTCGCGGGAGGGGCGGAGATTCAGCCCGCCGACCTGCCGGACATCCTCGAGCAGCCGGCGCCGGCGGCCGGACAGCCCGCAGCGGCCAATGACGGCGAGCTCACGCTCGCCGAAATCGAACGGCAGGCGATTCTGCGGACGCTCGAGAAGACCAACGGCAACAAGCGCGCGGCGGCGAGCATCCTCGGGGTGTATCGTCCGACGCTTTACGGGAAGCTGAGAAAGTACAAGCTGGGTGAATACAGCGATGCGTCGAAGGCGCCGAGGAAGGCGCGTCACACCGGGGAATCGAGCACGAGCGAGTCGACCACCGCGACCGACGTTGAAGAGGATCCGGCCGAACACGGAGTGACGCGCTCCTGAGGACGCAGGCGCAGGATCATGAGTGTGCGCAGGTTTGATCCGGCGTGGCCGGCGAAATATACTCCGGCCCTCGCCCTCGACGTGACTTTCGGTATGCTTCCCTATGCCGGATACGAATCGCCTGTCGCCCGCCGCCCTGTCATCGGGCTCCTCCCACACCGCCAGCCTCGTCGACATTCTGGACCGGGTGCTCGACAAGGGCCTGGTCGTTGCCGGCGACATCAAGATCTCGCTCGCCGAGGTCGAGCTGCTGACCATCCGCATCCGCCTGTTGATCTGTTCGATCGACAAGGCCGAGCAGATCGGGATGGACTGGTGGAAGTACGACAAGAACCTGTCGCCCGGGCGTTCAACGGCACTGCGCGACGAAGAGGCGTTGAGGAAACAGATCCGGACGCTCGAGCGCAGAGTCGCTGCGCTGACGAAGGAGAGCCGCGCGTCGCGCCGGAAGGCGCCGGTCGCGTAGCCTGCCGCATGGGTTGGCGCGCAATTCAAGGAGAGCAGAATGCCCGTTGAACGGTCTTCTGGTGGGTCGAGTCTCATCGACGTGCTCGATCGCGTGCTCGACAAGGGCATCGTCATCGACGCATGGGTGCGTGTCTCGCTGGTCGGCATCGATCTCATCACCGTCGAAGCGCGCGTGGTCGTCGCGTCGATCGACACCTACCTGAAATATTCGGAGGCGGTCGCCGCGTCGCTGCCCGTCGCCCGGCCGACGCTGGTCGAAGGACGGCCGGAGGGACCGTCGTACGAACAACTGCTCTCCGAAAACAACACTCTCAAGTCGCAGTTGCGAACCACGCGGAGCCGGCGGCTGAGGTCTCCGCAAAAGCGCAGCGGCTCGCGCGCCTGAGCCAACGCATGCGGGCAGCCCCTTTCCAGGCGGCGCGCCTCGCGGATGCGCCGGCAAAGCTCGAATTGCTCGAGCGCCTGCTGGGTGTCCGCGACGTCGGCGACTGCATCGATCACGCGCTGGCGTGGCTCGTCGCCCGCACACACGCCACGCAGGCCATCTGCGTCCTGGCCGACGCGGACACGAACCAGTTGCGAGGCGTCGCCGGCCACCGCGTTCCGGCGGCGCAAGTCGAAGCGCTGTCGGTCGGACTCGACGACACGACTCATCCGTTGATTCGCGCGATGGAGGCCGCGGACCCGACGCTCGTCGGCAGCGCGTTTGGCGAACACGCCGAAGACAGCGAAACGGGCGCCGCCCTGTTCGGGCCGTCGCCGTATTGGGCGTTCCCGCTCTCGACGCTCGGCGCGGGAGAGCCGGCCGGTGGCCTGCTCCTGGTCGTCTTGAGCGGACCGCCGACGGCCGATGTCACGTGGATTGCAGACGTTCTAAGCCAGAAGTTGCATATCCTGCTCACCCGAGATGCCCTTGCCGATGGGCAGAACAAGTTCCGGCGCGAGCGGTCGCTGCTCGACGCCATCATCAACGCGGTGGCGGATCCCATTCTCCTGACCGACACCGAAGGGCGGTTGCTGATCGCCAACAGCCGGGCTGAAGCCTTGTTTTCCACGACGGCGGGCGTCAGCGAAGGCCGCCACCGCGCGGTCGAGCTCAACAACATGTTTCTGTCGGCGGCGCTCTGGCGAATCGCCGTCGGCGCCGGACAGGTCAAACCGCAGGAGCTGCTTGTCGTTGACCCCGTTGACGGCTCGGATCTGCTGTTCGAACTGCTGGGGACCGTGGTTCACGACCAGCGCGAAGGCACGGGCATTGTTTCTGTTTTGCGGAACGTGACGGACCTGCGCCGGGCCACTGAGGAGCTGTCGGAAAACTATCGCCGGATGCGCCTGGCTGAAGCCGAGGCGCGCACGGAACGCGATCGCCTCGACGTGATCATCGATTCGGTCGCCGATCCGATTATCGTGTCCGACGATGCCGGCAAGGTGACGCTGATGAATGCGCCGGCCGAGCGGCTGTTCACAGCGGCGCCGAACGGCGACGAGGTGGCCCTGCGCCGCATTCAGGCGAACGACGCGCACTTTTCCTCGTTCATCGCCGGCCTGCTCTCGGAAGGAACCGAAATCAGGCGTCGCGGAGAAGTGTCGCTGACCGACGTCGTGACGGGCGTGTCGCTGCCATTCGAGGCCGTCGCTGGGAAGGTGCTTTCCGAGGTTGGCGAGTTCGTTGCCGTTGTCACGATCCTGCACGACCGATCGGAGGCGCTCGAGCGGGCCCGGCTCTACGAACAGGTCAAGCACGCATCCGACGAGCTCGAGGCGCGGGTGGTCGCGGCTACGGCAGAACTGGCGCGTCAGAACCGGCTGCTCCGGCATCAGGCAGTGGAGCTCGAGCAGGCGTCGGCGCTCAAGTCGCAGTTCCTGGCGAACATGTCGCACGAGTTCAGGACGCCGCTCAACGCGATCCTGGGCTATGCGAGCATCCTGCTGCAGGGCATCTCCGGCGACCTGACGCCCGCCCAGCGGAAGGCGCTGGATCGCATCTCCTCGAACGGCCGCCACCTGGTCGGCATCATCAGCGAAATCCTCGACCTGTCCCGCATCGAAGCCGGACGAATGCCTCTCCAGGTGTCCACCTTCGCGCTCAAGCAGCTCGTGGAGGAAGTGCTCGCGGAGATGGAGCCGATCATCGCCCGCTCCAAGCTCGCCGTCAGCAGCCACATTCCGCCGGACATCGGCCCAATCGTCAGCGACCGCCAGAAGATCAAACAGATTGTGCTGAATCTGTTGAGTAACGCCCTGAAGTTTACCCGCCAGGGTTCGATCACGATTCGCGCCGCCGCCATCAATGGGGATCGGCTGACGATCGCGATCGCCGACACGGGCATCGGCATCGACCCGTCCGATCACGCCAAGATTTTCGAAGACTTCCAGCAGGTGGACAGCTCGGTCGCCAGGCCGTACGGCGGCACGGGTCTTGGCCTGTCGATCTGCCGCCGCCTCGCCACGATGCTGGGTGGGCGGCTCGACATGGAGAGCGAAGTGGGACGTGGCTCCACGTTCACGCTCGTCGTAGCATCACGGCTTGAAAAATGATGACAGGAACAGGCGGCAACCCGCTCGTGCTGGTCGTCGACGATTTTCTGGACGCCCGCGAGATGTATGCGCAATACTTCGAATTCTCGGGCTTCCGGGTGGCTGAAGCGTCAAACGGCGTCGAGGCGGTCGAGAAAGCCATCGAGCTGTCACCAAACATCATCCTGATGGACTTATCGATGCCGGGCATGGACGGATGGGAAGCCACGCGGCGCCTGAAGGCCGACCCGCGCACACAGAGCATTCCAATCATCGCGTTGTCCGGCCATGCGCTGACGGGGTTCCAGCAGAGCGCGCAACAGGCCGGATGTGACGCGTTCGTGACCAAGCCGTGCCTGCCGGACGCTCTCGTCGCCGAGGTCGAGCGCCTGCTCGCGTCGCCGAACGCGCGACGCAGCCGTCGAAAGGGAGCCTCGCATGCCTAAGCGGTCGAGTGCGGTTCGCCGCGGGAAAGGCGCGCGGCCACAGGCCACACGCGGCACGAAAGCCGCCCGGCCCGGCCCCAAGAAGCGCGCGGCCGTGGGCCAGCCTCCACGCACCGTCAACCCGCCCCAGGGTGTCGCACGCGCCCCGCGGACCGACAAGCCGGCTTCGGACGGGTCGCTCCGCGGCAAGTACGTGTACTGCGTCATCAGGTCGAACAAGTCCCTCCAGTTCGGCCTGAGCACGATTGCGGGCGAAGTCGGCGGGGTCCACACCGTCAACTACAAGGATCTCGCCGCCGTCGTGTCGGACGTGCCCATCGGTCCGCTCGATTCGACGCGCGAGAACGTGCTGGCTCACGAACACGTCAACGAGACGGTCATGAAGGATCACACGGTGATCCCGATGTCGTTCGGCACTATTTTCAAGACGCGCGACGACGCCCTCGAACTGCTGCGATCGGCGCACGACGCTTTCGACGACGTCCTGTCGAAGATGCAGAACAAGCTGGAGTTCGGGTTGAAGGTCCTGTGGGATCGCGATGCCGTGATTACCGGGATCGAAGAAGAGGACGAGGACATTCGCCGGCTGAGGAACGAGATTGCCTCGCAGAAGGGTTCCACGTATTTCGCCCGGATGCAGTACGGCCGCCTGGTCGAAGCCGCGCTGCAGAGCCGGTCGGAGCGGTATGTGTCGGGCATTCTGGAAGAACTCCGCGCCGCGGCGGTCGCCGCGCGGATCAACAAGCCGATTGGCGACAAGATGATCCTCAACGGTGCGTTCCTCGTGTCGAGGGACAGCGAGGCCGCGTTCGATCAGGCCATCAAGCAGGTCGCGGCCCAACACGAAAAGCTGACGTTCAAGTACACGGGCCCCTGGCCCCCGTATAACTTCGTGAATATTCGTCTGAAGCTGGAGCGCGCATAAGCACAGTGTTCATCCTCGACTCGCTCCTCATCGACGGCCTCGGCTTCGTCTTCGACAAGATCCGCGTCGCGGCCGACGCCGAGCAGGACGACGACAGCCGTCTGCGCGAGGCCCTCCTCGACGGGCAGGCGCGCCTCGAGGCCGGCGAGTTATCCGAGGAGGAGTACGCGGTGCTCGAACGCGATATCCTGGAGCGCCTTGGCGCCGTCCGTCGGCGCCGTCAGGGTGGCGGAGCGGTGATTGACTCCAAGGTGACCGGCGCGGACGTACAGATCACAATCGACGACGACCGGCGGTAATGCGCTCCGCGCCGAAAGCGACACCGGAGTATGGGCGCTAAAGCGACTTACGTATATTGTGCCGTCCAGTCTCGACGCCGACCCAGCTTCAGGCACGTGCCGGCGGGCCCCCCGGGCCTCGGGAAACACCGTTTCCTCGACGCCGGCCGCGATCTCTGGCTCGTCGTCGCCGACGCACCGTTGTCGCGGTACGGCGAGGAGCCGATTCGGCGAGGGCTTCACGATCTGAAATGGCTCTCGCGCTGCGCAGTCGGTCACGAAGCCGTGATCGAGTATTGCCTGCGCGCGCGTGCCGTCGTGCCGATGAAGCTCTTCACCATCTTCGAGAACGACTTCCGGGCCACCAAGGAAATCGAACGCCAGCGGCTCGAGATCGACGCCTCGATGAAGCGCGTGGCCGGACGCCGGGAATGGGGTGTCCGCATCCGTGCGGTTCCTCTTGCCGCGCGCGCGTCACGGGGCCGCGGGGCCAAGCCGGTCGGCGGCACCGAAACGGGCACGTCGTACCTGGCCGCCAAGAAACAGGTCCGCGATGAAACGCGCGAGATCGCGGCTCGCGCCCAGACCCGCGTAAACCGCGCGTACTCGACGCTGGCGGCGCTGTCGGCTGACGCGCGGCGCCATCCGCCGGCGATTGGCGGCGAGCACAACACGCGGCTGCTGCTCGATGCGGCCTTCCTCGTGGCCATCGCTGCGACCGCGCGGTTTCGCGCCGCGACGCGGCGCACTGCGCGCAGCCTCAACCGGGACGGCTACGGGGTCGAGGTGACCGGTCCCTGGCCGCCTTACAACTTCATCGAGCCGTGAGCCACTGATGCGGCGGCACGCCCACCGGAAGAGCGCGTCATCGGCCGAGCTGCCGTCGGTGCTTGGCCTGGACCAGGTCGATGTGTCGCTGCTCGACGTGATCGATCACGTCCTGAACCAGGGCATCGTTATTTCCGGGGAGCTCACGCTCGGCGTCGCCGACGTGGACCTGATCTACGTCCGTCTGCTTGCCCTCATTTGTTCGGCCGATCGCGTCGCCGGCGTTCCAGGGAACACGAATCCACCAGGTTCCCGGAAGAACCGCGGCGCCTGACGCCCCACCGCGCCGCCCTGGCCATGCCTCTGTGCGTCTACGCAATCGTCGGCCGGCGCCCCAGCCGACGCACGTTCACGCGCTCGAATTTTCCGCGGATGCGCCTGGTGACAGCCGGACCGGTGTCAGCGGTCGTGGCCGACTGTGATGCGAAGACGCCGCTCACCGTGCGTGCGTTGCGTGCGCATGACGCCGTGGTGCGGAAAGTCGCCCGCGTGGCCCCGGCCATCCTTCCCGCCAGGTTCGGAACCATCGTCGAGTCCGAGGCGTCGGTTGTCGGGTTGATCGAACGCTGGTCTGCCGATCTGTGCGAGGCGCTCGCGCTGGTGGAAGGGCGCGAACAGATGACGCTCAGAGTGTTCGGAGCGGTGGCCACGACCGTCGACTCGGGCGGGACCGGCGGGACGGGCAGGATGGACAAGACGGGTGCGGAAGAAGTCCTGGACGCTGAACATCCAGGCACGAGTTATCTTCTGCGCCGTGCCCACGAGCAGGCCGCGCCGGCCGCGCCCGAACTCGAACGCCTGCGCGCCGTCCTGGCTCCCATCGTGACGGCCGAGCGGGTCGTGAGACACGATCAGGGTCCGCTGATTCTGACGGCGTACCATCTCATTCCGCGAGGTGGGGCAGCGGCCTACCGGCGGCTGCTGCGGCGACATGCGGCCGAACCCGGCAGCCGCGTGGTCGCGAGCGGGCCGTGGCCGCCCTATGGATTTGTCCCGGAGCTGAGGCAATGACGACGAAGCGGCGACCCCGCACGGCGCGTGCCCGGAAACGTGCGGCCGCGCCCACGCGAACACGCCGTCGTATGGCACGAGCGCGCAAGGGATTGGAGCTCGAGGCTCTCCCTGCCGGAGACATCGAGGCGCTGCGCGCCGAACTCGAGCGCAACCTGCCGCCGGCCGGTGCGGCCCGCTGGAACGTCGATCCGGAGGACGTTCAGCGTTCGGTCGCGAAGCTCGTGCTGACGCTCATGGAATTCCTGCGCAAACTGCTCGAGCGCCAGGCGATTCGCCGCATGGAAGCGCGCACGCTGACCCCCGCCGAAGTGGAAGCCGTAGGACTGGCGCTGATGCGTCTCGAAGAAACGCTCAGGGTTATGGGCGAGCGTTTCGGGCTGACGGCGGACGACTTGAACCTCGACCTCGGTCCTCTGGGCCGGTTGATCTGACGATTCCCCTCGCGCCTCCGCCGGCTTCAGCGCTCTGCTGACGCCTGCCAGTTCACGTCCTCCGTTGGAGGGCACGGAACAAGAGCAGGGACGTTTTCAGGTTCTGCGTCACGAGAAAGTTCTCGCGGACGTGCTGGTGTCCCTGCTCGCCCAGCTTTGCCGCCAGCTCCGGATGCGCCAGCAGAAAGCGGATCTGATAGGACGTGCCTTCGACCGAGTGGGCAAGGAGCCCCGTGTGCTTGTGAATCACCTGCAGCGGGATGCCACCCACTGCAGAAGCCACCACGGGGCGTTTTTTCCAGAGCGCCTCGGTGACGGTCAACCCGAATCCTTCGCGAAGGCTTTTCTGCACGATCACCGTCGACGACCGTTGGAGGGCGTTGATCTCGAGCGGGCTGGACGCAGGCAACTCCAGAATGTGGATGCTGGAGTCACCCTCGGCGGCTTCCCGCACCTCGTCGACCACCGCGGCTCCCTCCGGGTCGTCCGACGCGCCGCCTCCCGCAAGGACGAGCTGGCAGTCGAAGTATCGCTTCACGCTCCTGAAGGCCCGCACGACGCCGACCGGATCCTTCAGCCGATCGAAACGCGAGATCTGCGTGATGATGGGCCGGCCGGGATCGATGCCGAATTTGTCGAGCACGCTGCGAATGAACTCGGGCGACAGCTCCCGGTTCTTGTCAGACAACGGGTCGATCGAGGGGAAAAAGAGATACTGCGGAATGGGCAGGCCCTGCGCGAAGGCAGGAGACGAGAAAATCGCGGCGTCGTACCGATCGACGAACGGCCTGAGGATTCCTCCAGCGTGGAGGCACGGTCGGCGAGCGGCGTCGCGATCTCCACGCTTTCGCAGAAGTAGAACGGCTCGAGCGTCATCTGCTTCGCTGCGGCCGGGTGGATCGACGCGTCGCTGCACTCGGCCACGCCGTTGGCGAGCTCCTCAATCGATCCGGCCTTCTCATTGGCGATGCGGATGAGATAGCCGGCGGTGGAGAACTCGAACGGCTGTGTCACCGTGTTTCACCGCTTTCATTGGAGCGCCTGGGCGAGCAGACCGAGCAGCTGGCGGACCTCGCCGACCCCCGCAAGCCGGTACTGCGCGGCCGTCGGCCGGGCCTTCCCGACTTTGACCGTCACGCCACGGCGGGCCGCCAGAAACGCGCTCTCGTCTGAGAGATCGTCTCCGAGATAAATCGGCACCGCGTGGCGGAGCGCCGGCCGGCGGAGGAGTTGCCGGACTGTTGCGCCTTTTCCCGCAACGTCGCGCGACACCACCTCGAGACCGTGGGCGCTTTCGAACAGGCGGACGGCCGAACTCGATCGAAGGGCCGCGCGCACCCGCCGGCGCGCCACTGTCCGAACGCCAGCCGGCGCGTCCCGATGATGCAGGACAAATGCCAGCCCCTTGTCTTCGATCCAGACCCCCTGGAGACCCGCGACGAGCGCTTCAGCTTCGGTACGCAGTTCCTGGATCCGCGCGGATCGAACGGCCTCGGTACGCGCCGTGCGTTCGAAGCCAAACAGTCCCAGATACTGGCAGCCCGGGAGCCGCACCTTATTCCAGAGGTCGCTGCGCCGGCGCCCGCTGATGAAGAACAGACGGGCCCGCGGACGCCCGGCCAGCGCCTTCAGGGCGGCCCTCGTCGCAGCCGTCATCTGGGCCGCTGCAGGTTCCTTCGTGAGCTCCGCGAGCGTGCCGTCGAAGTCGAGGAACAGGGCGCAACGCCGGGCGGCGCGGACGCGTGGTGCGACCCGCGTCCACCACGAAATCGTTGTCGCGTCGTCGGCTTCTCCTTCGCTCATCGCACGACTGCCTTTCCGGCCTTTTCGACACGAATCCCGCTCAACTCGGAGATCAGGTTCCCGGCCCAGCGATACACGTTGTGTTCGCCGACGACCTGCCGCATGCGGCGCATCCGGGCGCCACGCTCGCGAGGACCCATGTCGATGGCCTGATGAATCGAGTCGGCGAGGGCGTCGATGTCGTACGGGTTGACGATGAGCGCGTCCGGAAGCTCCCGAGCGGCGCCGGCGAACGTGCTGAGGATCAGGACGCCGTCCTCGTCGCTGCGCGATGCCACGAATTCCTTGGCGACCAGGTTCATGCCGTCGTGCAGCGACGTGATCAGGCAGAAATCCGCGGCCCGGTAGTAGCGCGTGATCTCCTCGTGCGAATGGTGCCGTACCTGCAGGACGATCGGCTTCCACGAGTGCCGCTGAAACTTGCGGTTGATGCGTTCGGCTTCGGCTTCCACGCTGCGCAGAAACTCCGCATAGCGTGTGATGTCGGTCCGGCTGGGCGCCGCGATCTGTACGAACGTGAACTGTTCCAGGAAGGCATCGAATTTTTCGAGGAACCGCTCGATACCCCGGAAACGTTCGATGAGGCCCTTGGTGTAGTCCACTCGATCGACGCCCACGCCAAGAAACAGACCCTCCACGCCCAGCTGCTTCCGCAGATTCGCGCGAACCGTCGGCGGGTCGCCCCCGTCGTCTTGTTCCTGTTCCGACGGGTTCTCGGCGGCCGCGACGCTGATCGGAAACGGCAGCACCGTCGTCGTGTGGCCGTTCCGGCTGACGGCGAACCGCTCCCACTCGACGCGAGCCTCCAGGCTGCGCTCGACCGTTTCCAGGAAATTGTTGCAGTGGAACTGCGTGTGGAATCCGATCAGATCGGCCCCGAGGAGCCCGTCGAGCAATTCGCCCTGCCATGGGCAGATCGCGAACGCCTCCGGGTTCGGCCACGGAATGTGCCAGAAGATCGCGACCCGGGCGTCCGGCCGCCGTTCTTTCAGGAGCCTCGGCAACAGGGCAAAGTGGTAGTCCTGCACGAGCACAACCGGATGCTCGGCGGCGTGCATCTCTTCGACCACGGCGTCCGCGAATTTCCTGTTGACGGCCTGGTACTGCTGCCAGTCGTCCGGACGAAAGGTCGGGCGTGTGTGAGCAATATGGCAAAGCGGCCAGAGCCCCTCGTTCGCCAATCCCTGGTAGTAGCCTTTCTCTTCTTCGTTCGTCAGCCAGACGCGGCGCAGCGTGTATCGAGGATGGTCTGGAGGGACACGCACGCGATCCTGTTCGTCGGTGACGGTCCGGTCCGCATTGCCCGAGCCGTGAGCGATCCACGTGCCTTCACACGCCAGCAGTACGGGCTCCATCGCCGTTACCAGACCGCTCGCAGGCACCAGTACGGAAACACCCGACTCGCCGAGCACATGCATATACGGTTCGCGATTGGCCACCACGAACAGCGGACTGCCCTGGAGTTTGGCCTGAACGCTCACGCGGAGGCGTTCCGGCGTCCATCGGGATTCATGGGCGTCCCTGAGCCGCGCTTCCTGTTCGGCCTGTGCCCGAGCGGCATCGAGGCTTTTGGCGAGATCCGTCACTTCTCGTGTGAGCGGCCGGAAGACGTTGTGATGGAGCTGCGGCGGCCGGGTCAGTTTTCCCGTTCGCACGGACCGGATCCACGCAGTCGTGTGCTGAAGCTGACGAACGACGCTCGAGCGGACGAGCAGGACGGCGAGGATGAGCACGAGCGTCTGGGCCGTTGTGTGGAGCAACGTGTCGCGCAAAATGCGGTTGCTCTGGGCTTCGATCTCGCTCGCGTCACAGACCACGGCCACCACGCCAAGCAGACGCTGGTCTTCATAGACCGGCATGGCAAACCAGTACAGCGGCTTGTCCCCGGCCCGTACGATCGCGCCGATCCCTTTGGGATGTTGCTGCACGAGCGCGAATGCATCGAAGGGCTGGGTCAGCTTCTCCAGCTCCGTTGCGGCAATGCGTTTGCCTTCCTCGTCGTAAATCGCCATCCCCAGAATGCGTTCCTGATTGCTGTTTCGCTGGACGATGCGGCGCAAGTCGGCGAACGCACCCTTGGCGAGCAATGGCTGAGCTGTCTCGACCAGGCCCTCGGCGAGCGTGGAGACGCGGCGCTGGAACTCGTTCCTCAGGCTGTCGCGTTCCATCGACGCCTGGTAGTAGGCAAACGACGCCGAGAGCAACGCGAGCACAGCAAGCAGGGGCACGAGTAGCCGGAGATTGCCTCGCATAGGGACGAGCCGGGCTGTTGCAAGCGATGCGCCGCCCCCTGCGGAGCTGGCCACGTTACGGGGAAGTCATTCGCGGCAGGGAAGTTGCTGTGAATATTCGGAGAATCCAGCCGCTGGCGTGGCCGGTTCCGGAGTGATCTCAACGAGATGGAACAGCAGAGTCTGGCAACCCTTCAAAGGCCCATCGTCCTGGTGGTGGACGATGACCTCGATGCCAGGCTCATCTATCGGCACTACTTGACCGTGATGGGCTGTCAGGTTTACACGGCGAGCGACGGCTTGATCGGCGTCCAGCTGGCAAAGCGCAAGAAACCAGACGTAATCGTGATGGATCTGGCCATGCCGCGCCTTAATGGCTGGGCTGCTACGGCCGAGCTCAAGCAGGCCTCGGGCACACGCGACATTCCGATCATCGTGCTGACCGCTGTCCCTGCATCACGACAGGACGTACGCGATGCGGGCTGTAACGGCCTTCTCGCCAAGCCCTGTTTGCCGGAAATGCTGTGGTCGGAAATACGGATGTTGCTGACTCCGCAGACAACGGTTGAGCCGAACTGAGCACGTCGCGTGTTCACATTTCCGTCATAGCGTGTGTCGGGGTGTATGAATTGACGCGCGGATCGTCCGATTGGCCAGTTTGCGTCCATTCATTTCTTCAGTAGTTCTGCCACGTTCTGGAATTCAGGAATCTTCTCGCAGGTGGCCTTGACGGCCGCCATAATTGGAACGGCCAGCAACAGGCCCCAGACTCCCCAGATCCATCCCCAGAACATCAGGCTGACGAATACCGCGCCGGCGTTCATATCGCCGGCCCGGCTCATCAACCACGGGGTAAGCACGTTGCCTTCGAGGGCTCCGATGGCCACGCTGACACCGGTCACGGCAGCCGTCATCTCCAGGGAGCGGAACTGCACAAATGCGGCGATTGCCGCTCCAACGATCACGACCGTCGGCCCGGCGATCGGAACGGCATAGAGCACGGCTGAGATCACACCCCAGATGCCCGCCTCTTCGACGCCCAGCAGGAGGAACGACAGCCATACAGCCAGGCCGACGATCAGGCTGATCAGGACCCGCGCGACGAGGAACCGCTCGATCTGCCGGTTGATTTCGTCGAGGATCCCGACGGTGACTTTTCGATCCGCAAGCGTCGGCACCATGCGCACGATCTTTCTCTTGTAGAGATCGCCCGCCATCAGCAGGTAGTAGACGAGGCACAACACCACGACCGACTGCGCCGCGAATTCGATGGCGCCTTGCCATCCCTGCCAGAGCCAGCTCGACCACCTGAACGTGGGCTCATCAATCCGTACCTGAGTTATGCCGTCGCGTCTCTTGCTGGTCGCTGCGTTCGCGGCGTTCTCGAGTTCGTCGGCAGCTTGCTGGACTCGCGTCACCGTGCCGGGTGTGCCGCGCGCGGCGCGCTGAATAGCCGTAGCAACCACATGGACGCCGGAGGGAAGGCGTTCGATGAACGCGGCCGCCTCGGCGCGCAGGCCGTACGTGACGGCGACGCCGCTTGCCAGAAGGATCGTCAACACGAGAGGCACACCCAGCACGCGCGGCACGTGCCAGGAATGCAAGCGCGCCACGAGCGGCTCGAGCGCGTAGCTGATCAGCACACTCAGGACGATCGGAATGAGGACGACTTTTCCCCACCACAGGCCCGCGACCAGGGCGACCCCGGCAACCACGCGCATCGCGAGAGCCCCGGGTTGATCCACCTCGACGACGGCCTGGACCGCGGGCTCGTCGTCGCGAACACCGTTGGCCGCGAACAGCGCCGGGCGAGGATGGGTCAACGCGATGTCCTTCAACTCACTGCGCCCGGTCACCGTTTAGGGGGTTTCGAGCCGGATAGATCGGGCACATTTTCCCCGAGCGCCGTCGCGAGATCGATCTGGTGTTCCTGTTCCTGGCGCAGGATCTCGCGGATGTCCTCGGCGATCGCGAATTCCGACAGGTCTTCGCATTGCCGCAGCCGCTCGCGATAGGCGATGACCGTGTTGTTCTCGTTATCGAGGTCGGCCCTCAACATCTCCTTGGGCTTCGCCGATGCCTTCACGGGAAGAGGTTGCACGGTCGGCATGCCGCCGAGATAGTCGATGTGTTTCGCAATCGTGAGGGCGTGCTGCAGTTCCTGCTGCGCGTGGGTTTCGAGCTCGCCGGCGATGGCCATGTACTCGGCGCCTTTCAGCACCTGCGAATACACGACGTACGCAATGATGGCCTGATACTCGCGAGCGAGATCTTCGTTGAGCTTGGCAATGAGGTCTTTGCGGGTGAACGTAGAAGCCATTTGCTGAGATTCGAGCAACCGCTGTGCCATGAAGACAACCGAAGTTGCCGGAAGCTATTTGTGGCTATGTAATAAATCGCAACGCGGAGCTGCGCGATTGTCGACACGAAGTGTGTAGCGATTTACGCCAGCCAACGCCGTGATGCGAACGGCTTCAATCGGGGCGAAGTGCCAGCGAACGCCTCGCATGTTGATGAAAAAGAAAGGCGTGTCGGGAGGCGACGGTTCGCCTCCCGCCCGGGATGAAGGAGCTTGGCAGCGGCTGTCGGCCGGCTGAACGGCGGCCGAGCGGGGTTACCACCGAAAGTGAGCAAGGGCGATGCCAGCGATCTTCGGCTGCAGGCGCTGAGTCAGAGCGAGGCAGCTCGACGCGGATCGCGGCGGCATCGTTTCCAGCTTTCCAAAAGCACGTCCACCAACGCGCTCGCCGTACGCGCGCACCGCGCGAGCCTCGCGATCCTTTCGTCCTGGCATAACTGTTTGAATGCGCGCCTGTGATCGACGAGCAAAACAGCGCCGCGTCCGGCATCCCGCCCGCCATGAACGTCGCAGGCGTTTCGGCTAACGTCGATTGCCAGGAGACACGCGTGTAATCCGTCAGCCGGAACTCGCGGCGATCTCGCAGAGTGATCGAAAAAGATGGTCGACAGCCTGTATTGGTTTCAGACAGTGAGTGGCGGTTTGGGTCGTTCGTCGCTCGGCGGATCGCGCACGGGCACGGGCGGCGGTTCATCAGTCGGTGTGACGGGCGCCTCGTCTTCGAGATCGTCGTTGTCGACTGGCGTCCTGTCGGACTCTTTGTCCGTTGGGTGTCGTTTCGACATGAATGGTTAGCCCCGGTGTCTAAAGAGCAAAGAACACGCCACTGTTCGCTGTGGCTGGGCTGTTCGTGCTGACGGGCTCGCCTCTTGCACATCAGCTGGGCGGGAGAGACTTCAGTGACATTTATTGCCTTGAGACCAAGTGTCGTTCGATTCGCCACGCTGGTTCTTGCGCTATCGACGATTCATTGCAGCAGTTCCAGTTCACCGGCCGGTCCGTCAACGGGAACCGGAATCGCCAGCGTCACGCTTGCCTCTACGAACCTGAACGCCGGCAGCACGTCGACCGGCACAATCACGCTGACATCACCGGCGCCTGCCGGTGGCGTGACCATCGCGTTGTCGAGCAGCAATCCAGGCGTGGCCGTCGTGCAGACGCCCGCGACGATCGCCGCCGGGGAATCGAGCGCGACGATCACTGTCACCGCTGTCGCCGCGGGAACGGCCATCATCGCGGCATCGCTCAATGGCGTCACGCGCCAGTCACCAATCGTGACCGTCGCCGGGGGGCCGGCGCTCAGGGTGACGGCGTTGACGCTGAGCGCGCCGACAGTCGTTGGAGGCGACTCCATCACGGGGACGGTCGTCATCAGCAACGCCGCCCCTGCCGGCGGCGTGGCGATCGCCTTGTCCAGCGGCGATCCCGTCACGGTGCCGGCGAGCGTGACCGTGCCGGCGGCGTCGACAAGCGGCACGTTCACTGTGTCCACGAGAGCGGTCGGGGGCGTCATGCCGGCCACGCTCACCGCATCCTACGGAGGATCGTCCGCGACTGCGGCGTTGCAGGTCACGCCGCCGACCGTGGCGACCGCCCGCTTCGGCGTCACCGGTCCGACCGAAACGGATACGTGCACGCTGGCGAACAACGGCACGACTCTGAACTGCACCTTCAACGGCAGCACGTCAACCGCGCCAGGCACGATTACGGCGTGGGACTGGACGTTCGGCGTGGCCACGACGGTCAGCCAGACGACGACGAGCGCAATCCTGACGATGCCGGCGATCAGCTGCGCGCTGATTCCCCCGCCGCCGCTGCCGGACGGTACGCAGTGGTTCACCATGGCGGTCTCGCTGACGGTGCACGACAACCTCGGCAACGTCAGCGCGAAGGCATTCAACAACAGCGTTCGCCTGATCCCGAAAGGGTCGTGCGGGTACTGAGCGGATACGACAGCCGCCGCATTGGGTACGAATCTCCCGATGCGGCGGCGTGGCTCGTCGCCCGTGGCTCGTCGCCCGTAACTCGTGGCTCGTGGCCCGTAGCTCGCCAGGCCTCGAAACCCCTAGAACCTCTCGAACCTCTAGAACCTCTGGAATCCTTCGAAGGCGGGAAACGACCGCATCGAGAACCTCGATGCGGTCGCCGATCGTTGGTGTCGCCGCCTCAGGCGGGCCGGCGTCCCTGGATGATCTGAATCAAGACGGACGCGATAGCGAGCAGCAGCAGGATGTGCAGGAAACCGCCAAGCGTGTAAGACGTCGCCATCCCGAGCAGCCACATGATCATCAGCAGTACGAAAATCGTCCAGAGCATTTACCCCTCCTTTGTTGTTGAATCGGCCGCCGGAATAGACGGTGGATCGCTCGCGGGAAACGAGTCGGCCGACGCCCTGTCCACGCCATCGTCGGCTGCCTTGCGGCGCCTCACGCCCGCGAGGGGACGCCGGCCCCACGGGCGAAGAAGCAAACCGACGGCGAGCAGGGACAAACCAACCCCAATCAGCGTCATGCCGAACTTGTCGCGCTGCGACTCGCGCTCCATCCGTTCCCATGTGGACGGACCGCGCGCCGGGCTGAGGTTCAGTGAAGGCGCCATGACCTATACCCGTGCGGCGTCAGCGGATGACGACCCCGACGGACAAGCGCGTGAAATTCAGTTTGCCAAGATCGAGGCCATGAACGATGTCGCCGCTGAACGCTCTCATGTAGCGGAAGTCCCCCCTCAGGCCGAAGTGGTCGTTGAAGAAACCCATGACGCCACCGCCCGCGTTCCAGCCGAACTCGTTGGTCGACGACGAGACGTTGAAAAATGTCCCGCCATCGATCTGCGACCGAAGCAGGCCCACTCCGCCGGTGAAGTACGGGCGAACGCCTCCGCCCGTCGTGCCGCCGATGGGGACGCCGATGATGATGTTGCCCATGACGTCGATGACCGTGTTGTTGCCGAAGTCGTTCTCCGTGCCGAAGAAGCTCGGGCTGTACCCGAAGTCGATTTCACCGCCGATGATGCCCGCACCCATCCCGCCGGCGGTCACACCGAATGCGGCCCGGCCGCGGTCGACGTCCTCGCGAACGTTGTCGATCCGTCCCCCGAACTGCACGGCAGCCCAGGGGCTCACGAAACCGTCGGCATGGGCCGGCGCGGGAGCGCAGATGGCTGCCACGGCGGCCGATGCGACGATGAACTTGAACGCGCGTCTCATGATGTCCACTCCACGGTTAGTCGTGCACGACGGTCATCAGGGACGGGTTGATCTTGAGTCCATCCCTGTATTCGATGAAGCCAAGCCTCTTGAACTTGTTCATGAAGAGGTTCACGCGCGAGCGTGATGTGCCCACCATTTCGGCGATGATTTCCTGCGACACGGGCGGCACCATGTGCGGCTGACTTCTCTCGCCGTACCCCGCCAGGAGCAGCAGTGTGCGAGCGACACGCTTTTCGCACGAATTGAACAGCTGATCGATCAGGTCGGCTTCCAGCCGGATGTGCCGGGCCAGCATGTGCGCGATAAAGCGTTCGGACAGCACATGCGGGGTGCCCAGGCGCCTGATCATCTCGATCTTCTCGATCTCGAGCACCATCGTGTCCGTGATGGCGGTAGCCGTCGCGGGCCGCTCCGTTTGTCCGGCGAGCACCTCTTCGCCCAGGAACGCGCCTGGCCCGAGCAGCCCCAGCGTGGCTTCCTTGCCGTTCGACGCCGTCACGGTCAACCGGGCGTTTCCCTGCTCGACATAGATCACGCTGTCGGAGGGATCCCCCTGCAGGAAGATGACGTCCTTCGGCCGGAAGCTCGCGACGCTGTACGGCGTCGCGTCCGCGTCGAGTGCGGCGCGAAGATCGAACGCAACTTTCAGTGGCGCATGCATGAGCGCAAACCTTTCATATGTGTGTGACCGGCGATCGCTTTCTCATCCGTGCCTCGTGCCGAGTCGGCGCGACCCGGTCACCTCAGGTAGAGCAAACCCATTGCCATGTCCTCGTCGTGCCAGAGCCTGCTGCAAGTAGGGCTGCAGAGGTGAAGATTGGCGCTCAACACCCCGGCGCCTGTAGCGCCGTGCGTCACTATCGAGCGGAGATGTAGCGTTCGCGGACTATTTGAGCGAGCGGAGCGCTAGAGGTTCGAGGGTTCGAAGGGGTTCGAGGGGTTCGAGAGGTTCGAGAGGTTCGGGAGGTGCGAGGCCGCGTGGAGGTCGAGTTGACTCGCGAGATGATTCTGCGGGAAACGGCGGGCGCGCGATGCATCGGCACCGGCGCCCGCGCGCTCGAGCGACCTATTTCAGCGGGCCGTAATCGGTGGCACTCATGAACACGTTGTCGACCTGGACCTGGACGGCCATCTCCGTGCGCACCTTGACCCACTCAGGGTCGGCGCCGAACGCGGCCCACGCCGCGTCTCTGGCGGCGCCATCCTTGTACGCCAGCAGATAGATCAGCTGATCGGCTTTGGTCACCGGCTGCCAGAAGCCGACGATGGTCATGCCGTGTTTCTTGAAGAGGGCATTGGTGTGCTCCCGGAACCGTGAGTGCAGCAGGTCGATGGAACTGCCTTCGCGGACCGTGTACGTTCGCAGCTCGAAGCAGCGCGAATCTTTCGCGACGTTTTTCATGGCGACGTTCGGCCCGCACGCCGGCGTGGGCGGAGCGGGACCGCGCGCGGGTTGTCCAGCAGGCGTCTGCCCGGCCATGACATACCCCGCGCCCATCAACATCACCGCCGCCGAACATGCGATTACCAGTCGTCTCATGGATTCCCCCCGTTCTGTGACTCAGTTTTCTGTCGGCTTCTCGACGCGATCGACGACCAGCACGTCCACCGGCGCTTTGGTGGAATCGAGCTTCAGGCCCAGTTGCTCCTGGACGGCGGTGAACAGTCCGGGCGCGGTGGCTCCGTCCGGCGGCGGCGGGACCTTGATCCCGAGCGCTCCGAACTGCGTCTCGTCGGGCGTCCACGTCAGCGTGAAATCGAACCGCCCCGCGAGTCCTGTTTGATCGACCACGGGCCGATCGAGGACGGCCGTCTGCAGCAAGCCCGCGAAGTCCACCATCGTGGCGTTCCGCGCGGGCAGCACGCCGAGTCCGCGGAAGAACAGCCCGGGCAGGCCGTTCGGGTCGCTGTCGTTCTTCGTCAGCTTCGAGCCGTTCTTGTCCACGACGAGCGCGTAGACCGGCAACTCTCTCTTCTCGCGATGAAAGGACAGCTTGAAGCGATCGGCCAGAAGTTTCTGAAGCATCGAGCGCCACTGCTTCTCATTCGGCTGCCCCTCCCCATCGGGCTGTGCCGTCACGTCGTACTTCTCGCGCTCCACCCATTCCGGTGCGCCCGTGATTTGGCGGGGGTGAATCCCGTAGGCAAACGTCACGAGGCTGCTCAGCGTGGTGTTGAACGTGGTGAAGATGCGTCCCCTGATAGTAATGGCGCGCCCCGGAGTATCCGGTTTGCTCGGCTTGACCGTCGAGACTTCAAACGACGGGTTGGCATCGGCGGCCATCGCCTTGGGACGTGCCGCCGGTTCCGGAATGGCCCACGCCGTGTCGGCGGTTGCGCGCGTCAGGTTCAGCGGCAACGGCTTGTCCCCCTGCGTCATCGTCCCGGCGATCGACGCCCCGTCAGCGCTCACGCGGCCTTCGTATGTCGCACCGACCCCGGGGATCGCAAACCTGAGAATCGATCCCGTCAGCGTCACGCCGCTCGCCGGAAGCGTGGCGCCGCCCTGATCGATGCTGTACAAGACGGCCTTGAGTTCCGCGTCGGCCTTCGTGATTTTGATCACGGTCCGCAAGTCCCGTCCGGCCTGGAGCGTCCCCTGCCAGGTTCCAGTGATGTCCTGTTGGGCGTTCGAGACAACGCCTGAGAAGACAGTGAACGCGAGAACGAACAGCAGCAGCTTTTTCACGAGGGATCTCCAAGTGAAGTGTTCAGGCAGTTCTTATACTACGGCCACGACGCGGGGGTTCACAGGGTCCACGGGGTCCACGGGGTCCACAGGGTCCACAGGGTCCACGGGGTCCACAAGGTCCACGGGTCCAAGAGGTCCGCAAACGAATGAAGATCGGCGGCGGGTACACGGGTTGCTGGCGTGTCCCGGTACGAAGATCTCGTGGTCTGGCAGCTGGCAAACGAACTGCAGCGGGCAGTGTTTGAATTGACTGCTACGGGACCTGCATCGAGAGATTTCAATTCCGCGATCAGGTTCGCGATTCAGCGGCCTCCGTGACGCGCAACATCGCAGAAGGGTTCGGACGATTCGGCGACGCGGAGTTCGCCTGGTTTCTCCGAGTCGCTCGCGGATCGCTGACGGAAACCCACAACAGCCTGCGCGATGG
>Ga0097621_100000858_pt1 | contig 21364 bp, 19 predicted proteins | sample KBSMisM72_FD_73165 | JGI IMG/M metagenome (GOLD analysis project Ga0097621, IMG submission 73165) | Miscanthus rhizosphere microbial communities from Kellogg Biological Station, Michigan, USA - KBS Miscanthus M7-2 (version 2) (version 2) | ecosystem: Host-associated > Plants > Roots >... | reverse complement strand
CGACATGTCGACGCCGACCTCTCGAAGCTGCTGCTTGAGAACCAGCGCGAGACGTTCGAACGGCGGTCCAGCCAGCGTCAGGACCTTCAGCGTCATGCGTTCATGGTTGGAAGCGAGCGCCTCGGAAGCGGCAGACGGGAGGTAGGTAAAGGTCGGTCCGGCGTCGCGAAAGGCCCAATGGTGCCGCGAGACGGGGCCTGCCGAGGGCGTGCCGTGGCCTGACAGCGCGGATCGAATGACGGCGGCGCGGTCGATTGCCTGGTTCAGGGCGCGGCGGATCTTGGGCGACCGCAGCTTCGGCGACCTGGAATTCAGGACAACCTCGTACTGATACGGCCGGTCGAAGGTATAGAGCGAGACGTTGCTCGCCCCTTCCATCGAGCCCAGCGCGTCGACGCTGACTTCGTACAGCATATCGAGTCGGTCGCGCAGCATGTCGGCCCACGCCGCCCGCACGTTCGGATACGCGCTGATGACGATGCGGTTGATCGAAGGCTTGCCGAGGTAGTAGCCGTCGTGCGCCACCATTTCCGACGAAGGGCTCCCGCCAGGGCCCTTGGGCGTGACCATGAATGGCGCCGTACCGATCGCCGCGCTGCCAGGTTTTTGCATCGGCACGTCCAGCGACTCCGCGACGAAGGGCGTCGGCCGGCGGAACTTGACCACGACTTCGTTGGCGGCTGTCGCGGAGATCGATTCCACGTCTTCGTAGGCCGGCCCGAGCGCCCGCTTGAGACCATCCTGCAGGATCGTCGCGGTCGTCTGCGCGTCGAGGATTGAACCGTCGTGAAAGGTCACATTGGGGCGCAATTCCACGGTGAGCACCATGGCGTCCGGCGACAGATGCCACGATCGGGCGAGTACCGGTTGCACGCGCCCCTCCTGGTCGACCCGCAGCAGACCTTCGAAAGAGATGTTGCTGATGAACGCCTGGACCCCGCGCTCAGGGGCTTGCGACGGGAGTCCGCCCACGCCGACTCGAAGAACCGGCACTTCGGCCGCCGGTTCTTTCGGCCCGGCATTACTGCACCGGGCCGCCGCGCCCAAGACGAGAAGCAGCCCTGCCGCAACGATCGCGCGTCGCGCGACCGGCGCCGGGATCGTCTCGTTTGGGCTCCTCATCCTTGCTTACTTCTTGTTCATCGGCGGTTCGTCCACCAGCATGTCGCAGTAGCCGCTGGGCTTCTTGGAGGAGGTCGCCGCCGCCTTGATGATCTGAATTTTCATTGTAGTCTCCTAATTGGCGCAGGCGACTTGTTTCGCCAGCGCGATGACCGCCGATTCGAATGTCCGCTTGTGGCATGTCGGCAGATTCATGTCGCCAAGCTCGGTGTGGGATGCCGCGAGGCACCCCCCGGCACACGTCGGAATGAACGCGCAGTCGCCGCATTCCTTCCAGGGATGGAGTCGTTCGAACTTCTCGAGAGAGGATTCGCGCCACGATTCGCGGCGGTCGTCGATGTGGCCGGTCGACTGGGTCTTCTCGCCGGTAAAGCCCGGGCACGCGTAGAGCGAGCCGTCCGGCCCGATCGTGTGCGCGTGCTTCATGTGCACGTGGCACGGGCCGCCAGGTACCCCGGTCGGGGTCGGGAATCCCAGCCGTTGCGTTTCTTCGCGCAGAAACGACATCTTGTCGTCGAGGCCGTTGCACGAGTCGCAGGTGGCGCCGCTGCCCTTGCCGGCCGACGTCATGCAGGTGCCGCCGAGCGGTTTGCCGGCGGCATTGACCGGAATCAGCGGCAGGACGCCTTTCGGCGTGACCGGCGCGACCGGTGCGTTGCGAATGATCGGCTTGAAATTCACCTTCGACAGCTTGTTGGCGAACGGCTGCGCGCGCAGGAACTCGAGCAGCGCGGGATAGCTGTCGACCGACGTTTCGTCGAAGTTCCCGCCGATCGCGACCGGCACCCGGTCGGCCACGAGGCGGAGGTTCTCGACGATCCGATCGAAGGTGCCCTGGCCGCCGCGGAGCGGCCGCATCCGGTTGTGGGTGTCGCGATCGCCGTCGAGCGTAATCTTGACCGCGGCCAGGCCGAGCGGAACCATGTGGTCCACCACTTCCGGCGTCAGCAACAGGCCGTTGGTGATGATGCTGGAGGCGAGGTGGACGCCGCGCGCGCGGGCCGCCTTCGAGATGCGCTCCGAGATGAAGTACATCACCGGGATGTTCAGCAGCGGCTCGCCGCCGAAAAACATCAGGACCAGGCGCTCGGGTCTGACCCGGTCGAGCTCGCGCTCGATCCAGGCGGCGACGCCGGCGGCCGTTTCGAGCGACATCTTCTCCGCGAACTTGTTGTAGTCGCCGTGATCGCCCTGGAAGCAGTAGTCGCAGGCGAAATTGCACTGCAGCGTCGTCAGCAGGGTGATGTGGAGCTCGTCGCTGTTGGTGGTGACCGCGGAAAAATACTGATCGAGCGCACGGCGATCCGCGGCGCGGTTCTCGACGAGGAAACCGTTCTGGCGGAGCAGATCGAGCGCCTCGCGCTCCTCGCTCGACGCGGCCGATCCGATGAACTCGCCCTGGGCGGCGCGGTCGAGCAATGCCGCGACGTCGCTCGAGACGATCAGCTGCGCGTCGGTGAGCGTGTTCATCAGGAACACATCGTCGCGCGCCTCGAGCGGCACCCGAAGGTTGAACATCGAAGGCTGCATTGTGGGAATTGCTCCGGACCAGAATTTGTTTATGACCGCCGCCAATCTGACGAACAGGTAGATAGCAACGCGGCTGCCACCATTGGCACGCGCGATGCGGCTGGTAAATTTGCTAGGACTTCTCGCGATCAGTCAGATGAATCGCGACTATGGTCGAGGTGTCGATCCGGCCAGCGGAGACAATGGTTTGTCCGCCAATCTCAAAAGCGTCTGGCACGAGCGGGCTTACTCGCGCTTAATCAGGAGATTAGAAGAAGGGGCAAGGACTTGGCCGACTAGGCCAAATTGTTGACTGCAGTTAAGCTCCGCGCAATCGTTTCGCAATTTGTCGCACGTCGAGCTTATCCATTTTGTACTTCAGCGTGCTCAATGGAATTCCAAGGTACTCTGCAGTCCCGGTCACATTCCACCCGCACTTCTCCAGCGCCCGCAAAATGAAGTTCCGCTCGAACGTGTTGGTCGCGTCCTCGAACAGACTGTCGGTCGGCGTGCCTTGCGGCTCGAGCTGCGCGAAGTGGAACTCGAGCGGCAGATCCTCCTCCGAGATGTAGTCCTTGTCGCTGACGGCCACCAGCCGCTCGATCAGGTTCTCCAGCTCCCGGATGTTGCCCGGCCACCAGTACTTCTTCAGCAGCGACATCGTCGATTCGGTGATGCCCTGGATGCGCTTGCGGAACCGCGTGTTGTAGCGGCGCAGAAAGAATTCGGCGAGCTGCGGCACGTCGTCGGCGCGCTCGCGCAGCGGCGGCAGTTTGATGGGGATCACGTTGATCCGATAGAAGAGGTCTTCCCGGAACTTTCCTTCCTTGACCGCCTTCTCCAGATCGACGTTGGTCGCGGCGATGAGCCGGAACTCGGTCTTGATCGGTTTGGTCCCGCCGACGCGTTCGATCTCGCCTTCCTGAATCGCGCGGAGCAGCTTGGCCTGCAGGTCGAGTCGCAGGTCGCCGATCTCGTCGAGGAACAGCGTGCCGTTCGATGCGAGCTCGAACTTGCCGAGCTGCTGGCGATGCGCGCCGGTGAACGCGCCGCGCTCGTGGCCGAACAGCGCGCTCTCGGCGAGCTCGCGCGGAATCGCCGCGAGGTTGACGGCGATGAACGGCGCCTCGGGATCGCCGGCCTCGCGGTGAATCAGCCGCGCGAGCAGCTCCTTGCCGGTGCCGCTCTCACCAAGGATCAGCACCGTGGCCGACAGCTTCGCGACCTTGTGCACGAGGTCGACGATGTCCCGCGTCATCTTGCTGGGCCCGACGATGAACTCGCGCTCGGTCTGGTCGGCGACCTGGGCGGAGAGCGTCAGCACCTGGCGGTTCAAATCCTGACGCTCGCTGGCGTTGCGCACCAGCGACCGGAGCTGGTCGTAGTCGAAGTCCTTGGTGACGTAGTGATACGCGCCGTGTTTCATCGCCTGCACGGCGGTTTCGATCTCGTTGATTGCCGAGATCATCAGCACTTCGATCAGGCTGTAGTTTTCCTTGACGATCCGCAGGACCTCGAAGCCGCTGATCCCGGGAAGGCGGACATCGAGCAGCATGAGGTCGACGTCCTCGCGGTTGAGGATGGGGAGCGCCGCCTCGCCGCTCGACACCCTCAACACGCGGTACTCGCGTTTGAGGATGGCGGTCAACGTGTCGCGCATCCCCTCGTCGTCGTCTACGATGAGGACGGTCTTGGGCTTGTGGCTCATGGCCTGGGGCCACTGGAAACGCGGACATTGTCTCAGGCGGTTGACACTGTTGCAAGCCGTTCGATAACGTACGAGGGTTGGAGACCTTCCATTGGCTGCTGACCGGCGCGGCCCTCGTTCTGGCTGGCGCGGCGCTCTTCGTGGCGCGGCGCCAGAGCAAGCGCCTCGAACGCCTGACCGAATCCTACTGGGAGCTCCGGTATGAACATGGGCAATTGCGTGCACGCGTGAACCGGATCGACCCGGAACAGCCGGGCGCCCAGGCGGCGGCCGAGCCGCCGGCGAGCAACTTCATTCCTCTCTCATCGTTGAAGCGATAGCGAGAATTCCGTGCCTCAGGACTATGACGTCATCGTGATCGGCGCCGGAACCGGCGGGTATGTCGCCGCGATCCGCGCCGCCCAGCTCGGCCTCAAGACCGCCGTCGTCGAGAAACAGAAGGCGCTCGGCGGGACCTGCCTGCTGTGGGGCTGCATCCCGACCAAGGCGCTGCTCGAACACGCGCACGCGCTGAAGATCGCGCAGCACGCGAAGGACTGGGGCATCTCGCTCGGTGATCCTGCCTCGAAGGCCACGATCGACATGAACCAGGTGCAGACGCGGAAGGACCGCGTCGTGACCGGGCTGACGAAAGGCGTCGAGTTCCTTTTCAAGAAGAACAAGATCGACTGGATCAAGGGGACGGCGCGGCTGACCGGCAACGGCGGGGTCGACGTCTTCGAGGGGGAGACGCAGACGCTTCGCGCCGGCAAGGAGATCATTGTCGCGACCGGATCCACGCCGCGCGGCGTGCCCGGCATCGAGATCGACCGCAAGCGCATCATCACGAGCGACGAAGCGATCGGCCTGCGCGAAGTGCCGAAGACGATCGTGATCATGGGCAGCGGCGCGGTCGGCGTCGAGTTCGCGTCGATCTTCAACCGGTTCGGCAGCGACGTGACGATCGTCGAGCTGCTGCCGCGGCTCGTGCCGGTCGAGGACGAGGCGGTCTCGACCGAGCTCGAACGGACGTTCCGCAAGCAGGGGATCACCAGCCACACCGGCGCGAAGGTCACCGGGGCCAAAGCCGGCAGCGACGGCGTGGACGTCGAAATGCTCCTGGCCGACGGCACCACCAAGAAGATCCGCACCGACTATCTGCTGGTCGCGACCGGCCGCGGTCCGGTGACGACCGGCCTGAATGCCGAAGGCGTGGGGCTCGAGATCGAGAAGGGCTACATCAAGGTCGACCCGTTGTTCAGAACGAACGTGCCGGGCATTTCCGCGGTCGGCGACGTCATCACCTTCGGCGGTCCCGGGCACCCGCAGCTCGCGCACGTGTCCTCGGCCGAAGGGATCATCACCGCGGAACGGATCGCCGGACAGGCGTCGCGGCCGATCAACTACGACCACGTGCCCGGCTGCACCTATTGCGATCCCGAGATCGGCAGCGTCGGGCTGACCGAGGCGGAGGCCAGGGCGCGCGGCTTCGACGTGCGCGTCGGCACGTTCCCGTTCGGCGTGCTCGGACGCGCGAAGATGGCGCAGGAGACCGACGGCTTCGTGAAGATCGTCGCCGACAAGAAATACGACGAGCTGCTCGGGGTCCACATGATCGGGCCCCGTTCCACGGAGCTGGTCGCTGAAGCGACGGTCGCGCTGCGGCTGGAGTCGACGGTCGAAGAGCTCATTCGGACGATTCACGCGCATCCCACGTTCGCCGAGGCGATCGGCGAAGCGGCGCATGCGACGCACGGCGCGGCGATCCATTCGTAGAGAGACACTATGGCCACAGACGTCGTGATGCCCCAGATGGGCGAGTCGATTGCGGAAGGTACGATCGTCCGCTGGATCAAGAAGGTCGGCGAGACGGTCGATCGCGATGAGCCGCTCTTCGAGATCTCCACCGACAAGGTGGATGCGGAGATCCCGTCGCCCGCCGCCGGCGTGGTGTCGGAGATCCGCGTCAAGGAAGGCGAGACGGTGGCCATCAACACCGTCGTGGCGGTGATCGGCGAGGCCGGCGCAAAGGCCGCCGCCCCTGCCGCGCCGGTGAAGGAACCGCCGGTGCAGGCGGCGAAAGCGGCCGAGCCGCCGAAGGCATCGCCGCAGGCGGATGGCACGTCCGCGCCTGCGCCGCCGCCGCCGCACTATCACGATCGAGACGACCCCCCGTCCGCACCGGCATCCCCCAGCTCCGCTGCGCCAGCCAGGCCTGCAGCCGCGCCGGCCCCGGCGTCCGCACTCTCTTCGAACGGATCGACCGAGGATGCCATCCGCGAGCGGTCGTCACCGCTGGTGCGGAAGATCGCGAAGGAACACAACGTCGACATCGCGCAGATCCATGGCACCGGGATCGCGGGACGCGTGACGAAGGACGACATCCTCGGGTTCATCGATAAAGGGCAGGTCGGGCAGGTCGGGCACGTGGGTCAGGTAGGGCAGGCGGGTTCCGCCGCCGCGCCCGCCTCGAGCGCTTCGGTGCGACCAGCCGCTCGCAGCGTGTCCGGGGCGCCGCCCGTGCAGACCGTCACCTTCAAGCCGGGCGGCGGCGATCACGTCGAGAAGATGTCGGTGATGCGCAAGCGCATCGCCGAGCACATGGTGCTGAGCAAGAAGACCTCGGCGCACGTGCATTCGGTGTTCGAGGTGAACTTCGGGCGGATTGCGAAGATCCGCGAGGCGAAGAAAACCGAGTTCGAGCGCGCCGGCGCCAAGCTCACCTACATGTCGTTCATCGTCAAGGCGGCGATCGACGCGCTGCGCGCCGTGCCGATCGTCAACGCCTCGGTTGACGGCGACAACATCGTCTATCACAAGGACATCAATGTCGGGATCGCCGTCGCCCTCGACTGGGGCCTGATCGTGCCGGTGATCAAGCAGGCCGACGAGAAGAACCTCGTGGGTCTCAGTCGTGCCGTCGCCGATCTCGCGAACCGGGCGCGGAGCAAGCAGCTCAAGCCCGACGAGGTCGCGGGCGGGACCTTCACGATTACCAACCCGGGTGTGTTCGGCGCGCTCTTCGGCATGCCGATCATCAGCCAGCCGCAGGTCGCGATTCTCGGCATCGGCAACGTCGAGAAGCGGCCGGTGGTCGTGGACGATGCGATCGCGATCCGGCCGATGGCGTACCTCACGCTCGGCTACGATCACCGCGTGATCGACGGCGCCGTGGCCGACGAGTTCATGTCGATCGTGAAGAAGTCGCTCGAGAATTGGGATCCGAACGCGATCTAAGAGGGCGGGACGGGCTGGAGGGGCAGGAAGGGCGGGACGGGCGGGAGGGGCGCGACGGGCAGACGGCACGCACACTCGATGTGCGGCGCCTGGGCCGTGTCCCATACGCTGAGGCGCTCGCCCTCCAGCGATCGCTGGTCGAGGATCGCCGGGCCGGCGTCATCGGCGATACGCTCCTGCTCCTTGAACATCCCCACGTCCTGACGCTCGGCGTGCGCGGCGACGGCGGACGCGGGCACATTCTCGCGACCGCGAACGCGCTTGCGGCGCGCCACATCGACGTCCACGAGACCGGCCGCGGCGGCGACATCACCTACCACGGACCCGGACAGCTCGTGGGATATCCCATCATCGACCTGAACCCTGGCCGCCGCGACGTCCATCGCTACGTGCGTGACCTCGAAACCGTGCTGATCCGGACCGCGGCCGACTACGGCATCGAGGCCGGCCGCATCGAAGGGTTGACCGGCGTCTGGGTCGGCGACGAGAAGCTGGCGGCGATCGGCGTGCGCATCGCGCGCTGGATTACGAGCCACGGCTTCGCGCTGAATGTTGCTACCGAGCTCGACCATTTCAAGCTGATCGTGCCGTGCGGGATTGCGGACCGGGGGGTGACGTCGCTCGAGCGGCTGCTCGGCCGGACCGTCGAGCCCGCCGGCGTCGAAAATCGCATTATCGAACACTTTAGTAACGTGTTTGATTTGAGTACTTTAGCGAGTTAGTTCACGGGTGGAATATTTTGCGGACCCCAGGGGTTTATGTCCGAAACGAGGGACAACCCATGCGGGATACCGAACGCACTTCTAATCTCATTCCTACCGCCGATCAGGAGCTCCTGGCCCGGCTGAAGTCCGGCGACGACCTGGCGCTCGCCGACCTGTCCGACGCCTACAGCTCCAAGATCTACCAGCTCGCCTTCCGCTATCTCCGGAACAAGGAAGATGCGGAAGAGATCACGCAGGACGTGCTCTTCAAGGTCTATCGCAAGGTCGACGCCTTTCGCGGCGACGCGCAGCTCTCGTCCTGGATCTACCGCATCACGTTCAACGCGGCGATGTCGCGGCTGCGCACGGCGCGCTATCAGCGGGCGCAGGCGGAAGATCGCCGGGTTGCCGCGGCGGCCGACGAGGACGGCGTGATGCCGTCGCGCACGCCGGATGTCGCCGACTGGAGCGACATGGCCGACGAGCGTGTGCTGCGCTCGCAGCTGCGCCAGCGCGTGTTCCGTGCGATTCTCGCGCTGCCGGCGATCTATCGCGCGCCGGTGATGCTGCGCGACATTCAAGGCATGTCCACGGAAGAGGCGAGCGCGATGCTGAAGGTGAAGGATCAGACGCTCAAGTCGCGGCTGCACCGCGGACGGCTGATCCTGCGCAAGCAGCTGGCGGACTTCGCCGGCGGCCTGACGCTCCACAGACCGGTCTACGGCACGCTGTAACGATCAGGCGGGAAAGGCAGGACGGGCCGGATAGGCAGGACCGAAGGCGGGCGCCGATCCAGCCTCTCCAGCCCATCCCGCCCATCCTGCCTCTCCTGCCCATCGTCTTTCTTAGATCTGCATCGCGTTGTCGAGCGCGACCTGCTCGACGGCATTCAACGAAGGCAACACCACTTCGACGATCCCGCCGGGTCCCAGCCTGACCGGCATCGCCCCGGTGCGCGTGTGTGTTCCGGTGGAAACGTCCGGCGCGACGAAGCACGAGACCACGCGGCGTGAGCGCCCGGCCATCGCTTCGACGAAGGCGATCGCGGCCGCGGAGAGGGCATAAGGCCCTGGCGGCCACAGCGCGGCGACACGCGCGCCGAGCCGCCGCCGCGAGGGCTCGTCGACCAGGCGCGTCAGCGCTAAGCCCGCAACCGTCGCGTCGGCCCAGGGGATCACCGCATGGCCGGGCGGCACGCCGAGCACCGAGAGCGAGATGTCGCGCGGCGATCCGTTGACCGTCAGCGCCACCAGCGCGCGCACCGCGGCGGCGAGCGACTCGGGCGCCGACCCGAACAGCCGTGTGCGCGCGACTTTGAGCTCGCGAACGCCGCGGTCCACGAGCTCGCGCTGAGACGGGCCGGCGCAGAGGATGACGGCGCCGGAAGCGGTCTGCGACAGCCGCTTCAGCAGCACCAGGCCGTCTTCGCCCTGCCATTCACCCCCGGTAATGCGGTCGGCGAGGATCACGATCGACGCGCCCGCCGCCATCGACACGTCCGTCGCGCCGGATATCTGGGTGGCGAAGCCTTCCACCGGCGCGGCCTGCAGGATGTCGAGCGCCTTGCCGGCGGCGATCCGTTTCGTCTCGTCGATCAGCGTGATCGACCGGACGAGGTTCGAGCGCGCCAGGGCGTGCGCGGTCGCGCCACCCAGCTCTCCCGCACCGATAATGGCGACGTTCTGCATCCGCTGCGATATTGTAATGGCTATGCAATCACTCCGCGGGAAAGTGGCGCTGGTCACGGGCGGATCGCGCGGCATCGGTCTCGCGATCGCGCGTGCGCTCGTGGCCGACGGCGTGCAGGTCGCGATCACCGGACGCAATGCCGGCCACCTGTCGGCGGCGCGGCCCAAAATCGAGGCGGCCGGCCCCGGGGCGGTCGAGACCCTGCAGGCCGACGTCCGTCGCTACGACGAGGTCAAGGGCGCGATCGAGGCCACCGTCGCGCGCTTCGGCGGGCTCGACATCCTCATCAACAACGCCGGCGTCGGCATCTTCACCGAGGTCGCGTCGATGACCCCCGATCAATTTGCGGAAGTCATCGAGACCAACGTCACCGGCGTCTTCAACGCCTGCCAGGCGTCCCTGCCGCACCTGCGGCGTCGCGGCGGCGGCTACATCATCAACATCAGCAGCCTGGCGGGCAAGAATCCGTTCAAGGGCGCCGCCGCGTACTGTGCGTCGAAGGCGGCCCTGAACGCGTTCAGCGAGGTGCTGATGCAGGAAGTGCGGTACGACAACATCCGGGTCAGCTACGTGATGCCCGGATCGGTCGCCACCGGCTTCTCGAGCGGCGACGAAACCAAGGGCGCCGACTGGAAGAGCTCGGGCGACGACATCGCGAACGTCGTCGTCGACCTGCTGCGCAGCGATCCGCGAAGCCTCGCGAGCCGCGTCGAAGTTCGCCCCTCGCGGCCGCCGCAAAAGTGACTTCTCCATTCGACAAGCACCGCCACGCGCTCGAGCTCCACGAAACGATGATGGGGCCGGCGCGGGGCCGTCTCGCCGTCGCGATGGATCTGCTCACCGACTCGCTCGCCCTGGTCGGGCAACACGGCGTCTACTGCCGCAGCGAGCGATTTCCGGGACAGCCGAAGATGGACATCGCGCTCGTCCTCGAGCAGCTCGCCGACGCGAAAGAGCTGGTCCAGAGCGCGATGGAAACGTTGAAGAGGCCGCTTTAGCCGATCCGGCTTTCGATCACTTCTTCTTCGCCGGTCGTCTTGCCTGAGAGCGGTCCGGCCGGTTCCGGCGGCTGTTCCTTCCAGCGCGACTGGATGATCAGCCAGAGCACGCCAGGCACGCAGAACATCAACCCGAGCGCAAAGGAGAGCGTTCGCGGCGACCAGCCGGCCCGATCGAGCTGACGGCCGGTCCAGTAGCTCGACGCCGATGACATCAGCGTGACCAGCGCGAGCTCGGTCGCGAAGACGCGGCCGCGAAAGCGATCGGGGACCTCCATCTGCAGCAGGACGGTGCTGAACACCCAGAGGATCGATCCGCCGAAATGAGCGCAGAGCACGCACAGGGCGGCGACCCAGAGCGCCGGCGCCCACGCGAGCGCGATGTAGAACACGCCGACCATGAAATACGCCGGTCCGATGGCGCCGCGCAGCCGGGTCGGCTGCTGACCGATGATCCAGCGCAGCGCGATCGGGCCGAGCCCGGCGCCGACGCCCCGCGCGGCATAGAGCACGCCGATGCCGGCCGCCGATCCGCCGGCGAGCGGAAACACCCGCTGCCCGAAAATGGTCAGCAGCAGCAGCACGCCACCGGCCAGGCCCCAGCCGGCCTTCACGAACATCAGCGCGGCGACGTGCGATCGCCGCCGCACGTAGCGGACACCCTCGACCAGATCGCTGATCCCGGTCAGCGCCAGGATCCCCTCGGGCCGGGGCGCCGCCGCCGGGGTCGCGTCGTAGCGCGTCTGCGCGATGAAGAAGGCCGACGCGAAGAACGAGATCGCGTTCACCACGAAGGCGACGTTCCGGCCGGCGAGCGCCGTCACGATGCCGCCAATCGAGGCGCCCAGCGCCAGCATCGCCGACCAGGTCGCGCTCGACAACGCGTTGGCGGCCAGCAGATCCTCGGGCGCGGTGACGTTGGGGATCGTCGCCGTGCGCGCCGGCTCGAAGAACGCCTGCGCCCCGACCGCGAACGCCATCACGACGTAGGCGATCCACACCTGATCCGGCCGCCGGATGAGGAGCAGCGTGAGGATCATGACGCCGCGCAGGAGATCGGTGGCGATCATCAGGCGGCGCCGGTTCACGCGATCGACGACGACGCCGGCCAGCGGTCCGAAGACGGCGACCGGCAGGAACTGCACGATCATCATCCAGGCGACGGCGGTCGCCGAACCGGTGAGATCCAGCAGCAGCGCGTAGACCGCCACGGCGTTGAACCAGTCGCCAAGCTGCGAGATGGTCTGGCCGATGTAGAGCAGCCGGAAGTTGCGGTTGTCCCGCAGGATTGAGATGTAGCTCACAAGGTTCGATCGCGAGAGCTGTCAGTATAATCGTCGCCGTTCCATGTTCGAGACCCTCGGCCACTACAAGATTCTCGATCGCATCGGCGCCGGTGGCCTGGGCGACGTGTACCGCGCGCGCGACACGCGCCTCGGGAGGACGGTGGCGATCAAGGTCGTGGCCGCGGACGTCGCCGGCGATCCGGCCCGCCGCGCGCGCCTGGTGCACGACGCCCGCGCGACGGTGGTCCTGTCGCACCCGAATATCGCGGCGCTGTACGAGATCGGAGAGGACCAGGATCAGCTGTTCCTCGTGTTCGAATACGTCCCGGGCGAGACGTTGAAGAAGACCATCGCGGGACGCCCCCTGAACCCGCGGCGTGCGATCGATCTGGCGGTCCAGATCGCCGACGCCCTGGCCGACGCCCACGCGGCCGGCATCGTCCACCGCGACATCACCTCCGACAACATCTTCGTCACCCCGAAGGGGAACGCGAAGCTGCTCGATTTCGGCCTGGCGGCCTGGACCGCCAGCGGCGCCGCGCGGGCGCAGGCGGCGGCGAGGACGGCCACCGTGGCGGAGACGCCGGGCACGGTGGCGTACATGTCGCCCGAGCAGGCGCTTGGCGAGCGCGGCGATCACCGCACCGACATCTTCTCGCTCGGCGTCGTCCTCTTCGAGATGGTCACCGGACGGCTGCCGTTCACGGGCGCGCCGGCGACCGATCTCGCGCTGCAGATTGTGCAGGCGACCGCCCCGGCGCCGTCGACGCTCAACAAGGCGTTGCCGGTCGAGCTCGACGCCATCGTCACCAAGGCGATGGCCAAGAGCCTCGATCAGCGGTACCAATCGGCCGCGACGCTGGCCGCGGAGCTGCGCTCAGTCGGTGCGATCCTCGACGTTCGCAGCGACATCCTGGAGGCGTCGAGCGCTGCGGTGCCGTCGCGCCCCACGGCGCGATCGGGCATGGGGTGGATCGTGCTGATCGTCCTTCTGGCCGCAGCCGGCGGGGCGGCGTGGTACCAGCGGGCGTGGCTGGAGCGAACCTGGCGGCACTCGTTCGGGCCGCCGCCGGCGCCGATCATCGCCGTCATGCCGTTCGACGGCGATCCCAGCCAGCACTACTTTGCCGACGGGCTCGCCGAAGATCTCACGACGCGGCTGGGACAGTCGGCGGGATTGCACGTGATCGGACGCTCCAGGATGCGCCAGTACCGCGGCCGCGAGCCGGGTGACGCCGCGCGTGAGCTCGGCGCCGCCGTCGTGCTGACCGGATCTGTTCATGCCGCTGGCGACCCAATCAAGCTGACGCTGTCGCTGATCGATCCGAAGGACGGGGCTGCGATCTGGTCGGGCGACTACACGCGTGAAGCCAAGGACATCTTCGCGATGCAGGCGCAAGCGGCAGACGAGGTGTCGCGTGCGTTGCGAATGGCGGTGCAGCCGACGCCGGCCGGCGCACGCGCCGCCTCGCGTCTCGTCGATCCGCGTGCCTACGATCTGTACCTGCGCGGCCGCCAGGCGATGGCGCAGCGTCAGCTCGCCGCCGCCGCGTCTTCGTTCGAACAGGCGGCCGCCGCGGACCCGGGTCTCGGTGAGGCGTTTGCCGCGCTGGCGGAGACCCTTCACCTGGAAATCCAGTTCGCGCCCGCGGTTGACGGGGAGGCGCGTCGCCTTCGTGAGACAACCGCGGCAAAGCGCGCCTACGAAGTCGATCCCGATCTGGCGGATGCGAACGTGGCGATGGGGCAGGTGAGCGACACGCTCGCCGACACGCTGAAGTACTACCGCCGCGCGATCGAGCTCGATCCGTCATACGCGGAGGTGTATCACCTCGTCGGCGACGAGTTGCTCGACTTCGATTCCGAGCAGGCGGCCGCGTTTCACAAGAAGGCTCTCAGCCTCGATTCGGGGCTGAACAAGAACGACAAGATGGCTGGCGCGAACGGCCGCTCTTCGCGGGCCTCGACCGATCTCGCTGCGACGCCCGACCGAACGGTACCCGGACGGTGGCTGGGGTTCGTCCTCGGATTGCGTGCCGCCGATCGCACCGACGAGGCGCTCGCCGAGGCGTCGGTGTTGACGTCGCGCTTCCCGCAGGACTGCGAAGGGAAGGCGGTGTTGGCTGCCCTCCGATTCGAACGGCGCGAAGCCGCTGCCGCGCACAGGCTCGCGGACGGCGCGGTCGCGGCGGCGAGCCTCGATTCGGCATCGCCGCAAGCGGTGCGGTGCGGCCTTCATGCCGCGGCCGCCCTGCAGAGCCCCGGGCAGGTGGCGGCGCTCCTCGACCGTATTTCCGCCAACGAGCGGATGCTGCGCGCGTTTGCCGGCAATGCCGAGGGTGTACCGGGCTCGATGTGGATCGATCCCGGAACGTATCCGTGGTCGCTGATCGCGCGCGATCCGATCGTGGCGGAGGCGCGGCAGCGCTTCGATGCCGCCTACGCGCGTCAGCGCGAGACCGCGCACGCGGCGTTGAAGGGGCTGCCGTAGGGCTTCGCGCTACAAGAGCGACTTCAGCCGGGCGCGATCGATGTTGCCGCCGGACACGACCACGCCCACCTGCCGATCGCGCACATCGATCTGTTTTCCTATCAGCGCCGCGGTCGCGGCCGCGCCGGCGCCTTCCGCGATGATGTGCTCGGCGTCCACCAGTCCGACCACTGCCGCCGCCAGATCCGCTTCGCTCACGGTCACGATGCGATCCACCAGCCGCTGGATGAACGCGAAGGTGATGGTGTCCGGATCGGGGTTGCCGCCCAGGCCGTCGGCGAGTGTCTCGCCCGGCACGATCTCCACGAGCGTTCCGGCGCGCACGCTCTGTTGAAATGCGTTCGACACATCGAGCTCGACGCCGATCACGTCACACCGCGGGTTGATCGCCTTGGCGACCGTCGCCATGCCGCTGATCAGCCCACCGCCGCCGATGGGCACCAGCAGCATGTCGAGTGCCGGATCGTCCTCGAACATTTCGAGAGCCACGGTCGCCGCGCCCGCGATCACATCCGTGTCGCTATAGGGCGAGATGAACTCCGCCCCGGTTTGCGCCGCGAACGCCTTCGCCATCCGCTCCGCTTCGTCGTAGTCGTGGCCATGCGGCCGGAGATCGGCGCCGTCGCGGCGGATTGCATCGAGCTTGGCGCTGGGAGCGTCCTTGGGCGTGAAGACCACGAGCGGCAGGTTGAACGTTTTCGCGGCGGCCGCGAGTCCGCGTCCGTGATTGCCGGCCGAGGCGGTGACGAGCCGGGCCGGGGCCCCGCCCGGCCGCTCGAGGCGCGCGATCACGGCGTTGAACGCACCGCGTGATTTGAAGGAGTTGGCGCGCTGCCACGCTTCGGGTTTGAGGGAGATGCTCGCGCCGCACAGGTCGGACAACCAGGTCGAGCGCACGAGCGGGGTCCGGCGAATATACGGCGCGATCCGCCGCCGCGCGCGCAGGACGTCGATCATCATGGGCTGCCTTGATCAGGAGGCCTGCCGTTGCAGGATCTCACTCAGCTGCTGCACGAACGCCGATCGCGGCAGCACCTCGCCGACGCCGGCCTGCCGGGCGGCGTTGATGACGTCGATCTGGACGTGCGAGGCGTAGCCGACCGTCGGGATCGAGGCGAGCGCCGGGTCCTGCTTCATGGCGGCGACGATCGCCAGGGGGCTGATGCGTTCGTTGTTCAGGTCGAGAATCACCAGCGTCGTCGGGTTCTTGCGCATCGTCTCGATCGCGCCGTCCACCGATCGCGAGAACCGGAGATCGACGCCGAGACCGTTGGCGGCGGTCTTGATTTTCGAGCTGAACATGAGGTCGTCGAGAACGGCTAAGATCATTACCGACCATGATAGTTGAGAGTCAGGCCGTCGGTCCCTTCTTCAAGAACGGCTTCGTCGTCGGCTGCGAGGAGACCCGGGAAGCGGTGCTCATCGATCCCGGCGACGAGGTCGCGTCGCTGCTGGCGTTCGCGGAGCGCAGCGGGCTGACGATTCGACACATCCTGCTGACGCATGCGCACGTGGATCACGTGACCGGCGTGGCGGCCGCCAAGCGGGCGCTGAACGTGCCGATTCGTCTGCACCGGGACGATCTCTTTCTGTACGAGCGCGCGGTCGAAATGGGCGCGATGTTCGGGCTGAAGGTCGAGCCGCAGCCGCCCATCGACCTGTTCTACGAGCCGTCGGAAGTGATTCCGTTCGGCACCTACGAGGCGCGCGTCCATCACACGCCGGGCCATTGTCCAGGCGGCGTCTGCCTGCAAGTGGGGAAGAAGGGCACTGCCGGCAAGGAGCTGTTCGTCGGCGACACGCTGTTCGCCGGCTCGATTGGCCGCACCGATTTGCCGGGCGGCGACTACGACACGCTGATCGCGTCGATCCGCACGGTCCTGTTCCCGTTGGGCGACGAAGCGATCGTGCACTCGGGACACGGACCGGACACGACGATTGGCAAGGAGCGCCGGACGAACCCGTTCCTCAACGGGCAGGCCTGAAGGCCTGCACTACAAACGTCGGGCTAAAGCTGCTCGGCGTCGGATGACGCGACTGTCGTAGTGCAGGCCGTCAGACCTGCAGCGCAACCGTCAGCTCCACCCGCCCGATCCGCAAGCGGTCTCCTGTCGCCAGGCTCGCCTTTTCGATCCGCTTGTCGTTGACGAACGTCCCGTTCGTGCTCTCGAGATCGACGACTTCGAGCTGGTCGTCGCCAGCCGTCAGGCGGCAGTGCAGGCGCGACACGAGTGCCACGTCGAGGATGAAGTCGGCCCGCGGTGCGCGGCCGACGGTCTTGATGGCGCCGGGTGTCAGGCGGAACGTCGCGTCGGTACTCTGCAGGATCCACATGTGGCCCGTATTATCGCCGATTGTTTTGAACCTAACGCGTCCCGCACTCGTAACAGTGCTGTATGAGTGCGCCACCACGAAAAACCCGGAAACGTCTGTACATCGGCGCGGGTGTCGCCGTCGTCGTGCTCGGCGGTGCGGCCGGTCTGGCGACGCTCAAGGGCGCTTCGGCCGAGGTCGACGCCTCGCGGTTGGCGACGGCCGAGCGCGGCACGATGGTGAAGTCGGTCGTCGCCACCGGTAAAGTCGAGCCCATCACGAAAATCGAAATAAAGTCGAAGGCGAACGGGATCATCAAGGTCCTGAATGCCGATGTCGATCGCGCCGTCAAGGCCGGCGACATCCTCGTGGAGCTGGATCGCGAGCAGCTCGCCGCGGCTCTGCGCGGCGCCGAAGCCAACCTGCTGGCTGCCCGTGCCTCGCTCGAAGGTGCGGAAGCGCAGTTGAAGAAGAACATCGTCGAGGCCGAAGGGCCGGACGAGCAGTTCGCCCGCCGCGCCTACGACCGGGCGCAAGTGCTCTTCGAACAGCGCCTCATCCCCCAGTCTTCGCTCGACGACGCCCACAGCCTGGTGGACGTGGCGGAGAACCGGAAGCGCGCCGCCCAGTCGCAGCTGGCGATCGGCAGGGCCAAGGTGACCGAAGCGCGCGCCCAGGTGGCCCAGGCCAAGGCCGCGGCCGACCGCGCGGCCGAAGACGTCGCGAACGCCACGATCCGCGCGCCGATTCGCGGCACCGTGCTGTCGCGCGACGTGGAGATCGGCAGCCCGGTGTCTTCGATCTTGAATCTCGGCGCGAACGCGACGCTCGTCATGACGCTCGGCGACATCGAGCAGGTGTTCGTGCGCGGCAAGGTCGACGAGGCCGACATCGGCCACGTGCGCCTCGGTCAGCCCGCCCGCATCCGGGTCGAGACGTTCAAGGACAAGGTGTTCAACGGCAAGGTGACCCAGATCTCGCCGATGGGCGTCGAGAAGGACAACGTCACGAACTTCGAGGTGCGCGTCTCGATCGACAACCCGGGCAAGGAGCTCAAGGCGAACATGACCGCGAACGCCGAGATCGTCCTCGAGGAGCACGCGGATGCGTTGATCGTTCCCGAGGCGGCGATCACCTACGACGCGCAGAAAAACGCGTTCGTCGAGGTCGTGGCGCCCGGGACCAAAACCGGCCGGAAGAAGGTCGCCGTCAAGCTCGGTGTCGGCAACGGCACGAAGATTCAGATTCTCGACGGCCTCAAGCAGGGCGACAAGGTCATCCTGCCGTCGTAACGCTCGCCTGAAGGCTTCGCGCTACGTCGCATCGTCCGGAGAGCGTCAAACCCAGGTAGCGCGAAGGCTTTAGCCGAGCGACATGAAAGAAGCCATCACCCAATCCATCCAGAACCTGCGCGCCAACAAGCTGCGCAGCTTCCTCACGATGTTCGGCATCCTCTGGGGGATGATCTCGGTCGTCGTGCTGTCGGCGACCGGCGAGGGGTTTCGCCGCGGCAACGACAAGGTGCTGCGCGAGCTCGGCAAGAACATCGGCATCGTGTGGGGCGGGCGCACCAGCATGCAGGCGGGCGGCGAGCGCGCCGGCCGCCAGATCCTGCTCACCCTCGAGGATGCGCGCGCGATTGCCGCTGAATCGTCGATGATTGCCGTCGTCAGCCCGGAGCTGACGCGCGGAGCCGTCAAGGTCAAGAGCGCCTACAACTCCGCCGCCGCGCAGATCAGCGGCGTCGAGCCGCAGTATCAGGACATCCGCACCATCGAGCTCGAATACGGCCGCAACTTCTCGTGGCAGGACGAGGAGCAGGTGTCGCGGATCGCGATCATCGGCTTCGACATGGCCGAGCAGCTGTTCGGCAAGCGCAACATCCTGGGCGAGGCGATCACGCTGAACGGGACGCCGTACACGGTGGTCGGCAAGATCCGCAAGAAGAACCAGGACAGCAACTACAGCGGCCCCGACAACAACAAGATCTTCGTGCCGTTCGCGGCGATGTCGCGCGACCTGCCGCGCAAGGACGCCGAACCCGGCTCACTCTCCGACATCATCGTTGCGCCGAAAGACTGGGTCGTCGACGAGCTGCCGAAGGCGCTCGACGCGCGGACCGGCCGGATCGAGGACGTCGACTGGCCGCTCGAGCAGAACGTCCGCGCGATCCTCGCGCGCCGCCACGGGTTCGACCCGGCCGACAAGCAGGCGATCGCGATGTGGGACACCTCGCTGCAGACGCTGATGTTCGGCCGCATGATCGGCCACATGAAGCAGTTCTTCACCATCGTCGGGATCGTGACGCTGGCGCTGGGCGGCATCGGCGTGATGAACATCATGCTGGTGGCGGTCAAGGAGCGGACGCGCGAGATCGGCGTGCGCAAGGCGCTCGGCGCCACGACCGCATTGATCCAGCGGCAGTTCTTCCTCGAAGGGTTCTTTCTGACGCTGCTCAGCGGCGGCGGCGGGATGCTTCTCGCTCTTGGGCTCTGTCAGCTGATCAATCTTGCTCCGATGCCGGAGCGTTTCTCGGGAATGATCCTCTCGTGGCAATCCGCGTTGCTGTCGCTGCTCACGCTGATTGTGATCGGCGTCGCCACCTCGACCTATCCCGCGCGCCGCGCGGCGGAGCTCCCGCCGGTCGAAGCGCTGCGGTTCGAGATGTGAGATGACGAGAGGTCACGTCATCGAAATCGTCCGGGAGGCCTGCTTCGGCCTCTATCACCATCGCTTCCGCGCGGCGCTGTCGATGCTCGGCATTTCCTGGGGGATCATTTCCGTCGTGGTGCTGCTGTCGTACGGCGACGGCTTTCGCGGCGCCCTCGATGCCGGATTCCGCGGCGCTTTTTCAGACGGCACCGTCGTGACGTTCCCGGGGCAGACCAGCCTGCAGGCGGGCGGCGAGCGCGCCGGCAAGCGGGTGCGCGTGACGTCGGATGATGTCATGGCGATCGGCGAGCTGCCGCTGGTCAAGAACGTCAGCCCGGAGTTCATGCAGGAATTCCCGATCGTCTACGGCAACAAGCAGTCGAGCCATCTCGTTCGCGGCGTCGCGGCGTCGTACGGCACGATGCGCGCCGAAAAGCCGCAGGCCGGCGGCCGCTTCCTGGAAGAAGACGACGTGCGGCTGCGCCGGCGGGTCGCCTTCATCGGCTCGGAAGTGCAGCGCAAACTGTTTGCGGGCGTACCGCCGGTCGGCGAAACGATTCGCGTCGCCGGCCAGCCGTTCGAGATCGTCGGCGTCATGGAAGAGAAGGTCCAGCTGTCGAACTACAACCGGCCGGACAAGTACTGTGTGTTCATTCCGTGGACCACGATGGGCGGGCTTTCCGACAACCGCTACGTCGGCACGTTCGTGTGGCAGGCCGTGTCTCCCATCCTCGAGCCAAAGGCCCAGCGCCAGGTGCGTGAGTTTCTGGCGAAGCGCTACCGCTACAACGCGGCCGACGAGCGCGCGCTCAACATGTTCGGCTCCGAGAAGACCAATGAGATCACCAACGGGATCGTCGGCGGGCTGAAGATCGTGCTGACGTTCATCGGTGTGCTGACGCTGGCGATCGGCGGCGTCGGCATCATGAACATCATGTTCGTCAACGTCCAGGAGCGGACGCGCGAAATCGGCGTTCGCAAGGCGCTCGGCGCCAGACCGCGCGAGATTCTCTTTCAGTTCCTGCTCGAAGGGCTCGCGACCACGTTTGCCGGCGGCGTCGTCGGAATCGCGGTCTCGTGGGGGCTGGTGTGGCTGCTCAGCCCCCGGCCGTTTCTCGCCGAGCTGCTCGACGATGCCAGCCGCGTGACCGACATCCACCTGATCCTGTCGGTGCAGCTGGTGGTCATCACCTCCACGATTCTGATGGTCGTCGGCCTGATCAGCGGTTTCCTGCCGGCGCTCAAGGCCTCGCGGCTCGACCCGATCGAAGCGCTGCGATACGAATAAGGAAAAACCGCCCGGTCAACCGCGGCCGAAGCCGGCGCGTCTAACCGCGCATGGGCGCCCTCCTGTTCGATCTCCGCGACGCCATCCGCGGCCTCAGCCGCGACCGGGCTTACAGCCTGACCGTCGTCCTCACGCTGGCGCTCACCGTCGGGGCGGCCACGGCGGTGTTTTCAATCGTCGACGGCGTGCTGCTCAAGCCGCTGGCGTACCGCGAATCCCAGCGCCTGGTCTCCGTGCGTGAGATCTGGCGGCAGTTCGCGGATCGCGCCTCCGCGCTGGAGGTCAACGAACGGCACTTCGAATACTGGCGCCGGCACGCGCGGGCGTTCGAGTCGATGGCGCAGTACATCGTGCGGCCCGCCAACCTCACCGGCCTCGGCGATGCGGC
>Ga0097621_100000856_pt1 | contig 21410 bp, 26 predicted proteins | sample KBSMisM72_FD_73165 | JGI IMG/M metagenome (GOLD analysis project Ga0097621, IMG submission 73165) | Miscanthus rhizosphere microbial communities from Kellogg Biological Station, Michigan, USA - KBS Miscanthus M7-2 (version 2) (version 2) | ecosystem: Host-associated > Plants > Roots >... | reverse complement strand
ATGCGCGCGCTCACCGGCAGCCAGGTGCTGGTGGCGAACAAGCTCTTCGCGACTCTCGACACCACGGTGCGCGCGCTGCATCCCGAGACCGTGCCGCGCGTGCTCGTGAGCGACACCGTCGGCTTCATCAAGAACCTGCCGCACGGCCTGGTGGCCTCGTTCAAGTCGACCCTCGACGAGGCGCTCGAGGCGTCGCTCCTCGCCCACGTCATCGACGCGAGCGACCCGGGCTTCGAGCGCCAGCTCGCGGTCACCGAGGAAGTGCTCGACGAGATCGGCGCGAAGGACGTGCCGCGCCTGCTCGTCTTCAACAAGATCGACATGGGCGGAAACGAGGCGGCGCTGCGCAAGAAGTACAAGGGCTGCGTGGTGATGAGCGCGCGCCGCGAGGGCGACGTCGCCCTGCTGCGACAGAAAATAGTCGAGTTCTTCCAGAAGAGCCTGGTCGAGGCCGAGATTTTCCTGCCCTGGTCGCAGCAGAACCTTCGCGGCGAGATCTTCTCCAACTGCAAAGTGCTTGAGGAGCGCGCCGATGAAGAGGGCGCGTTCCTGCGCATCCGCGGCGAGGCCGACGCGGTCAAGCGCTTGAGCGACCAATTCGGCCGGGCGATGCCGCCGGCTCCGCGAAAGGCACGCGCCCGCAAGTGATCGTTACGTCCGGAATTTCCATGCAGTACGGGGCGAAGCCCCTGTTCGAGAACGTCTCCGTGAAGTTCGGCGGCGGCAACCGCTACGGCCTGATCGGCGCCAACGGCTCGGGCAAGTCGACCTTCATGAAGATCCTCGGCGGCGACCTCGAGCCCGGCGCGGGCTCGGTGGCGATCGACTCGGGCGAGCGCCTGGGGAAGCTGCGCCAGGACCAGTTCGCCTACGAGTCGGAGCGGGTGCTCGATGTCGTGATGCAGGGGCACGCCGAGATGTGGAGCGCGATGCGCGAGCGCGACGCGATCTACGCCGATCCGGACGCCGGCGAAGCCGAGTTCCTGCGCGCCGCGGAGCTCGAGGCGAAGTACGCCGAGTACGGCGGCTACACCGCCGAAGCGCGCGCGGGCGAGCTGCTGCTCGGCCTGGGCGTGCCGACCGTGCAGCACGCCGGGCCGATGAGCGCGGTGGCGCCGGGCTGGAAGCTGCGCGTGCTGCTCGCGCAGGCGCTCTTCGGCGACCCCGACATCCTGCTGCTCGACGAGCCGACCAACAACCTCGACATCAACAGCATCCGCTGGCTCGAGGACGTGCTCAACCGCCGCACGAGCACGATGGTGATCATCTCGCACGACCGGCACTTCCTCTCGAGCGTCTGCACGCACATGGCGGACGTCGACTACGGCGACATCCGCGTCTATCCGGGCAACTACGACGACTACATGGAGGCGTCGACGCTCGCCAAGCAGCAGCAGCTCAATAAGAGCGCGCGCGCCAAGGACCGCATCGCCGACCTGGAGGAGTTCGTGCGCCGCTTCCGCGCGCACAAGGCGAAGGCGCGCCAGGCCACCTCGCGCATGAAGCAGATCGAGAAGCTGAAGGTCGAGGACGTGAAGCCCTCCAGCCGGCAGTACCCGTTCATCCGCTTCCTGGTCGATCCGAAGGAGAAGCTGCACCGCCTGGCCGTCGAGGCGAAGGGCCTGTCGCAGGCTTACGGGAAGAACGTTCTTTTCAAGGATCTCGACATTTCCATCGAGGCGGGCGAGAAGGTCGCGATCATCGGCCCCAACGGCGTGGGCAAGACCTCGCTCCTGAAGGCGCTGCTCGGCGCGAAGTGGGCGGAGAAGGCGCGCATCGGCTACTGGCCGCAGGACAGCGCGCCCGAGTTCGGCGCCGACGAGCCGCTCGCCGAGTGGCTCGGCCGCTGGCGGCGCAACGACCGCGGCGACGACGACCAGATCGTGCGCGCGACGCTCGGCCAGCTCCTCTTCTCGGGCGACGAGGCGCAGAAGTCGGTCAAGGTGATCTCCGGCGGCGAGGCGCAGCGCATGCTGATCGGCAGGCTGGTGCTGCAGATGCCCAACGTGATGCTGCTCGACGAGCCGACCAACCACCTCGACATGGAATCGATCGAGTCGCTGAACGGCGCGCTGGAGAAGTATCCCGGCACGCTCGTCTTCGTCTCGCACGACCGCGAGTTCGTCTCCTCGCTCGCCACGCGCGTGATCGAGCTCAAGCCCGGCGCCGAGGGCAAGCCGGCGACGGTGGTCGACTACCGCGGCGGCTACGAGGATTACCTCGCCAGCCAGCAGGCGGCGCTCGCCGCCGCCTGAGCCGCTAGGTAGACTGGCGGCCTACCCGGGGAGGTGAGCCGTGCCGAAGGTCTTCGCGAAGTTCCTGCTGGTCGGGCTGTCGCTGGTCGCCGCTGCCCAGGCGTGGGCGCAGTATCCCAATCGTCCCATCCGCCTCATCGTGCCGGCGGCGCCCGGCGGCGGCACCGACATCACCGCGCGCAGCTTCATTCCGGCGCTCGCCGAGAACCTGGGCCAGCCGATGGTGATCGAGAACCGCGGCGGCGCGGGCGGCGTGGTCGGCACCGACGTGGTGGCGAAGGCGGCGCCCGACGGCTACACGCTCCTCATGGTCTACATCAGCCACGCCACCAACCCGACGCTGGTGACGAAGCTCCCCTACGACACGATCCGCGACTTCACGCCGATCACGCTCATCTCGCACGAGCCGACGGTGCTGGTGACCAATCCCTCGATTCCGGCGAACTCGCTCGCCGAGTTCATCGCGTGGGCGAAGGAGCGGCAGGGCAAGCTGTCCTATGCCACCGACCCGGGCAGCGCCGGCTTCCTCGCGGGCGAGCTCTTCCTGCAGAGGGCCGGACTGAAGATCCAGTACGTGCCCTACAAGGGCAGCGGCCCGGCCGCGGCTGACGTGGTCGCCGGCCACCTTCCTTATATGTGGTCGGTGATTTCCATCGTCACGCCCTACGCCAAGGCCGGGCGCCTGAAGCCGCTCTCCACCGCGGCGGAGAAGCGCGCGCCATCGTTGCCCGATGTGCCCACCGCCGCCGAGGGCGGCATGGCCGACTTCGCGGTGAGCGGCTGGTACGGCCTGGTCGCGCCGGCGAAGACGCCGAAGGCGATCATCGACCGCGTCAACGCCGAGGCGATCAAGGCGCTGAAGGACCCGAAGGTGCTCGAGCGCCTCGCCCACTCCGGGTCGCTGCCGATCGGCGAGGGCCCGGAGAAATTCGACGCCCACATCCGCGCCGAGATCGCGCGCTGGAACAAGGTGCTGACCGCCGCCGGCGTGCAGCCGACCAACTGATGAAAAACTCCGACGTCCCGATGATGGCGCTGCGCCGCGCGGTGCAGATCTGCAACGGCCTCGAGGCGCTGGGCGACGCGCTGATGGTCTCGACCGACCGCCTCGAGCGCATGCTCTCCGGCGAGGACGAGGTGCCGCACGAGGTCTTCACCCAGGCGGTGGGCCTGCTCCTCGAGGCCACCGCGACGCGCTCGCCCAAGCGCTCGACGCCCGACTCGAACGAGGGCGGCCGCAAGGGTCCGCGCCACTAGCCCCTACGCAAACGTAATTCCCTGGCCGGAAAGCGGCAGCGCGCGCATCGGCTTGCCGTCGAGCGCGAGGATCGCGTTGGCGAGCGCCGGCGCGATCACCGGCGTCGAGGGCTCGCCGACGCCGCTCGGCTTCTCGCCCGAGTTCACGATCACCGTCTCGATGCGCGGCATCTGGTTCATGCGCACCACCGGGTAGTCGTGGAAGTTCGACTGCTCCACCAGCCCGTCCTTCAGCGTGATGGCGCCGGCCAGCGCGGCCGACAGGCCATAGCCGATGCCCGATTCCATCTGCATCGCGACGATGTTCGGGTTGACGGCGATGCCGCAGTCCACGGCGCAAACGACTTTCTCGATTTTCAGGCCTTTTTTACTGCTGGAAATCTCAACGACCTGCGCCACGAACGTATTGAACGACTCGTGCACGGCGATGCCGCGCGCGTGGCCCTTGGCGAGCGGCTTGCCCCAGCCGGCCTTCTTCGCCGCGGCTTCGAGCACCGCCTTGTGGCGCGGGTGCTTCGCGAGGAGCGCGCGGCGCAGCTCGTACGGATCCTTCTTCGCCGCGCGCGCCACCTCGTCGAGGAAGCACTCGGTGGCGAAGGCGGTGTGCGTCGAGCCCACCGAGCGCCACCACTGCACCGGCACGCCGACCTTCGGCGAGTGCAGATCGACGGCGAGCGCGGGAATCGCGTAGGGCAGGTTGGCGGCGCCTTCGACGGAAGTCGCGTCGACGCCGTCCTTCACCATCATCGGCTCGAACGCCGTGCCGGCGAGGATCGACTGGCCGACGATGACGTGCTTCCAGCCGACGAGGTTGCCCTGGGCATCGAGGCCCGCCTTGAGCGTGTGGTAGTACATCGGCCGGTACCAGCCGGCGCGCATGTCGTCCTCGCGTCCCCAGACCAGCTTCACCGGGCGCCCGCCCGAGGTGGCCGACGAAGTCTTCGCGATCGCCACCGCTTCGAGCACGAAGTCGGAGGCCGGGTTGGCGCGCCGGCCGAAGCTGCCGCCGGCGTAGAGCTGGTTCAGCTTCACCTTGTCGGGCGTGAAGCCGAGGTATTTCGCCACCACCATCTGGTCGATGGTCTGGAACTGCTCGCCGTTCCAGATCTCGCAGCCGGCGGCGTCGAGCTTCACCACGCAGTTCATCGGCTCCATCGAGGCGTGGGCGAGGTACGGAAATTCGTAGGCGGCCTCGAGCACCTTCGCCGCGCCGGCGATCGCCTTGTCGGCGTCGCCCTCCTTGCGCGCCGAGGTGCCGGCGGTCGCGGCCAGTCCCTTGTAGTGCGCGAGAAGCTCAGGCGACGACATGCGGAAGGCGCCGGAGTCGTCCCACGATGCAGTGAGCGCGTCGCGCGCCTTCTTCGCCGTCCAGTAGTCCGAGGCGAGCACCGCGATGCCTTCGCGCGCCGGCGTGAAGAACGGCACCACGTCGCGCACGCCCTTGATCTCCTTCGCCTTCGACGCGTCGAAGCCCTTCAGCTTCGCGCCGAAGCGCGGCGGGTGCAGCACCACCGCGGTGAGCATCCCCGGCAGCTTCACGTCCTGCGTGAACTGCGCCTCGCCGGTCGACTTGGCGAGCGCGTCGGTGCGGCGCGCGGGCTTGCCGATCAGGCGGAAGCTCTTCGGATCCTTGAGCTTCACGTCCGCGGGGACTTTCTGCTTTGCGGCGTCTTCCGCGAGCTGGCCGAATGTCGCCCTATGGTTTCCCCATGAGACAACGCCCCTCGAAACCTTTATTTCCTTCGAAGGCGCATGCCATTTTTCCGCCGCCGCGGCGACGAGCATGGCGCGCGCGGCGGCGCCCGCCTTGCGCAGCTGCTCGTAGGAGTTGGCGAGCGCGGTGCTGCCGCCGGTGCCCTGCGCCTCGCCCCACAGCAGGTTGTTGTAGCGCTTCGCGTCCGCCGGCGCGCCGGTCGCGCGGATCTGCGACCAGTCGGCGTCGAGCTCCTCGGCGACGAGCGTCGGCAGGCCGGTGTAGGTGCCCTGGCCCATCTCGAGGTGCTTCACCACCACGGTCACGGTGTTGTCGCGCCCGATGCGCACGAACGCGTTCGGCTGGAAAGGATGCGACAGGACGAGATGGTCCTCGGCCGTCTTGCCGGGGCCCGACTGCGCGAGGCCCTGCGGCAGGTGCAGGCCGAGCACCAGGGCGCCGCCGCCCTTCAGGAACTTCCGTCGGCTCTCGTTGGTGATCATGCGAGCTCCTTCGCCGCGCGCTTGATGGCCGCGCGGATGCGCGGATAGGTCGCGCAGCGGCAGATGTTGCCGCTCATCGCCGCGTCGATGTCGGCGTCGCTCGGCTTCGGGTTCTTCGCGAGCAGCGCGCTCGCCGCCATCACCTGGCCCGACTGGCAGTAGCCGCACTGCGGCACGCTCTCGGCGACCCACGCCGCCTGCACTGCCTTGCCGGCTTTCGTTTCGCCGATTTTTTCGATCGTAGTAATTTTCCTGCTTCCAACAGAAGAAATCGGGGTCACGCAGCTGCGGATCGGCTGCCCATCGGCGTGCACCGTGCACGCGCCGCACAGCGCCATGCCGCAGCCGAACTTGGTGCCGGTCATGTTGAGGTAGTCGCGCAGCACCCAGAGGAGCGGCGTGTCGTCCGCCGCGTCCACCTGCACGCGCTTGCCGTTGAGGTTCAGGGTCGCCATGGTTCTTATTCGCTTCCGTAGGGTTGGGTGATGATTTCGAGCAGGTGGCCGCTCGGATCCTCGAAGTAGACGCCGCGGCCGCCGAAGTGGCGGTTGATCTCGCCTTCCTGCTTCTGTCCCGGGTCGGCCCAGTACTTCAGGCCGCGCTCCCGGATGCGGCCGAAGATCTGGTCGAACTCCTGCTCGCTGACGAGGAAGGCGTAGTGCTGCACCTGGATTTCCATGCCGTCGGCGTCGAGGAACGCGAGCGTCACCTCGTTGCCGAGGTCGACGTCGAGGAAGCCGTAGAAGCGCTTCGCCGGCGGCAGGCCGAACAGGCCGGTGAAGAATTCGGCGGCGGCGCGCTTGTCCCGCGAGTGGACAATGGTGTGGTTCAGCTTGACCGCCATGGCGCCTAGGATAAGACGCCGACCGACCTTGAGGTCAACTCGGGTATTACCCGGCTAGTAGCCTTTTCGCGGGACCGAGCGCAGGATCGATTCGAGCTCCGGCTTCCACCACTTCGCGTTGGCGGTGGTGCCGTGGCCGGCGGTGTCCTCGGTGCCGAGGACGAGGACCGTGCGGCCGTTCTTCACGCGCATGATTTCGCGGTCGAGCACGCCGATCTCGGGCGGATTGCGCTCGTCGTCGGAGGAGTTGATGGCGAGGACGTGCGCCTGGATCTTCTCCAGGCCCGGGGAGGGGTTGTAGTCGCGCGACGAGTCCCACTGGTAGAGGAGGTCGTTCGCGTCGCCGCTGAAGCGCCCCTTCATGCGCGCCTCCAGCAGCGCGTCCGCCTTCTCGCGCGTCGGCGCGGCCTTGTAGAGCGCCTGGTTGCCGCCGTTCATCGCGAACTGGTAGTACACCAGCGCGAACTGCGCGCTCTTCGGCTGCGAGGTGTAGTTGCCGCCGTTCCAGTCCGGGTCGTTGCGGATCGAGTCGATGATCATGCGGCGCATGATCCAGTTGCGGCCCGACATCTCGGTGGGCAGCGAGGCGAGCGGCACCGCGATGTCCATGTAAGCGGGGTACTTCACCGCCCACAGCCAGGTTTCCATGCCGCCCATCGAATTGCCGATCACCAGGCGCGCGTGCTTCACGCCGAGGTGCTCGCTCAGCAGCCGGTACGAGGCGTCCACCATGTCCACGTAGTTGTAGCGCGGGAACTTCATGCGCAGGCCGTCGGAGGGCTTGCTCGACTTGCCGTGCCCGATGGCGTCGGGGAGGATCAGGAAGTGGCGCGAGGCGTCGAGCGGCTGCCCGCTGCCGAAGAGCTCGCCCGCGAAGCCCGGCGTGAGCATGCTCTGCGCCGATCCGGTCGTGCCGTGCAGCACGATCACCGGCTCGCCGCCCGGCGCGCCGACCGTCGTGTACGCGAGCCTGAGCTCGGGTAGCGTCTCGCCGCTGCTGAATTTGAAATTGCGGATCGTCCAGCTGCCGTCTCTGGGCGTCGGGTAGTCCGCGGCGTGGCAATCGAGCGCGGCGAGTGCCGCGAAAGCGATCGCTAGAAATCTCATCCTCGTTCCTCCGGGGCGGACTATACCTCGGAGTCCGAATGTTCTGGGCAGGACAATTTTGCCTCGGCCGGGCCGGCCGAGGCATTGGAACGAAGCCGCCGGGCCGCCCGGCGGGGCGGGAGGCCGCTAGACCAGCGGGTCGCGCGGCGAGCGGGGGCCGCGGCTGTGCATGATCAGCGAGACGATGAAGCCGATCACGAACAGGAACAGCAGCACCTTGGCGATGCCGGCGGCGCCGACGGCGATGCCGGTGAAGCCGAAGATGGCGGCGACGAGTGCAAGGACGAAGAAGGTAATGGCCCAGCTGAGCATGGCGACCTCTGAAGGTAAGAGCGTCACAGTGGGACAGGCCGCGTCAGTCGCCGTTCAGGCTCGCTGATCCTTCCGGACTAGGGCGAGGTCTGACTGGCCTGCGGCCTTGCGGTGAGCGCATACCAGTCTACGCGGCGCGTGGCGAGCATCAGCGCTCCGAGCAGGCCGAAGAGCAGGAGCGCGCCGCCGAGCAGCGAGTAATCCTCGGCCTTGAGAAGCGCGTACAGCACCGCGTAGAGCGCGGCGAGCGCGGCGCCGAAGGCGAGCCCGATCCTCGCGGTCAGCACCCGCACGAGGTACGCCGTCACCACGCCGACGCAGGCGAGCGTGGCGAGCGCGTAGGCCGCGCTGAAATCGAGGTGCTCGGAAAGCGCGGTGAGGAGCAGGAAGAACATGGCGAGCGCGAGCCCGACCAGCGCGTACTGCACCGGATGGATGGCGAGCCGGCGCAGCAGCTCGAACAGCAGGAACGCCGCGAAAGTGAGGCCGATGAAGAGGAAGCCGTACTTCGAGGCGCGCTCGAGGCGCTGGTACAGGCCGGCGGGCTCGATGAACGACACGGCGAGCTGCTCCTTCTCCTGCGCCGCGTAGCGCGAGATCTTCCAGGCCGCGGCGAAGCCGTCGGGCCGGATCTCGTGGCGCAGCGGCAGGAACTGGCCCTGGAAAGAAGGGTGCGGCCAGTCGGCGCGCATCGCGACCGTCGTATCGCCTCCGAGCGGCTGGAGGGCGAACGCCTCGGAGCCGGCGAGCTCGAGCGAGAAGGAGAAATCGAGCGGCCGGAACTGCGCGGCCGGCGCTATGTCGCCGAGCGGCACCCACAGCCCGCCGGCGGCGAACTGCGCGTCGCCCGAGCCGGGACGAAAATCGAGCGGCACGCCGTTCAGCGTCAGCGCGCCGGCGGCGCGAATGCCGCGCGGATCCGCGATGCCGAGCACCAGGCGCGGCGCGAAGATCCGGGTGCGCTCGTCCTCGGCGATGCCGAAGCGAGGCGGCAGCACAAAGCGGCCGGTCGCCCGCGCCTTGGCGCCGTAGAGTCGCGCCTTGTAGATGCCGCGCGCCTTTTCGCCGACCTCGGCGTCGAGCGTCCAGTCGACGCTGTCGGCGAAGATGCGCTTGACGTGGTGCTCGATGCGCTCGACGCGCTTCTCGCGTTCCCGACCGTCGACGGTGTCGCGCGTGATGTCCACGCGCGTGACCTGGTAGGGCACGGCGATGTAAGGGCCGGTGATCACCTGCCGCCGGCCCCAGCCTTCGGCGATGCCCGCCACCGCCTCGTCGCGCCGCGCCTGGCGCTCGGCGACGAGGTTCTGGATCATGCTGACCGGCACCAGCAGCGCAAGCGCCAGCACTCCGATGACGGCGACCTTGACGGCGATGGCGAGCTTCATGCGATTCCCCCGTGGCGAATGGGGACTAGCGTGGCGCCCGATTCGGGCGCCGGGATGGCAGGGCGCTGGAAATCCGCCGGCAATGCCACAATATATCGCCCATGAAAACCCGCGAACTGCAGCGCGTCATCGCCTCCATGCCCGCGTCCGACGGCGCCGGGGTCAAGCTCCGCCGCAGCATCGGCTCGGCGCCCGGCCTGCGCCACGATCCGTTCCTGATGCTCGACGAGTTCTTCTCGGACGACCCGAACGACTACCTCGCGGGCTTCCCCGCGCACCCGCACCGCGGCTTCGAGACGGTCACCTACATGCTCGACGGCCACATGCAGCACCAGGACAACCACGGCAACACCGGCGACCTCGGCCCCGGCGACGTGCAATGGATGAGCGCGGCGAGCGGCATCATCCATTCCGAGATGCCGCAGCAGAGCGAGGGCCGCATGCGCGGCTTCCAGCTCTGGCTCAACCTGCCGGGCAACGAGAAGATGCGCCCGGCGGCCTACCGGGACATTCCCGCCGGGGAAATTCCGTTGGTCAAGGAAAAAGGCGTCGAGGCAAAGGTCATCGCGGGAAAGATCAGGGACAAGGCCGGCCCGATCCACGGCGGAAGCACGGACCCCTATTACTTCGACGTCCACCTCGAGGCCGGCGCGACGTTCGAAGCGCCGCTGCCCGAAGGCCACAATGCCTTCGTCTACGTGTACGAAGGCGACGCGCTGGTGGGTGAAGCGAAGAAGGCGCTGCCCAACCGTGCCGCGGGCCTGCTCTCGGACGGCACCGCCATCAGGCTGGCCGCGGGCGGGAAGGGCGCGCGCGTGCTGGTCCTTGCCGGCAAGCCGCTGCGCGAGCCGGTAGTGCAGTACGGCCCGTTCGTGATGAACACGCGCGAGGAGATCGAGCAGGCGATCGACGACTACCAGTCGGGCGCGCTGGCGCGGCAGGGCATCCGCACGAACTTCGGCGCCGGCGGCTAGGCCGCGCCGAGCGGCACGGCGCTTGCTGCGCCTTTCGGGTCACTACTACGAAAGGGAAGCTCATGGAATACCAGCAGGCGAGGCCGGCAAGCACCCCCGAGGAAATTCCTTCGTCGCAGGCCGACGCGGCGCTGCGCAGCGTGCGCCAGACCGTCGACCAGGCGATTGCAAACGTTTCCGATCGAACCCGCGAGATGGTGCGCTATGCCGATCGCCGGGTGCAGGCGAGTCCCTGGTCGGCCGTGGGCGTGAGCTTCGGCCTGGGCATGGTGTTCGGCGTGCTGGTCGCGCTCGCCGCCAACTCCCAGCAGCGAGGCGTCATCGAGCGCTGGCGCGCCTAGCGCGTCGCGGCATCCCCGGCGGGGCACGCCCGCGCGTCCTGCGCGGCGTGCTCCTCGTCGTTCGGACAGGGCCCGGCCCCCGGCGCCGCGGCCGAATGCGCATGGGCGGCGAAGGTCATGACCGCGGCCGACAGAAGCCCGGCGGCGAGCGCTCGGTAATCCAGGTCCATTGGAATCCCTCCTTGTTGGTATCGGTTAGAGGGCCCTTCGCGCGTTGGGTTCTCGTCAGGTTCGGGCGCTCGGCGTAGGATCGCTGCAAGGAGGCAAGTCATGAGTCCCGAGAGCGTCCTGGAGAAGACGACGAAGGGGGTGGAGGAGATCGAGACGCGCAAGCACAAGCTCGATGCCAAGCTGCGCCCCATCCTCATCGCCGTGAACGGCAAGAGCACCGCCGGCGAGCTCGCCGCGCAGTTCGCGCAGATCGGAGACGTCGCGCCGCTGCTCGACGACCTGGCCAAGCAGGGCTTCGTGCGGGTCATCGCGCAAGGCGGCTGACGCCTTAAAGGAATTTGACGAAGTCCGCGCCGCGCCGGCGTTAGACTGGGTCCATGGAAGAACGGCGCGAAAGCCGGCGGGAGGAGGGCCTGCGCTTCTCGCGGCGCATGTACCTGCCGCGCAGCGTCGGGCTCGCGCTCGGCGCCCTGTGCATCGGCGCGGTGCTGTGGGGAGACGGCGCTTCGTCCGGCTACTGGGTCGCGCTCGCGCTTTCCGCCTTCGCCTGGCCGCACCTCGCCTACCAGCTCGCGCGCCGCGCCGAGAATCCGTACCGCGCCGAGCTTCGCAACCTGACCATCGATTCGGCCCTGGGCGGCGTATGGATCGCCGCCATGCAGTTCAACCTGCTGCCCAGCGTGGTGATCTTCGCCATGCTCTGCATGGACAAGCTCAGCGTCGGCGGCATGCGGCTGCTCGCGCGCGGCCTCGGCGCGCAGGCGCTCGCCGCGGCGATGGCGATCGCCCTTTTCGGCCCGGGCTTCGAGCCCGAGACCAGCATGCTCGAGATCCTCTGCAGCCTGCCGCTGCTGATCGTGTACCCGTTCGCCGTCGGCGCGGTGACCCATCGCCTCGCGCGCACGGTGCGCGCGCAGAACCGCCTGCTCGCCGAGCTCTCGCGCACCGATCCGTTGTCGCGCCTGCCCAACCGCGGCTTCTGGGAGGAATCGGTCGCGATCGCCGCGGCGCGCTGCCGCATGAGCGGGCAGGAGGCGGCGCTGCTGATGATCGACATCGACTACTTCAAGGGGATCAACGATCGCTACGGCAAGCCGGCCGGCGACGACGTGATCCGCGCGGTCGCCGCGATCCTGCGCGACGCCCTGCGCGGCAACGATCTCGCCGGGCGCTACGGTGGCGAGGAGTTCGGCGTGCTGCTGCAGGAAACCCCGGCCTCGGGCGCCGAGGCGACGGCGGAGCGCGTGCGGACCCAGGTGGAAAGGGCGGTGCTCGAGCGCGGGCTGAACATCCGCGGCACCGTGAGCATCGGGCTCGCCTTCTTCAGCATGCGCGATACCAGCCATGCGCAGTGGATCGCGCGCGCCGACCAGGCGCTCTATCTCGCCAAGCGCGCGGGGCGCAACCGGGTGATTCGCGACGACGGCGCGGGACTCGCGCTGCGCGCGGTGGGGTAGCCGGTACCGGGTACTACTTGTTCGAGGCGAACACCGAGGTCAGGTCGACCTCGTCCAGCCTGACCTTCGACTTGTTCTCGGCCTCGATCGCCGCCCTGGCGTTGACGGTTTCGCGCGACGCCTGGTCGAAGCCCTCGGCGATCTTGTAGGCGTAGGCGGCGAGCGCCTTCGGGTCGGGCTTCTTCACGTCGCCGCCGGCGAGGTGGCCGTACACGTTTGCGGCGAGCTGGATGAAGATCTTCTCGGCGAGCTCGGCCAGCGGATCGGCACGAGCCGCGTTCTTGACGGGGGCATTACCGGGGGCGGGAGCGCTCATGGCGGTAGTGTACTTCTACTGCAGCCGCGCGGCGAGGAATCGCATGCGCTCGGCGAGCGAGCCGAGGATCGCGTCGGCGAATTCCGGGCTGATCTTCACCAGCGCCATGAACGCCTGCCTGCTGATGGCAAGGAGCGAGCAATCGCTCTCAGCCACCGCGCTCGCGAGCCGCGTCGACTGCTCGACGAGCGCCGCCTCGCCGAACACGCCGCCCGGCCCGAGGCGCTCGACCACGCGCCCGCCGATGGTGACGGTCACCTTGCCTTCGATAATGGCGTACATGCGCAGGCCGGTCTGGCCCGCCTGCAGGATCTGCCTGCCCTGGAGGAAGAACACCGGCGGGTCGTCGGCCAGGCCCTGCACCAGCTCCGCGAGCAGCCTGGGCTTGAAGGTGATCGACTCCTTGGTCGCCTCCTTCTCCGACATGTCGCCGTTCGCGAGCAGCTGCGTGATCGTTTCGCGCAGCCGGTTGATCATCACGCTCATCAGCATCAGCGCGAAGCCGGGCTTCTTGCGCAGCGCGGCGTAGAACTGCTTCTCGTCCAGCCCGATCACGCGGCAGGCGGTGCGCGCCACCGCGCTCGCGGTGCGCGGCGCGCCGTCGATCGCCGCCAGCTCGCCGAAGATCTCGCCCGCCTTGAGGCTGGCGATGACCTTCTTCTTCACCATCAGGTCGACGTCGCCGCTGATCAGCAGGTACATCTTGTCGCGGAAGATGAGGCCCTTCTTGCCCTCGGCGAAGATGGTCTCGCCGGCGGCGATGCGCTCGGGCTTGCCGCCGTGCTTGAAGAAATCCAGGGCGACCGCCGGCTTGTAGAGCCGGCTGGCGCTCATCGGCGCGGGCGCGGCGCTCATCTCGCCCGGCTCATTTCTTGAACGGCGCGCCGAGCTGCTCGCAGTGCTCGCGCGCGTAGCGGTTGCCGAGCAGGTTGTCGTCGTCGGGGCCGCCGTTGACGTGCTCGATCTTCTCGTTGCGGATGAACACGCTCATCGGATAGAAGCCGTCGAAGGCGCCCTGCTTGTTCTTGTCGTTCACCCACACGCACACCGCCCAGCCCCACTCCTTCTTGCGCAGCGGCGTCTCGCGCTGGTAGAGCTGCGTCGGGCCGGCGCGGAACTCGACGATCGCCGCCGCCGGATCGGTGAGGCGGATCTTCAGGTAGTCGCGGATCTCCGCCTGCCAGTACTGCGGCCGCGGGCCGTAGTCGACCGACTCGAGCTCGGACTTCTTCACCGTGGTATCGCAGCCGGCAAGCGCCGCCGCGACGAGGACGAACAGCAGGAATCTCTTCATCGAGCGCTCCCTAGACTTCCCCCACTCAGGCCGCAGATTCTAGCAGCGGTCGTGTCGGCTTTCTGGCGAGCAGGAAGAAGAACGACCCCAGGCCGGCGAGGATGGCGAGGATGGTGAAGCCGGTGCGGTAGTTGCCGTGCGCGTCGGCGAAGGCGCCGGCGAGCAGCGGCCCGCCCATCTGGCCGAGGATGATGATCATGTAGGAGAGGCCGAGGATCATGCCGATCGCGGCGCGGCCGAAGTAGTCGGCGCGGATCGCCTGCATGAACGGGCCGCGCAGGCCCCACGCGATGCCGTGCAGCACGGCGAAGCCGACGAGCATCGGCATCGCCACCGCGTAGGTGAGGAGCAGCAGCCCGCTCGCGTGCATCAGCATGCAGGTGGCCGAGATCAGGCGCTTGTCGAAGCGATCGCCCAGCCACCAGCCGAGCATCACGCCGACGATCTGGAACGCGGTGACCATCGCCATCACCATCGCGGCGGTGGCGATCGAGTAGCCCAGGCCCTGCTTCATGTGCGTGATGGCGTGCACCAGCACCGTGTGCACCACGAAGAGCGCGAAGCCATGGCCGAGCGAGATCAGCCAGAACGCCGGGGTGCGCACCGCCTCGCGCGCGGTGAAGTCACGCGTCCCGGATCTGGTGTCATCAGCGATCTCACTTCGCGTCGTGGAAGATCCGTGTTGGAAACCATCAACCCTCTCGCCGTAGTCCTCGGGCTTGTTGCGCATCACCAAGGCGAGCGGGAATCCGACGGCGATCGCCACCATGCCGGAGTAGAACGCGGTGGGGCGCCAGCCGTGCGCCTGCAGCGACCACGCGATGAGCGGGGCGGCCAGGCCGCCGAAGGCGAGGCCGAGCGACATCGAGGAAAGGGCGCGCGCGCGGAAGCGCTCGAACCAGTGGATCAGCGCGACGTTGAGCGGGAAGAAGCCCGCCAGGCTGCCGCCCATCGCGATCACGACGAAGGCGCCGTAGAAGCCGGCGAGCGAGTCGACGGTGCTGAGCAGCATCAGGCCGCCGCCGAGGAAGAACACGCCGGCGCGGATGAAGACCCTGGGGCCGAAGCGGTCGAGCAGCCAGCCGAGCACCGGCCCGAGGATCGCCGTCTCCATCTGCTGCAGCGCCGCCGCGCCCGAGAGCGCGGTCTTCGACCAGCCGCGCTCCTCGGCGAGCACGGCCACGTACGCGCCGAAAGCGTTGTTGACCAGTGCCGCCTGGAGAAACTGCATGCCGGTCGCCGCGCCCACCATGCGCCAGCCGTAAAATAGTCGCGCCATCAACTCCAGAGAATAAGCTCATGTCACTGTCCATGTATCAGGCGAGCGCGCCGCGTTTCGCAAACACGCTGAAAAACCTGTCCGCGATCCTCGAGAAGGCGCAGCAGTACTGCGACGCGCGCAAGTTCGACCCGCTCGTGCTCACTTCCTATCGCCTGTTCCCGGACATGTTCCCGCTCTCGCGCCAGGTGTGGATCGCCACCGACACGGCCAAGGGCGCGGTCTCGCGGCTCGCCGGCATCGACATCCCGAAGTTCGAGGACGTCGAGCAGACCTTCCCCGAGCTGCGCGCGCGCATCGCCAAGACCGTCGACTTCGTGCTGAGCGTGCCGTCGGTGAAGATCGAAGGCTCGGCCGACAAGGACATCAGCATGAAGATCGGCGGGAAAGACACGGTGCTGAAGGGCGCGCAGTACCTGCTGGGGCACGCCTATCCGAACTTCTACTTCCACTGCGCGACCGCCTACAACATCCTGCGGCACAACGGCATCGAGATCGGCAAGCGCGACTTCCTCGGGACCATCGTCCTCTAGGCGAGCCGCGCGCCGCGATAGAAGAGCCACATCGCGGCGATCTGCATGACGTGGTAGAGGTCGTTGTGGTTGAAGGCCGGGTGCGGCGCGAGGTGCATCGCCTGCACCCCGCCCGCGGCCACCGACAGCGCCACGCCGCCGATCATCCAGCGCCAGGCCGCGTCGCCGCGGATGGCGTGCAGCGTCGCCACGACGAAGAGGGCGATCGCGCTGTCGATGACGATGTAGACGAAATCGTCGTGTCCGACCGTGAAGACCGCGAAGGCGAGGAACTTGAGCATCGCGAACCAGAAGAAGAACGTCGGCGCGATGCGGGTCGCGCGCGATGCCGCGATCACCATCGCGAAGCTCGCCACCCCGGCGCAGAACTCGGTCGCGGCCCACAGCGCGCGCGGGTAGTTGCCGGGAAAGCCGTGGTAGGTGCCCCCGGCCAGCGCGGCGAGGCCGACGCTGAAGAACGCCGTGCCCCACCAGCGACCCTTCAGGTTGCGGAGCAATTTCCAGCCGAGGAAGAAGCAGACCGCCGACAGCGCGTAGTCGGTCAGCAGCGTCATCGGCTCGGCGACCGTCATGCGAGCCGCCTGCGGTGCGAGCTGCCCACGGCGAGGACGAAGGCGGCGAGCACCCAGTGGAACACCACGGGGATCGAAAGCCCGAACCAGGCGAAGCGGCCGAGCATCGCCGCGAGGTAGACGCAGCCGAAGCCCAGCCACCACGTCGCGAAGAAGCGCCGCGGCGCGTAGAACGGGCCGCGCCGGCGCGTGAAGTCGACGCAGATCCAGGTCATCAGCGCAATGAGCGCGATCTGCGCGGGCAGCAGGTATTCATAGGGCATCAGTCCGGAGTACCAGGCGTCCATCGGCGGCAGGAACGAAACGTCCCCGAAGGCGACGAGCACCTGTCCGAGGACGCGCAGGACGAAGAGGCCGAGCAGCGCCCACAGGAGCGCGCTCAGAGGTTGTACATCCGCTTGTAGTGCCGGTACCAGTCGCTCTGGAACAGCTCTTCCTTGTCGTACTTCTTCTTCAGCAGCAGGAAGTCGCGGAAGTGCGGGAAGCATGCGTCGACCTGGCGCTTGAGCGCGTGGCGGTGATAGGTCGGGTAGTAGCTGCCGCCGTAGCGCAGGCCGATATCGATCAGGCGGCGGAACTGGTCGCCGGCGCGGATCAGCCCGGCGCTCGTGTGCTCGATGTGCAGGTTGAAGATGACGCAGGCGTACGGCTTCTTCGCCCACGGCAGGAAGCTTTCCTTGTCCTGCTCGATCAGGCGGATGGTGCCGTAGATGATGTTGACGCTGGACAGGCGCGCGTAGGTGCGCACTTCGGCGAGGAACGCCTCGAGCGCATCGCGCTCCACGTAGATCTCGGTGATGCCTTCGGTCGCGCGGTTATCCGAGCCGAGCTTGCGGTCGATGTCGCGGTGGTAGCCCTCGGGGTAGAGGCTCATCTGCGCCTCGTCGGCCCAGTACACCTGCTCGCTGGTCGCCTGGTAGTAGGCGGAGTAGCGGCGGAACGCCTCGCTCTTCTCGGTGTGGGCGAGCATCAGCAGGTCCGCCCAGTCGCGCTCGGAAAGCGAGCGGCGCGAGGGCGCGATCGGCATGTCGTCGGCCACCGGGCGGTAGCAGGAGAACACGCCGCGGCGCAGGAACTCCGGCGAGCGCTCGTCGATGGCGAACTGGAAGTCGCCGTAGGTAAAGCCGTCGATGATGCGGTCGTTGAAGGCGCGCATCAGCCCGTCGGCCTGGCGGATCTCGACGATGCGCTGCACCTTGCGCCGCGGCACCAGGCGCAGCGTCACCGAGTAGACGAAGCCGAACAGGCCGTAGCCGCCGATCGCCACGCGGAACAGCTCCGCGTTCGTGCCGCGGCTGCACTCCACGAGCTCGCCGCGCGCGTTGATCAGCTTGAACGACTCGATGTCGCTGATGAAAGGCGCGAGCGCGAGGCCGCGGCCGTGCATGTTGGCCGAGAGGCTGCCGCCGATGGTGATCTTGTCGGCGCCGGTCTGCTTCTGCGAGAAGGTCCACGCCTTGTCGCCGGCGCCGGTGTTCTGCTCCAGGAACTCGAGGAGCTGCGGCCACTGCACGCCCGACTCGAGCTCGATCAAGCCCTTCTCGGTATCGAAGGCGAGGACCTTGTTCAGCTTGCGGATGTCGAGCATCACGCCCTGGTCGGCGAAGGGCTGCCCGCCCATCGAGTGGCGCCCGCCGGCGATGCAGATCGACTTGTCCTCGTTCTGCGCGAGCTTGTAGGCGGCGCGCACCTCGTCGGCGCTGCGCGGCTCGACGATCTTGAACACCCGCGCGCTGGAGAGCTGCGAGTGCACGTCGTTGACCAGGATGCCCTCGGCCTTCTTCGCCGCGGTCTTGGGCAGCGCCAGCTGGCCGAATGCCTCGCGGTTGGCGAGCAGGGCGGCGGCTACTCCCGTACGCAGGAACTCGCGGCGCTTCAGGTTTCTCTCCCCCGTGGTATGTCCCGCATAATACCAACGCATGCTCGCCGAAATACGCTACACCGCCGATACCGGCGAAAAGCTGGTGAACGAGACCTTCGGCCCGAACAACATCCACCGCCGCACCTCGGGCGCGGAGGACCGGCGCACGGTCGAGGTGCGCGACGGGCGCCGCGAAACGCTGTCGCTCGAGCAGAACGGCTTCGTCCTCGTCCCGCACCGCACCGCGGTGCGGAATTTCCTCGACGCCGGGGAGCTGAAGGCCACGTACTACCCCGAGGTCGAGGCGCTGGTCCGCCAGCACTCGGGCGCGAGGCGCGTCGTGGTGTTCGACCACACCCTGCGCTCGGGCGACGAGGCGGAGCGCGAGGCGCGCCTGCTGCGCGAGCCGGTGCTCTCCGCGCACAACGACTACACCGAGTGGTCGGGCCCGAACCGGGTGCGCGAGCTGCTGCCCGACGAGGCCGAGCGGCTGCTCGAGCGGCGCTTCGCCATCATCCAGGTGTGGCGCGCGATCAACCAGCCGATCCGCTCCAATCCGCTCGCCGTCGCCGACGCGCGCTCGGTCGCGGCCGGGGACCTGCTCATCGCCGAGCGGCGCTACCCGCATCGCATCGGCCAGACCTACCGCCTGCGCTACAACCCCGCGCACCGCTGGTTCTATTTTCCCGAGATGCGCCGCGACGAGGCGCTGGTGTTCAAGGTCTACGACTCGGAGAAGGACGGCCGCGCGCGCTTCACGCCGCACACCGCCATCGACGATCCTTCGACGCCGCCCGGCGCGCCGCCGCGGCAGAGCATCGAGGCTAGGACGATCGCCTTTTTCTGATCGCCTCGATGATGGCGGTGTGGTACGCCTCGCCCAGCCCCATTTCCCGGGTTTCTTTGAGCACTTCGAATACCGTCTCGCCTGCGGGCAAGCGCAGCCCCGCGGAGCGAGCCAGGTCGAGGGCGTAGGCCACGTCCTTCATCATGTAGCTCACCGGGAACGCCTTCTCGGGATGCGTTTCCGGGAGCAGCGCCTTCATGCCGTGGTTGCGCAGCGCGAAGCTGTCGGCGGAGCCCTTGGCGAGCGTCTCGAACAGCACTTTCGGGTCGACCGCGCCGCTCGCCTTCGCCACCGCGAGCGCCTCGGCGAGCGCCATGACCGTCACTGAGAGCACCATGTTGTTCAGCAGCTTCACCGCCTGGCCCGCGCCCGGCGGCCCGCAGTGCGTGACGTCGCTCGCCATGCAGCGCAGCAGCGGCTCGATGCGCAGGAAAAGAGCGTCGCTGGCGCCCACCATGATGGAGAGCGTGCCGTCGATCGCCGCCTGCCGAGTGCGGGCGACTGGCGCGTCGGCAAACGGCATGGCGCTTGCGAGCTCCCGCGCGAGCGCCACCGGCGCGGTGCTGCAATCGACTACCGTGTTGCCTTTCAGCCCGCTTACCGCTTCGCGGATCTCCTTCTCGCCCGGCAGCGAGAGAAAAATCAGCTCCGCGTTCCGCGACAGTTCTTGCAGGGAGCCCGCGGCCTTCACGCCGTCCGCGGCGAGCCTGTCCAGCGGCTCCCGACGTATGTCCCAGGCGACGACGCTGCGGCCCGACTTGCGGGCGAGATTGCGGCACATCGGCTCGCCCATGACGCCGAGTCCGACGAAACCGAGGCGGGCGGCTTCCATAGGTGCGTATCTTGCAACGATCTGACTCATGAAACCGGATCAGCTCGCCACGTTGAACGCAGGCCTTGCGCCGATCGAGGACGACCTCGCCCAGCGCATGGATCGCCTTTTCGAGCGCTGCCCGCACCTGCACGGTTTCACGGTGCTCGACCGCAACACCGTCCCGGGCGGCACGCGCGTCGCCGCGCTCGAGCGCGGCCTGTTCGTCGCCGGGATCGGCATCTATCCCGAGCTCACCACCGAGCACTGCGAGCGCATCTACGACGAGATCTCGGTCGCGCTGCTCGACTTCATGCTGCAGCGGCCCGAGGCGCGCGACCTGCTACGCGGGCGCACCTTCGCCCGCGCGTTTCACTGACCGACCGCCACCTTCCAGGAAGAGGCGGACACCACCGCGTCCTCGTAGCAGCCCGATCCCATCTGCGCCGGATCGAAGATGTTGCGCTCGGCCACCCACTTGAACGAGTCCTCGAAGGTCTCGCGCGTGTACGGCTCGAACACGATGCGCTCGCCCGGGCCCCAGCGGCGCGTGTCCATCTGGTCGTGGAAGCGCGCGGGAAACTCCTTGCGGTAGTGGTGCGTGTAGAGCTCGGGCCGCAGGTCGATGTCGCGCTGCGCGCGGCGCAGCGCGCGGAAATACTTCTTCACGTCCTCGGGCTCGGGATCGCCGTTGAGCATCGAGGCCATCATGAACGTGGTGTCGATCACCTTGCGGAAGCCGAGCTGCTCGAGGAAGTAGTACGGCCCGCTGAACAGCGCGGCCGCGGGTACCTTGCGATCGACCAGCTTCTCCAGCCGGCCGAAGAGGATGCCGTCGGCGAAGGAGAGCTTGATCTCCTCGGGCTTCAGGTACTGCTCGAGCGCCTGGATCGTCGAATAGTGGCTGCCCGACTGGTGGCCGACCGAGATCGGCACGTTGGCGAGCTGGTGCGGCTCGCGGATCGGCGACTCGGGGGGCACGAACACCGCGGCGGGCGAGACCGAGTAGGCGTCGGCGTAGAGCTTGCCGTGCCCCTGCGAGGCGGCGACGTTGACCGTCCAGTGGCAGGCGCAGCTCACGTTGGTGTCGCGGCCCTTCGCGAAGCTCGTGTGCGCCCCGACCTTGTCGGGCACCGCGTGCGTCTCGAAGACGGCGCGGAACTCGTAGTCGAGCTTCTCGTCGCGGAAGTAGCCCTTCTCCTCGGCGACCCATTCATGCAGGCGGAAGTGCGGGGAAATCACGAAGCGGGCCATCTAGCCTCCTCAGGTATCCGGTGATCGTTCATAGATCGTAAGAAGAACGGTATTTTGCCGTCAATCTGACAGTTCCTCACCCCTGTTTTCGCGCCGCGGGCATAGCGTGGGCTCATGGGCTATCGCAGCTACCGCATCCAGCACACGCCGATCGAGGGCGGCCTCTCCGTCGTGGTGACGGGAATGTCCAACCTCGCCGCGGCCGGCTGCATCGCCCGCGACATAGCGGCCATGGCGGCGCGCGAGTCGGTCAGCCGCGTGCTGGTGGACCTGCGCTGGCTCGAGGACAAGGTCGGCATGCGCGCCTTCCTCAGCCTGCCGTGGCTGCGCGTGGCCGTGCT
>Ga0097621_100000851_pt1 | contig 21527 bp, 26 predicted proteins | sample KBSMisM72_FD_73165 | JGI IMG/M metagenome (GOLD analysis project Ga0097621, IMG submission 73165) | Miscanthus rhizosphere microbial communities from Kellogg Biological Station, Michigan, USA - KBS Miscanthus M7-2 (version 2) (version 2) | ecosystem: Host-associated > Plants > Roots >... | reverse complement strand
ACTTCTGCAGTCAGTTTTTCGCATAACTGATCCTGGTGCGCTGCGCCTTCTCCCGACGTTCACAGTCAGTGTTCTATCTATGAGCTTCACTGGCGTGCTGACGTACTGGTTAGTTGTGGGACTGTATCAGTCGATCCACTTTTACCAAGCCGCTATGGAGCGTCAGACTATAGCGGCGCAACTGGAGATGCAGCTTTCCCACGCCGAACTTGAAAACCTTAAGAGCCAGTTACATCCGCACTTCTTGTTCAACAGTCTTCACACCATTGGAGTCCTGATGCAGGAAAACGTCGAGGCTGCGAGCCATCTGCTAGTCTGCCTCGGCGACTTGCTGCGCATGGCCCTCGAACGGCGGGAGAACGAGATCACCTTGCAGAGCGAGCTCGAGTTCGTCGGCAAGTATCTGGAGATCGAACAGACACGCTTTCATGATCGGTTGAAAGTTCACCTGGACGTGCCACCTGACCTTCTTGCAGTCTATGTACCGAGCCTGGCGCTTCAACCTCTGGTTGAGAATGCCATCAAGCACGGCATCAGCGTCGATTCCGCCGCAGGCCGTCTGGACATCGCTGCGCAACGCCACAACGGCAGAGTTCAGCTCTGCATCCGCGATGACGGCCCGGGTCCAGCGCCGGGATCGCGTCTGCGATTCGGCGTCGGACTCACCAACATCCAGTTGCGCTTGAAACAGCTCTACGGGGACGAGTCGTCGCTGGAACTTAATGGGGGCAACGGTCGAGGCTGTGAGGCCATCATTACCATTCCACTGAGGAATTCGCATGAAGACACGAGTCCTCATCGTCGATGATGAACCGATCGCCCGGCGCGGTATCCGTCGATATCTGGCCGAACACGACGGCATTGAAGTTGCAGGTGAGGCTGCGAACGGAATAAGCGCGGTGGAGCAGATCAATGAACTTCATCCCGATATCGTTTTTCTCGATGTGCAGATGCCTGATCTGGATGGTTTTGGAGTCATCGAGAATGTCGAGCCAGTGAACAGCCCCGCTCCCGTGTATATCTTTGTCACGGCTTACGATGCTCACGCCATTCGTGCATTCGAAGTGCACGCAGTTGATTATCTGTTGAAACCTTATGATAAGGAGCGATTTGACAAAGCCCTGGTTCACGCACGCCAAGTCCTCGAACAGCGCAGGGAAGCAAATCGAGGTCTTGAACCGCTGCTCCAATCCCTCCGTAGTCTCCGCCCGTTGGAAAGGTTTGTGGTAAAGGACAAGAAGCGGATTTTCTTTGTTCCCGTTTCCAACGTTTTGTGGATCGAAGCCACGGGAAACTATGCCTGCATACACACCGCCAGCGACCGTCACCTGCTGCGGAAAACCATGGCACACCTGGAAGAGAAACTGGCGCCACACCACTTCATCCGCGTGCGGAAATCGGCCATCGTGAACGGTGCCTGCATTAGCGAGATTCGTCCAATGTTCGATGGGGTTTACGACATCGTACTGGCAGAAGGAACGGTGGTCACGTCGAGCCGCAGATACGCTCACAAGTTACGAGCCCTCCTGGAATCCTAATTTAGTCTTGGTAACTGGGAGGTAAATTGGAGCGTCGGCGTTTTGAGCGAAGAGCAGACTCCCCAAAGTTAGTGTTCTTTCGGGAAAGCTGTGAGAAACGAGTGTTTAGAGCCGGTTTTTGTGCGCCTAATGCAGGCGCTCGCACAGATGAAGAAAACCATTCGCGAATGAGCGGGACGTTTCCACTCATCATCAAGCAAGCTTCTCCACAGAGAACCTTAGTGCCCACCCGAAGTCACCTTCAATTCCGGACACCTTCGCTTTTTGGCACAGTCCATTAACGAAGTCCTGGATTGTCCGCTCACCTTCGCTTGGAGAATGGCGCAAATAGTTGTAGAGCTGGTGTTGCATCTCATTGAAGGCCATCAGGTGTGGAACAGGGTCAGCCTGTTGGGCGAGAGGATAGCCCGCTCTGGCTGACACTGTCATTGCCCAGCCGAGCTCAAGGAGCCAACGCATACGACTCTCGTGATCGAGGGAAGTGACGGTCTGCAGGATTTCGTTCAGGTTCATGCCACTACTCTACTCGTGATTCAGCGGGATGCGGTTGACGTTCAATCTAAGTCTCACGGCAGAGCGGAGCAGAGTGGCGAATCACGGCGTTTGGGGTTGACAGCGATGCTAGCTCATCATGGAGTCTCAAGCACAGCAGTGAGCGTGGAGCCGGTCTGTTCAGCGTGGCACCATGATCCCTGAACGGCAGGCTCCTTTTCATCCCACCGCTCCTCTGAATCCAGCCGTCGGCAGATAGCATCCAAGGTCTCGAATGACTGAAAGCCTTCCCGCGACGAGACGGATCCTAGTAGCCACCGACTTTTCTTCGCAGGCGAAAAAAGCTTTGGACTGGGGGAGATATCTCGCGGAGCATTTTCCGGCGAAGCTCGTATCGCTTCACGTGATCGAGATCTTCAAACTGGCTGACGTCGAGTACCGCATTTCCGGAAGTGATCCACTCGGGCAATTGCGGGAGCAATCCCAGAGCTCCATGGCGGAACTCAAGCGGTCAATGCCAGACTCCGAGACGCATATCCTGGAAGGCTCGCCGCGTCCTCTCATTGTCGAATTTGCCCTGGAATCGGATTGCCAGATGTTCGTAATGGGAACACAGGGACGGTCAGGTCTTGCGCAGCTTTTCCTGGGCAGCGTGGCGGAATACGTTGTTCGGCACAGCAAAGTCCCGGTGCTGACGATTCGCACCTAGCTGGAGAGCGTGAGAGGCGGAGTCAATGACAGCTCGAGCGCGATTTTGATGCTGCTTCACAGGCGACCATTGAGTTGAGCGCACAGCGCCAAACGAACCCATGGCACGCAAAGAAGAAATGAAGCGAATGAGTATCGCGGCGGGGATTGTGACGCTTCTTGTTGTTTTCTTTGCGATGGAGGCCGCGACGAATGCGATCGGCGCCGAGGTGCTTGGCATAGCGCTCTTTTCTCTACTCTGCGGAGTGTTTGTTTGGGGTGTTATCCACCGAGGTGGAAAGGGTAATTGAAAGGGCCAATCGCGCTCGCCCACGCAGAAATCGAAGAGGGCGAGCCTAGGTTCTCTGGGACCCGTCAATGAGCTCTATGCCACAAAGAATCGTCTGGTTATGCCACTCAGTAGGAGCCACCTGATCCACTCCCGCCGCTGAAACCGCCGCCGCCTCCGAAATCACCGCCGCCTCCGAAATCACCGCCGCTTCCGGAATCACCCCCACTCCCAAAGCTGCTGGTATCGACTGAAGAACTGTTTGAATCGTAAGAAAAGGTTGGGACATACGGCTCTGCTTGCGAGACTTGCATGGCTTGTTGAACCTGGCTGTGAGAACCGTTCACAAGCTCGTTGATCTGGATCCAATCAAAAACTTACATTGAGCTGTTCTGGTATGCCCGGTTATACATCAGGCGGCTATTGGCGAGGAGATGGTCTACTTCCGCTCTCTTAGAACTATCTCTCACATCCGCGATTTGGAAGGTCTCTTTGGAAAGCTGCTGCATTATTTGCTGACTCTGTAGTTTGGCTTGACGTATGGCGCCGGAGCTTCCATTGAGTGTTCGCGAATAAAATTTGCTTCGGCTTCCGCCCGGTCCTTGGTTTGAAGAATTTCACTGTAAAGCTCTGGATTCCGAATATTCAAGTTGGCCATGTCAGTATTGATTTTGGTGATCCGATTGGGTTGTTCGACCAAGTTGCTTTCCAAGTTTTTGAGATCTTGCTCAGGCACTTCCTTCTTGAAGTCATCCAGGAGTTGCTGAATCCGCCCAGCATTCTGCTGAGCAATTCGGAGATTTTGCGCGACTACGTCTGGAACGGCAGCCATCCCTTGGAGCTTTCGCTTACGTTTTTCTCGGCGGTAGATCACCACAATCATGACTGCAGAAAAACCCACTGCCAGAAGCATGGCAGGGATGAACCATGCCCAGGGGGAATGTGTCTTTTGCTCTCGTAGCTCGAGTCTTTCTTCCCAGCTCTCGTTTCCAAGGCGCCGCATAACCGCTGCACCGTTTCCTTCAGCCCCGCGTAGTATTCTTCACGTCGGAAGTTCGGTAGGAGGAAGTCGTGGGTGATTTTAGCGGCGTCCACGTCGGTGAGATCCTGCGACAATCCATCCGCTATTCTGAGTGAGTACGCACGTTCATTGGGGGCCCAAAGCAATACAATGCCATTGTTCCGATCCGCTTTACCCACTCCCCAGGAATCACCAATGCCGGTTGCGTATTCTTTGGCTGTTTGACCTTGAAGGCCGTTCACTACGACCACAGCGATTTCGATTGAGGTCTGGCGCTCATAAACCTGTATCAAAGAGGCCAGCTCGGTGACCTGCGCTTGAGAGAGTTTGGCGGCGTAGTCGCTGACAGAGCCCTTGGTCTGCGGATAACTCGTGGATTGGGCAATGGAGGCGGATCTGACAACGAGCAAGGTCGCCCCAGTGAGCCAGTTCGACGCCTGCATTTTCATGGCAGGTGGATGATACACATCCAAACCAGGTGCTGAAGGCGACGTCCCTCCCTTTGCGCTTTTCCTTCGCCTTTTACCTATCTCAACGAGCGATGTAGGGATCTATCATCTGTGCGACTATGCTTACTGCATGACGGCCCCTTCCCCGGCGGCGTCCCCTCGGGCCGCGTTGGAGCACGGACTCCAGCGGCAGATGGGACTTTCCGATCTGGTGCTGGCGCAGGTGCTCTGTGTTGTGGGCAGTACCTGGGTGGGCGTGGCGGCAGTGCTCGGACGGGCGCAAGCGCTGACCTGGATCGCTGCCATGCTCCTGTTTTACTTTCCGATGGCGGCGGTGGTGGTTTTACTCAACCGCATTCTGCCACTCGAAGGGGGCTTGTACGTTTGGGCGCATCGGGCTTTCGGCGATCTCGGCGGTTTTCTTACGGCATGGAATCTTTGGTTTTATGGACTGTCGGTCTCTGTCGCCATTTTGTATGCGACTCCGACGGAACTGGCATACCTGATCGGCCCCAGTGCGGTTTGGCTGCCGGAGAGCCACGCGGCCTCCCTGGCAATCGTCGGCGTGATCATCTCCGCAATCACCGTAGCCGCAATCTACGGCTTGGAAGTAGGCAAGTGGATCCACAACGTCGGCGGGGCGGCGATGATTATGCTCTTCGCCATACTCATCCTGCTTCCCGCATGGACGTTGGTAGGACGCCACCTTGCGCATCCCGTCGCCACACATGCCATGGGACTAACGTTCGCATTGCCGCCGCGCAGTTTGCGCTCGTTAGCGCTGTTTGGGCAGATGCTGGTGGGTGCGCTGAGCGGCCTCGAATACACCGCCATTTTTTCCGGAGAGAGCCGTCAGCCTGAGCGCAATATTGCGCGTTCCGTGTGGATCGCTTCTCCGATCATCTGCGCAATGTTCATCCTGGGAACCAGTTCTGTGCTCGTGTTCGCGCAGCCTGGCTCCCCCATTGATCTGATCGCCCCCATTCCGCAGACGCTGCGCATCGCACTGGGTAATTCCGGAATCGGAAACGTGGTTGTGATTGCAGCAATTCTGCTGCTTGAACTCAGGCTCCTCGGCGCAGCGAGTTATTTGTTCTCCGGTGTGACTCGCCTGCCAATGACCGTCGGCTGGGACAATCTTTTGCCGGAGTGGTTCACGCGGCTGCATCCGCGACGGAAAACTCCGGTGAATTCGATTCTGTTCACCTCCGTGCTGATGATGGCGCTGCTCGTGATGGCGAGCATCGGTGTCCACGCACAAGAGGCCTATCAGGTACTTTCCAACGCTAGCCTTACGCACTATGAGGTGATGTACATGGCAATGTTTGCGATTCCGCTCGTCGGGGCGGTATCTTTGCGCAGCTCGTTGCCGAGTTGGCTCAAGTGTGTCTCGCTCGCAGGATTTTGCGCGTCACTTTTCAGTCTGCTGATTTCGATCTATCCATTTGTGGACGTTCTTAACCCGCTGGATTACGGCGTGAAGATTGCCGGCACAGTGTTGGCGAGCAACGCCGTTGCGGTTTGCTTTTACCTGTTACGCAAGCGAAAACGTTCAGCGGTCGAAGTTTCGCGAGCGAAAGGCAGCGGCCACGTGTAGATTCGACTCACAACTTAGCGCAAGAGGGGGCGCCTTTTCATATTGCCTGATGCAGATTTCTCGGCAAAGGAACACCTCGTTACGGCACGGTCACAGTCACAGCGGTTGTTGCGCTCCCGCTGAACTTGTCATTCGCGACGACCGCGATGCGATGTTTCCCCGAGTTGAGAGTAAACTTCTTGGCCAGTTGGTCACCCCACTTGATGTACTGTTTCTTTCCGTCAATCCAGACCTGTAATTGATTCACTCCTGCGGGCGAGTTGCCGGACGCCTTCAGCAATAGGGGTGAACTGACTGTCGCTCCATTGGGAACGCCGCAGATTTTTGCCGCGAGCTTCGCTGAGTTGGGCGGGGGACAATTCTTGTAACCCCCAGTCTGCGTTCCGATGCTCAGCTGGTTCGTACTCCAATCGAGCACGGCGTAATCAGCACGAGAATCCAAGTCCATGTCGCGGAAGGCGGCGACAGTAATCCAATTCCCGGGGAAACTTCCCTGGCTGCCGAGCGTATCATTGCCAAGGCCCAAGACATAGTTGTACCCGCCGGCAGCGCCAAGCACGGGATACACTCCGGTTGCAAAAGGGTTATAGTGCAACAGGTCCTGGTTGAGGTCGCCATTTATGTCCGCCGCAATGATCGTTCCCGCCTGGGCCGTGAACTGTGTGTGGGTCGTGAGCGCAAAACTAGAGGCGCCATTGTTTTTGTACATCCAGACGGTATTCACATTTCCCACGCCACATGGTCCTCGGTTTGGATCCGGCGCGCAGCCCTTGCCCGATAAAAGCGCTACGTCGAGGCGACCGTCATTGTTGAAGTCGGCGAGGGCAACGGCGTCCATTGGATCCGTTGTCGATGGTTTGAGATAGGTCGGGCCGGAGAAGGTTCCGTCTCCACGGCCCCACAGAATCACTCCCACGCTGCCACGGACGAAAGCAAGATCAAGTCTTCCGTCACCATTGATATCGGCAGACTGCAGGCTGTAGGAGGCCCCGGCCAGCTGAATCGCTTGCGACAGCGCGAAATGCATTCCTGTGCCGTCGCCCAGAGCGACATTCAAGGTGCAAGAATCATAGCCATAAGGATTGTTACAAGTCAGCTCAGCCAGATCGAGTTTTCCGTCATGATTGAAGTCCCCTAAGGTAAATGAGGCGGGAAACTGCGCGCCGTACCCGACGATGGCGGAATATAGGAACGTCCCGTCACCATTGTTGAGCAGTACGGATATCCAGCCTAGGGATGGATCGCGCGCCAGAATGTCGAGCCAGCCATCGCCGTTGACGTCAGCGGCCACCAAGTCGCTCAAGTCACCTGCGCCGAATCCATAGGTGATGTCGGGGCCAAGATTTCCTCCCCCGGTCCCCATCTTGACGATGATCTCCCCTTGGCTGGTGCTGGCATCGCAGCACGGCCAGGAATAAGCGACATCGAGAATCCCGTCGCGGTTGAAATCCGCGATGACGACTCCGCCTGTAACCGGGTAGCCTTCGTCCACAAAGGGGAACTGCTGCGTCGAATACGATTTCACGTTGAAGGCCACGGTGCCCGCGGCAACTGCGCTGCCGCACATCAGAAGAAGAAGAGAAGTAAGTAGGACTGGCATGCGCATTTTCCAACCTCCGGAAGAAAAAAACTTTGTGCGGCTTAGAAGCTGCTGGAATTTGGGCCGTTGTACTCGGAAAAGCTGTAGTCAGGATAAGGGGAAGAGATGAAGGGGAATCCAGCGGTTCGGCCCGTAGCCCGGTTGCTCTGAGTTATCCGCGAACCTCTTTTCCTGTATATTTGCCAGCCGGAGTTAGACGACGATGAGATCTTGTCACATCTGTTGCCTCCTGCTTCTATCGTTGCCCGCTTTCGCTCAGTCGACGCAATCCATGTCACCGCAGGTCGTCGAGTTTGCAAGTGGCAAGCTTCGTCTGAAAGCTTATCTTTGGAAACCAGTTGGGGTGGGCCCTTTCCCGGCCGTCTTGTTCAATCACGGTTCAGGTGGGGCGGATGCTGATCACACAGCTGGGATGCCGATTACCCAAGCAGCCAATGTACTGGCACCATTCTTCGTGAGACACGGGTACGCGTTTCTGTATCCCTTTCGGCGTGGACATGGCCCATCCGCCAGCCAAGCACCATTCATGCAAGATGTGTTGCGACGCGAAGAGGAGTCGAGAGGAAAGGGCGCTCGTGAGCATTTGCAATTTGTTTTGCTTACCACCGAACAACTCGATGACGTAATGTCAGCCTTAGCCTTCTTGAAAACGATACCTGGAATCAATCCTCGTCAGATCGCCATTGCTGGTCACTCGTTCGGCGGACAACTCACGCTATTAGCGGCGGAACGCGACCCGGCAGTCCGTGCGGTGGTGACGTTTGCCGCAGCCGCCGGTTCTTGGGATCGCTCGCTGGAATTGCGCGAACGATTGACAGATGCCATTCACAACACGAATGCGGCCATTATGCTCACGCATGCAGAAAACGACTTCCGTACCACGGCGGGGACCGCCTTGGGGACAGAACTTAAGCGCTTGCACAAGACCTATGTGTTAAAGATCTATCCGCCAGTTGGCCTAACCCCGGAGGACGGGCATGGCATGCTGTACGAGAACATCCCCGCATGGGAATCGGATGTATTTGAGTTTCTTGATCAGCACGTCAAACATGAATGACGAGGTGCCAATCCGTGCACGTTTCGCGGTCTTTTCCGGGGATCGGCGGGAGATTAGTTTGCGCCGTTCTGTTTGGGTTTTAAGAAAATCGAATCGTCGATCGGTTCGTTGAACCTGACTTCCGTGAGTTTGTGAGTCCACTTTACTGCACCCGCGGTCTGAGCTGCACCGAACGCAAATAGGACCCTGCCTACCCGACGATAGTCGCTAATCGACACGCTCGAAATGCCATTCGGGACATGCTGATCCGTATCGAATCGTATGAGCAAACCTGTCTTGGTGCTGGAGAAGAAATCGAAGGTGGAATTTTCAAGAGATGCTTCGAGCTTCCATGCATCCTCGCCATCCACTGTTTGGTGGCTTTTGACTTGGATGTCGGGATAGAACTCATGCAGTCGGAGATTCCAATGAATGTTTGCGCGGCGCTGTATATCCGCTAAATCCTCGCCCGTGACACGGGTCAATCCGTTCCGAGGGTCAATCTGCCATCCATCATGCCCGTCATAGACCAGTTTGGTGGAGCCGTGGCTGTGTACCTCGGTCTCGGCACTAAAGAGGTCGGGATATTTGAAGTACTCCGTAGTCGTTCCGCCGGCCTTAAAGTCCGGAAAGTCCATAGTGCCGCGCAAAGTCATGGTGCGAATCTTCTCAAGTTCGTCCTCACCACCGAGAGCAGAGACGAAGCGTTGCAAGACCTCGTCGACGGTAGGAACCTGGCTGTGCAGTAAGTGCTGTGTGAGTGCTGAAAAGATAAGGACGGCTTGGAGGGCTCTCCTCATAGCGGATGTTTTGATGCAGATTTTTCCCGCTTTAGTATCAGCATGACTGTCGCGAATATCAATGCAGGAGCCCAAATCCATAGCAGTTCGCTCTGTAACACCGCGTACCCGCCTCCGCTGAAGAACCGTTTAACCGAAATCGGCGAAACGTGAACCGGTCTCCACGGGAAGAAATAACGGCCATTGTTGAAGGGCGAAAAAAATGCGACCCCCAACCCGCCGTTTGTCATGGCATCGAGCACTCCGTGACTAGCTGTTGCCAGAAACAGAAACATGAAAAGAGGAAGCCGTCTGAGTCCCAACTGCTCATCCCGGAGCAGAACTATCGTGGCCACGCTGGAAACTATGGCGGCAAACAGCAGAGAGTGCGTGAACCCTCGATGTCCCCAGAAGTCACTGTAGTGAATTCCGAACTTGAAGCCGACTACGTCTGCATCGGGAAGAGCCGCGCATAGTGCACCCACAAACCAAACCCGCCTTGGAATTTGGGGACGATAGAAGCAAGTCCCAATGCTCAGGGCAGTGATTGCATGGGAAATGGTTGAAGGCATTTTGTTCTCAGTCCTTCACTGGCGCTAGTTCCGGAAACCGGTGTCATCCATTGCGACAGTCTACTATTGTCTGAGGTCAATGCATGCAAACACGACAGGGGAGAGCATCCAACCGCCCAATTTCACGTGGGAGGGAACATGTTGCCACCACCAACGAAGGCGGTTGCACCAGGAATATCATTTTTGGGCCAGTAACTCTCGAATGTTCTTCTCTAAGCTGTCTCTATCCACCATGCCGACATAAGTGGCGGCGACGTGCCCTTGCCGGTCAATGAGGAACGTGTCAGGCATTTGCTCGATTCCGTAGGCCTTTGCGATGGAATCGTTGCCGAGCACGATTCGATATGGCACCGATGTTGCTTTGATGAATGGTTTAACCACTTTCCAACCGTCCTCGTCCAAAGAGACTCCGATTACCTTCAGACCTTCCTCGCCGTATTTCCGTTGGAACTCGGCGAACCACGGAATCTCCTCTTTGCATCCATGGCACCAGGTAGCCCAGAAGTCGAGGACCACAACCTTGCCCCGATACTCCTCCCAACTGGCTCGCTTGCCGTCGCTATCTTCCAGTCCAAGTTCCGGCGCTGTCTTTCGGTCTTTAGGAGGCTGGAGTTTACCGTTTGCAGACTGGGCAATCGCGATGGGAACAAAAAGGCCAAATAGGATCAACCCCGCGCATAAACTGCTCACTGAACGTGTTTTGAAAACCATGATTGCTTTTCTTCCTTTCAGTGCTCAGATCAAGACGCCACGACTTTGGCCCGTCCATGGCGCGTCATCCGCGTTGCGATGATGTATAGCAGGGGCCAGTAGGTAATCAGGGACAGGGACCGGGCTACACCTGGGTGTTGCCAAATCCATTCTCGGGTGGAGGCTCCCAAGAAGAGACCGAATCCGCGTACCTGAGGCAGCATGGCCAGCGTGGTAACAACCGCCAGCAAGACACCGAATCGCCACCTCGGACTCAGCCTTGAACTTCTTTCTCCATCGGTTATTCCCAAGATCATGGGTAGCCCCACGCTGATGGCAAGAACAATCCATGGGAAAATCACGTTGTAAAGCATGATCGCGCTTACTGGGCGTTTGCATCAGGCAGAGCTGGAAGATTTCGCGGGCCGTATCGATACATCACGAAGAGCGCAAAACGCTGCGGCAGATTTCCCAACTGGAAAAGCGCAAGCAGCAGGAACATCAGTGTCCGGCTCGGCTGAAGAGTGTGCCTGCGCAGAGTACCCAGGACAAATCCCGTACTCCAGGACCAACTAGCAATTGCGAGGAGACTTAGAAACAGCCGCGTTGCTGCGTCTGCGAACACGTACCAGAACCCCGAGCTCTTAGCGAGAGTCCAATCCCAGTTGTTGGCATACATCCACGTATAGACAGCGCTTTCCTGAGCAGCACCCTGCGAGAGCAGGGAAAGCGAGAAGCTGAGCGGCAAAAGGACCATTGCGAACAACAGCCACATCCGCCAGTCCTCCCAAGCAGCAGCTTGTCTCCTCAGCGTAAGCCCGAGGACGGCCTGCAATGCGGTGGTGCCGGATTCACCGCACTCAACAAGATCACCGATTGCTGCGTCTCGCTCTGAGGGCTCCAGGGCCTGCGAAAGCCAGAGTGACAGAGCCCAGCAAATACGGGAAATCATCGGTTTGCTCGATTCGGGACCCACGAAGCGCCTTGGCTGATACGACTCACCGCTCTAAAGAACTCGCTAGCGGCGTTTGCACCGCTCGCTGTTATGCGCACCAACCGCTTGGATCTGCCACCACGCTCGGGCGTGGGTTCCCCCATTCGTGTGGCGATGAAGCCTTTCGCCTCAAGACGGTCAAGAGTTGTGTACAGCGCTCCGACCGAACAGGGTTGCCCTGTGGCGCTTTCGATTTCAGCGCGGATCGAAGCCCCATAGGCGTGTTCGCCAAGACGCGACGCAGCCGTGAGGATCAGGTATTCGAACTCGCCAATCATTTAAATCACATTGTGATATATATGGCGGGAGACGGTCAACAAGGATATTGATAGAAATCGAGATCTGCAAGCATACGCGGACGGTTCGCCAACGAAGCGACCGGCCCGGGGAATGGAGCATTTTGCCGTCTGTATATAACGCCCGCTTCAGCTATTTGATCCCATGTTTAAACTCACCGGCTTTCTACAAGGTCATCGCAACACCCATTACAATTACTGCGCATCGCTCACCAGATAAATGTCGTGAGAGAGCGGAACACCATTGCTCTGGCGCTGCTGCGGGTCGCGGTAGGGTGTCTTTTTCTGCTTTTTGCCCAATACAAGGTGTTCGGTAGGCAGTTCACGCTTGGCGGCGGGTTTCAGTGGTGGATCAACCGATTCCTGCAAGACGGCACGGCGTACCCATTTATGGTTCCCGTGCTCCATCGGTTCGTCTTAGCCCATGCGACCGCGATTGCCTTCCTTGTGGCGTATGGCGAGCTGGCAATTGGACTTTCCCTTGTAACGGGCATCTGGGTCAGAATTGCGAGCGCATTTGGTGCCGTGTATATGGTGTCCCTGCTGTTCTCGTCCAACTATCCAGGGTCCCACGTTCCGCTCTGGCAATATTTTGGAGCGTCGCTGGACCACTCCGTTCTCGGTCTGTGCTTCCTCGCATTCCTCGTGGGTCACAGTGATGGGGCCCTGTCTCTCAGGTGGCGTCAAGCAAAGCCAGACCGATAAGCACGACGAGAGTAGGCGCTGCGCCCCCGGGCAGCACAACAGATTGTGCGCCGCTTAGGAAGACTTGCCGAGCCCTGCTGTTATTGCCGATAGATCACCGGAACCCTATTGCTCCTTTTCTTCCCCCATCCAATAGGTGGTGCGGTACAGTACCGTCACTTTTTTCGATCGATCGCGCAGGCGCACTCGAATTTGGTGCAGGCCTGGGTGGGGATTCTTTGGCTCAAAGCTCAGTGCATAACGGCTGTGCACATTGTTGGCCAAATCAATCATGTCTGCTTCAAATGTCTTCTGAGTATGAAACATTCTGTACTCCCCTCCGGTTAACTCGGCGAGGGTCTGTGGAATATTCTTCCGCATGGCCTGTCGAATGGCCGCAAGCTTCTCAAGGATGTCCATGTTCGGTGGCCACTCATCTTTATTGGTGCCGCGCAAGGCATCTAACTGCTGCGACAAGTATGCGGAAAAAGGAACCGCATAAACGGAAATATAGTTTTCTCCAATCAGCCGCAAGACTTCGTCCAGGTTGGCAAAACGGCTTCCGTGATCGCGAGTCTCGCTAACTAGCAGCAGCACACGCTCCCGCTCGCCAGGCCGTTTCGCAAGCAGCCGAGCGGAGTAAGCGACCGCGTCGAGAACCGCTGCTTCTTGATCGCCTCCTCCGATATTCCTGAGTTCGTCTTCGATCACATCCGGATTGCTCGTAAAGTCGCGTGCTAGGTTTAGCTTGCTATCAAAGAAAAGCACCGCCGCTTCGCTGTTTGGCTCGTTCAGAATCGGGTCAAGCATCGCCGGCAGTCCCTTAATGCGATCGAGTTTCCGGCCTGCTCTCCGGCCACATTGCACGGCAACCATTAACGAGAGGGGTTTGGATTCAGCCGCTTCGTCGAGATGGACGATTTGCTCGATTCCGTCGTCCTCGATCATGAAATCCTGCCCGCGCAGACCGAAGACATTGTTCCCATGTGCATCCAGCACCAAGGTTGGCACCGGAACCAGATTTGAGCGAGCAGTAATCTGCTGGGCATCAGCCGGTAAGGAGCAATATCGGCGCCCAAAACGCAGCTCTGCGCATATTCGTGAGATGCGGGAGGAGCAGAGATCGTGCGGATGCGGGAAGAGTGGTCCTTACCGGACCCGGGGGGCGAGTTGAATCCACACGGCGAGACCTCTGACTTGAACGTAAGCCGAGTCTTCGGTCCTTCCGACCTGAAGCAGCACGTCGCTCAAGAATGGTGGGTGAGCAAAGTGATTGGAAGCGCAAATACGAGGTACCGCCCACCCTGTCGCGGCCAGACTCGAAATCCAAAGCACAATTGCCGCCACCTGGAAGCGCTTCCCGAACGCTTCTTCAATGACAGCAGTTCCCGCGTATATATCGCCGACGCGCTGGCGGACGGCCGAGCACGCCGCTACGAGCGCACCGAAGAGGTAAAAGCCTAGCCCATCGACCACCCTGAGCGCATTTCGGACCGCGCAGGCCGAGAACGAGGTCCGCCGGGCCGCTCCCACCACTCGGATGCCAACAAGAACTTTCCCCAGGGTGATACCCCATGCTCCCTCCAGTATCCAGCCATACAGAAAAAGCAAAGTTGCGTTAACTCCGATAGCGGCCAGCACGGACAGAACGCTGAGCTGGAGTTCCATGCCCTCGACTTTGCCCCACCGCGTGAATATCCATGCGTCTAAAGCCGCAAATGGACCGCATAGAAAGACGAGATCCAGCACAAAGGCGAGGAATCGGTCTCCCAGTCGGGCAAAGCGGTATCGCCCCGGAAGGCGCCCCGCCTCTCTCGTGCCAGTTTCCGATGTGGCAGTGGGACTTGCCTCGATCAGGCCAGATTCTTCGAGCAGATACTGGCCAGGCGGGATTGGCCTTCCGCAGCTGTTGCACTGCCTGGAGTAGGCGCTAGTCGGGTGTTGGCAAAAGGGGCATTCCATGGCGCGACGAGACACAAAAAACTATGCCAAGCATACCCCGGGAGCAAAGGACATTCGCCTATCGGAGGGTCAGCATCAGGAGGACATCGGCCTTTAGGTCCTCGGGCCTAACCCCGAAAACCTAACACTAAGGATTGCCTGTGCTTGAGTGAAGCTAGCACGAAGTCTATTGTTCTTCTCTTTCGGCCTCTGGGGCATTGAGGATCTCGCCAACTGGCGGCTACAACGTTGGCATGTCGGGAGTTGGCATCAACAAGAACCAGTGATTGTGCATCTTGGCAAGAAATTCACGCTGGATCGAATAGCCGGACCTAGAGCCGATTACGGAATCAATCCCGCACTTGGGGCAAAGGGCAGTCTCGCCGTCATGAATCCAATCTTCAATTTCGCGCGTCGGAAAGACCTCAAGACAATGAAAGCATCCGCAAAGGTTGCTCTCCATGAGCGTCAAGCGGTGATAGCTAGACCAGTTGTACGCCGTAATGTGGTCTTCGGTTAAAGACAGCCTGCGCATGGCACAGCCGACACCCCGCTGCGTCCTTTTCCAGAAGCGCTTTTCTTTGTTTCCGACTGCGCTTCTTATTTCCATCTGGCAGTAGTCGTCAGCCCATCGCAACTCTGACTCTGTTCGGGCCGCCAGGATGCGCTCTAGTGTGAGGCGGATTGGCGAGGAAGCTACCGATTCACCGCATTTGTGGCAGAAACATGCGTCCCGATAGATTCGTGCTCCGCAGTAACAGCAGTACATAGAATTCGCTTCTATTTTGCTGAAGGTGAAACTGCCGTTCAACCCAGATCTGGAAGCGATCATAACAGTCTCGTCTCATCGTGTAGGAATCATGCTGACGCCGATGACGCCAGGGAAATCAGACGTCGAGCCGATTGGAGGCGGAAACTCGCGCATACCAGAGCCCCGAATCCTTAATCGTGCGTTTCTGGTTGCGAAAGTCCGTATAGATTAACCCGTAACGCTCGGTATAACCCTCCGCCCATTGGAAGTTATCGAGGAGAGTCCAGGCATGAAAGGCCCGGACCCGAGCTCCATCGGCAATCGCCCTGGCCAGTTCCGCAAGTACTTCGCGATACCACTGGATGCGGCGCTCATCCGGTATGCGGCCGTGTTCATCAGGGCCATCAAGATAACCGCACCCGCTCTCCGTGATTTCGATGATCGGTTGGTTGTAGTCCCTTGAAATTTGCGTGACCAGGTCAAAGATTCCGGAGGGCCAGACTTCCAGGCCCGCCTCGGTCAGTGGACCCTCTGTAGGCATCGCGGCGCGGAAGCGGGTGTAGGGATCGCGCCCGCCGGGCGAGTTGCTCTCGATCTCCGTTCCGCTGAAATTGCCTCCGCTGAGAAATCTCTCTTTGCTCGCGTCTGCAACGGTGCGGCGCGTGTAGTAGTGGAAGCCTACCCAGTCCAACGGGGCATAGAGCAGCTTTTCATCGCCCGGCCTGAAGCCCATGAGCTCATACGGCGGCTCCCCAACGAAAGCCTTTGGGTAGCGCCCATGCATGGCTGCTTCTAGAAAGAAGACATTGTTCATGGCGTGGTAGCGAGCAGCGGCTGCGCGATCGTCCTCTGAGTCAGTCTTCGGGTATGCGGGAGCCATCTCATAAGCGCTACCTACGGTTGCCTTCGAGGAGGCCGCTTTGACGGCTCGATGCGCCTCTGCCTGAGCAAGAGCCAGAGTGTGCGCCGCCTTCAAAAAATCGCTGAAGCTGGTCCGGCAAGGGGGAAAAGCGCCGGCAGCATACCCCATAAAAGCGATAGCCCAAGGCATATTAAACGGGGCCCAGACCGTAATTCGGTCACCGAGATGCTTGGCAAGAATCCCAGCGTAGTCTGCGAAGTAGTTGGCGAGTTCCCGGTTTGGCCAGCCTCCCCGGTCTTCGAGCGCCTGGGGAAGGTCCCAGTGATACATCGTGCACCAGGGCCGGATGCCAGCCTCAAGCAGCGCATCGACCAAGCGGCTGTAGTGATCGATGCCCTTCATGTTTGGGGACCCGGTGCCGCTGGCTTGAATGCGGGGCCAGGAAATCGAAAACCGCTGGCTCTTCTGGTTGAGCTGTTTGGCTAATGCGATGTCCCCAGGGTAGCGGTGGTACTGATCGCAGGCCACGTCTCCGGTTACGCCGCCCCTTACTTTCCCAGGTGTATGAGTGAATCGGTCCCATATCGACTCGCCCTTGCCGTCCTCATCCCATGCGCCTTCTACCTGGTAGGAGGCCGTGGCTGTCCCCCACAGAAACCCTTCTGGAAAACGGGCTTTTTGTACTAACGACTCGGGCACCGATCCCGGCGTCCCATCTGCCGAGGGCATTGCCCGGGCATTTCCGTAATGGCGACACAGGGCTGCGCCTGCGAGCGTGGCTAGAGAACGAGTCGCAAATTGGCGACGATCCATGGCCCTTCCTTTCTAACACCGGTCCAATGCTTCCGGTGAGGAGGTACGATGCCAAAATCTCTGAGCGCGTGAAAATTGCTTTCTCATAGCCCGCGTAGGATCGTTTTGAATTCTGGCAAGAAGCGACCGGTACGTTCTCGATAGGCGACATAGCTGTCCCCAAATCGGGCAGCCAGATTCTCTTCTTCCAGCCTGGTTCGTCTGATCAACAGACAAAACAGCACAATGCCGTTCACAAGGAGGAACCAATTCGCCGCGGTTAGGGAAACCGCCACCACGAGCAATGCGGCAGAGTCGTAAAACGGATGTCGGACCCAACGATAAGGTCCATGTATGACCAACGTGTGTTGTTGACGTGTGACCACTGTGTCCGTCAAGTTTTTCCCGAGGCAGCGAAGGGTCCATACCAGCAGCCCGCAAGAAATCGCAATCAGGCCGATTCCTGTCCACCTCAACCAGTTTGGAAGTTGCACCGAGGACCAGCTCATCCAGCCCGGATCGACCAACCATGCGATCAGCCCGAGCCAGAGAGCAGCGCCTACGGGCCGCAATGTCGCCAGAATGAATGTGCCCTCCTGCCGCCGATCGAGTTTCTCGGACGGCGATTGTGATTTGAGCCGGTGATACACGCCGACAGGAAGGGTCAAAAGCAAAATAGCAATCAGTGCGACCCGAAAAGTTTGGTCCTGGTTCATGTGCCCAAAATCATAGCTGACACGATCAAGCGAGTGCGCAAGCTCCACCCTTCTGACGCTTTCTCGTGCCTCAAAAGGCGATGTGCAGGCTTAGCAAAATTTCACGACCGCGTAGGGTGAAGCCAGGCTCCTATCGACAACCAAGGTATCGATCTGAAACCGGCCGGGCGCGCGCTCAATGCGTGAGGCAGGTTGAAGATGTGATTGCGGCTAGCGGGCGGCGATTCGAGACAGGGCGCTCTTGGAGAGCTTCTCACCCAATCTCGACAAGACCATCAGGTCGTCCTAATTCGACTCCTTCCGTTCGTGGGTTGAGACGGAACGGGCTACTAGCGACAAGCCTCCAACCAGCAGTACCAACATCACGATCGTGTTGAAAAGAGTCGTTGCCTGAAAGTAGATGTGCATATTCGCGATCACGCCGGCCAAAATGAAGAGAAAGCCACCGGCCGTGAGCACCCATCCAATTACGCTTTTGCCGTTGAAAAAGACCAGCGCAATACCCAAGAGCATGGGAATGAGCGTGACTCCGAACGTGTTGGCGCCGTAGAAGCTCCAATACGAGCCCACGATACTGACCTGGTTTGACAGCAGATAGCCCCCCACACAGGTCATCACGAATCCGATCACGAATTCGCCAATTCCACCTGGAGTTCCGCCGACATCCCGTAATGTACGGTTTTCCATGGTCCGCTCCTCCTCGCGTGATTTCGATCAGCCCTCCGAGGTAGCCCTCGAAAGTGCCAAGAGTTCATTCGCCCGCCGGATCAGCTCGCCCCGATCAACCTCACGATATTGCTTTGGTAGCAAGCTCTTGCTGGTGCACTCCAGCACCGCTACCACATTTTGCAAATCAATCTCCGTCGGATAGTACGGCGGGATGAAATCCTCGAGCGCAGCCTTCAAGTCCTCGGTATCGACAACCGATTTCTTCTGCAAGCTGCTCCGCATGTGACTGCGAACCAAGACGGCTTCTATATCGGCACCGGAGAGGCTCCCCGAATGGTCCAGGAAGAACTTCTCGACTTCCGCGTTGAACAGCGGCATGCCAATTTTCCGTTGCATGGCACGGAGCAGCGCCAGACGCTCTTCTATGGTGTCCGGGTAGAAGAGCGCGATGTGCTCTTCCGCCCTGCCTTGCCGCTTAAGATCCACGGGGAGGAGATCGGGGCGGCACGTCAGAAGGAACCAGATGACTTTTCCGCGAAGCTCAGTGTTCCCCATGAATTGCGCGATCTGTGCGAAAACACGGTTGCCCACGCCGCTGTCGCCGGAACTTGACCGATCGCCAAGTTGCGCGTCAGCTTCGTCGACGATTACGGCAATCGGACACATGGCTTTCAGCAGATTCAAGACGCGCTCAAGGTTGCCCTCGGTTACGCCCTGCCACATGCTGCGAAAGTTTTTCAGAGTCACAGCCGGAATTCCGACTTCGCCGGCAAAACAAGTCGTGATGAAAGTTTTGCCCGTCCCCACGGGTCCGCAGATCACATAACCCATAGGAAGCACGTCTGTATTGCCCGCCTGAATTGCGGCTGCCGCATCCTGCAACTTACGCTTCGCCTGGTCGTTCCCTGCAACAAAGGAGAGATCGAAACGGCTCTGAACGAATTCCAGCAGCCCGCCTGATTCTGCCTCAATGAGCTCTTTCTTGTGCTCTGCGAGCGTTTTCAACGTCAACGGCTGCCGGTTCTCGACGGCGTGAGCAATCAGACTCTGCAACTGCACCCGCTTCAACCCCGCGCCCAGCTTGGCAAGCGATTCGTCCGTAACTTCTGATCCAGCAGGCAGGGGACGAGTTTTCAGCTGGGCCCGAATGAATTCGAGGCGCTCCCCATAATCCGGCAGAGGTATCTCGATCGAAGACACGCCCGGGTGTTGAACGATGCCCTGATTTACTTCAACCTGATTTTCTGAGATCAGGCAAATGGTGACGTCGGCGTCGAGGAATGCGGGATTGCGGGCCCAGCGCTTCAGAATGACCAGAGAATTGCGATCTTCCGCTGACATGCTAGAGACGTCGCCCGCCGGAACGATGGTCTCGGCAAAGTCGATCACCAGGCCGATTTTTTTCCCATCCGCAATGCGCAATCTTAGATAGTTGTCCAGAAGGTTCAGAACTGCGTCGGGACTGCGCGGAACGCCGCCTTGCGCAAAGTTAGTTCCATGAAAGCTGTCATAGCCTTCGAGGGCACGACGAAAATCAGCCTGGCTCTCGGGCGAACCAAAACTCAAGCCACCACGGTCATAGTGAAGGATCAGATCACGACGGCCGAATAACGCATTGGAAATAAACTCCTCGACCGGCAGAAATGTGACGCCTTCTTGCTGGCGAAGCGGTACGGAATCCCTAACGTTGCCCGAAAGTAGAAACACGGCGAAAGAGCGCGAGTAGTATTTCTCGGAAAGCTCCCTCGCCCACGCTGGCAGCGCATCCAGATACCCTTCTGTTTTTGGCGAGCTGGCCACCATCAGTTGGGAATCCTCACTCTCGTCGAGGTGGAAGAGGCAGAACTCTCATCGAGAGACATCAGCCCGTCCAGGTCCGGAGACATATTGCTGAAAATGGCTTCGACCTGCTGAACCGTCTGCTCCGTCTGCTCCACATCATGCACCAGGTTCTCCAGCCTATCGCTGACTTGCTGGGGATCGCGCATCGTTACCGATTGGTCCCGTACCAGCATCAGAACATCCTCGACCGCCGCGCACTGGGCGTCGACCACCTTTCGGTTTTCGACGATCTTGTCAAACTTCTCCTGCCGCTTCGTCAGGATCTCGATCCGCTTCTTGTTGATCTCCTGTACCTTCGGCGGATCGGAAGTCATCGTTTTTTGCAAGGCCGCAATCTCGCGCTTGATTTCGTTGGCGTCGGTGCTCCTCATGTACTGTTGTTGCTGGGCAGCCGCAAGCAACAGTCGGGCGTAGCCGTTCAACAGTCCTTGCAGGCGAGTGTCGATTTGCTGAAGAAAGATTTGCGAAGTCGAAGAGTACTGGGCAAAGTTCGACCGAATGGTGCTGCACACCTGTGCCGAGTTGAGGTACCGGCTTTGCATCTCCGGCGGCAGGCTCTTGAGCATGTCACTCAGCTTCCGCTGGTTCTGTCTCTGCTGCTCTGCGAACTTCCAGGACCGCACCAGCCGCTGAAAGCGGAAGTTATTCGGAACCACCGCCAGGTACATCAATTCCACTCCGCCTGCAAGAATCAGCGGCAAAAAGCTTCCGCTGACGAGGGCAAATGCGCCTGCTCCCGCCAGGGCGATCCAGTTGTACTGAAGATGGAAGGCCTCTTTGACGAAATTGATCTCCTCCGGCTTGTCCGGCGGGGTAGGTTGGTCTAGCAAGCCGGGAGAACCCATTTAGACACTCACCCGCACCTGGCCGTTGCCAGGAGCTCGGCGCAGGCAGCTAAGGACATAATTCTGCAACTCGTGGAATTCATTGCGCTGCTTCAAGCTGAGATCACGCGGCCGGTCAAAAGGCACTTGCACGTCCTCCACGATCGTTCCCGGATGCGCGCTCATAATAAAGATTCTATCCGCCAGGTAAATCGCCTCTTCCACATCGTGGGTTACAAACAGGATCGTGCTCGCGGTCTCGTCCCAGACTCGCAACAGCAGTTGCTGCATCTCACTGCGAGTTTGCGCGTCCAGTGCCCCAAAGGGCTCGTCCATCAAAATGACCGATGGCCGAACCGCCAGGGTACGGGCAATTGCGACGCGCTGCTGCATTCCTCCGGAAAGA
>Ga0097621_100000847_pt1 | contig 21541 bp, 25 predicted proteins | sample KBSMisM72_FD_73165 | JGI IMG/M metagenome (GOLD analysis project Ga0097621, IMG submission 73165) | Miscanthus rhizosphere microbial communities from Kellogg Biological Station, Michigan, USA - KBS Miscanthus M7-2 (version 2) (version 2) | ecosystem: Host-associated > Plants > Roots >... | reverse complement strand
CAAATACATTTACTTCCATTCCAAAAATCTCCAGACCATATGTACCTGCAGGCAAAGGGAGGCATCTTTTGATTCAATTGCGTTCATCCATTTTGCTTCTGCCGCAATGCCCAGGTTTTTTGCGACTGGTTGGGTGTAAGATAATGCAATATCCGATCCTAAAATAAAGGCTTTTGAGTTCACCACTCCATTGTAATCAAGGTGGGTGGTAACAATATAGGTGCCGATGCCGGCATAAATATTTACTCTTTTTACAATTTGCATAGACCATACTGCCAGGATAGGTATGGCGTTTACGTTCACTTTACCAGGGGTGTTTCCGTTTTTTACTTGATAAGAGTAGAAGTTAATAAACCCGCTCTCAAGGCCAAATCTGAGCCGGTAATGTGGATACCACATCAACCTTACAGTGGCATTTGCAGTGGTTTTTTTAATACTCCCCGGAAGTTCAAGTGGCTGGATATTCACACTGGATACATAAGTGGATACACCGCCGCCAAATTGGAGCACCAGGTATTGGCTATGTTTTTCCAGCGTGTCTGTTTTTTTAACATTTGCTTGTGCAAAAGAATTGTTAACAGACATAAAAACCATCAACGATACTGACAAAAAGAAATGTTTACTGGTGTACATAATAATTAAAGGCTACGCATGAAGGAAAGTTTGACAATATGCCATCGAAGTGTCCTTCGTTGATATACTGGGTAATAAATTCGGGTACATCTAAGGTCCACACAAATGCTTTTCTGCCCTGTCCATGTACAATAGCAACCTGGTCGTTTTGAGTACCTTCCGTAAAGCGGGGCGCCCAGACTCTTGCATTTGTTTTTTCTGCGTCGCCAATGCTCAATTCGCACAAGGAAGGTGTTGTACTGTAATCGGGTAAAGCAAGAAATTGATCCATCTGATCTTTACCCGGAAGCCCAATAAGGATATTTAACTTTCTTCCTTGCATTGCAGCTTTTAAGATAAATTCTTTTTGCAGGGCCGCAACAGGTGCAAGAGAGCCAACATATTTTGTATCTAGCCAAACGTAAGATAATTGTGTTTGATATACTACTGCGCTTAATGCTTCCCGTAAGGTGGGTATTTTTTCACCATGGATCAGTCTTACAAAAGTGGATAATTGATCATAAGTATAATTTTCAATCGGGCCTACCAGGCCAGATTTTTGTGCCTCCCGGAGATTAACATTATTGTCGTGATACAAAATGGGCACGCCATCTTTGGTAAATCTAACGTCAATCTCTATCCCGGTAGAGCCAAATTCTGGCGTCTTTAAAATCATCGCCACCGAATTTTCTGAAACGGGCAACAAGTCGGAAGTACGTCCACCGGAACGATGTGCCATAATCTGGAAATCAGAAGGAATATTGTTTAGCTTCCGGTTATAAGAAAATGCTATTGGACGCTCGGGCAGTTCTTGCTCGTTCCCATAAACTCCATTCACAATAACACTCCCGGCCGTAACTACCGGATCAGGGCCTAACAAAATGCTGGCACCATCAGCCGCACTGATGGTTAGCCTGATTAAGCCTGTTTCTGTGCTCACCATTTTACGCCAGTATCCATTCATCAAAATTGTGCCATTCAATTGTTTCCCTTCACAAATAAAGTAGGCAATGTCTTTACCAAAAAAACCTGAAACATGAAAAGTTGTGTCATTATTCTTAATTACATAACTCCATTTTATCGCAGCCAGGTTACCAAAAACATCAGTACCGCTGTTAACATCATAAACACCTTCCATAGCCGACCTTGTATTTTGGTTTAATGGCAATGTAGCAGGGTTGTTGAATTCGTCCCAGGTAGATGTATCCGGCATAATGACCTTGTAATCTTTTTTGCAGGAAAATAACATTCCAGTCAACAATGATATGAATATTGCTTTTTTCATAGAATAAATCCTACTGTTATTTGAGGGTAAAATACCTTGCGGTTTGTTTTGTAAAACAACGACCAGGTTTGCCATAAGAAATAATTATTGATGGCAGACAATGCGAGGGTCAGGTGTTTTTTATTATAAAATGGCTGTTCCAGTGCCACTGTAAAAGTTTCACCATTATAATAGCCCTTATCAGAAAAATATTTGTTTTCCCCGTTGGCAGACTGGTAATGCAGGTTAAAAGACACCTGTGCCTTAAATGTGATCAGTAATTCTTTTTTTGTTTTATAGCCAAGCGATACATTCGGGTAAGTAAGCCATCCCGATGCTTTACTATTGAAACCGCCTACATTTAAAAAGCCAAACCAAAAACCAATATCATCACCTGCGCTTAAGTAGACATCTTTACTTAATGGTATCCTGTATTGAATACCCGTGGAAAGATGATTTTGTACAACCTGGAACATAATACGGCTATCTGAAATAAAATGATCATTGATCCTTCGTAAAACCCGGTAGTCCCCGCATGGCACCCGCAGCCTTACTTCTTCTGTAATATCTTCCGGTGTGGTTAATAAAGTAAACCCAATAGAAGAACGCCATTTTTCTTTATACATCGGGTAGGGAAAATAAATAGCAGCGTGTTTGGCGACAAACGAAGTATCCTGCGCTGCAACAGGCAGCATAATGCCAATACTGAAGAGTAGAATAAGAAAACTTCTGAATGGTGAAAATGGCATCAAATTAGTTTGTTTGGTAATGACATAATTCTAGTTGCAACAGCGCTATCTGAATTGAATTGCATTTACTGGTTTTATTTTTTTTATTAGCATGGTAGGTATGATCAGGGTAGCAAAGCATATTGCCAGCGTGATGAGATCAATTACCAATATTTGCCACCAGATGATTTGTGCATGCGCCGCACTCATATAGTAAGCTTCTTCATCCAATTTAATAAATCCTGTTTTTTCCTGTATTATGCAAATAAGCAACCCAAACAACGTGCCAGCGATTATACCCGCAATTGCAATCACAGTGGTATTGTATAAAAATATTTGCTGCACCATCCAGTCGCTTGCTCCCACGGCTTTTAATACCCCGGTCATCTTTGTTCTTTCCAGTACAATTATAATTAAACAGGTGATCAGGTTTACTACAGCTACTACCATCATGATTCCAATGAGTATTAATTTTATCCTGTCCTGCAAACCAAGCCAGTCAAAAATATTAGGGTTGATCTCTTTAAATGTCTTGGTATTCCAGCCCGGCGGTGTTTCTTCCTGTATTTTAGTGGCAATGGTATCGGCAAGTGTATAATCGGTAAGAAATACTTCATATCCTGCTATCTGGTCGGGCTTCCAGTCATTCATTCTCCTGATGAGGTTGAGATCACAAATGCCAAATTGTTTATCATACTCATCAATGGAAGTTTTAAAAATGCCTGCAACTTTTAATTTTCTTGGCCTTTTAGAACCATCCTGCTGAATAAAGAATGAAAGCAGGGTATCATTCACTTTTATTTTTAGCTGTTTGGCTATGTATGCAGAAATATCAATTTCTTTGCTATACCCGCTATCTGTAAAACTTACCCATTTGCCCTCCTGTAAAAAGGGATTGAGCCTGTCGTAATCAAAACTGGCATCAATACCCTTTAATAAGATGCTCTCTATATCATCACCAAAAGTAAGTATTACGGATTTGGTGGCAAATCGTTCTACTGTTTTTACCTGCGGCAGTGTTTTTATAAAATGCTCCACCGAATCATTTTTGGTGATCACGTAGTCTTCTGCGTTAGTAACCCGCTGTTCTATATCCTGCTGTACGTGTATATGTCCCCAAAAGCTGAATACCTTATTGCTTATCACATTGGTGAATCCATTCATAAAGCTGAGTGCTACAATCATTACTGCCACACTCACAGCGGTAGCAACAGTGGCAAGCCGGATAATAAAACGTGAAAAAGTCTTTTCGCTGTTAAACGACATTCGCTTTGCGATAAAAGCAGAAATATTCAATCGGAATAATTTTTGTTACCTTTCAAAAATAAATTATTTTACCAAGTACATGAATCTTTTTAAAACAGTACTCTCCTTAACCAGTATCCTTTTATTTTTTAAAGGTAGTGTTTCTGCACAGGCAAATCCTGATGCTATCTATAAATCAAACATACACACTGTAAAATTCAATATGTATGGCGATCAGCAAACAATGCCGGTATATAAGCTGAATAGCGGCGACAGGCTGGAACTGCATTTTGATGACATGGACGCCAACGTAAAAAGCTACTACTATACCTACCAGCTATGCGATTATAACTGGCAGCCGGTAAACATGAGCCCGTTTGACTACTTAAAGGGATTTACTCAAATGCGGATCAGTAATTATCGTTTTTCCTCTATTGCGTACACTAGGTATACTCACTACCAGGTGATACTTCCGGAAGCCAGTTTAATCCCGTCCAAGAGCGGAAACTATTTATTGAGAGTTTTTTTAGATGGTGATATTTCGAAAACCGTTTTTACAAGAGGCCTGCTGGTGGTGGATACAAAATCGTCGGTGAGTGCACAGGTTACTCAACCGTTCATGCCTCAATATTATAAAACCCACCAGCGAATAAAGTTTATTGTTAACCTGGAAGGCATCAATAGTTTTAATGCCAACCAGGAAGTAAAAGTGAAAGTTCTTCAAAATTACAGGTGGGACAATGCGCAGGGGAATATATTTCCCACTTTTGTAAGGAATAATTCTCTGGAGTATAACAGCGAAAATAATTTTGTTTTCCCTGCCGGAAAAGAATGGCGCTGGCTGGATCTGAGAAGCTTGCGGTTGCTGAGTGAAAGGGTGGATAGTTCAAACGATAAAAAAAACAGTGTGGATATTTATGTAAAACCCGATATTGATCGTAATGCCCAACGCTATATTTATTATTCTGACCTGAACGGAGAATATCTCAACACCGCTTATGAAGGTATTAATCCGTACTGGCAAAGTGATTATGCTACAGTACATTTTACATTTTTAACTCCTGCTCAAACTCCCTACAAGGATAAAGATCTTTACATGATCGGCCAGTTAACAGATTACCAGCTTACCGATAATAATAAAATGGTTTTTAATACGGATAAAGGAGTGTATGAAAGAACCCAGTTTATGAAGCAAGGATATTATAATTACAGTTATTTACTGGTAGATCAAAAAAATCCTTCGCAAAGAACAGAACTGGAAGGTAATTACTGGGAAACAGAGAACGCCTATACAATATTGGTATATTACAAATCATTTTCTGATCAATCGGACCAGTTGATTGGCGTAGCAAATATTGACTCAAGGATTGACAGGCCTGGATTTAGTTTCTAAAACTATTCCCGAAACGTTTTGGAAATAAAATGGCGCATGTAATTTCCGGAATTGCATGCGCCTGGTGGAGGAGATATCTACACTTTTTAATGATCGTCTTTACCGGCTATAAGGTTCGTACATGCAATTAACTGAAATGGTTACGTTTTCAGAAATCTGTTTTGCAACAACTGATGGTATTGTTATATTGTAGTCGGCCAGTTTGATATCAAATTTTGATTCGCCACTGATCTTTTTATCTGCTACATGGATGATCGCAGGAATAGATAAGTTTTTCGTTACTCCATGCATAGTCAGGTTTCCGGCAACAACTACCTGATAAATGCCGTCTTTGTTGAAATTAACTTTTGATGGATCTGTAATGGTGCCCTGGAATGATGCTTTGGGAAATTTGCTGCTTTCCATATAATTTTCATTAAAGTGTTCCTGCATCAATGCTTTTTCAAACTTAAAGCCAGTGTTAAGCACCTGGAATGCCAGTTGATTTTTTTGTTCGTCGATCATGCTGAAAACTTCGTTATTGTTGGCATCAATATTTTCAGCTGTTGTTTTGGAAAAGAAATTAATTTTTCCATTACGGGTAATCCATTTTTCCTGTGCCTGGATTTTAGATGCAGCCAGCATCAACATTGCGAACGCAATTACTTTTAATTTTTTCATAATGATATTATTTATGTTTTTTTAATGAGAAAACCCTTGATAAATTAAAGCCCCATCTGAAACGCCATTGCTTCCAGCTGGTAGTGGTGTAAGGAATAAACTGATTTTCCAGTATGGCGGTACTGTTGGTAAAAGTGAAATCAAATACATGACCACCGGTTTCAAATTCTATACCTGCGCCAAGCGGGTTGTAAAAATTCAGCCCGATTTCTTTAAAATTGTTTGTACTGGCGGTACTCCTGAAAACTTTGTAGTAGTCTGCTATCAGCGCCATCCTCCTGGTCAGCTTAAGACGACCACCAATACCAACGGCGAAAATATCATTCTGGTCATTATGGGTTACATAATTAGTGTGGATATAAGTCGGCATGATCATCAGTGAGAACCCATCAGAAAATTTACGTCCAATCAGCAACTGGTTAGTAAAAGACATACGATCATTAAATGAATTAAAGTGATCCGGCGTATTAGGTTTTACATTGGATGCCATGGAACTCACTACCGCATTTGAGAAAGCCGTAACTGTAACGGGCATACCGCCATTATCTGTTTGTCTCAGCAGCTTATATTTTAAGGATGCTTCATACAATTGCCTTACAGCCGTAGCTCCCTTAGACCTGCTAATACCAGCTGTGAGCCTGTTTGTAACTCCATAATCAAAGCTGATTTTTACATCGGTGGAATTTTCAAGACCAAAAAAACTTTTTTCTCCTCCAAACTCTCCGCCAATATCGCCAAAACGGTGTGACACCCTAAAATCCAGGTCATGTTTTCCGAGTGTTTCAATAGTACGTGAGTTTACCAGTTGTGTTCCTTTAAATGTTGCATATGTATACTGCTTCTTTGTTTTAAGTTGTTGATTGACTTCATTGTCCAGGATATTGGCAAGACTATCTTGTGCGACTGTAGCTTTCGCTATTAAAAATAAAAATGCTGTTACGATGATTCGCATGATTTTTCATTTAGAGATTACTTACTATAATAATTGCTATTCTGGATACCCCCTGTTTATCCATGCTTTGAATAAATCTTTGTCTTCATCAGAAAAAGGTTTTCGTGGAGCAGGAGGCATTGAATTTTCAACAATGGTTTCCATTATCCTGGTACCATACAATACTGCATTTTCGTAAGTATTAGTATTGTACCAATATTGCGGGGCAGAACCATCTTTACCATGACAGGTACTGCAATTATTTTTTAAAACATTATGTATGTAATTGGTATAAGTTACATTGTTAACCGTTACTCCATCAGGTATAAAATTCCCCTGTATTTTAACGGCATCGCCTTTTTTTGAACAACCTGCCAGCAGGAAAATGCTACAGATAATAAAATAGTATCTACAGTGCATGATGAATACACGGTTCATAATAAATAATTAAATTTGGATTGATTAATTCAGTAATAGGCTTTTGATGATTACTACATCATTTAAATATCCGGTACAGATACCTTTAATGGTAACATGATCACCCGGTTTTATTTTTTTTTGAGATTGATCCATTGTACAGGCAATACCAAACATAGGGTCACCTGCATCAAGTATAATTTGCAACTGTTTGTTGTTGTTTTCTTTTACTTCCAATACATTCCCACTTACCTGCAATGCTTTATTTAAATAAATTTCATTTGCCAGGGATTCGTTTGAAGTGAAATCTTTAAAAAGATCAACAGCACTCACCAGTTGTGCTGAAAGGCTAGCAACTTCAGGGGCTTTTTTATTATACTCATAATATGCTCCTCCAAATAGCAGACTAATAACTACCACAATGAAAATGAATAGTATTTTCTTTTTTTTCATCTAACGATTTATTAAATGGTGAATAAAAAATACTGGAAGGAAGAAGTAGGGAAAAAAATAAAAAAGAATCAATCAGTAATAGGATATTGAACTAATAAATCGTCCAGTTTATTTTTATTTTCCCCCTAAACCAAAACCATGCCATCGCTTAGTCGTTACCAGAATTTTAACAGCCGTGAGTATCTTGATTGTAGCGATTTTTGATTGTTAAGAGCTTTTATTCTTTAGTTTATGGGTAATATTTTATTACATCTGTTTTTTATTAACATTCCAATTTTGTAATTAAAGCGTCTGGTTGCAAGAATGCAGACTATACAAAGAAACATGCACCTGAAAAACCATACAATTTTCAAGGTCTTTATCCTAAGCGTAAGAAGTTTTATAACGTGTTTTTTTTCTTGATCTTTATTTGATTTCAATTTCACTATATTTGCGGCGGCAAGTCTTATACGACCAGCTCCTGTTGAACTCCCCCAGGACCGGAAGGTAGCAAGGGTAAATGGTTGAGCGGTGCGATGTAAGTAACTTGCCATTTTTTATGCCCCAACCTGAAGGAATTTGGAATCTAGTCACTGCATTCAGTTGCGTAACTCTAAATATTTATTTTATAATCTTTCATTTATTATACTTTTGTCCTGAACAAATTCTTTAACAATTTAAAAGGAAAACCCCTTTAAGGGTTTGATGCATATGAAATTTTTTATAGACACAGCCAACCTGGCTCAAATAAAAGAAGCAAATGATTTAGGTATACTGGATGGCGTTACTACCAATCCTTCCTTAATGGCAAAAGAAGGAATTAAGGGAAACGAAGCGGTAATAGCTCACTATAAAACCATTTGCGAAATGGTAAACGGAGATATTAGTGCAGAGGTAATTTCAACAGATTTTGATGGTATTGTTGCAGAGGGTAAAAAACTGGCTGCCATACATCCGCAGATCGTAGTGAAAGTGCCGATGATCAAAGATGGTATTAAAGCATTGAAATGGTTTAAAGATAATGGCATTAAAACAAACTGCACCTTAGTGTTTTCTGCAGGCCAGGCCATACTGGCGGCAAAGGCAGGAGCTGGCTATGTATCTCCATTCATTGGCAGAATTGATGACAGTGGCTGGGATGGAATGGAACTGATTCACCAGCTGCGCCAGATATTTTCTATACAGGGATATAAAACAGAAATTTTAGCTGCGTCTATCCGTAATCCAAATCACATTATTAAATGTGCTGAGGCTGGTGCAGATGTTTGTACTTGCCCGCTGGAGTCAATTTTAGGTTTGTTAAAACATCCGTTGACCGATATAGGGCTTGCTAAATTTTTAGAGGACGCAAAAAAGTTTGCATAATAACGATGCACCAAAAAAAAGCCCGGTTGTGTTACCGGGCTTTTTTATATCCGCTATTTTTAGTGTATTAATTTTCGCTTTTCTTCTTCTTCTGTTTGTTTCTTATTTCATTTAAAATTTCTTCCGTGGTTTTTAACTTCTCATCATCCGGCTTTTTTTTGATATACATCACAAAGCTTTTGGTTACGGAAGGGTTTTGACGCAGCACCACTTTGATACTCACTTTCTCCTCTGCGAAATTTTTATCCAGCAATAGATTATTGCCATAAAACTTCCCTGCTGAAGCTGTAAAAATCAGGTGCGTACTATCTAAAGGTATATAACTGCCATCTGGCAGCAGACCATCAATATTAATATAATTATAGGTGCCTTTTTTTAAACTGTCTGTATACAGGTTCACATAAATACTATCTATTTTTTGCGCCTTGCAAACAGAGCAAAATAAAATAAAGAATAAAAACAGATATCGTTTCAAATGAAAAGCTTTATCTAAAACTTGAAAATATTATGCCACGCTCTGATTGAAAAAAACTTTAAGTAATTATCAACAACTGGTCAGTTAGAAATGCCTACCCTGTGTTTGATATATTCATTCTTATTTAATTCACTCAACATAAATAAGGCCAGATCACCGGTAAGAATACGATTTTTGTTGGGTTCTGGTGGGTAATCAGCGTTGGTGATAAACTGTCCTGTTGCTTCTCCTTCTACCAGGTCGGGTGGGCAAACCAATGTCCATTCCAGGTTACTATTACTTAAAAAATCATAAGCCTTTTGATGCTCTGTTCCTACAGCCACATATTGAGGAGGATAATCCTCTTCATCCAACAGTAACCCATTTTCGCCGGCATTTAATATTCCCACACCTCCAACTGCTACGATCCTTTTAACAGAAGCTTTCTCCATTTGTGCTACAATATTTTTCATCCCAAGGCTGCGGGTCTTGTCTGTTCCGTCGCTGGCACCACCTAAAGAAGAAAGTACTGCATCGCATCCTTTAATCGCATGATATACCTGGCCGGCATCAAACAATGCGCCATGTACCAGTTCAAGATTGTCATTTTCCGGAAGACCTTCTGTAAATACATTTCTCCCAAACGCTTTTACCCGGTGTCCATTATATAAGGCTTGTTTTACTAATTGTTTACCCACCATGCCTGTAGCTCCAAATATGATCAGTTTCATGAATTCATTTTTTAGTGATAATTTGATTCGACATTAATTTCCTGGCAGCACATCTTTAAATTCATCTCTCTTCTTATTAAACATTAAACACAAACTTGCGAACGGGAAAAACGGAGGATAATTTTTATTTGGTGTTCGCAAGCACAATCAGCTGCTTTTTTCCGGTTGATAACCGGCGTTTTTCCTTCTTGGTTCGCCCGGCACCTCAGTGTGATCAATATCATCATCAGATTTCCCCTATTTAAGTAAGCCATTCCCGCGAATATTACTTCATCCACTGCATATAAAAACCTTCTTTTGTTTCATTTTTCTTTTGAAGGATGTCCATTTTTTAAATTTCTACAATTTACCCAAAAAAAGTTTTTTTATTAATTAAATCTGCTACATATTTGCATCACAAGATGAAATTAACAATTATAAATACAAATAGCTGGTGGTGGCAGTCATACTAATGAGTGTGCCGCAATGCTATTGATATCAATAAAAATATTCAAGCCCCGGCACAATGTGCCGGGGCTTTTTAATTACTGTTTATGGCAAAAATTGAAATACAAACCACCGTAAAAAAAATGCTCGCCGATGTGTATACACCGGTGGGTATTTATCTCAGGCTGAGAGACCGTTTCAGGGATACGATCTTACTGGAAAGTGCAGATTTTCATGCCGGGGAAAACAGCTATTCCTTTATAGCGATCAATGCTATTGCAGGAATCGAGATAAGAGATACTGCTGTTATCGAATATAAGCTACCCGGCCAGCCAGCCGAGAAGATCAAGATCGGAAACCCGAATGAGGTACCTAGTCTGCTGTGGGATTTCATGCAGCGGTTTGACATAAAAGAAAAAGCCGTTAAACCCGCCAATACAGCACAGGGTTTGTTTGGGTATACTTCTTTTGATGCCGTGCAGTTCTTTGATACCATTCAATTAAAGGCTGGCAAAGGAGGAGAACCAATAGCCATTCCCTTGATGCGTTATCGTTTATACCAATACGTTATTGGGTTCGACCATTTCAAGGATGAATTGTTTATTTGTGAAAATGTGATCAAAGGAATTGAAAGTGAACTGCCCGTGGTGGAAAGCCTCATCAGGAGCAGGGATGTTCCCGTTTTTCCTTTCAAAACAAAGGCTGGTGAAACATCCAATCTCACGGATGAAGAATATATTCAGAAAGTAAAAAATGGTATTGCCAGTTGCCACAGGGGAGATGTTTTCCAGATTGTATTAAGCAGGCGGTTCCAGCAATCCTTTACCGGGGATGAGTTTAACGTGTACAGGGCTTTAAGAAGTATTAATCCAAGTCCCTATTTATTTTATTTTGATTACGGCGATTATAAATTGATGGGATCTTCGCCGGAAAGCCAGTTGATCGTAAATAATGGTAAAGCAGTGGTGCATCCTATTGCAGGCACTTTTAAAAGAACGGGCAATGATGAAACAGATAAACAGCTGGCGATTGCTTTGGAAAATGATGCTAAAGAAAATGCGGAGCATGTAATGCTGGTTGATCTTGCCAGGAATGACCTGAGCAGGATGTGTACGGAAGTACAGGTGACAGATTATAAGAAAGTAAATTTTTACTCCCACGTCATTCATTTGGTAAGCGAAGTAACAGGAAAGGTTAGTCCAAATGCCAATCCATTTAAACTACTGGCAGTAAGTTTCCCTGCAGGCACTTTAAGTGGTGCTCCGAAATTTAAAGCTATGCAACTGATTGATGAAAATGAGCCTACTTGCAGAAGTTACTATGGAGGGGCCATTGGCATCATGAGCTTTGACGGAACCTGTAATCATGCCATTATGATCAGAACTTTTATGAGCAGAAATAATACCTTGACGTACCAGGCTGGTGCCGGAATAGTGGCAGCCAGCAAACCCGAAAGTGAGCTGCAGGAAGTAAATAATAAATTAAACGCATTGAAACAAGCCATTGTATTGGCGCAAAATATCTGATATGAAAATCCTTGTTTTTGATAATTACGATTCTTTCACCTATAACCTGCTTCATTTGGTAGAAAAGATCATCCATGAAAAAGTGGATGTTTACCGCAATGACCAGATTGCCTTAGAAAAAATAAAGGAATATGATAAAATCATTTTATCACCGGGCCCGGGTATTCCTTCGGAAGCCGGATTATTATTGCCGTTAATAAAAGAGTATGCAGCCACAAAACCTATATTGGGCGTATGTTTAGGTCACCAGGCAATTGGAGAAGCTTTTGGAGGTACCCTGGAAAATTTAAGTACTGTATACCATGGTGTAGCTACACCGGTAAAAGTGAAAAGTGACCATACAAAAGCAAATAATGATGTGTTTAATGAATTGCCGGGCATATTGGAAGTAGGCCGCTATCATAGCTGGGTTGTGTCAAAAGAAAATTTCCCTGCTATATTAGAAATTACTGCTGAGGACGAAAATGGATTGATCATGGGATTGCGGCATAAAACATTTGATGTACAGGGTGTGCAGTTTCATCCCGAAAGTGTATTAACTCCTGATGGAGAAAAAATGCTACGAAATTGGTTAACTGTCTGAACCGTGATTAAGCTGATTACTGATAGAACTGGTTTATATGGACTATAAGTATAGTGATATTACCAAAAAATTATCAAAGCGGCTTCTGGTAATACAAGTTTTCAATGGAAAAGAATTTATAACAAAAAATACAGACACGAACTAAAAAGTCAGGTGAATAAGAAAAATCATAATTAATCTTGGTTTAGACAATGAAAAAAATATTAAACTTCCTTTTCGAACACAAAAGCCTTTCTAAAGAAGCGGCAAAAGAAGTATTACTGAATATTTCCAAAGGCATGTATAATGAAAGCGAGATTGCTGCCTTTATAACTGTTTACCTGATGCGGAGCATTACCATTGAAGAGCTTGAAGGATTCAGGAATGCATTACTCGAACTCTGCGTACCCGTGGATCTGAATGGACATGAAGTAATAGATATCGTAGGCACTGGCGGCGATGGAAAAAATACATTTAATATCTCTACCCTCAGTTGTTTTATCGTAGCTGGAACAGGAAACAAAGTGGCCAAGCATGGTAACTATGGCGCAACATCTATCAGTGGCAGCAGCAACGTAATGGAGCAGTTGGGGTATAAATTTAAAAATAACAGTGATGAATTAAAGCGGGAGATTGAAGGAGCAAATATTTGCTTTCTACATGCACCTTTGTTTCACCCTGCGTTAAAAGTGGTAGGACCGATCAGGAAAAATTTAGGTGTAAGAACGTTCTTTAACATGCTGGGCCCGATGGTAAATCCGGCATTTCCGAAACACCAGTTAGTAGGCGTGTACAACCTGGAGATGGCCAGGATATACAATTACCTGCTCCAGCAAACAGATAAAAATTTTACGATCATTCATAGCCTTGACGGGTACGATGAGATCTCTTTAACAGGGGATACAAAAGTGATCACCAATCATGGAGAAAAAATCATGAGCGCAGAGACACTTGGCAAGAGACTGGTGAGTGCAGTGGATATTTATGGCGGCAATACGGTAGAAGAAGCAGGCAAAATTTTCATAAATATATTAAAAGGGAGTGGTACGTGGGCACAGAACGCGGTGGTACTGGCCAATTCAGCGATGGCCCTGCAGTGTACAGGGAAATATAATACTTATGATGAATGCTATCAACTGGCGGTAGTGAGTTTAGAAAGTGGAAAGGCTTATCAAACATTGAAAAAACTGGTTGGCTAAATAAAGGAATATTACGCAATGAATATTTTAGATAAAATAATAGCATACAAACGAAATGAGGTAGCCAATGCAAAAGCAAGAATTAGTGAGGGAGAATTGATTCAGCAGAATCTATTCAACAGGAAAACTTTTTCTTTGAAACAATTTTTGCTGGATGAATCAAAAACAGGCATCATTGCAGAATTTAAAAGACAGTCACCATCTAAAGGAATAATCAATGACAAGGCGGATGTGACTGAGGTAACCGCCGCCTATACAAAATATGGTGCCAGTTGTTTGTCTGTGTTAACAGATGAATATTTTTTCGGGGGTACTTCAAATGATCTTATAAAAGCAAGAATAAATGATATTCCTATCCTGCGTAAAGATTTTATGATTGATGAATACCAGGTACTGGAGGCAAAGGCCATGGGTGCAGATGTTATCCTATTAATCGCAGCATGCCTTACTCCTGCAAGGGTAAAAGAATTGGCTGTGTACGCAAAAAAATTACACCTGGAGGTATTACTGGAGATTCATACTGCAGCAGAGTTGGAACATATTTGCGAGGAAACCGAAATAGTAGGGGTTAACAACCGGGATCTGAAAACTTTTACAGTAGATATTCAGCGCTCCATTGAATTAAGCAAGAATATTCCGGCAGGTAAAATTAAAATTGCAGAAAGTGGAATACATGATATTGAAACAATTTGTACCTTAAGGGATTCAGGGTTCAGTGGGTTTTTAATAGGTGAAAACTTTATGAAACAGCCTGATCCAACGATTGCTTTTGCTGATTTTGTACAACGATTAAAAGCAAAAGAAAAAACTACATGAGAGTAAAAGTTTGTGGTATTACGCAGGAAGAGCAATTGGTAAAACTCCACCATATTGGGGCTACATTTGCCGGGTTGATTTTTTATCCGAAATCTCAGCGATACGTGTTAAGGCACATGACCACAAGCCAGATAAAGAAAGAAAACAATGTAAATAAGGTAGGTGTGTTTGTGAATGCTTCTATTGAAGAAGTACTGCAGATGGTGGATGAATGCCGGCTCCACATGGTACAGCTGCATGGTGATGAAACGCCCAGGTACTGCGAAAAGATCGCTGATTATATTTCCGTAGTAAAAGCGTTTAGGGTAAGTGAATCTGATAGTATTGGATGGCGGATAAAAGACTACATGGATGTGTGCGATATGTTCATGTTTGATACGGAAGGGGTAGGTTATGGCGGCACCGGCAAAAAATTCGACTGGAACAAGTTAAAAGAAGTAACCATAGGCAAGCCATATTTTTTAAGTGGTGGCATTGAACCGGGTGACGTGAAGCGTTTAAAAGATTTTGAAAAATCTCCGGAAGCAAAGGCATTGTTTGCTATTGATATCAACAGCAGGTTCGAGACACACCCGGGGTTAAAAGATTTAGACTTAGTTAAAAAATTTATACAGGAACTCCAATAAAAAACAAACGATGAATATTAAAGTATGTGGTATTACCCAATTGAAACAGGTGCAACAATTAGATGGCCTGAACATTGATTTTGCAGGATTTATTTTTTATCCCCAATCACCGAGATATGTGGATGGGAAGATTGTGAAAGAGGAGTTAAAGGATATGGATGTTGACATTAAAAGAACCGGCGTATTTGTGGATGCTGAAATGATTGATATACTGGATGCCATTGACGATTACGGCCTGGATGTGGTTCAACTGCATGGCAGCGAAAGCCCTGAAATGTGCCAGGATCTATCAGATGAAGTGGAAGTGATAAAAGCTTTTAGTATTGGTGATGGAAAAGTGGATATTGATGAACTGGTAGCAGGCTATGATGATGTATGCGACTATTATTTGTTCGATACTGCTGCTAAGGATGGAACAAAAGGTGGCACCGGGAAAAAGTTTGACTGGAAAATAATTACGAAAGCAAAAATTGAGAAACCATTTTTTGTAAGCGGTGGCATCAGCCTGGAAGATGTGGAGGCAATCAAAAAAATAAAGCACCCCGATTTTTATGGCATCGATATTAACAGCAAATTTGAGAAGGAGCCGGGCGTGAAAGATATGGCCAAAGTGCTGCAGTTATTGCAGGCATTAAAAAAATAATTGACTCAAACAAATTGTTTTTATGATTGAAGTAAGAGATGCAGTTGAAGAAGATATCCTGGCGATGCTGGAGATATACAATGATATTATTGCAAATACTACTGCGGTATGGCACTATGATCCGCATACCTATGCTATGAGAAAAGAATGGTTTGATCAGCGGAAGCAGCAGGGCTTCCCGATATTTGTTGCGGTGGAGGAGGGAAAGTTGCTGGGCTTCAGCAGCATTGGCCCTTTCAGACCCTGGCCGGGCTATAAGCATACGGTTGAAAATTCCGTGTATGTGGCATCTGACAGCCGAGGAAAAGGAGTAGCCAACTTATTAATGCCACCATTAATTGATGCAGCAAAAGAACTAAATCTTCATGCAATTGTTGCGGGAATAGAAGCGGAGAATGCAGTTAGCATAGCATTGCACAAAAAGTTTGGCTTTGAAGAAGTGGCACATTTTAAAGAAGTTGGATTTAAGTTTGGCAGGTGGATGGATTTGAAATTTATGGAGTTGCTGGTGGAGTAGCGGTCAGACCGCGGTGGCTGTCAGAATAGAGATTTATAAAGATTATTTTATTAAAGAGATTTAGAAATCTAATCAATCTGAAAAACCTCTCAATTTATGACTCGGGCAAATACTGAATAGAAAATAAATTGCACAAGTGAGTGACATAACGATGTTAAATAGTATTACAAATGATGACAACAACAAAAAATAATTTCACAGTTAATGAGCATGGTTACTATGGAAGCTTTGGTGGTGCTTTTATCCCTGAAATGTTGTATCCAAATGTGAAGCAGTTACAGGAGCAATACCTGTCCATAATGTATGAGCCTGCTTTCCAGGAGGAGTTTCATCAACTGCTGGCAGATTACGTGGGCAGACCAACTCCTTTATTTTATGCAGCAAGATTAAGTGAAAAATACCAAACCAATATTTACCTAAAGAGAGAAGACCTCTGTCACACGGGTGCTCATAAAATTAACAACACAATAGGACAAATTTTATTGGCAATAAAATTAGGAAAGAAAAGAATTATTGCTGAAACAGGTGCCGGTCAGCATGGGGTAGCTACAGCAACAGTATGTGCATTGAAAGGAATGGAATGCATTGTATACATGGGTGAAAAAGATATTGAACGACAGGCGCCAAATGTAGCAAGAATGAAAATGCTGGGAGCAACGGTAGTACCTGCCACCAGCGGCAGCAAAACTTTGAAAGATGCTACCAACGAAGCGATCCGTGACTGGATCAACAACCCGGTGGATACACATTATATTATCGGTAGTGTTGTCGGGCCGCATCCTTATCCTGATATGGTGGCACGTTTTCAGAGTGTGATCAGTAAAGAAATAAAAAAACAACTGCTGGAAAAAAAAGGCAGTGAATTACCGACGCACGTGATTGCTTGTGTAGGCGGCGGAAGCAATGCTGCCGGTGCATTCTACCACTTTTTAGATGATGAAACGGTAGAACTGGTAGCAGTAGAAGCAGCCGGTTGTGGTATCAATAGTGGCATGAGTGCAGCTACTACACAACTGGGTAAGCCGGGGATTTTACACGGCAGTAAAAGTCTGCTAATGCAGACGGCAGATGGACAGGTAATAGAGCCCCACAGTATTTCAGCAGGATTAGATTACCCTGGCATTGGTCCATTGCATGCACATTTATTTAAGAGTGGCAGGGCTATATTCCTGAGTGCAACCGATGAGGAGGCATTAAAAGCTGGTTTTATGGTAAGTAAAACAGAAGGTATCATTCCGGCGCTGGAAACAGCACATGCATTTGCTGTATTGAATGATATAAAATTTAAACCGGATGATACCGTAGTGATTTGTTTAAGTGGAAGAGGAGATAAAGATTTGGCGACTTATATGAAACATTTGTAAATATATGAAGCCATTATGGAAGAAAGTAAAAATGAAATAAGTGCATCTGCGGCAGAAAAAATCAATCTATATGTGGCAGCTATGTACCTGTATTCTCAGGGGAAATCCCATCCTCAAGTAGTCTTCTTACTTAGCAAGTTTTGTCTTGATAAAGTTCTACTAGTAAAAATTGCTGATAAAGCTATGAAGGATGAATGGGATAAACTCTATGAAATGGCAAGAGAGATGTTTGCTAGTGGCTTAACTTATGATAAAGTTTTGAGTGAAATCAAAAAGAAAGAGGAAGATAGTGAAGTTGCAGATTTACTTGTGGAAAAATGGTATTCTATAAAAACCCAGCAAATGGAGATGATTGTTGAAGCTCCGGCGAATATTGCTGAAGGTATGAACTGGATGCTAATTTCAGGGTTAGCATTAACTATTTTGTTTGTACTTAGTGCAGGGATGATTTCTAAAATATTATGGAGTATAGTTTTTGTAGGATCAATAATTCAATGGATGTTGGGTATCGAACAAAGAAAGTTTTCGAAAAAAATAGAAATGCTTTTTCAAACAGACTTAGTTAATGAACAATAATATGATTAAACACTTTTGGCCGCTGTTGGTAATCGCACTGTCCTCCTGCAGCGACACTTTCATTAATCATTCTTTAAAGTTTGAAAAACTTGGTGCATGTACCAATGAATCAATCCCTGTCAAAATGCTGTCGAATATTGCCGGAGAACGCTATGAGTTTGTGAGCTGCATTGATGATAATTTTGATGGCAAAAATTATTTGGTAGAACGGGCGGGTGACAGCATCATCGTAAGCTTTCCAAATACTGCTGCAACAAAAGCATTATTTAAATTAACACTGGATATTGATGCCAAGCCGGCGTACCGGCATATTATTTTAGATGGCAAGGAAATCCTGATTGAACAGCAATAAGAAATATGACCAGAATCGAACAATTATTTAAAAGAAAAAACAATCACATACTAAATGTTTACTGCACGGCAGGCTATCCTCATTTAGAAAATACCATCGAAATAATGAAGGCACTCGAAGAAAACGGTGCTGATATAATCGAACTGGGAATGCCTTATAGTGATCCTTTGGCTGACGGGCCAGTGATACAGCACAGCAGTACGGTCGCTATTGCCAATGGTATGACCATTGAAACGTTATTTGAGCAGTTAAAAGATTTCAGGAAGCAGGTAAGCGTTCCTGCTATTTTGATGGGTTACATGAATCCAATTTTACAATACGGGATAGAGAAATTTTGCGCCTCAGCCGAAGCAGTTGGGATAGATGGAATTATTTTGCCTGACCTGCCCATGTATGAATTTGAAACAGAATACAAAGAATTGTTTCAACAACATGGTCTCAATTTTATTTTTTTGATCACGCCCGAAACCGGTGAAGACAGGATTAGAAAGATTGATAATCTTTCTTCCGGGTTTATTTATGCTGTTTCTTCCTCATCCACCACCGGCAATAATAAGGCCATTGAAAACCAGCAGGTTTATTTTAAAAAACTGTACGATATGAAATTATCCAATCCCGTTTTGGTGGGCTTTGGTATCAAGGATAAGCAAACTTTTAATGCCGCCTGCGAATATACCAATGGAGCAATTATTGGAACTGCTTATATCAAAGCATTGGAAAACAGCAGTGATGTCGCCCAGGCTACAAAAGAATTCTTAAATAATGTGCTCAGCTAAAGCATTTCATTAAAACTGGCTAAATTGCAGTCGAAAATATAAACTATGAAAAGAATTTTTCTTGCTGTATTCCTGTTTCCATTAATAGCAATGGCTCAACAGAAAGCAAAGCCCGTTGCAAAAACAAAAGCTGTTAGCACTCCGGCAACAAAAACTACAGAAGGATTTACCATTGAAGCAGATATAAAAGGATTCCCTGACGGAACATCGGTGGCATTATTAAACGGTCAAACAGGTGCGCCTGAATCTGAAACGACCGTTAAACAAAATAAATTCACCTTCAAAGGAAAGATGGATATCCCCGAATTCAAGATTATTTTATTTAATAAAAAGCCGCCTTATATCACGTTGTTTTTAGATAACAGCAATGTAAAGATCACCGGCGAAAGTACTGCCGTGGACAGGGCTACTGTCACAGGTTCTGCGTCGCATAGCGATTTTCAAAAACTCAACAACCAGTTGGCGCCTTATCAAACATTGTTCTCAGAAAATGCTCCAAATGATCCCGCCGCTAAAGCCGCCGTATTACAGCTTACAGAGGAATTTGTAAAAAGCAATCCTGCTTCTTTTATTTCGCCATTGGCAGCTATCCGCTACAGCCAGGTGTCTGACAATATTGAAAATACAGAACGTATCTACAATTTGCTTTCTCCGCAGGTAAAGCAATCCAGTATGAGCAGTTATCTTGCACAACAAATAACAGAAGGAAAACGTAATGCGGTTGGTACAGTGATGCCTGATTTTTCGCAGCCTGATACAACAGGTAAACTTATTTCGCTTTCTTCTCTTAGGGGTAAATATGTGCTGATAGATTTTTGGGCGAGTTGGTGCAGGCCGTGTCGCCAGGAAAACCCCAATGTGGTAGCGAATTACAATAAATTCAAAGACAAAAATTTTACTGTACTCGGTGTATCACTGGATAAATCAAAACCGGCCTGGGTAGAAGCTATCAATATGGATGGACTTACCTGGCCACATGTAAGTGATCTGCAGGGTTGGGCCAATTCAGTAGCCCAGCAGTTCCAGATACAAAGTATCCCACAAAATTTTTTAATAGGGCCGGACGGGAAGATCATCGCTAAAAACCTCCGTGGGCCAGCATTGGAGTATAAACTGGAGCAGTTGCTGAAGTAATTGTTTGTAACCAGGTGTAGTATTTTATAGCAACATTCTTGTGTCACTCACTTTTACTGCATTCCAAAATGCAACAACAAATGCTTCACATCACCTTTCGTTTTTTAAAATAAAATTCCGCAAGTATCGGGTTGTAAATTTTTATCAAACGGGACAATTTTGTTTCATAAAAATTTATTCAAATGAAACAATTTAAAATCGTTCCGCTCAGTGAAGAATACGCTGATAAAATACGTGAAACAAGAAAGGATGACTTTGGGCATGCTGTCACAGAGCAAATCGCCAGTGGCAAAGGCCCCTGCAGGGTTTCTTTAAAACCGTTTGAAGTCGGTAAAGATGTAAGGCTGCTATTATCTCATAGCCCTTTTGAAACTGACAATGCCTATAACCAACCCGGCCCGATATTTATCAGCAAAGAAAAGATAGCGGCCTATACAGATATCTACCGGTTCCCACCGGAAATAAAAGGCGATAAAAAAAGTTTTGCCTTAACATTGATTGGTTACAGCAAGGATCAACAAATGATGTACACAAAGCTGGTTGCAGACAATGAAGATGTTGATTTGCTGATACCGGAAATTTTTACAAAGTATCCTGGTATTGAATACCTGCATGCAAGAAGTGCCCAAGCCTGCTGCTTTATTTGTAAAATTGAAAGAGTATAAGATTGCTGTTAATTACAAAGCCCTTTACTAATGCAAAGGGCTTTGTAATTAACAGCAATCTTATACTCTTTCAATTTTACAAATAAAGCAGCAGGCTTGGGCACTTCTTGCATGCAGGTATTCAATA
>Ga0097621_100000846_pt1 | contig 21555 bp, 21 predicted proteins | sample KBSMisM72_FD_73165 | JGI IMG/M metagenome (GOLD analysis project Ga0097621, IMG submission 73165) | Miscanthus rhizosphere microbial communities from Kellogg Biological Station, Michigan, USA - KBS Miscanthus M7-2 (version 2) (version 2) | ecosystem: Host-associated > Plants > Roots >... | reverse complement strand
TCCCGGCCGCCGAAAGCCGGCCGGACGCGTGCGATCCCGGAATCACCCGCAGCGGCCCGTTCGAAGCCGCGCAGTCATCAAGATGCAGCCGGACCGCAACCATTCGTTCCGGCACGCCGACCGGAGGCTGAACGTGTGTCACGCCCTCCTTCGAACTCCAGGGGCCGAAGCCATCGCTACTTCGCAAGCGGACACCTCCCCGCGCCGAGTGACGCGGGATCTGAGCCGCTACACCGTCGAGAAGACGACGGCGCTCATCAGCAGGTATCGCCGAGGGCACGAGCGCGAAGCCTCGTTTCTCGACGCCGGTCAGTAGGCCATTCCTCACTCGATTGTCTCTATGGCCAGCGCCATGCCCATGCCGCCGCTGACACACAGGGTGGCCAACCCGCGCCTGGCGTTCCGCCGCTCCAGTTCGTGCAGCAGCGTGACGATCAGGCGCGCGCCGGTGCAGCCGATCGGATGCCCGAGCGCAATGGCGCCGCCGTTGACGTTCAGCCGGTCCGCCGCGATCGGCGCCTCATCCAGCACCGCGAGCACCTGCGCCGCGAACGCCTCGTTGAGCTCGACGAGATCGAAGTCGTCGAGCGCGAGGCCGGTCCGTTCGCGCAGCTTCTGAATCGCGGGGACCGGCCCGATCCCCATGATCCGCGGATCGACGCCGGCGCTCGCCCAGCCGAGGATTTTGGCCCGAGGCTGGAGACCGCGGCCGCGGGCCGCGTCCGCCGAGGCCAGAACCACTGCGGCCCCGCCGTCGGTGATGCCCGACGAAGTGCCGGCCGTGATGATCCCCGGCAGCCCATCGACGTCGCCGAACACGGGCGGGAGCCTGCGAAGGCTGTCCAGCGTGGTGTCGCGCGGGTGCTCGTCGCGATCGATGATGGTCTCCTCCGAACCGCGGCCCTGCACCGCGACCGGCGCGATCTCGCGCGTGAAATGTCCCGCCTCGATCGCCGCCTTCGCCTTGCGCTGGCTCTCGAGCGCGAACGCGTCCGATTGCTCGCGCGTGATGCCGTGCTGCCGTCCGAGGATTTCGGCCGTCTCGCCCATGATGAGGTTCGACAGCGGGCACTGGAAGCCGTCTCGATACATCGCGTCGACGAGGGTGAAGTTGCCCATCCGATGGCCCCACCGTGCGTCGATCGAATCGATCAGATAGGGCATCCGGCTCATCGACTCGATGCCGCCGGCCAGGACGACCTCCGACTCGCCGAGCATGATCGACTGGGCTCCGGCGACAATCGCCTGCAGGCTCGAGGCGCATGCCTTGTTGATCGTCTGCGCCGGCGCGCGGTCGGGAATGCCGGCGCGGCGTCCGACCTGCCGCCCGGGGTTGGGCCCGGATCCGGCCTGGCGGCCGTGGCCGATCACGACCTCATCTACATCTGACGCCAAGAGGCCCGCGCGCTCGATCGCCGCACGCGCGGCGATCGCGCCCAACTCCGCCGGGTGCAGGTCTTTGAAGGATCCGCCGTATCGACCGATGGGTGTACGCGCGGCGCTGAGGAGGACGACGTCCCGAACGGGCATGAGGCTTTATTGTAGGGCGGGTCCTTCCGGACCCGCCAGCGCGCCAGGCTGGATCAGTGCACCGACGCGGGCCCGGGGAAGCCGGAGCCGGGCAGCGTCAGTCGGAAACAGCAGCCCGCCGGCGCGGCGACCAGTTCCAGGTGCCCTCGATGCGCATTCGCGATTCCCAGCGACAACGACAATCCGAGGCCAGGTCCGGCGCCGGCCGACCTGGTCGTGAAGAACGGCTCGAAGACCTTGCCGGCGAGCTCTGGTGGAATCCCGGGACCGGTATCGCGCACTTCGGCCACCGCGTCTGCGCCCGACATGAACGTGCGCACCGACAGCACCCGCACGCCGGCGGGATTGGACATCGCCTGCTGCGCATTCATGACCAGATTCACGATCACCTGCTGAATCTCGTCGCGGTTGGCCAGGACCAGGGGCAGCAGCGGGGCGTAGTCTTCTCGAATCTGGATGCCGGCGATCTCCAGTTCGTACGCCCGCACGCTCATCGTCGCCTTGACGACCTCGTTCAGGTCCAGCAGCAGCCGCTCGGTAGGAGCGTTGCGGACGAAACCCAGCAGGTTGCGGACAATGCGCCCGGCACGGCCGGCTTCGAAGCGGGCGCGCTCGATGTCACCCCGCGTCGCCGTATCGAGATGCTGGTCGAGGACGAGCTCGAGCGATCCGATCACGGACTGCAGCGGGTTGTTGAGCTCATGCGTGACGCCCGAGACGAACTCGCCGAGCGCTGACAGGCGTTCGCCGCGGACGAGCTGTTCTCGGAGCCGGAGCTCCTCGGTGGTGTCACGGATCACGGCGACGAAATGGGTTACGCGCCCGCCGCCGTCGCCGATCGGCGCCGCGACGCAGGCGGTCTGAAACCGGCTGCCGTCCTTGCGGGCGAGCACCGCGTTGATGCGCGTCACCTTTTGCGTCTTCAGGCTCTGATTGAAGAGCGGAATTGACGCCACCGACTCGACCGCGACGAGCGCACTCGGCGCAATCGACTCGAGTTCCTCGAGGGTGTACCCGGTGGCGCGGCAAAACGCCTCGTTCGCGTACTCGACGTGGCTGTTTCTCCCGACGATGATCACCAGCTCGCCTGCCTGTTCGCACGCCGTGGCCAGCAGCCGCAGCCGCTGGTGGACCTGCTCCGCGAGACGCTGCTCCACTCGAAGGCGCACCAGGACGAGCGCAATCCCGCAGACGAGGGTGCACGCGGTCGCGATATCGCGCAGCCGGTCGACCGTCTCGCCGAGCGGCATCAGGTAGCGCAGGCCGTAGCCGACGATCGGAACGCTGAGCAGCGCGACGAACAGCAGCACCGGCGACGCTTGCGGCAGCGGGCGCGTCGGGCTGAGGCGCGCCTCGGCCGGCGACGCGGGCGAGGCCGCTGCGGCCCACGCCGCGAAGAAGAACGGGAGCATCCATCCGATGTCGGCCGGCGATCCCGTGCCGTAGTTGCCGCGCACCGTCATCACTGACAGGCCGATCAGAATCAGGAATGCCAGCCCCATGCCGAGCGCGAACCGCCGGTACACCTCGGCCCAGCCGCTCGTCCCGGCCGACGCCGCCGCCCACAGGAAGCCGGCGACCGACGCAAGCCGCACGATCGGGCCGACGATCGCCAGCGCCCGCAGCCCCATCGTCGCTTCCGCCGGGTTGTTCGCCGGCGCGATGATCAGCGACCAGTACAGGAACGCGGTGAGAAAGGTGAGCACCGCCACGTCGATGGCGACCGTGACCGCGGTCTCCTCGGGAGCGGGACGATGCGGCCACGCGACGAGGGCAATCAGCGGCAGCGCCGATCCCGACAGCTGGAGGATGATGTGCCACTTGAACCAGGGCGTCGGCATCGCACGAAGCAGCTCGTCGGCCGCCCAGCCGACCTGGCCCACGAACCAGAGCACCGCCCACGCGCCGATGGCGCCCCAGAACACCGCCTGGCGTCCGCGCCACCCGCGCCAGCGCGTCACGACCACGTAGAGCGTCGCCAGCGGCGGCACCAGCAGCGCAAGGTTGCCGGCCGCCAGGCGCGCCGTCTCGTGGTCGGCGAGCCGCGTCATCAGCGCGGCACAGACGCCTGCGTACACGAGCCCTGCGATAGCCCAGTTCATAAATCAGCGGTGTCGATTTGTGCGCGCTGCAGCTTGCCGCTGAAATCCACGTACACCGATTTCCACTCCGAGAAGACGTCGAGCGCCGCGGTGCCAGCTTCGCGGTGCCCGTTGCCGGTCGACTTGGTGCCGCCGAAGGGCAGGTGGACTTCCGCGCCGATGGTCGGCGCGTTGACGTAGAAGATGCCGGTGTACATGTCGCGCATCGCGGCGAACGCGCGATTGAGATCTTGAGTGTAGATCGAAGCCGACAGCCCGTATTGCACGCCATTGCCTATGGCGACCGCGTCTTCGTAGGACTTGCACGGAATCACCGAGACGACGGGCCCGAAGATTTCTTCCTGGGCGATGCGCATCGAGGGCGACACGTCCGCGAAAATCGTCGGCTCGTGGAAGAAGCCCCTGGCATGTGCGGCGCCGGTGAGCGCGTGCCCGCCGCACGCCAGCCGCGCGCCTTCCTGCCGGCCGATCTCGACGTACTTGATGACCGTGTCGAGCTGGCCGCGGCTCACCGACGGCCCCATCTGGGTCGAGGCGTCGAGTCCGTCACCGACGCGCAGCGCCCTCGCCCGGGCGACGAACTGCTCGAGAAACGGTTGGTAGACGCGCTCGTGCACGACGACGCGGCTCGCGGCGGTGCAGCGCTGGCCGCTGGTGCCGAACCCGCCCCACAGGCATCCTTCCACCGCCAGCTCGAGGTTGGCGTCCTCCATGATCATGATGACGTTCTTGCCGCCCATCTCGAGGTGCACCTTCTTGAATGACGGCGCGGCCTGTCCCGACACGGTGCGGCCGACCTCGGTGGAGCCGGTGAACGAGACGATGCGGACGGCGTCGCTGACCAGCAGCGCGTTGCCGACGTCGCCGCCGCCGCCGGTCACGAGGTTCACGACGCCGCGCGGAATGCCCGCCTCCTCGAGGATCTTGACGAAGTTGAGCGCGGAGAGCGGCGTCAGCGTCGCCGGCTTGAAGACCACGGTGTTGCCGCAGACCAGCGCCGGGATGATCTTCCAGGATGGAATCGCCATCGGAAAATTCCATGGCGTGATGATCGCGGAGACGCCGACCGGCTGCCGGATCGACATGGCGAACTTGTCGCGGAGCTCCGACGGAACGGTCTGGCCGTACTGCCGACGGCCCTCGCCCGCCATGAAGTAGGTCATGTCGATCGCTTCCTGAACGTCGCCGCGCGTTTCCTCCAGCACCTTCCCCATCTCGCGCGTCATGTCGCGGGCCAGCGCCTCCTTGCGATCGGCCAGCAGCTGCGCCGCGCGGAACAGGATCTCGGCGCGCTTGGGAGCGGGGACCAGGCGCCAGTGTTCGTACGCGCGCCGCGCCGCGTCGATCGCCTGCGCGGCATCCGTCGCGTTCGACTTCTGAAAGCGGCCGATCAGATCGTCGGAGTCGGCCGGGTTTCGATTCTCGAAAAGTTCGCCGGAAACCGACGGCACCCACCCGCCGTCAATAAGGTTGTAGTAGGTCGGGATGGTGGTCGGCATTGTGTTCATGGTTCCGCAGAGTGCCGTACTGTGGACATCCGCTGCAACACACCGCGAACCGCCGCGCGCTCAGCGGGTTACAGATCGGGTCGAGCTGCAACCTTTCGGGGTCAACTACGAAGGGTCGAGCCGGCTCGAGCGCAGGGCGGACGAAATTGACGCCAATTCGCTCGATCGCACATGGCATGGATCCTGTATTGATGAGGGTGTCCGAGGAGACGGACCAGCGATGATGACCAACGCCGCGACCGCCGCTCGCCCTCCGCACGCCGCCACCGTGACCGTCACGCAGAAGGTGGTCATCGTCAACGGCAATCCGGAGATGCTCGACATTCTCGAAACGGTGCTCGACGCTGGTCACTACGACGTCGTCTTCGTCGAGTCCAGCGAGCACGCGTATTCGCAAATCAAACGCGTGCAGCCGAACCTGGCGATCATCTGCGTCGATCTCGACGAGGCGGACGGCTTCCAGGTGCTGTCGATGTTGAAACTGGACGAGGAGACGCGCGGGATTCCTGTACTCACCTTCACGAGCGAGCACGGACGCGACGATCTGGAAGCGGAGATGGCCGATACGTCCGACGAGGAGCTGTTTCCGACGGCCAAGGCCGCGGTCTGGATGAACTGAAAGATGTTATAGTCGGCGCCCAATGGCGGACGACGACAAGCGTGACACCCACCGCCTGGAGATCCTGGGCGATCTGCGGGGCGAGGTCATGGTCTTCCAGCCGATGGCGATCAAAGAGATCAGCCGCGGCGGCGCACAGATCGAGACCGGTTTTCCGCTCCACCTCGATTCCCTGCACGACTTCCGCCTGTCGCTCGGCGACCGATCGCTCGTCGTCAAAGCGCGCGTGGTGCACTGCAGCATCACCGACGTCGAGCAGGAACTGGTGCTCTATCGTGCGGGCATCGAGTTCGTCGAGCCCTCGGACCGCGTGTCGTCGGCGATCTCCGACTTCATCGACGCCGTCACGGCCGGACGACGAGCGCTCTAAAACGTTCCCGGTTTGGTCTTGATGTCCGTGCTGGTGCGGGGCGGCGAGACGTACGCGGTGACGAAGCTCTCGTGGCCGCCGGCATCGATCGCGGCCACGCCGAAGACGTAGTCGTCGATCTGCATGTTCGGCAGGATCACCGAGGTGACGTTCCCCAGGCGGACGTCGTGCTGCCAGTCCACGCCCCACGCCTCACGCCAGAAGATCCGGTAGGCGGCGGCGCCCGGCACCGCATTCCACTTCAGGTTGGCGTCGTAGCCTGACGGCGCACGCGTAATCAGCGGCTGACCGCGATCGCTCAACACGTCCGGCGGCGGCGGCGCCAGCGCCAGCGTGGCGGCCGAGGCGGCGTTGACCCGTGCGTTCTGCGCGAGATAAGCGGGCGAGAGCCCTTCGAACGTATCCCGCACGTCGTGCTGCCGGGTGAAATTCTCCCGCGACTCGCGGAAGCCCACCGCGGTGAATCCCAGCGCGTTGTAAGCCGAATGGTCGCCGCCGCGGCCGAAGCGATCGGGCCGGGCCATCAACCGCACCTTGTGCGACGGCACGTAGCGTCCGCCCCATCGCTGGACGAACCGCGCCAGCTCACGCGACGGCGAATCCTCCGGCCCCTCGGAGTAGACGCGGATCGTCGCGCCGTCGATGATGCCGTTGCCGCCTCGATCGTTGCCGACGATGTCGTTGTTGAAGACCGCCTCGATCGGCATCTTCTCAGCGACCGCTTTCTGGGCGTGCAGCCGCGCTCCGACCAGCCCCTGCTCCTCGCCGACATGGCACATGAACACGAGCGTGGCGTCGAAGTCGATCCCGCTCTGGCTGAACACGCGCGCCAGTTCGATCGTCAGCGCGGTGCCGCTGCCGTCGTCGTTCACGCCGGGCGCGAAGTTGTCGAGCGGCGCGTTCGGATCGGTTGGCGGCGCGGTGCGCGCATCGGGATCGGCGGCCGGCGCGGCCCCGCCGGCGTTGGCGGTCCCCTGACCGCCCGGCCGCGCGAGCGTGTCGTAGTGGCCGCTGACGTAGATCCGGCGCGGACTCCGTCCCGGCAGGACCGCCATGACGTTGCGAAGCTCGACGTCGCGGGTGATGCGGCCCTGCGGCACCACCTGATAGGTGTCGAAGCTCACCTTGAGCTTCGGGCTGTAGCCCTTCATCTCGTCGAGAATCCATTGCCGCGCCGCGCCGATGCCGCGCGTCGTCGACGTGGTGGACGACAGCGTGCTGCGCGTCTCGAAGCTTTCGAGCTTCTTCAGGATGACGCCGAGGCGCTCCTCGGAAATGGAGGCGACGAGCTTGACGATTCTCGGATCCAGATCGGAGTCCTGAGCGGCCGCGCTACGCGCAGGAGCGACGAGAGTCAGAAGCAACAGACATTGCAGAATTGCAGGAAGTCGTAATTGCAGGAAGGAAAGGACGAAGGCCCTTGCATCCTTTCCTTTCTGCAATCCTGCAATCCCGCCTTCCTGCAATGTCTCTGTTCCCGTCTCCGTCATCACTTCACCTTGAGATGTTCGAGGTAGTCGCCGGACTCGATCCGCTGGGCGCGGCCGAGCGGCGCGTTGTAGAAGTAGGCCCACGCCAGTTCGACGCGACCGTCCTCCAGGGTGACCGGCGTTTCGATCCGGGTGTAGAGGCTCGCGTCGGGCTGACCGGGCCGATAGCCCTCGATCTCGTCCAGCGCGGCCAGAACCCCGTCCACGTCGGTCATCCGGTGCACCTCGCCGAGCACGCGCTCTTCCGTCGCCGGGATGGCCGCCGGATAGATCCCGAGATCGAACAGCGTCGCCTTGATCGAACCGCGGCCGACGGGCGTCAGCTTCGGATCGATCCGCGAACGGCCCGGGCGCTTGAAGCCGCTCATCAGCGTGCCGTAGAAAAACACGAGATCGGTCATTGGTGAGAGGAGGAGGTCGCGGGGTTGCTTGCGAGGAGTGTAGGGGCGCGGGGGGAAGGCGTCAAGGGAACGCCTTCCGCGGGAGACAAACGTTTACGTCTGCGCCAGAGGGCCGGATCAGCCCAAATGCGCCGTCAGCATCAGTGCGCGGCCGGCTTTCCGCGATTCGCCATCGCGCCAATCACGTCGAACAACTCGGCGGGGACCGCGAACGACAGCGAAACCGTCTTCCCGGTGCCTCCTAGCTCCAGCGACTGCATCACCGACTCGAGCTCCGGCTTGGCGCCCGAACCGAGCTTGGCGAGCGCCAGGAACCCGCGCACGACGTCCCGCAGATTGTTGGCGGACTCGTCGTCGCGCGCCTCGGCGCGGAGCGTGCCGCGCAGCCCGCCGTTCACATGGGCGCTGACGGCGAACCAGGTAATCGCGGGAATCTGGCTGAGCACGTTCGCCGGGAGGTGCGACTGCGCGCGGAGCGCGTCGAAGCGGCCGACCGCCCAGGCGTTCGCGTTGTCGAGCGACCGCACCAGGTTCATCAGCTCCTCGTTGCCGGTCACGCTCTCCAGACCCGCCTGCGGGTTGTTGCCGGCGTGGTGCAGATCGATCGCCGCCTTGATCAGCCTGGTGCTGCCGATCGCCGCGAGGCCGGGTTCCATGAATGAAAGGGAAAGGCTGGTCGAGTGGGAATGACGGGTCAGGGTCGGATCGTCGGCGGGGTTGTCGCGCATGTCCTTGGGGTCCGCGACGATGAGCCGCTTGCCGTTGTAGGTCTCGACGTGCGCCCCGTGCTCACGCATCAGGGCTTCGATCTTGGTCTCGTCGAACCGGCCGCGCGCGAGCACCATGCCCGCGCCGGGCGTGTTCGCGCCGACGGCTTCAGGGCCCATGCAGGCGACGACGGTGTCGATGTCGGTTTCGAGGTTGATGCCGGTCTGGTTTTCCAGCTCCTGCTGACCGTTTTCCTGGATCGGAATCGCGCGGCGCATCTTCTGCCGCAGCTCCGAGGTCATGATTTCGTGGACGTTCGCGAACGCGATGACCGATGCGTCGCGGGGGACGAACCCGAGCTCGAGAGGACCGCCGCGACTGGCAAACGCCCCGGCCGGGAACCCGACGTAATACGCGACCACCCCCGTGCCCAGGCCGACGCCCAGCGTCAGCAGCGAAACAATCACGAAATAACGGGTCTTTGTCGTCATGGGACGCCCCTCAAAGTCTTATACGGACTGAGGTTAATTATTGTTCAAGCACATATTCGCGCTGCTCGACCGCCCGTCCCGCGAACCAGAGTGTCACCCCGACAATCGCGGCCAGTGCCAATAAGCTTACCGCGACCGACGGGACCTCGTGAAAAATCTGCAGGAGCATGCTCATCGACGAATCCTGCGGCATCTCGTGGGTCACCAGAGCTTGCATGTAGTACGCCACGGTCAGCCGCTTGAGATACCCCGGAAACAGCAGGACCGCAGGTTCCCACCCGAACGCGAACACCAGCCCGACGACCAGCGGCCGCTTGAGCCTGGTCCCAACCAGAGCGAACACCGCGCCGTAGGCGGCGAGCCCGACCACCAGCATGCCCAGGTCGGCCAGGAGCGACGGAAATGCCGCCCCGATGCTCCCGCCGCCGGTCGGCACGATGAGGAAGAACACGAGCATCACCGACGGCAGCACCAGCAGCACCGTGCACACGAGGTAGGCGAAGTACTTGCCGAGCAGGACCGCGCGCCGTGGAATCGGACGCGTGAAGAGATACGTGATCGTCTTGTCTTCGACCTCGTCGGCGATGAGCGACGTCCCGTAGAACACGCCAAGAACCGGCACGATGAATCGGATGAACAGCAGCCAGATCATCATGCCGAAGATGGTGGACCCGCCGACCGCGGCGCCGTTGACGCGGAAACCGGAGGCGTGCAGCGTGTCGACGACGCGCAGCACGGCCGCAAGCAGGACCGGTCCGCCGAGCAGGACGCCCAGGAAGACCGATCGCCGCGACCATAACATCTGGCCGAGCGACAAGTCGAAGACGCGAACGGCGGACGCCAGCACGTTCGGCGGCTGGGGTGCGGCCTGCGGGATGCGGGGGGCGTCGCTCATGCCTTCACCAGGTATTGGAAGACAGCCTGCAGGTTGTCGTCGGGTGACGTGACTTCATGGATCGCGCCGTGCGTGCCGGAGGCCGCGAGATCGGTCAGCCTGGCATAGAACGCATCCGGCCGGCCGGTCTGCACCACCACCGCTCCCTCCTCGAATTTCAGGCTGAGCACGTCGTCGTGCCCGAGGAACTCACGGGCGAGGGCGCGCGTCTGGTCGGCCTTGATGTGCACGGTGTGCGGGTGCTCGTCGATGAGATCGCGAATCTGATGGACGTTGCCTTCGGCGAGGATCCGCCCCTGGTTGATCAGGAGGATGTTCGCCGTCATCGACTCGATCTCGTGGAGGATGTGGCTCGAGACGATCACGCTCTTGCCGGCGCGGCCCCAGTCCTTGATCATGCGGATCGCCTTGCGCCGGGCGATCGGATCCATCCCGGAGAGCGGCTCGTCGAGGATGAGCAGCTCCGGGTTGTGCGCCAGCGCCTGCGCCATCTTGATGCGCTGCCGCATGCCCTTGCTGTAGGCGCCGATTTTCTTGTCCGCGGCTTCGGTGAGCTCCACGTCCTCGATCGCGCGCGTCGCCATCGCCGCCGCGTCGGTCTCGGTCACGCCGTTCAGGCGGACCAGCGCCGTCACCCATTCGCGCCCGGTCATCCGCTCGTAGAAGGCGTCCTGCTCGGGACAGAAGCCGATGCGGTTGTAGAGGCCGGGGTTCTGCCAGATCGGTTCGCCCAGCACGGCGATGTTGCCTTTGCTCGGCTTCAGCTGACCCGTGATCAGCTTCATGAACGTGGACTTCCCCGCGCCGTTGGGCCCGAGCAGTCCGGTGATGCCCGGCGGCACGGTGACCGAGACGTCGTTGAGGCCGATCACCTGGCCGTACCATTTCGACAGGTGATCCGCGACGACCAGGCCGCCCATCAAGCCACCACCTCGACGCCACGCACCCGGCGCTCGAGGATCACCCCGGACACCACGATGAGGCCGAGGATGATCATCAGCGATACCGGCCACGGCGTGTCGTATTTGAGCGGCTGCCGGAAAACGACGCTGCCCATCTGGGACAGATTGCCGAAGAACGACAGCCACGAGAACGAGGTGCTGCGGGTCACCGCGTTCAGCACGCCGTAGATCGCCTGGGTGAAGAACAGCACCACCGAATACAGGATCGCCACGTAGCGGCTGCTGTTGGACAACGACGACAGCGCCAGCATCGTCGTGGCCACCATGGTGATCTCGAGGAACGCGTAGATCGTGATCGCCGGGAACAGGTAGAGGTTCGCGGTCAGGAACTTCAGGCTGCCGGAGAAGGCGACCTGGACGAGCAGGAGAACAATCGCCGGCACCCAGGTGACCAGCGCGAGGAAGGTCATCAGGATGGCGAGCTTGCCGAAGACGTATTCGGCGCGCGTCAGCGGCTTGGACAGGTAGATCTGCAGCGCGTTCGCGCGCCGATCGTTGGCGATGAGGCCGGCGCCGACGTAGACCGTGACGAAATACACAATCACGTGCTGAGGGAAGCCGTCGAGAAAGTCGCGGAAGGTTTCAGCGGTGACCGGAATCAGCGTGGCGGCCTGCGCCACGGCGGTCGCCAGGTAAATCTGAATCGCGCGCACGAAGAACGGCAGCCAGGCGATCAGCAGCAGGCCGAGGAAGGCCTTCTTCGAGACCATCGTGCGGATGCCGGCGCGCGCGATCACCGTCCAGCCGGTGCCGGTCTGCGCCTTGTTGCCGCCGTAGCGTCGATAGCCTTGGTCGTGGATAGGCATCAGGGTTCAGGGTTCAACGTTCAAGGTTCAGGCTTCGCCAACCGCCGTCGCGAATACGTCCTCGAGCGTCGGTACGCTCGGGCGCAGGTGACGAACCTGGACCCGTTCGGCGGATGCCAGGGCGAAGAGCTGTTGCGCGCCGCCTTCGCCGGGCACGAACACCCGCATGACGTCCTCGTCGGTCTGCTTGCACTCGAGGCCGGCCGCACGCAGCCGCTCGATGAACAGGTCGAGCTCGCCGGCTGTCTTCACCCGCAGCTCGTAGACACGGCCGCGCGGCTGTTTCAGCGCCGCGATCGGCCCTGAGGCGGCGATCGCGCCCTTGTCCATGACCACGACGTGGTCGCAGGTGTATTCGACGTCGGGCAGCAGGTGCGAGGACAGGATCAGGTTGACGCCCTTGTTGTGGGCCAGGTCGCGGATCAGCTCGAGCATCTCGTCGCGGCCCTTGGGGTCCATGCCGTTGGTCGGCTCGTCGAGAAACAGCAGATCGGGATCGTGGACCAGCGCCTGCGCCAGCTTGATGCGCTGCTTCATGCCGGTCGAATAGGTTTCGACGTTCCGGTAACGCGCCTCGCCGAGGCCGACATAGAACAGCACTTCGTGGGCGCGCTGCATCGCGTCGACCCTCGGCAGGCCGGACAGCTCGCCGCAGTAGGCGACGAAGGAGACGGCGTTCATGCCCGGGATGTGGGAGTCGCTCTCCGGCATGTAGCCGACGCGCGCGCGAATGTCGAGCGGCGATTCGGCGACGTCGATGCCGAGCACCCGCAGCCGGCCGCGCTCCGGGACGATGAAACCCAGCAGCGATTTCAGCATCGTGCTCTTGCCGGCGCCGTTCGGGCCCAGCAGGCCGACAGCGCCGGCGGCGAACGACGATGTCACCTCGCGCAGCGCGCGGTTCTTGCCGTACGTCACCGTCACGCCCTCGAGCGTGACGACCGGATCGCCTTCAGCCATGCAATTTGATATACGGACCGGCGGACCTAAAAGGTCCGCCCTACAGTGTGCCCCTGAGCCCGAGGTCGTCGGCCTTCTCGCGCATGAACCCGATGGTGTTGGTGATGTGCTCCTCGAGCGACAGGCCGAGCAGCTCGGCGCCGGCGTGCAGATCCTCGCGCTTCACGGCACGGCAGAACGCCTTGTCCTTCATCCGCTTGATCACCGACTTGGCCTCGAGGTCGAGGATGCTCTTGCTCGGCCGGACCAATGACGCGCCGGTGATGAAGCCGGCGAGCTCGTCGCACGCGAACAGCGTTTTTTCGAGCAGGCTGTCGCGGGTGACGCCGGTGATCTCCATGGCATGCGACAGAATCGCGCGGATCATCCACTCAGGATAACCGTTCGCCCGCAGGATCTCGGCGCCCTTGTTCGGATGATCGCCGAGCGTCGGCCAGCGCTCGTAGTCGAAGTCGTGGAGCAGCGCGGTGATCCCCCACGCTTCCTCGTCCTCGCCGAACTTGCGGGCGTAGCCGCGCACCGCGGCCTCGACGCCCAGCGCGTGTTTCTGCAGGCTCTCGCCCTTGGTGTACTCGGTCAGCAGCGCCCAGGCGTTCTCGCGATTCAGGTCCATAGGTTCAGGGAGACGGTAATCAGCACCGCGTTGATGAAGTCGATGAAGAAGGCGCCGACCATCGGCACCACCAGAAACGCGCGAGGCGCCGGGCCATAGCGATCGACCAGCGCTTCCATGTTGGCCATCGCGTTGGCCGTGGTGCCCAGCATAAACCCACACAGGCCGGCGCCCATGACGGCGGCGTCGTAGTCGCGCCCCATCATCCTGTAGGTCGGCCAGCAGACGGCGGCAATCATCGCGACCTGCACGACAAGGATCGTCACCATCGGCAGCGCCAGACCGGACAGCTCCCACAGCCGGAGCGTCATCAGCGCCAGGACCAGGAACAACGACAAGGCGACGCTGCCGAGGTCGTCGATCACCCGCTGCGACAGGCCAATCGCCCCGGTCGCGTCGTCGACGTTGCGGATGATGGCCGCGACCAGCATAGCGCCGATATACGCAGGGAGGGTGAAGCCGAGCGATTGAAACCAGCCGCTGATGCCGGAGCCGAGCCACATCGCCGTCAGAATGACGACCAGCGCCTTGAGCAGCGCGTACGACTCCTTGTCTTCCCCAGGCGGCGTCACCGCCGGCGCCTCTCCCAGCTGATCCTCGACGATCTGGATCGCGTTGGGCGGGTCGTGCCGCACCTGGCGCACCGGGCGCCGCAGCTTGTGGCGCTCGATCAGAATCGTTCCCACCGGTCCGCCGATCAGCCCGCCGGAGACGATGCCGACCATCGCCGCGGCAATCGCGACCGTCGCCGCGCCGGGCACGCCCGCCGCCTCGAACGCCGGCGCGAACGCGAGGCCGGTGGCCGGGCCGCCGGTCAGCGTCACCGATCCGTTGAGCACGCCGAACAGCGGCGGCATCCCCATCGCGATCGCGACGCCGGCGCCGACCACGTTCTGCAGCACCGCCAGCACGGTGGCGATCAACAGGAACAGCAGGACCTGCGGTCCGCCAACCTTGAGCAGCGCCACGCTGGCGCCGAAGCCGACGGTGGTGAAGAAGGCGATCATGAACGGCGCCTGCAGGCGGGTGTCGAACGTCACCGGCGTCACGCCGCGCGATCGGGCGTACACCATCACCAGCGCGACCAGCAGCCCGCCGATGACGGGCGCCGGCACGTTGTAGCGCGCCAGCGGCGCGAACAGGCGACGCACGCCGTGCCCGAGGAACAGGACGAGGCCGCCAAAGGCGACAGTGTTGATGAGATCGAGGGCCAGCATGTTAACGTTCGGACGCTGGCATCTTAATTCAGGAGCAGTTGATGGCAAACGGACATCAGTCCGCAGTGGGCAGCGCGCAGTCCGGCGCAACGGGGCTCGACACGGAATTTCATCGCGGCCTCGGCCTCTACGATTCCACCATGGTGGTCGTCGGCTCGATGATCGGCTCGGGGATCTTCATCGTCTCGGCCGACATGGCGCGCAACATCGGCAGCCCGGGATGGCTGCTCGGCGCCTGGCTGGTGACCGGCGCTCTGACCGTGGTCGGCGCGCTGTCCTACGGCGAGCTGGCGGCGATGATGCCGCGTGCGGGCGGACAGTACGTCTACCTGCGCGAGGCGTTTTCACCGCTATGGGGCTTTCTCTACGGGTGGACGCTCTTCCTGGTCATTCAGACCGGCACGATCGCCGCCGTCTCGGTCGGCTTCGCGCGCTACTTCGGCGCGCTGGTGCCCTGGATCGCCGACGACCACTACCTGATCCCACCGATCCATCTCTCCACCGGCTACGCGCTGTCGCTCTCGACGACGCAGATGGTGGGCATCGTGATGATCGCGCTGCTGACCTGGACCAACACGCGCGGCCTCGAATACGGAAAGATCATCCAGAACGTCTTCACCACCGCCAAGACGGGCGCGCTCCTCGGCCTGATTCTCGTCGGCGTGCTGCTGGGATGGAATCACACCGCCGTCGCGGACAACTTCGGGAACTTGTGGGCGGCGCGCGGCACCGTCGAGATCGTGCCCGGGCTGTCGGCGCTCACCGCCTTCGGCCTTTTCGTCGGCATCTGCGTCTCGCAGACCGGATCGCTTTTTTCTTCTGACGCCTGGAACAACATCACGTTCACCGCCGGCGAGGTCAAGGATCCGCGTCGCAACATCCCGCTCTCGCTCGCCTTCGGCACCTGCATCGTCATCGGCCTCTACCTGCTGGCGAACGTGGCCTACCTGGTGACGCTGCCGTTCGACCAGATCCAGCATGCGCCCGGCGATCGCGTCGCCACCGCGACGCTCAACGCGATCGTTCCCGGACTCGGCGTGACGATCATGGCGATCGGCATCATGATCTCGACCTTCGGCTGCACCAACGGCCTGATTCTCGCCGGCGCCCGCGCCTACTATGCGATGGCGCGCGACCGCCTGTTCTTCCGATCGGCTGGTGAACTCAACGCCGCCAAGGTTCCGGCCTGGGCGCTCATGCTGCAGGGCCTGTGGGCGATCTTCCTGGTGCTTCCGAGGACCTTCGATCCGGCGACCAGGGCGTACGGGAATCTTTACAACAACCTGCTCGACTACGTGATCTCGGCCGCGCTGATCTTCTACATCCTGACGATCGCGGGCATCTTCCGCCTGCGCCAGACCCGTCCCGACGCGGATCGTCCGTACCGCGCGATCGGCTATCCGATCATCCCGGCTCTCTACATTCTCGGCGCCGCGGCGATTCTGCTGGTGCTCTTCGTCTATCGTCCGGCGACGACGTGGCCGGGGCTGGTGATCGTCCTGCTGGGCGTGCCGGTATATTTCGCCTGGAAGCCGAAGACATAGATCACGGGCGGTTTCTTCTGATCGTCGTCACCGCTGTTGACGGGCGCGCACGTTCAGGTCCGGGCGATCGACGCGAACGCGAATCTCGTGGCGCTTCTTTGATGAGTTCAGCGGCGCGTAACCCAGCACGTAGTAATGTCCGGCCTCGGTCCAGAGCCGATCCACGGCGCTGTCGAGATCATTGCGATTGACGAACGCCTCGCCGCCGGTTTCGCGAGCGAAGCCGCGCGCGCCGTCGTAAGGCCGTCCCGTTGTCCCGTTCGGGTCGATCACCGACACGCTGACGTCCGCGCGCGAAGCGTTGCGTACCGCGTCGAACCACGGACCGGTCATCCCCTTCGTCAGTGACAGTTCGAGCGCGGAGGCGTTGCCGATGTAGACGAGGGTTTTTCGCCGGTGGACCGCGCGCAATTGATTCGCCACGTCGCCAATCATGGTGAGCACCTGGGAGCGCCCGCCGGAGGTCATGGGACCGAGGCTCGCAGGCACCCGTGACTCGGGCAAGATTACGCGGCTCGCGTCCGGACTGTCCGCGTTGGCGGCAGTCCGGCCGCATCCCTCGCACGGTTCACCCTGCTGCGGGCCGCCGCTCCGGAGTGCCCTCCTGCCGGCCGGCGACGTCGCGACGCGAGCCGTGCGCTCGAGTTGATCGAGCTGCTCGAGCGCCGCGGCTTTGCCGGTCGCGGTTTTGGCGGCGCTGCCGGTCAGGCTCAATAGCGCCATCACGTCATGCGATGCCGTGCGGTCAACGATCATCCGGGCGACGGTCTTGGCGCGGATGAACCTCGGATCGAACAGCAGCACGATGAACCGTCCGTCTCCGGCCGACGTCGCGCGGTCCGCATCGATTTCCGCGAACGTCGAGATCGCGACCGGATGACCGTCCTCCTCGACGATGAAGTCGCTGCGGTCGAGCGCCTGCACCGGATCGCCGTGACTGTCTGTCACGACGGCGTCCACGTCGATCAGCTCGGTGTGCGATTTGAACGAGGGAACGATTTGCGCGGCGGGCACGGCCACGAGGGCGAGCGGCAGTACGACAAGCACGAGGAAGGGCTTCATGGAACCCGTCGAGGCGAGTCTAGCACGCAGTCTGTCTAACGATGGCGATGGCAGAGCTTCTGCGGATCGTCAGCGCCGCTGGCGCGCACGGACGTGGACGCCCTTGCGCGAAACTCGGACATCGATGGAGCGCAGCTCGCGCTTCGATGCCACCGGCCAGTACCCGACCAGATAGTAGTGGCCCGCCTCGCGCCAGATGGCGTTGGCGGCGAGCGAGAAATCGTTCTCGTGCGCAAAGACCTTTCCGCCGGTCAGCTGCACGATGCCCTCGGGCGACAGCCTGGATCCGCCCATCGCGCCGGTCGGATCCACGCAGTAGACGCTGACGTTCGCCCGGGCGGCCGCGTCGATCGCCGCAACCCATGCCGGCCACAGCACGCTGGCGCCGCCCAGCTGGGGCTCGTTGACGTCGCAGACGACCGGAAGACCGAGACAGAGGATGACCTTGCGCCGGTGATCGATCGCCTCGAGCTGGTGTGCAATCTTCGCGATCGCGTTGAGCACGGATTCCGCCGCGTCCCGGCGCGAGAACGGTACTGCGCCTCCGCGATAGCCGTCGATGCGGTCGCGGGCGGACCGGATGTCGCCGAAGGCTTCGTCGGAACGGCTCGACAAGCGGACGACTGAAACCTCGTCACCATCTCCGATCGGCGACAGCACGACCGGAGCAATCCGCTGCATCGGCGACGTGCCGGTGATCGGCACGCCGATGTCGTCCATCAACAGCACGACCACGCGGCCATCGTCCGGCTGAGCGGAGCCGAGCGCGGTCACCTGGGCGAAGGTCTTCAGCTCGACAAGGCGGCCATCCTCCTTGACCGTGAACTCGTCCTGTCGAAGGTCGGTGACCGGCCGATCGTTGCGATCCAGCGCGACGATGTCGAGCTCGACGAGATCGGCGGCGGCGGAGGGGCGAGAGCGCTGAGCCGACGCTCCGGCGGCCAGGATCGCGACGAAGGCGGCCGCGATCCATTTCGTCATGCCCGCGCCTTCCGGATGACCGCGATGGCGGTACTGGTGACGCGATAGTGCTCGAGCTCGTGGACCGGCACCCAGCGAACGTCGGCGGCGTCGGTGCCGCGCTGCGCGACCATCGGCGTGCCACCCCGAACACGGCAGGCGTAGTCGATGATGATGTAGTGGTACTCCGCCCGACCTCCGGCGTCGCGCCGGATGCTGTCGAAGACTTCCACCACCGGGCCGACGACCACGTCGAGCGACGTCTCCTCGCGCACTTCGCGGGCGAGCGCCTCTGCGAGCGTCTCACCGATTTCCACGGCGCCGCCCGGCAGACTCCACTCGCCCTTGAGCGGTTCCTGGCCGCGCTGGACCAGCAGCACGCGCTCCCCGTCGAGAATCACGGCGCCCACGGCAACAATCGGCCGGTCCGGGTACTTCCTCAAATCCTCAAATCCTCAGATCCTCAGATCCTCAAATCCCTAGATGCCCATCACCTTGACGATGACGCGCTTTTTCCGCCGGCCGTCGAACTCCGCGTAGAACACCTGCTCCCACGGGCCGAGATCGAGCTTTCCCGCGGTGATCGGCACCACGACCTGGTGGCCCATGAGGGTGCGCTTCAGATGCGCGTCGGCGTTGTCCTCGCCGGTCCGATGATGCTGATAGTCGAGGCCTGACGGCGCGAGCTTCTCGAGCCAGACCTGGAAGTCGGCGATCAGGCCGTCTTCCCAGTCGTTCACGAAGACACCTGACGTGATGTGCATCGCAGAGACGAGGGCGGTGCCGTCCTTCACGCCGCTGGCCTTGACGATCGCCGCCACCTCGTCGGTGATGCGGATGAACTCCTGCCGCCTCTTCGTGTTGAACCAGAGATAGTCGGTGTGGACGACCATTCGCGCGATTGTAGCGCGAAGGCTTTAGCCGAGCGCGAGAGCGGCGTCCGCGTTCAGTTCGAACGATGCCGTATGTCCGGCGCGGAGTTTTCGCAAGCCGGCGGCGGCAATCATGGCGGCGTTGTCGGTCGAGAGCGCCAGGCTCGGGAGAAACGTCGGGATCTCCCGGCGCTCGCCGCGCTCCTTCAGGTCGGCGCGCAGCCGGCTGTTGGCCGAAACGCCGCCGGCGACGCCCACGCTCTTCGCGCCGTAGCGGCGCGCCGCGTCGAACAAACGCTCGATCAGCGCGCTGACCACGACGCGCTGGAAGCTCGCGGCGATGTCCGCGATTTCCCCGGCGGTGAGGGCGGTATCCGCCGCGCGCCCGCGCATGTGACGCAGCACCGCGGTCTTCAGGCCGCTGAAGCTGAAGTCGAGATCGCCCTTCAGCTCCGGCGCGTTCCGGTCCGCATGCGTCAGCCGCGTCGTCGGGAGCGCGATCGCGCGGTCGTTGCCGGTCCGGGCCAGCCGATCGAGCACCGGTCCGCCCGGATAGCCGAGGCCGAGCAGCTTCGCGACCTTGTCGTAGGCCTCGCCCGCCGCGTCGTCGCGCGTCCGGCTGAGCAGCTGATACGAGCCAGGGTGTTCGACGAGATACAGACTGGTGTGACCGCCAGAGACGACGAGCACGACGGCGGGCAGCGGCAGCTCGCCGTTCTGCAGCACGAGCGATTCGATGTGGCCGGCGAGGTGGTGCACCGCGACCAGGGGCAGGTTCGCCGCGGCCGCTGCCGCCTTGGCGAACGAGACGCCGACGAGCAACGACCCGACCAGGCCGGGGCCTTGCGTGACGGCGATGGCGCCGAGGTCGCCCCAGGTCGACCCGGCGTCGATCAGCGCGCGATCGACGACGGCGCAGATGTCGCGGAGGTGCTGCCGCGACGCGAGCTCCGGCACGACACCGCCCCACTCCGCATGGATCGCGACCTGGGATGCGACGACGTTCGAGCGCATCGCCCAGGGCGCCGCCGGATTGCCGGTCTCCTCGACCACGGCGGCGGAGGTTTCGTCGCAGGAGGTTTCGATACCGAGAATACGCATCTCAGACAATTGCAGAAAGGAGGGATTGCAGGATTGCCGAAAGGGAAGGCAGAAGGCCTTCCGACTTCACTTTCGGCTTTCCTGCAATTCTGCAATCCTTCCTTGTTCGAAGGCACTCTTCAGGGACTCCGTGTACGGAGCCTTGAAAATGCCTTTCTCAGTGATGATCCCGGTGATGAACCGGTGCGGCGTCACGTCGAACGCGGGGTTCCAGATTTTCGCGCCGGCCGGCGCAACCTGCGACGATCCGACGTGCGTGACCTCGCGCGCGCTGCGCTCTTCGATCGGAATGTGCGCGCCGTCGACGGTGCGGAGATCGATCGTCGAGAGCGGCGCCGCGACGTAGAACGGGATGTTGTGCTCGCGCGCCAGCACGGCGACGCCGTAGGTGCCGATCTTGTTCGCCGTGTCGCCGTTGGCGGCAATCCGATCGGCGCCGACGACGACGAAATTCACCTTGCCCTGGCCCATCAGCGCCGCGCTCATGTTGTCGGTGATGATGGTCGTGTCGATGCCGTCGCGCATCAGTTCCCAGGCGGTGAGCCGCGCCCCCTGCATGAACGGCCGCGTCTCGTCGGCGAAGACAGCCACGGATTTCCCGGCTTCCGCCGCGCCCCTGATGACGCCGAGCGCGGTGCCGTAGCCGGCGGTGGCGAGCGCGCCGGCGTTGCAGTGGGTCAGGATCCGCGCGTCCGCCGGCACGACGCCCGCGCCGAACGCACCCATGGCGCGGCAGCTGGCGACGTCCTCGTCGTGAATCATCTGCGCTTCGCGATCGAGGACATCCTTGACCTGATCGACCGACTGCCCCGCCTGGACCGCGGCGCCGAAGACGCGCCTCATCCGCTCGATCGCCCAGAACAGGTTGACGGCCGTCGGCCGGGTTGCCGCCATCAAATCGCAGATCTTCTGCAGCTCGGCGGCAAACTTCTGCGTGCCGGTCGCGGTGCTCCGGCGCATACCAATCGCGATGCCCCACGCGGCCGCCACGCCGATGGCCGGCGCGCCGCGGATCACCATGGTCTTGATGGCGCGCGCCACTTCAGGAGCGGTCTTGCAGCGGACGTAGACTTCCTGAGCGGGGAGCTTGCGCTGGTCGATCATCACGACCACGTCGCCTTCACGATCGATCGTCGGGAGCATGCTTCGATTCTACAGGAACCCGGCAACGGGGTTCGGGGGGCAGGGTTCCGCGGTTCAGGGGACTAGAGAAGGCGTGCGTCGAACGGCAGCGGGAGCAGATCCTTGAGCGCGTAGGTGCCCTTTTCTTCCTGCATGTTGGCGAGCTGGATCTCGAGGTTGCCGCCGAACTCCCACAGGATCTGGCGGCAGGCGCCGCACGGC
>Ga0097621_100000845_pt1 | contig 21582 bp, 16 predicted proteins | sample KBSMisM72_FD_73165 | JGI IMG/M metagenome (GOLD analysis project Ga0097621, IMG submission 73165) | Miscanthus rhizosphere microbial communities from Kellogg Biological Station, Michigan, USA - KBS Miscanthus M7-2 (version 2) (version 2) | ecosystem: Host-associated > Plants > Roots >... | reverse complement strand
GCCGAGAACTCTAGTGGCTTGTGCATCGTCACCAACGCTCTTCTTATTCGAGCCGGTCTGCCGTGACTGAAAAGCCATCCGGTCAGGCCGCCTCAAGTTATCCGCGTTCCGAATCCGCCCAATCTATCCCAGGCACCTGACGGAGGACACTTGGCGAAAATTCCATGCCCCAAGTTGCAGCGGCCGGATCAGCGCCACCGCCCGAGGTCAGGCCATAAAACTCCAAGCGCCTTCGAGAATCATTCACGGCCGTAAACGATTGATCGGATTGGTGGCTAGGGTGACCACCGCAATTTAAGTATAAGCTATTGATATATAACAATTACCAATACAAGAATTTTCGGGTTACCCCCGAAAATACCCCCTGATCCCTATATAGCTCAAGTAAATTCGGCATTTTGGCAATGCACCAATGGTACAGCAGCAGCGATCAGTTGCGGGCTCACACTTTCCACGAGGGTAGGGCTTCGGGGTTCAGTCCGTAACGCGTTATGGCTGCTGCAACCATTCCGGCCGGTACGTCACCGACTTGCGCCAAGACCTGCAATGCAGCAACAGTAATATGATGCCGGTCGACTTCAAAGAAGCGCCGCAGCATCGTCCGCGTATCACTGCGGCCGAAACCATCTGTTCCGAGTGCGACAAAGCGGCCCTTTAGAAACGGCGCAATGGACTGAGGGTAGGCACACACATAGTCCGTCGCGGCGACAATCGGAGCCTCCCCTGGGAGGCACGACTCCACATAGCTGACGCGCGGGATTTCCTGAGGATGGAGTCGATTCCACCGTTCCGTCTCACGCGCCTCACGCGCGAGTTCACTAAAGCTCGTGGCGCTCCAGACTTCGGAAACAACCTGCCAGTCATTGAGCAATATCTCTGATGCTGCGATCACTTCGCGAACGATCGCACCGGAACCGACGAGACGCACCGCCCCCTGATCTCTCGCAGCAGCGTCTAGACGATGGATCCCTTTCACGATTCCCATTGCGGCACCAAAGGGAAGTGAAGGTTGCCTATAGTTCTCATTCATGACCGTCAGATAGTAAAACTCGTCTACGCCCTGCTCCATTAACCGGCGCATCCCGTAATCGAGGATGACCGCAAGTTCGTACGCGAATGCAGGGTCGTAAGCGCGACAGTTGGGCACTGTAGCTGCGAGCACGTGACTAGCCCCGTCCTGGTGCTGCAGGCCTTCGCCTCCCAATGTCGTGCGCCCCGCCGTGGCACCTATCAAAAAGCCTCTTGCGCGCTGATCCGCCGCAGCCCAAATGAGATCTCCCACACGCTGGAAGCCAAATATGGAGTAGTAGATATAGAAAGGGAGCATCGAGAGCCCGTGGACGCTATAGGAAGTTGCCGCAGCAATCCAGGAGGAAAGTGCGCCCGCTTCCGTGATGCCCTCCTCCAGGATCTGGCCCTGCTGGGATTCTCGATAAGCGAAGAGCGAGTCCGCGTCCTCGGGTTCATAGAGCTGGCCAACCGGAGAATAGATACCCCATTGCTTGAAGAGAGTTGCCATCCCAAATGTACGCGCCTCATCCGCGACGATTGGCACAATCCGGGGACCCAATCCTTTATCCCGGAGGAGATTGGTGAGGAGGCGCACGACCGCCATGGTAGTCGACATCTCCTTGCCATCCGCAGCAAGCGCGAAAGTTCCATAGGTCTCGAGCATAGGAACGGAGACAGTTGGTGCTTCGCTCCGTCGCGCAGGCAGAAACCCTCCTAGTGCTGCACGTCGCTCTTTGAGATACCGCATCTCGGGAGCATCCTCCGAAGGACGAAAGAACTTTAGCTGCGCAACATCATCGTCCGATAAAGGCAGCTCAAACCGATCCCGGAATGCCAGTGCCGCAGACGTATCGAGCTTCTTCGCCTGGTGCGCGGACATTCGCGACTCGCCAACCCGCCCCATCCCGTAACCCTTCTTGGTCTTCGCGAGAATCACGGTAGGCCTTCCGCGGCAGGACTGGGCTGCCGCAAAGGCGGCGTAGAGTTTGCGGAAATCGTGTCCGCCACGCTTTAGGGAATCGATCTCCGAGGGCGACATGTGAGCCACAAGTGCCTGAAGCTCAGGATCGAGCGCAAAGAAATGCGCCTGGTTGTAAGCACCGTCGTTCGCGCCGAGCGTCTGATACTGCCCGTCGACCGTATTAGCAAATTGTTTGAGCAGCGCATGGTGCTGATCGCGCGCAAACAGGGAATCCCAGTCCGAACCCCACAATACTTTGATAACGTTCCAGCCGGCGCCCGTAAAGAGGCTTTCCAGTTCCTGAATAATCTGACCGTTGCCGCGAACTGGGCCATCCAGGCGCTGCAAGTTGCAATTGACTATGAAGGTAAGATTATCAAGCTTTTCTCTGGCAGCGAGTGTTAGGCCGGCAATGGATTCCGGCTCATCCATCTCGCCATCTCCAAAAACACCCCAAACACGCCTGAACGCCGTATCCTTGAGTCCCCTATTGGCGAGATACCGCATGAAGCGCGCGTGGTAGATCGCAGCTAAAGGGCCTAGGCCCATGGAGCCAGTAGGAAACTGCCAAAAATCCGGCATCAGCCACGGATGACAATAGGAGCAGAGGCCCTGGCCGCCAACTTCTTGACGGAAATTTGCAAGGCGCGCTTCGGGGATACGTCCTTCGAGAAATGCGCGCGCGTACACGCCTGGAGCCGAGTGCGGCTGAAAGAAAACGAGGTCGCCGCCGAATTCGGCTTCGGCGCCACGAAAAAAATGATTAAAACCGACTTCAAAAATCTCCGCCGCTGAGGCGTAGCTCGCAATATGACCACCGAGCTCGCCATATTCTTTGTTGGCGCGCACCACCATGGCCAGCGCGTTCCAACGAATAATCGCTGTAATGCGCTCCTCAAGCTTAATATCCCCGGGATGTGCCACCTGCTGCGCGAGGGGAATGGTATTCTGATAGGCAGAATAGACGGGCGATTGACCCACAACGCCGAGTTCCTTCGCGCGCAGGTCGAGCTGCCTCAACACATAGGCGGCGCGCTCAGTGCCCCCGTGGTAAACAATCCCATCGAGCGCTTCGACCCACTCTTGAGTCTCTGCCGGATCAAGATCCTCTGTGATCCTAGGAGATTGCGAGGTTACGAAAGGCAACGGCAGATTCCTTGGTGTTGGTCATTTGATTAGACTTGACCGAAATAAGCCCGCCAACACGTGCCGGACCAATGTTTCAATCCAGATTGTTGCGGGAAACCTTACGGTCCGCCCCAGACCGTTTCGGGGCAATTAATCGTTCCGTGCTCATATTGCACGGACGGAATTCGATCATTGCTAAGAAAGATAGGCCCATCGAGATCCACCACTCGGCACAACTGGCCCAACAGAAACGCTGGAGCCATGGCGAGAGATGTTCCAATCATGTTGCCGACCATGACATCAAGACCGAGCCGCCGAGCCTCGCGAGTCATCGCCAGGCCTTCGGTAAGTCCGCCACATTTGTCTAGCTTGATGTTGATCACGGCGACCCGCCCGACCTGAGCTGGCAAGTCAGCAAGACTCTGGACGCTCTCGTCCGATGCCAGGGGAATGGGAGAATCGAAGTCATCGAGCAGCTGGTCCTGACTAATCGCAAAGGGTTGTTCGACGAGTTCGACGCCTGCTTTTACGAGTGCAGGCATAAGCTGCGCCAGTGAGTCTTGGGTAAAACCCTGATTTGCGTCGACGCTCAACCACACATTCGGCCGCACTGCACGCACGGCGGCAACCCGATCTGCGTCGATTGCTTCGCCAGTCAACTTCAACTTGATTGCTTTGGCGTGCGTGTACCGCCGTGCCGTAGCCGCCATTACTTCCGGGTCATCGGCGGAGCAGGTAAACGTAGTCACCAGGGGTCGGGGTTCGTCAAGGCCGGCAATTTTCCATGCCGGTATGCGCCTCTGCTTGGCTTCCAGGTCCCAAAGAGCGCAATCAATTGCGTTGCGTGCACCGCCCGGAGGTAGCAGTTCCTGTAGTGCTGCTCGGTTGATCCCGCCTTCGATTGCCTGCCTAATTCCTTCGATTTGTGCGATGAGTTCCCGTATGTCTTCTCCGTGCCGGTAGTAGACCCCCGCCGCCTCTCCTTTCCCGCAAAGGTGACCCTGCTGTAGGGTCACGACCACCATCGCTGCGTTCAGTTCCGTACGACCGGTTATCCGAAACGGCTCCTTGAGGGGGTACACCTCGGACACCACTTTCAGCTCAAGTGCGCTACCGCTCACTGCCGCGCGATTCCGAGACATGCATCTACGAGCTTTTGGAGCTCCGCACCTCCGCGAATGGGATCGGCAACAGGCATTTGAAGCTTCGCCCCTTCTGCGGCGAGCACGGCCTGCGCTCTTGTCTCCTCAAGTTTGGCGGTATTCATCGCAACGCCCGCGCAGCGCACTGTCGGATTGGTACGGCGCGCCAACGCCAAGGTCAACTCGATCGCTTCTGACAGACTCGGCGTTGCATAGTGCTCCAGTCCGGAAACTCGATCTCGCCCAGATTCGTGGCACATGACGATCACGTCCGGCTGTGTGCCGTGCATCAGGCCCAAAGAGACTCCGGAATAGGCGGGGTGGAAAATCGAGCCCTGCCCTTCCACGATATCCCAATGATCGGCAGCAGCATCTGGGCTCAGCGCCTCAGCCGCTCCAGCTACAAAGTCAGCCACCACCGAATCGATGGGGATGCCTGCACCGGATATAAGGATCCCTGTTTGCCCAGTGGCCTTAAATTCAGCCGTTAGCCCGCGAGCGACGAACTCGCGTGTAAGGACAAGTGCAGTGTATTTCTTTCCTAAAGCGCAATCAGTTCCGACCGTCAAGAGTCGCTTGCCTGTGCGCTTGCGCCCCGTGCCGACCGGCAATTTCGCGGGCGGTGTTCGTATGTTGATGAGACGACGTTTGTGACTCCTAGCCGCCAACGCCAACTCGGGGATTTCTTCGAGCCGCGTATGCATGCCACTAACGATATCGAGGCCCGCCTCGAGCGCTACGATGAGTTCCGGAACCCAATTGGCAGTGATTGAGCCTCCGGCAGGCGCCACACCGATCACGAGAGAACGTGCGCCAACAGATCGTGCCTCCGCCGGAGTAAGTCGAGGAAGGCCCGTCGACACGGTAGCGCTGGGCAACGCCCATTCGCCCAGGCAACGCTCAGGCGCCCAGTGTCGTAAGCCGAACGCCGTCTTTGCGTCGTCGCGGTCCGACGTATCCCCCAGAAAGAGCAAATAGGGAGCAGGGATTTCGATCATGGTACGAACCCACAGAAGCGATCATCAGAACAATAATAAGAATTTCCTATCTGGGTAAGCTTGCAAAATTCCCCGGAGTGACGCAGTATTAATAGACATAATTCCTATAGCTTCTTCTTTCTAGTCTTATCGTGCGACGAACGAGAAATAAAATTGCGGACGTCAAGGGCATGTCCAAGCCCATGCCTGCTGACCTTGATCGAACGGACCGCGCAATACTTCGTACTTTGCAGCGCGACGCGACCATTTCGAATGTTGCCTTGGCCATCAAGGTGAACCTGAGCGCACCAGCCTGCCTGCGGCGAGTTAGCAGGTTGCGGGAACTCGGCTTTATTAGCCGCACTGTCGCGCTGCTCAATCCGCAAATGCTCAATGCCAGTATGCTGGTGCTGATAGGCGTCGTATTGGATCGTTCGACGCCGGACTCCTTCTCAGATTTCGAGAAGGCCGTAGTTAAAGTCTCCGGCTGTTTAGAATGTCACGTAGTGGCCGGGGAGTTCGACTACTTCATGCTGGTTCGGACCCGGGACAATGAAGACTTCAATCGACTCCATGCGGAACAACTGCTTCACCTGCCGGGAGTACGTCAAATCCGTTCTTTCATGGTTCTCAAACAGGTGCTCACTACAACCGAGCTTGTCATTTAAGTGTTTCCAAGAGGTGCCGGCTTAGCCCTGTCGAAACATAAAGCTGTACGCACTCAAAGCAGGCGCTCCACCCAAATGGGCATATAGCACCTTGGACCCTTTTGGAAACTCTCCCCTGCGCACTTTATCGATCATGCCCTGCATAGACTTCCCTTCGTAGACGGGGTCAGTCAGCATGCCCTCTCGGCGTGCGCAGAGTCGTATGGCCTCCAGTGTGCCTTCGCTCGGGAGCCCGTACTCCGGACCTCCATATCGGGCATCCAGCACAACGTCCTCTTCCCTGATCTCTCGACCGAGTTCCACGAGTTTCGCTGTATTTACCGCGATTCGCTTGACCTGCTCTCGTGTGCTCTCTGGCTTGGCCGATGCATCAATGCCAATGACCCGGTCGGCCCGCCCATCAGCCGCAAAGCCAACTATCATGCCTGCTTGCGTACTCCCGGTTACCGAGCACACGACAATGTAATCAAAGCGGATACCGAGCTGAGCTTCCTGCTCGCGGACCTCTTCGGCGAACCCCACGAATCCCAGGCCGCCGAGAGGATGCTCCGAGCAACCGGCCGGAATTGGAAAAGGCTTGCCGCCACTCTTACGAACATCTTCCAATGCTTGCTCCCAACTCGGACGGATCGCGATGTCAAACCCGGCGGGGTCCAGGCGAACATCTGCTCCTAGGATTCGGGATAACTCTATGTTCCCCACGCGATCGTAGACAGCGTCGTAATAGTTGACCCAGTTCTCCTGGACCAGCACGCATTTTAGACCCAAGTGCGCAGCGACTGCCGCTACTTGGCGAGTCTGGTTGGACTGGATGCCACCGATCGACACCAACGTGTCGCAACCTGAAGCCAGCGCCTCCGGGATCAGGTACTCGAGCTTGCGCGTCTTATTTCCGCCGAAAGCCAAGCCGCTATTGCAGTCCTCCCGCTTCGCATAGAGTTCCACGTTCCCGCCTAGATGAGCGCTAAGCCGACGAAGCGGCTCGATCGGCGAGGGCCCAAAAGTCAACTTGTACCGCGGAAATCGGTTCAACAACATACGTAGCAACCTCAAGCCTGGTAAACGACGTTACCGCCAGTCACGGTGCGGTAGATCTTGATGTCGGCAATTTTGTTCGGCTCGACCGTGTGGGGGTCCTGGGACAGCACGACGAAATCGGCCAGTTTGCCCGCCGTGATCGATCCCTTGATAGTTTCATCCTTAGAGTTGTAGGCGCCATTCAGGGTATTTATCTGCAGCGCTTCGGCGACTGTTACCCGCTGATTGACACCCCAAACTTCTCCGTTCCAGCCGCGCCGGGTAACCATCCCCTGGATCCCCATAAGCGGCGCGAAGGGGCCGGGTCCGAAGTCAGACCCGGCCGCAACGTGCACTCCGGTATCGAGCATGGAGCGATACGCCATGCAGTTGCGCATGAGCGCTTCGCCGTAAAAATGGAATTTGTCTGCGTTGTAGTAGGCGTAAGTGCTAAAGAGCGCCGGCACAGCATCGATGGCCTTTATCCGGCGCAGCAATTGTTCATTCACCAAGGTGCAATGAGTGATCTTCGGGCGAACGTCCCGGGTGGAAACCGCTTTCAGTCCGCGTTCGTAGGCTGTCAGGACCATGTCAATTGCGACATCGCCATTTGCATGGCAATTCGGGCGAATCCCTGCTTGCAACATCTGCTCAACCCAGGCGTTTAGCGCGTCCTGCGTATCGGTGACATTGCCGCGATAACCGTCCGCACGACCGATATAGGGCTGGCTGAGCGCCATCGTCCGCTCTGAAAAAGATCCGTCCACTGTGTGCTCGGAGGTTGCCCCAAAACGGATCCAGTCATCGCCGAATCCTGAGGCCACCTGGTCGGCCAGCATGGAGGCGAGGAGCTCGCCGCCCGGCTCGAAAGTCACTCGATGCTTGAGGTCGCCGGCTGCACGCACCTGCTGAAGCGCAAGCAAGTGATCGTCGTCGTCGTGATGGACGCTTGTTAGCCCATAGCGGACAAACTGCCTCGAGATATAGGCCATACTGTCGCGCTTGCGCTGCGCTCGCACGGTAGGCGAGAAGGTCGGTCGGGTGCCGACCTTCTCGAATACGTCCATCGCTGTATCGGTAACGCGCCCGTTGAGCTCACCGGCCGCGTCACGGTCGAACGTACCGCCTGCTGGGTTCGGAGTGGACTTAGTGATCCCCGCAAGCTCGAATGCCTTGCTGTTATAGAAGGCTGTATGGCCACCACGATGATGAACGGCGACGGGGTGTTTCGATGAGACATCGTCAAGGTCATGGATGTTCAGGCTACGGCCGTCGCGGACCTTCGTATCATCAAAGAATTGCCCTTCGACCCACTCACCCGGGAGTGTCTGCGCGGCACGCGCCTTTAACTTCAGGACGATGCTGTCGATTGTGACGAACTCAACCTCGAAGGGGTTTCCCACTACGACGCCATACAGCAGGATTTCTGCTTCAGCGTGATTGTGGCAATCGATGAACCCTGGAACGATCGTCATCTTCTGCGCGTCGAAAACTTGCGTACCGCGCCTGGCAAGATTCCGGATATCCTGGCTGGTCCCTACGGCCTGAAAGCGGCCGGCCGAGATCGCAAATGCCTCGGCCCGTGGCAGCCGCGCATCGACCGTAAATACATTGGCGTTGACGACTATCACATCCGGCCCTGGATGCCAGCCGACAAGTTCGCCAGCGCGTGCGAACCTTGGCACTCCAGAGATACAGGCGCCGAAAGCCCCTGCTCCAGTGAGCGCAAGAAAATCTCTTCGGTTGATTGCGGGTGATTTCATAGTGGTGCTTCGCCTTGCCACTTCCATTGCTTGCTGGATTCACGGCATCCTCCTCTAGGGGCGCCGTTCCATGCCCGACCACGGACGAATCGGCCACTCGCGGCCCGAGTGGCAACCCCATCTTTTAAGGCGCGAATCCCGTTCACCCATACATCCCGTACTCCGGAAGAAAGTTGGTGCGGGTTATCGTAGGTCGAGCGGTCCTGGATCGTGGCAGGGTCGAATATCACCACATCGGCGAAGTAGCCTGTGGCAAGGCGGCCCCGATGCTGCAATGAAAGATTGTCGGCGGGAAGCGAGGTAAGCTTTCTGATAGCCTCCTGAAGCGTGATCAGTTTTTCATCGCGAACATACTTTCCCAGCAGGCGCGCAAAATTGCCGTAGGCGCGCGGATGGTCACTTGACTCTAGAAATACGCCCTCCGGAGCCGGAGCATCTGAGTCGGACCCAAAACTGACCCACGGCAGGGCAATTTGCCGTCTGACATTGTCCTCGGACATCAGGAAGTACGCGACGCGAACCTCCGAACCGTCTTCGATTACCAGATCGACCGCCGCGTCTTCCGGGGAGACTCTTCGGGCCGCGGCGACCTCCGACAAAGTCTTGCCAATCAAAGGGCGTAGCGCCGGATTCTTGAATCCGATCAATCGCACACCACTCGCTCCAGCATGTAAATAGAGATTCTCCCAATCTGTATTCGGAGTGCGCATCTCCGCTATTACCTTTGCCCGAATGTCGGGCTTACGTAGCCGCTTGACCCAAGCCTCGATCCCACCCTCGCGCACCCACGGCGGCATGGCAGCATCGAGACCGGTCTGTCCCGCCGTGTAGGCATACATATCCGCACTGATCCGGATTCCATCCGCTCGTGCCTGCTCGATCGTCTTTACAACCCAATCGAGTTGGATCCAGTTGGCCTTACCCGCCTCTTTCAGATGGTAGATCTCGGCCGGCGCACCTGAAGCTTTCGCAATATCGATCGTTTCCTGGATTGCCTCATGAAGTCGATCCCCTTCAGAACGAATATGCGCGGCGTACATGCCACCGCAGCGTGCGGACTCGCCGGCAAGTGCCTCCAATTCGCCAGTCGTCGCGTAGACATTGGGGCTGTATATGAGGGCGGTCGTTACCCCGAGAGCACCCTCTTCCATCGACCGGTGCACCAATTCCTTCATTGCCGCGAGCTGCTGGGGTGTCGCCTGCACGTCCGACTCTCCAATAACGTTGCTGCGGATGGTGCCGGCGCCCACAAAGGCAGCCACATTCGGTGAGATGCCGCGCTTTTGCAGCCTCTCGAAGAATTCGCCAAGCGTCGTCCAATCGAAGTCGAAGTGAGTGTCGCTCTCGCGCTCCCTCATAAGCGTTTTCATTTGCGGAGTGAGCGGGCCCATTGAATCCTCACCCATGACTTCGAGAGTTACCCCCTGCGTTAGATCACTTAGGGCCCGGCCGTCTAGGAGCAGTGATTCCTCGGAATGCGAAAGCATATTGATGAAACCGGGCGCAATTGCTTTCCCTTGTGCGTCGACCTCAGTCCGTGCTCGGCCACCCACATGCTTCCCCACAGCGGTGATGCGATCGCCATCCATCGAGAGCTCGCCGCGGTATGGCAGTCGGCCCGAACCATCGTAGACAAGCCCATTTCGAATGATGACGTCGTGCAGCGGGTCCGTCGCGACCGCTGTGGCCGTGAAAGTACCCGCGACGGCAAGGAACGCGAACAAGCCCGCGCATGTGCAATTACGGCTAGTGCTTCGCATTTGCGGTCCCGAGCATACGGATCAGAAATTGCCCCGTAGCTTCATATGCTCGAAGCCAGGATTCGTACCTAAGAAAGCCATGCTCCTCGTCCGGGAAAATCAGCGTCTCTGTGTGCACACCTTGCGAACGAAGCCGCCGCACCAGATCAGTTGTTTGATTGAAAGGCACGCTGCGATCGTCATCGCCATGAATAAACAATACCGGTGAACGCCACATTGCTACCGCGGCATTTGGCGACGATTTGAAGGCGAGGTCGTAAAGGGATTCTTCGACCCCGCGGCCGGCACCCTGAGTATCTTTTGCCATCTGCGCCCAATCATGCACTCCGTGAAAATCGACTCCGGCCGAAAAGAGATCCGAATTGCGAGCAAGTGCCATTGCGGTGAGCAGCCCACCGTAGGAGCCACCCCAAATGCCGATTTGTGAGGCATAAACATCGGGATGTCGGACGAGGAATGCACGAGCGGCCAGAACGTCTTGGTATTCCGAAGCCCCGCGCACTCCCTGGTCCTTGGCGTCTCGGAACGCTCGCCCATAACCGGTTCCGCCCCGATAGTTAATGGACAGCACCACAAATCCGCGCGAGGCAAGGAATTGGTTCATGGCGTAGCAGTTACTGTAATAGTCCATGTAGTGCCAACCAGGCAGCATTTGTCGCACGGGGCCCCCGTGGGCAAAAATTACCGCTGGGTGCTTTTCGTTGTTGCGGGCAGTTACGGCGCGAAAAAGTTGTCCGTGGATTAACATTCCGTCGGCTGACAGAAAGGTCACGGACTCGGGGTTGACGAGGAACTCCTGCGGAAAATCGCGCGGCAGGGTTGGGAAAATAATATGCGGCGGTTCTCCAGGTCCCGCGATTGCCACTGCGACAGGTTGCTTGGCGTCCGAAGTGCGGTATGCATATCGCTGGGTGTCGCCGAGGAACACCGGCTCCACGTCGATGGTTTTGCCCGGCAAGCGCTCTGGTGTTCGGCCGTCCAGCGATATTCGATATAGCTGCCTGCCATCGATGTCACCGCAATTGTTGCTGACAATGAGGTTGCGCCCGTTCTCCGCCAGCGCGTGGCTCTCCATCTCGCAGTTACCGGGTGTCAGATCCTTAGGTGGCCCGCCACGTGCGGAGAGCTCGTAAAGATGCAGCCAGCCAGACTCCTCGGAATAAAACAGGAGCTGATCATTCTTGTTCCAGATCAGCGGTTCACGAGACGGGCCTTCGGTATCAATCTGAGCGAAGCCACCGGCAGAATCGCTCGATTGAAACACGCGTTCACCCACGCCGCTCGTTGCATCGGCAGTCCAGATCTCGAAGGGCCGTTCCTCCGTAATGTCTAACAATTCGCCAAAGCGCTCGCCGCGGATCCTAATGAAGGCGACACGTTTGCCATCGGGAGACCAAGCCGGGAGATCATCGCGATCTACGTCCGGAGCTAGCCATGTGACCTTGCGGGTCGCCGTGTCGAGGACCCCGATGAAGCTGTGATCCTTTCGAGCACTGACAAAAGCAATCTTGCGGCCGTCGGGTGAAAACCGAGGCTGTCCGTTGTCGCCGCGCAGCTTAAGCAACGGTGCCGTGCACCAATTCGGTGCCGACCCCTTGACAGGCAAACAGCTGATCGTCTTTCCCTGGTTGACTAGGATGGTCCTTTCGTCTGGCGACAAAACGGGTGCGTCCCCAGTGCCCAACTTACGGGGCTGATCACCTGCCGTTGCAATCCAGACCTCCTGCTCCACGCCGCCTGGGAGGCTTCGAGGATTTTGGGAAAAGCCCGAGTCGTCAGGGTGTCCGCCGCGCACCCAAACTAGCGTCGCGCCATCACGGCTTATTCGCAGCGAGCTTAGATCCTGACCATCATCATCGGACCAATGCGTGACCATCTTCGGTACAAATCGCGGCGGTTCCGCGGTCCATACGTTGCGAACTCCCCTATCGTTCGCTATCCATGCTATTCGTTCGCTCTGTTTGGCCGACGTAACCTGCGTTGGATAAGGCACATCGAGCAGACTTGAGATGTCATATGCGAATGTGGCCGGGGCACTTCCCGCAAACAACGCGATAATAAGGCTCCTAAAGCAGATGAGTAGTCTCCGGCTTGCCAAAGCTGCTACTGATTCAGTGGAATGAAGCAGTAAAATCGACGCCGAAAGTCATTGGCCGCGATCTGACGCCGTTGCCAATTATCGCGTAAGGATTCGCGAAGCCCTGGTCATTCAGCAGATTGTGCGCGAACACACCTACGGATAGGTCTTCGCTCCATTCAAAGTTAGCATTGAAGTTCAACATATCGATAACATCGGACTCGTTGAAATACCACGGCCCAGTGGTACGGTTTCGGTAAGTTGCTGGCCCCTGTTGGCTATAGTCCAAGCGGCTCACCACCGTTTTCCCCAGCCACTTGCCAACGTGCTCCGCAGACACACCAAATTGGTATTTCGGTACCAGATCAATACGGTCGCCAGGAAGATAGGCCGTCGAACCGGAGTTTATGGACTGAAACTTCGCATCCACATAGTTACCACGTAGATCAAAGCGCCAATGCGCTACCGGCCGCCAGGTTGCATCCGCCTCCACACCTTTGATTCTCGCGTAACCTACGTTTTGGATTGCCGAGAACAGTAGAGCACCTGGTATCGGAGCAAAGGTTTGGTAGTCCGAGTAGTTGGACAGGAAGACATCAGCATCAAAGTCGAGACGGTTGCTAAATGACATCTTGGTGCCTAGTTCATAGGTCCATACCTTTTCCGGATCGTACTGTGGCGCGCCGAATGCATTAAACCCTCCGCCGCGAGATCCTTTCGCTGCGCTGGCATACACGTTCACTTCGGGTGTCAGCTTGAATTGGGCGTAGACACGGGGGTCAACCGTATGAAAAGTACCGTTCTGATTGGTCGTGAAATCCGTAAAGTCCTGCGTCTCGTGAGTAGCGCGCACACCCGCGCCCAGGGTGAGTCCGTCCGAGAGCTGATAACTGGTATCCAGGAATACGGACCATGATTTGAGCTTATTTAGCTGAGCATATCCATAGGGCGGCGGCAACGGATCGCTCGGAGGACCGGGGAAATCGAAGTAGTTTTCCGGTGCGGCTACTGAGTCATCGTACCGTCGGAAGAATCCGCCGATGGTCCACTGCCAGGGTCCAGTGCCAACGGATGAGAGACGCAGTTCATCCGTTAGTAGGTGCTCACTGATATTCTGTAACGGAACGTAGTAATCGAAGACCGTGCCCGGTGCAAGGTCCGGCTCCGTCTGAAAGAAAGCTGGAACCGCGTACTGCGGAAGTGGCGCTCTCATGTAACCCAGAACGTTTGTAAGTTGCGCGAAAGACCCAATGTCGTACGTCACTGTGAGACTGTAAAGATCGTAGTCGGCGTGAATTTCTGGCGAGGTTGTCTGATAGAAGCGTTGTGTGAATTGCCCTGGCGATCCGCCGTCGCTGAAATCCATACCGCGGGTGTTCCGATTGATGATCACCATACCGAGAACGGATAATTGCGCGCTGGGTTGCCACAAGCCTTTGATCCGAACATTGGTCAAATCCCCATAGTTGATATTTTCGCGTTGCGCGGCAGGCTGGTCGATCCATCCGCCATCGTGCTGAAAGGTACCGGCAACTCTGAGTGCGAGCTGTCCGTCTATTAGGGGTACGTTTACCATAGCGTTGATTCGCTGACTGGGATCGCCGGACTCGGTGAACATGGCGGCAATGTCGGTATCGACGGCAAAGTGGCTTAAATTTGGATTCTTGGTAATAAAACGCACTGTGCCGCCGGCCGATCCCTCTCCATAGAGAGTTCCCTGCGGGCCACGAAGGACTTCCACCCGCTCGAGGTCGAATGTGATGGGGTTGGTCTGAACGGTCGAAGCACCGCCCAGGGTTGCATCCGTGTCGTCGATGTATATTCCGACCAACGCGCTGCTACCCACGATGTTGCTTACCCCGCGAATTTCGATGTAGCGGCTGTTTCCTGCGTTCGTATACCCTAGACCGGGGACCGCATTCGGCAAATCCTCCAGGGCAGTGATGTGCCGATCCATGAGTTCATCGCCACTGATTGCGACGATGCTGATAGGTACATCCTTCAAGAGCTGCTTGCGCTTCTGCGCGGTAACAATCACTTCTTCGAGTTGCGTTGAAGATGCATCCTGTGCATTGCTGGATGCAGTCGATGCCGATTGGGCTGCAACCCCAATGGAGCCAGAAACAGACAGGACGGACACGACCAAGACAACCCATTTTTTCATCTGATCCCCCTCGCTACTGTGAACCGCAGCGTCGGATCCGGGCTTGGCACGTGGCATCGCGCCGATCAGTGCTCACTCCTGAATCGCCAGCGCTGTCTCAAGTGCTGAATGATAGGAATTCAGAGGAATTCTGTGCTTGCAAAATTAGTGCATTGTGCGCATCGGGACGGATGCAGATTGGTCAATTGGCTTACATTTATTACGTTATAGTGCGATATACCGATATAATATTGCTCGCATTAAATCGGCACTAATTGCCCTGCTTTTGCAATTCAGCCCAATGTGTAAGCGCGAATGGGCGAGCGACATGGCGCGTCGCGCTAACTCCGCCCGTCAGTTCTTTGCCCCGCAATTTCAGATCCAATTCGAGAAGGTAGGGGCCGTGACGGCGCAAATCGGGGGTGTCGAGTTCACCGCGCGCGGTGCCGGAGATTGTCCCTTTTTCGAAATCTATATCGCTCACAGCGCTCGCGGGCTGGTCGCCTATCTGCAACAGGACATGACCATCGCTTAGAAATTGCAGATGCAGGGGCCTATCCCCGGCATAGGTATGGACATGGCCAACCCATCCTCCAAGCAACTCGGGCGATGGCACGAACGGTGGCGGCTTTTTTTCGGGGGAAGGATGCGATATTCGCCGCCATTTGGGCAGCACTGAGCTCATGACCAGTTGCTCGACCTCAAGCAACTCCGCGGGCCCTCCGTTTGCCAACAGCACAACGGCAAGATCCTCACTGGGTACCAAGATCAAAGTTGTTGCCACGCCCGGCATTCCGCCTGTATGTGTAACAACGTGATAACCATCCGGGCGGTCAATTACCTCCCATCCGATCGCATAAGCTGCCGGAGGTTCACTACCTTCCTCTTGCGTGGGACGATGCAGTTCATCCAACGAGCGGTCGCTGAGAATGGCAACTTGGTCAGTTAGATGATCCTTCAAATGAAACATGCCGAAACGAACCAAGTCGTGGGCACTAGAGTAAATTCCGCCGGCTCCTGTAGTGTCGAGCTCGTAAGGTGGCAGGGGCGATCCGTTGTCGTCGTAGCGGACTGCCGCAAGATTCTCGAGCCCAGGACCAATGCCCACCGAGGTGTGGGTCAGACCGAGCTTCACGAATACAGCCTGGCGCATGTAGTCCGCGTAGCTCTGTCCCGATACGCGACTGATAATGTAGTCTAGCGTGGCGAAACCGATATTCGAGTACTGGTAGCGCTCGCCAGGCGCCGTGATCAGGTTGCCGTAGTGCAGTATCGTTTCGTCGCGCGAAGGCGGCCGCGACGGTTCATCGGTGAAGAAGTACTGATAGTGCACCGGCAGGCCAGAGGAGTGGTTCGCGAGCCGCCGAACAGTGGCCTTTGTAGCGTCGCCAACTCTGGCCTGCAGCTTTGCGTCCCCCAGATAATCGTTCGCCGGCCGGTCCAGGTCGACCTTGCCGGCCTGCACCAGAGTCATAAGGCCAGTCGTGGTAAATGGTTTCGTGATCGAGGCCAGCGAAAACATCGTGTGTTCGGTCGCGGGCACTCGATTCTCGCGATCCGCCCAACCAAAGGCTTTTTCGTAAATGATCCGGCCGTGCGATGCAATTGCTACGGCCAGCCCGGGAATATTCTCTTCGACCCGATCTCTCTCGAGTTTAACATCGAGGGCTGCAAGGGTACCTGCTGTCTGCCCGGCAACGATTCGACTTATGGAAAGGGCAAGCACCAGAACTAGACTGACTGCCTTCGTCATTCGATCAACCTCGCAGTGCATTTGAAACAGCGTTTAGGCCGGACGGCGCGCCAATGTTAGCGCAGCTGCAATTGCGGCTAAGAACCAACGACACCTAGGTTCTAATCCGGGGCACGCTACGCCTAACCCTACGCCCCACGCGGCTGGCCCTGCCCACAGGGTTGGCGGCGTAAGGGCGCATGCACAAACAGCCAACCCGTACCCCTGTACCCGGGCCAGTCGCAAACGACCCGTCGTCATGAGTCTGATGCCAGCGCGCCGGGGCACGAGAGCAAAAGGGGCCAGCGGCCTCTATCCTGGTGGCCAACTGGGAACGCTTGCGGAGCTCGTCGTTCCTGCCTTCAAAATATCTCCCCCATAGACTTATCCATGTGCGCTCCGCCGTGGCTGCAATGATTAGTAAACTCAATATCACCTATGCGATCTCAATGCGCCTTCCTACGGCATAACCAAGGGCGATAGGCACAATTCCAACTATCCACCAAAACGCCATGGCGAAGGGCCAGAGATTTTGATCGATATGATTAAAGATTGAATCGTAGGATGCATCCACCAATCCGCCAATGGGAATGCCAATAAGTATTAGCAATATGGCAGTCCACCTCGCCTGTGAGAACCGTATGCGATACACACATGAGGCTGTAAAAAATACTACGATTCCGAGCATGTAGAACAGTGGGCTCTCTTCCCAATGAAGGCTAGCAGCCAATCGCTGCGACAGAAACACGGACGCAGCACCGACGCCAACGGCCGCCAGCGCCCAGTGCTCGTTTTGCTTCTCAGATGCGTTTACCATGATCCCGTTGCACCTGCGGCACATGCCTCGCCGGTACATTTGCTCCTTCCCCAGTTACTACAATTACGGTGAAGGTCCGAGACAGTCAGCCGGTGCGGCCGACGAGTATCAGCCAAGGGATCGCAGCGGTGTGGGGTTATACGCTCGCGACGCCACGCTAGTTTTCGTTGCTCCTAACTAACTTTCGCCCGAAGACTCCATATAGCCCGATCATCATCCAAACGACGTTGATGAATGCGGACGGGTAAGCGCCATTCCAGCCGCTATTGATGATGAAGCCCGTGCCCGACAAGGCGTTTAGCCAATGGTAGATGTCAGAGCGCGCACTTATCTTGCCTGCTGTGAGCAGCAGGTACGCCGAAAGCATCATCGCGGCCGCCAGCCAACCGATGACCTCAATTGTGAATTTCAGCATCGCAAACTCCCCTTTCATGCTGCGAACGCACTTGCCACCAGCTTAGCTAGACGACCCACCCCACCTAGGCGGCGAGTTCACTCCGCGCCCGGCCAAGAACCCATGACCCGATCCAGTACAGCCCGAAGGGTCGACCGGTGTGAGATTCACCAGCCGGCGTTCTGAGCCCCTGGTGATGAATGCGAAGCCAAAGGCCCTATCGTTCTCAGCTTGCCAGCCTTCCCCTGCACACTGAGTCAACGCTGCCCGCAGTACTTCCCGTAGATCCGCCGCGAGCGGAAGTGGGCGGGATGCAATCAGGTTTCGGTGCAGGTCTGACACGATCAGCCCGTGCGGGCGACGAACATCAGCCAGAGGATCGAAGCGATGGCGCGACATATCCTCATCTCCTCCAACCGAACTACATAGTTTTACTGCCCTCAGGCCGATACGGGTAGACCCGATTCTTTGCCAGCACGACGAAGAGTATATTTTTGCCTGCTGGAATGGCGGTGGAAATAAAAGCACAAGGGGATGTCGTGAATATACCTGCCCACGCATATCACAAGGACTCGATTGATTTTTCATTGAGCGTGTGGACAAGACTATTGGTCGGCTGCGTCTTTGTTTTAGCCTGCCAGTGCGCGCTTGCACAGGCGATGTACCGTATCAACCCGCTCGGCCACCTGGGCGGCTGCACTGCATCTGCCCCACTTGCATATGGCTTCAATGAGGCCGACCAGGTGACCGGCCAGGCGTGCAACGCGCACGGTGATATGCACGCGTTCGTTTGGAAGAACGGTAGTCCTATGGTCGATCTCGGACCGGCTGAAGTGGGCTCTTCGAGCATCGGCTACGCAATAAATGCGTCTGGACTGGTAGCGGGCAACGCTGCCGATAGCACGGGGACCTTTGCTTTCGTGTCCTCGGGAAACGGATCGCCTATGACAAAGATCCCGAACAGTATCGGTGGCACGTCAACCACTTTTGGCGCCTTGAATAATGTAGGGCAGGTGACAGGTTCGGCTGATATCGCCAACGTCTACGGGGATCACGTGTTTCTGTGGAAGAACGACGGTTCGCAAATGGCGGACCTCGGTGACTTGAACGGGTGTGGCTCCTATGCGCAGGCCATTAACGACACGGGACAGGTTGTCGGTTCCGCATATGACTGCGATCGAAGCGGTAACCTCTTTATTTGGAGAAATGACGGAACGCCCATGACTTATCTTGGGAGTAATGGTGGGAGTAATGGCCGGGCCTGTTGCATTAATGCTTCCGGCCAAGTGGCGGGAAGCCTTACTTTGGGCTATAGCTGGCACCATGCGTTCGTAACGGGGAAGAACGGCATTGGAGTGAAGGATCTCGGTGCGCTTAAAGTCGGAGCAATGAGCTTCGGAAATGCCCTCAACTACGCCGGCGATGTCGCAGGTTATTCGGCTATACAGAGTCTCTTTAACAGCGATTGGTGGCATGCCGTCGTATGGATGAACGGCGGCACAATCAAGGACTTGAAGACCTTCGGCGGGAAACGCAGCCAAGCAAATGATATCAATGCTTCAGGTCAAGTAACGGGCTGGGCGGCTATCACAGGCGACATCGCCAATCATGCCTTCCTTTGGAGAAATGACGGCACGAATATTCAGGATCTGAACACTCTCATCGACCCCACCGATCCCTCAAAGCCCTACGTTACCCTGACAGTCGGCGAGTTTATTAACAAATTTGGCGATATCGTGGCCGATGGCACCGACAGTCGTACGGGGTTGCAAGGCCTATATCTACTGCAGGGCACGGTGCTTACGTTGTCACCGCGGTCCCTCGCCTTTGGTAGCCATCCGATCAATACCGCGAGCGCAGCGAAATCTGTGACGATGACAAATACGAGCCCCAAGCTCGTGGCAATCTCCAGCGTCGCGCTGACAGGTACCGCATCAGGGCAATTCGCCTCTACCAACAACTGCGGCAAATCGTTGGCGGGTCACGCGATCTGCACGATCAAGGTGACCTTTAGACCGACCACGAAGGGCGCTCAGTCTGCCTTCCTGAACGTGAACGGTGGGGGCGGTGGCCTGCGGACAGTCACACTGACAGGCACAGGCGCTTAGCACCGCACACAAAGAGCCCGCTCGTGAGTGCTATCCAGCGGATCGCACCAGGCCATTTGAAGAAGATGCAAGGCGCGGCATGGGCGACTTCATTGTCGCGGTGTCCCATGGGCGCTCATTTGGCGAAACGTTTGCGTGCCGACGGTAAAACAAATGATGACAAAACGGGAGAGTGTAGTCATGAAGGCGAGCAGTCATGTTTTGTTACAGGTGCTCATCGCGCCCTCGCTGATGGTTGGCAATATTGGAGTGGCGCAAGCGCAGTGCGCCGGGACGAACACGTGTTTTGGGACGGAGGCACTTCCCAGTGACTCAGGAGGGGGCAATAGCGCGTTTGGTTACAGAGCGCTAAATGCAAACACCACCGGTGGTTCTAACACCGGACTTGGCGCTGATGCTCTCTAGGCAGTTGCGGCTGGTATAGGGATCAAATGGGGGCGTCGGTCACGACCTTGAGGCACACCTGGGCGAGCTGGCAGGTCCAGGCCGAGACACACTTTTCACACCTGCAAGAGCTGGGTGGTTGGGCTTCGTTTTCAATGGTCCAGCGATACGCGCATTTGTCGCCCGGACCTCAAGCAGTATGCCGACCGGACGTTGCTTGGAGAGGCGCCCCGGACAGAAACCGGCACAGTCGAAGGCGGCCCCGGCAAGGCAATTCTAAGTCGTTGAATTGGTGGCTAGGGTGAGACTCGAACTCACGACCTCGGCATTATGAGTGCCACGCTCTAACCGGCTGAGCTACCTAGCCATTCCCCAAAAAGGTGGCGGATTTTCCCGGCCCGCCGCCGCAGCGTCAAGGTGGAACGTCGACTTTGTCCTACAACCGCTCCCGCGGCCCCAACCAAGCATTGGGAATTGTCGCTAAAACCCAACGCCGGCGGTAAAAAAATTGCTTGGGATCAGCGTCAAATGCGCGCAACATCCCTACCTAAGAATTCTGACGGCCATGCCCACCGGCATGCGCCGTTTTGAACCTGGCCCGGCACTCGCGTGAGGACTTAAGGGAGATCATGCCTCCAGCGACGGCGAAACCTAGTATTGCCGACACGTTTACGCGGCTGCTGCGCCTCAATCTGGGGGGCGGCCCCCCGCAGATCAGTCGTTCGCGCCTCATGGAAGCGTCCGAGACCCGTCTGGCGCGCGCGGCGCGCGGCGGCTCGGCCCGGGAACAGCAGGTTGCCCGCCCACTGATCGCAAATCCCCAGAGCTACCATACCTGGGCGACCGAGCACGCTCGTCACATGGATGCGATCGCCAGCCAGCCCAACGGCGAGCGCGAGGCGCGGGCTCTGCTATCGACGGGATTCACGCTGGTGCACCGCAAGGCACTTTTTGAATATATGCGCGCCCACCCGCTGAGGGAGGCCGCCCGGAAGCTGTTGATACAGCACTTCCACGGCAACAAGAGCTACAGCCGCGCAATGGTGGCCGAGCACGGAAACTATCAGCGCAGCTTCGCCAGTCTCCTGTGCATCGAGCACATTGGCGCCACGCTACTGGTGCATCAGGCCTTCGGGGATCCGTTCCGTCGCTATGAGCACCTGTACGCGGAATATTTTCGCAGCTACTGCAACAGCTTTCTGGCGCCGCCGACAGCGGACGGCGACAGCAGCGACAGCGTGCGGATGTTGCTTCCATATCTCAAGCGCGACGTACTTGATGTGCGCGCCCGGCTTCTCGCCATGCCCTCCACGGGCGAAGCCGGCGGACGCGCTGCCCGGTAGGGCATACTCCCCCGCCAGCCGCGCACTTCTCTGTAAGGCGCGCAAACAAATCCGTCGGGATCTAAACGTTGAAGCGGAAGTGCATCACGTCGCCCTCGCGGACCACGTACTCCTTGCCCTCAAGCCGCAGCTTGCCGGCATCGCGCGCGCCAGACTC
>Ga0097621_100000844_pt1 | contig 21592 bp, 18 predicted proteins | sample KBSMisM72_FD_73165 | JGI IMG/M metagenome (GOLD analysis project Ga0097621, IMG submission 73165) | Miscanthus rhizosphere microbial communities from Kellogg Biological Station, Michigan, USA - KBS Miscanthus M7-2 (version 2) (version 2) | ecosystem: Host-associated > Plants > Roots >... | reverse complement strand
GCCCACCCGTTCCTCGGAGCGGTGCTCGCCATCGGCCTCGGCTCGCTCGCCGGCATTCCGCCGCTGGCCGGCTTCATGGGTAAACTTTTCATCTTCATCGCCGCCTTCAAGGCAGGCCTCTACCCGCTGCTCGCCATCGCCATCGTCGGCGTGGTGATTTCGATCTACTACTACTTCGGCTGGATCAAGGCCGCTTACTTCGAGACCTGGACCGCTCCGTTGCTCGAAGGCGAGACCGACACCCGTCCGGCCCGCACGCGCGTGGGGCTCATGGCCGGGGTCACGTTGGCCTCGCTGGCCGTCGCCACCCTCGTCCTCGGCTTCTACCAGGGCGCCCTCGGCGAGTGGTTGCTCTCGCGGTAAACCGCAGCCGCCGTTTTTGATCTCAGCGCCGGGTCGAAACGCCCGGCGCTTTTTTGCGCCCAAAAACAATCAAGCACTCACCACGGATCACACGGATAAACACGGATCGATCCGTGCTTATCTGTGCGATCCGTGGTGATTTCGAATATCCGGGGATATTACTCGAACGCCTCCGTCACCGGCTTGCCGTCGAAGCTCTCGGGGACCGGCACGCCCAGCAGCCACAGCGCCGTCGCCGCCGTATCGCAGGTGCCGATCGGCGCGGTCAATGCGCGGTGTTTTTTGACGCCCTTGCCCCAGGCGATCCACGGAATGTTGAGGTCGTCGGGAATGGCCTGGCCATGCGTGCCCTTGGGGCCGGTGGGGTTGGCCTTGATCTGTTCGGGAGGCAGGTTGTGGCCGCCGTGATCGGCCGTGAGGATGACCACGCTCGAATCGGCGAGACCGGATTTCCGCAGGGCGTCCACGACGATCTTCAGCGCGGCGTCGCAGCGGGCGAAGGCGGCGATCTGCTCGGGAGAGCCCCAGCCGTATTTGTGTCCGGCGGTGTCGGTGTCGGAAAAATGGATGAAACAAAGGCCGGGTTTCAGGCCGCCCGCGAGCGCGGCGGCGAAGGCTTCGGCGACGGGTTTCGCCTCGACCTTGGATTTTTCGGCGGCCTGGGCGTCGGCCGGCAGCACGGGCAGGGGAAACACAAACGTGTCCACCGATCCCGGCAGGTCGAGGTGGCGGAACTTCACCTTGCCCACGAACATCGCGGTCGCGACGCCGTGTTCCTTCGCGAGGCTGAAGATCGTAGGCACTTTCACCAGCCCGAGCTCGGGCTTCCAGTCGTTCCAGAGGATGTGGTGCTTGAGAGGTGTCACCCCCGTGAGCATCGAGGTGTGCGAGGGCAGGGTGATGCTCGGCATGATCGTCTGCGCGGTCCACGTGTGCGCGCCCTCGGCGGCCATGGCTTTGAAAAAGGGCATCTCGCTTTGGTCGATCACAGCCGGTTTGCCGCCGTCGAAACTCACGATGAACACATGCGCGGCGCGCGGCGCGGCCTGGGCCGCCAGTGAGACCGCCGACAGCAACGCGGCGGCCAGCCAAAGAATCCGGGAGGGGAGCGGGGATTTCATGAAGGAGTTCATCACGGAAACGCGGGAGGACGGAAACACCGAATTTTTCAAACCGCCCCGGCTCCCTCGGCCCCGTAACTGCGGTGTTTCTTTCCGCGATACTCATTCGCGTATTTCCCCATTCAGCGCCCTTGCGCTTTCCGCGGGTTTTTGCGGCCATCTTGGCACCGATGAAAGTTACCGGCCTCGCCCTTGTTCCTCCTCCCTCGGCCGCCGACCTGCCCAAGGTCACGCCGGAGCTGCTCGCCTCCGTCCTCGCCCGCTATTCGCGCAGCAACGAGGGCATCCACGCCATTCTGGAAAAGGTCGATATCGCCAATCCCGACGCCTCCATCGACCGCATCCTGAAGTTCGTCGATTACGGCCACGCCTCCATCGGCGGTCTCACCGGCGGTCTCGCCATCGCCCTCGACGACATCTCGATGTGGCTCGCGTATAAGCTGTTTGAGATCGCCCAGATGGCCGACGGCCAGGAGTCGTCCACCCGCTACATCACGATGAACGCGGACAACCTGCCGTCCGCCGCCGAGATCGGCATGCCCGAGGATCTCGCGCCGCGCTGGCAGGCGCTCATGGCGAAATCCTTCGCCGCGTATAACGCCGAATACGCCCGCCTCGACGCCCTCGGGACGGCCGAGCCCGATCGCGTGCGCGTGCCTGCCGACGCCAAGCCCGCCGTCGTCACTCGCATCCGCAAAAATTACGCGCTCGACCGCGCCCGCTACTTCATCCCGCTGGCCACGCGCACCAACGTCGGCCTCGTCCAGTCCTCGCGCATGTGGGCCGCCACCGTGAAGCAGCTCGATTCGATGCCGCATCCCGAGGCCCGCGCCGCCGCCGCGCTCATCCGCAGCGAGCTCATCAAAATTTCCCCGCGCCTCATGCGCCACAGCTCCGCCGAAAAATCCTATCAGGAACAGGCGCAGCAGGAACTCGCCGCGTCCCTCCGCCTCGGCCTCGCACGCCTCTCGACCGCGCCGCTGGCCGACGACGTCTGGGTTCACGTGGACCGCAGCACGCCGCCCTTCCTCACCGAAGAGCAACCGGTGGCCGAGGCGCTCCGCCACCGCGCCAACCGCTACGGTTACCAAGGCACCGCCACCCGCCGCATGCGCGTGAGCTTTGCCTGGAACAACATGGCCGTCGCCGAGCTGCGCGACCTCAACCGCCACCGCACCGGCCACCGCTACACGCCGCTCATCCAGGCCGGTTTTTACCTGCCGCCCGAAATCACCCACGCCGCTCACCAGTCGCTCCTCGACGAACAGGCCGCGCTGACGAAGGAGCTGATGCAACGCGGTTCGCCGGCGTATGTTTACTCGTTGTTGCTCGGCGCACAGACCCCCTTCGAGCACAGCACGCACGCCGACAAGTTCATCTACGAGGCCGAGTTGCGCACGGGCATGGGTGCCCATTATCGCTATGCCGAGCACCTGAGCGCGGTGCTTCGCGCCTTCTTTGTGCAAGTGCCCGAGGCCCGCCAGTGGGTTGTCGAGGGCACCGCCGAGCCGGAATAAGCCTTGTCCGCCCCCGGCAGACTTGGTTGTTTCCCTATCCCGTTATGCGGTCCGCCTTACCCCTGTTCCTCGTCGCCCTGACCGTGCTGCCGCCTGCGCTGCGTGCGGACACCAAGCTCGACGTGGACGCGTCCAAGCGAAACGAGCAGCTCGACCCCACGCCCGAAAAGGCCGACACGCCGCTGTCCCCGCAACGCGAGACCAACCAGCGCACCTTTTTCCGCAACGACCACGTGCAGGACCAGCGCTTCAACGCGCCGGACAAGATCGAGCGCAAGGACTCCACGCTGGGCGACAAACGCGCCCCCATCGACGTGACCGAGACACGCGAAAAAACCATCATCGACCGGAAGGATTTTCCCAAGCCCGAGGTGCGCGACCGCGAGATGAACCGCCACGACGGCGAGAAGGCCCGCATCCAGCCCGAGGGCGACCAGATCAAGACCTTCGACAAGGTCACCAAATACCAGAGCCGGATGAACGACGCGGACAACACCAAGTTCCGCCGCCAGCCCACGCTGGAAAAGCGCACCACGTTCGACAAAATCAACCGCTTCGTTTTCCGCCGCAACGGCCCGGGCACCGAGGACGGCAAGCCCATGGTCACGCCCGCGGCCGGCGGTCCGCCGCCCGCCTCGCAGGACACCTACACCAAGTATCGCGTGGACTGGAAGCGGCTTGACGAGGTGAAGTAAGCCTTCGGCTTACTTGCCGCGACGCACGCGTTCCTTTTCGTCCTCGCGCTCCTCTTCAAGCCGGGCGCGCTCGCTGACGATCTGGTCGCCGATGGTGTTGACCTCGGACAGCTTCCCATCGACCAGGGCTTCATCGAGGCGCTTCTTGAGGAAGATCTCGCGCTCGGCGATTTTGCCTTTGTAGACGAGGTCGATCTCGGCGAGCCGGGCCTTCTTTTCCGGCGTGAGTTTGGCGCCGCCGTCCGGGTCGGACTTGGCAAGGCGTTCCATGGCGAGTTCGTAGGCGCTTTTCATAAAACCGACCGTGCGCCCGCGCCCCTGAAAATCAAGCCCACCGAAAAATCCCGATTGGATTTAACGCAAAGACGCCAAGGCCAAGCCGCCAAGATCGCAAAGAATCCGGAGTTCAACAGCCTTCGGTCTTTGCGTTCTTCCTCGGTCTTTGCGCCTTTGCGTTAAAACAGGATAGGATTCAGGCGGGCGGCACGATGAACCGCATTCCCGCGATCAGCACCAGTAGCGTATAGGCGAACGGGACCCAGAAGCCGCCGCGCTTTCGCTCCCAGCTATTCGCATAGCCGAACAGGATCACGCCGAGCAGACCCGCGAACGCCGCGTAGCCGAACCACTCCGGCGTAAACTCCGCCGCTCGATACGCGCCTGGCAGCCCGACGAAAAAGCGCACGCCTTTCTCGATCACGAGCAGCAGCACCACGCTCGCGTGGTTAAGGAGCACCGCTAGTCCACCGAGGCCGACCAGCCCGGCCAGGAGTGCCAGGAACCCCGAGACGATCACCAGCGAGCCGAGCGGGATCAGAGCGAGGTTGGCCGCCAGCGCGACCGGCGTGAGCAGTTTGAAGATGACCACGCCGCTGATCGCGCCCACCACCGTCGTCGCGAGTCCGATCGCGAGGGCGCCGAGCAGTTGTCGCCACAACCAGTCCGTCGTGTGGTGATACCAGCGCCACGAGACCTTGGGCAGTTGTTCAAAGAGCGCTCCGCGTTCCATCCAGTGGTCGGCCAGCGGAAGTGTCAAACACACCAATTAATGCGAACGACACCCTGAGCGTGAGTTTTATTGAGACATCACAAAATGCGAAAACGAGCTATTTGTTTCTGCGAAATCTAAAGTGAAAACTAAGAATAAGGTGGAGGAAATACTCTGGAGGATCGCACTCGATGGTATCGTCCCAGAATCAGGGTCTATTAGCAGCTTGGCAATGAAGCGCGCAGTTTAAGCTTTCATTGAAACTGCTAAGGAAAGAAGTGTCTCCGCCGAAACCCAGCCGTAAGGCTTTCTGATAGACGGGAGATACTGCCCTGTCCTTCCTACAGATGAGCAGTCCGTGGGCGTAGATCAGAACTCCGGGCGGCAAGTTGTGACCTTTGAAGATCGGCCCCAGAATATCATGGAACGACCGAGGCGGGTCCTGTCCAAAGATTTTTTGGAGCGCCTCCGTTACGGCCCATATCAAGGTAGCACCAGATTCTTGGGAATCTCTGCAGTAGCCGGGCTCAGGCATGTAGAGCCGATCATGCTCCAAGATTGCCGACACGTCGATCATGACGACTCCGCAACGTGGAGATACCTTACCAGCGGTAATCGCCCGTTCGAGTTGGGCAATCCCCTTGACGACGTTTTCTTTGAAACTCTCCTCATGCAGCGAGCTGATCGATTTGCAGGCGATGCCGAAACGCCGATCCTCGTTATGAATGATAATGTCGGGATTTGGGTTCGAGGGATCGGAAGCTTTTGGGTCTTCAACCTCGATTCCGTCGAAAGTATTCAAGGCGGCCATCGCAAGCATCAGCTCGATCGTCTTGCGCGTGGCGTCCTTGGCGACCGCGTCCGATGGAGGCATGATGCCGTGTTCGCCCAGACGCTGGCGCAGGAGGCTGCCTTGGGACATTTGAATGCCATAGGTTCCGGCAATCCCAAAGAATCCGTCCGATATCAGGGCAAAGTGCGGGCGAAGCTTCTTCAGTTCAGAGTTGTGGCGAGCCGCCCGGAAATACCTGACCAGATCCATTGCGGCAGCGACGAACATCACACATTCGCGGAAGGCTGGTATTTCATAGAGCTGTTCGAGGCCAACGAATCCGTGGACCCTTTGTTGTTCATGGATTTCGCAGGCGACCTTAAAAGGGAACAGTGGGGATAGGCCGCCTGCCGGATCGATGCCCAGGAATTTCTCAAGTTCGACGAGGCCGGCGGCAATCTCCGGCACGGAAAATTGCTCCTGAGCAGAGTTCGGTTTCACGGGACGGCGGGAATTTGGAGGTTGATCGCACACCGGTCGGCTTGCCCGGACGTGTTGCATATCGTGAAAACTTGTCGGAAAGGACGCGATGGCATTTAGTGATCCATGTTCAGGAAACCAGTCGATCCTCGCGAGAATGCAGAAAATGCGGCGAAGAAACTGGCCCATGCAGAGGCCCAATTTGCCGAAGTCGCGGCGCAGACTGACGCGGTGGCGGCGTTTGCTTCCTACGCCTTGGTCCGGCTAACCGACATCAAAGATGATAGCATTGGGAAACACTCGCGCCCGGCACCTGCAGCGGCCGAATACGCCGCGTGGCTCCTATTCCCCTATTTCGGGAAAGGCGGATCACGGGAATCAGAGCAGATCGAAAAGTTAATCGATGCACTTGAGACGTGTAACGGTGCGTTGGCCTTCACCGAAATCTTTCCCGCCACGGAAGAAGGCGCGAAAGATGATCCGCTTTCCGCCCACGTTCGTCTCCAGTCCGGATTGGTCCGCGGATCGGCCTATCCTTATCATCTAAAAAAGCGGATCGCCGGCGTCTTTGCGCCCTTTGAATCGGAACTCGCGGGTTTGGCTGGAATCGGTCCGGTGCGGGCATTCGATGTGGCCATGGCAATTGCCCGCCAAATAGAGGACAACGTTCATGCCATGAAGACCGCGTTTCACGAGACGAAGGCACGCGGCGACAGCTTATTTGCCAAAGGAAATTTGGGTCCTACGGAGAAAGCGGAACTAGCCAGCCTCGGTGCCGAATTGCAGCGAATCGTCGGTGGCATGGAAGGTGACTGGGTTGCAAGCCATGAGCAGGTTTCCGCGAGACTCGGCGGGGTGCCGCGCACGGAGTGGGATGCGCTCCGCGCCGCTATTGGACTCACCCCTCAGAATCGGACGCAGGTGGCGCGATTGGTCAATATGCAGGACCGCCCGCTTTACTACCTCGCTGATGATCGCTGCCTGTTGGTCCTCATCACGGAAGTATTCGACGCGATCTTTACCCACTTCGACGACCTCGCTCGTGCGACGCCCTCCCTCACCAACCGCTACGGCAATCAGGTGGCCAAGTGGATGGAGAGCGAAATCGAACAGTATCTTTGGCGGCTATTCCCCAAACATGCCGTGTATTGCGGTGCATGTTTCCCCGATCCTGACAATCCAGGCGGTGAAACCGAAGCCGACGCAGTCGCCATCTGGGGGCCCTTCCTCGTCGTAGTCGAAGCCAAGGGGAAGCGCCTGCCACGCGAGGCAATGCGCGGGAGCAAAGCGAAGCTGAAGCAGACCCTTCAGAACAACATCCAGGATGCGTTCTATCAGGCGCGCCGCGTCGTCCGAATTCTGGAGCGTGACGGGAAAATCAGCTTCAAAGAGAAAAACACCGGCCGCAGCATTGAGATCACCAGGGATCGACTGAGTCGGGTGATGCCGATCTCGGTCACACTGCAACACCTATCAGGGATCGCGACCCAACTCGCGGCCACGCAGGAACTCGGTCTGTTCAAAGGCAAGGCCTACCCGTGGTCAGTGTGCATCGACGAATTGGAAGTTATCACCCGTTTTGTCGGTTCTGCCGATGCGTTTCTCTACTACATCGAACGTCGCACCGCGCATCAATCCAGCGAAGTTTCGTTCAGCGGGGACGAGCTCGATATTTTCGGCCAATATCTGGACTCTCGACTTCATCCGTCAGTCTATGAGGGCAATCTCGAGTTTTCCGGCCACGACGGCTCGAAAATGGTCGGTTTCAGCGACGGGCAGGAGCAGTTCGAGAAAGTCTATTTCTCCGAATGGGAGAATGAACCCAAGATAGAGGCCGACCCCAAGCTACAACTGCCGCCGGGCATCGAGCCGCTCATGCAGGAGCTTCGCCGTCGCGAAGATGATGGAGCGCGGTGGATCGCTTTTTCGCTCCTTGGATTTAGTAATACTGCTTTGCGACGGTTGGCCGCAGCTGTGGATGACGTGCGCGGTGCACTATGCGAAGGCCACAGAGTCCAGCGCATCACCACCCGCGAGGACGATATTGTCATCAATGTGATGGCCCATGCTGGGCTCGACTCGAAAGCCTTTTATCAAAATACGCTCCTGCGCACACGCCTTGAGCACTACCGTGCTCGTCTCCGGGCTACATTTACTCTGGGCATCGATCAGCGTAATCGAGTGCTGGCATTCGAGACTGCGAGCTGGATTGAGGGTCCTTGGCAGAAGGAGGATATCATGGAGCGACTTCTGACCGAAGACCGGGAAGTTCCTCGTCGCATGCAACTGTATCGTTCCGCGAAAAAACCCGGTCGCAACGATCCATGTCCCTGCAACAGCGGTAAGAAGTTCAAGCGATGCTGCCTCGATCTCCTTTGAGTTCCGAACATAAGGACACGGTCATCCTTCCTCGGGTTAGCGTTGAATAGGTTCGCGGGAGCACACTACGGTGTTATGCCCCCTCGCCCCATGGCATTTCTCGAGGCCCTTCATATGAGCCATTTTCAAAACGCATTCGGCGAATCCGAACTTGAATCATTTGGTCGCGCAATGGAAGACGCCGCGACGCATGCCGAACTAGTGGCTCTCTTTTCCGATAGTGGCGTGGCCGAGCCGGCATGGCAGATGAGGCCCTCCAAATGGCTTCGCATTAAGACCGCCCTCGCAAACGCACAGCGGGAGTCAGGATCGGGCAACCCCGTCCTCCGCTTCATCACTGTCGCGCTCAAGCCGGCCCGCTTCGTCCGTGACCGAGCGAAGTTCGACCAGTTGCGTGAAGCCGTGAACCTACAATTAGCGTTTGTCGGTCTTCAGTTCCGCGAAGACGGGAAATTCCTGCGCACGACCATGGCCGTGACCATTGATCAGGCCCGTGAGCGAGCTGGACGACTGCGTTCGCAGTTGGAGCAGCGCAGCGTCCATCCCGACGTGCTGCGTTTCTGCCGGCCGGAGCTCACCCAGGAAAACTTCTTTCACGCCGTGTTGGAAGCGACCAAGAGTGTTTCCGACAAACTCCGAGAGAAGTCCGGCTTGACGGGAGACGCCGGTCAACTAGCGCAAACCGCCTTGGGCGGCAACGCTCCCCTCGTGGCGTTCAATTCACTTTGCACAGAAACTGAGCAGAGCGAACAACGAGGACTCTGCAATTTGTTCGTTGGCATGTTCGGCACCTTTCGCAACACGACCGCACATGGCGCCAAAGCGAATTGGACTGTGACCGAGCAGGATGCGCTCGACCTGTTAACGATGGTTTCCTTCCTGCACCGACGTCTTGATGTCGCCGTGCGAACTAAACCGTAGCCATGCATATCTGTCGCGTTGAGATCATCAATTTCCGCAACTTCGAACACGTGGTGTTCGGGTGCGGACGCAATGTCGTCCTGCTCGGCGAAAACAAGGCAGGGAAATCGAACCTGCTGTTCGCCTTACGTCTGGTTCTTGACCCATCCTTGCCGGATTCCGCGCGCAAGTTGCGGATGGAGGATATTTGGGACGGAATCGAAAATCCCGGACCCGACGATATCGTGAAGATCTCGATCGATCTTATGGATTTTGAGCACGACGAAAACCAGCTCGCGCTCCTAGCCGATCATCTCGTTCAACCGGAGCCAATGGTGGCTCGCCTTACCTATGTTTGGGAACCACGCAAAGGGCTGAAGGAATCTCCGCGCAAAGAATCGGATTACGATTTCAACGTCTATGGGGGTGACCGTCCGGAGAATCGCATCTACGGCGATCTCCGTCGACGGCTGCCAATGGAACTGTTGCACGCCTTGCGCGATTGCGAGGCTGATCTCGCTCGTTGGACACGCTCCCCGCTTCGTCCCCTCTTAGACGAAGCCGTCAAGAACATGGATGCTGCAGAGTTGACCGAGTATGCCGAGAAAATCGAAGAGGCCTCAAATGCCCTGACCGAAGCCATCGAAATCAAGGAGCAGGCAGAGAAGCTGGATGAGCAACTTCGCGGCATGGTCGGAACGAATCAAGCATTGGATATTCTTCTGCGATTTGCGCCGGTCGCACCGGACCGCCTTGTTCGCTCGCTCCGTATATTTATCGACGGTGGGAAACGCGGTGTGAGTGATGCGAGTCTTGGCTCAACAAACCTACTGTTCTTTGCGCTCAAGATGCTTGAATACCGCCAGCTCGTCGACGAGGGAGATCGGGAGCATACCTTCCTCGCCATCGAGGAGCCAGAAGCCCACCTGCACCCGACGCTACAGCGGCTTGTATTCCGCAATTACCTCCGGTTGCGACAAGAGGAGGGCGACGAGAAACTCCCCGAAGCCAACGTGTGGGTATCGACACATTCGCCTCACATAGCGAGCGTGGCGCCCATCGACGGATTTGTGCTCCTGCGCAGCAACGGCAAGACTACCACCGCAGTGTCTTCGGCTCAGTTGAAGCTGAGTGAAAAGGCAAAGGAGGATTTGGAACGTTACCTCGATGTGTCGCGAGGCGAGATGCTTTTCGCGCGGGGCGTTATTCTGGTCGAAGGCGACGCCGAGAAGTTCCTCATTCCGGTTTTAGCCAAGGCGCAAGGGATTGATTTGGACGAGTCAGGAATCGTCATCTGTTCGGTGTCGGGGACGAACTTCGGTCCCTACGCCAAACTTCTGGAGACGCTGAACATTCCCTACGCGATCCTTACCGACGGCGACCCCGACGAGGACGGAGTATTAAACGGGCTTCGTCGAGCCGAAGCACTGCTCGAAAAACTGTATCCGGATGTGAAGTGGGATCTGCCAACCTGGGATCAGACAGACGAGGCTGCCACGGCGCATGGTATCTTTGTGAACAGTCACACCTTTGAGGTAGCCCTCTACGAAGGAGGCCTTGAGCAGGAGTTCGACTCGGCCATGACGAGCATCTCGAAGACAGGTAAACGGACGGAGCGCATGGCTGCGTGGGTGCTTGGAATCGAGGAATTCGATGCGAGCCAGTTCCTCACGGATATCGAAGAGGTCAGTAAGGGACGCTTCGCCCAGCGGTTGGCCGCATGTATTGTCGAAAGTAAAACAGTATGCTGCCCCGACTACGTCCAGAACGCGATCAAGTATGTCCAAGAACGCGCTAATCCAGACTAACGTATACGGAGCAGCCGCTGAAACTCTTCGCGACAACGACCGTCAATGGGCAGCTTACGAATCCCAAGGCAATTGTGTGGTGCTGGCTGGACCGGGTAGCGGGAAGACCAAGACGCTAACGATCAAACTGGCGCGGATGCTAGCGGAAGACGTGCTCCCCCCGCGAGGGATTGCGTGCATCACCTACACCCGTGCCTGCGCGGGCGAACTCAGCCATCGGCTAGATGCCCTGGGCGTCACCGAGTCGCCCCGACTTTTCATCGGAACAGTTCATTCTTTTTGCTTTCAGGAGTTGGTGATGCCGTTTGGGCGATTGGCCGGCATCGATCTCCCAGAGCCCGTGGCTGTCGCCACGGAGAGCGACCGGTCTGGAATCTTCGCAGCGTCGTTGGAAGCAGTGCACGGGCGGGATGAGAAGCCATTCGATTGGCTCCAGCGTTTTGGCAGTTTCCGGCGCACGAATCTGGATCGGTATCGGGATGGATTCACGCCCGATGATCCCGACGTGGCTGCTGTCGTCACCGAATACGAGAAGCGCCTACGCAAAGCAGGCCTGACTGACTTCGAACAGATGGTCGAACTTGGCCTTCGACTGGTCGAAGAACACGACTGGGTGAGAAAATCTCTGCGAGCGAAGTTCCCGATTCTGGTGGTTGATGAATACCAAGATATGGTCCCAGCCTTGGATCGTCTTGTGCGCACCTTATGTTTCCAAGAAGGCATACGGCTTTTTGCGGTTGGTGATCCGGACCAATCGATCTACGGATTCCAAGATGCGAGTCCGGACCTGCTGCTCGAACTTGCAAAGCGAAAAGATGTCGAGTCTGTCCAGCTCCGGTTGAACTACCGCTGCGGCCAGCAAATCATCGCCGCAGCGGAGACAGCCTTGGGGCAACGTCGTGACTACCGTTCGAGTAAACGAGAACCCGGCTCGATCACGATTCATAAACGACCGCTTGGCCTGGAAGACCAAGCCAAGTTCATCGCCGAAGAACTTGTGCCGAAGATCGTTAACCGACTGCCTAACGGTGATCCCAGCGACGTGGCGGTGCTTTATCGTGACTACACCACTGGGTCGGTGATTGCCAGGGAGGTGCAGCGGTGCGGCTGGGATTTTATTCGCTTGGATCGCGGAAACCCACTGCCGCAATCTCCGTTCACGGATTGGCTTCACGATTGTGCGGCTTGGTGTGCGCAAGGTTGGAAGACCGGGCACCCCCGGCTTTCTCGAATCATCGCCGACTGGCTCGGCTTCCATCGCTATGCACCTCCGGACTTGGATCGTCGCAAATTGCAGGTCGATTTGGTGTGCTTTCTCCAAGCTCATCGCGCTCCAGACGAGTTCGCGTTCCAATGGCTCACCCGCTTTCGTGACGCTGCGTTGGATCGTTACCTGACAGCAGGGTCTCTATCGCGCGGTGAAGATGAAAATTTCGCGAAGCTGCTGAAAGCATTTGAGCCCAAAGGAGCGTTCGCTGCTTTCACAGTTAGGGCATTGGGAGGTCAGGGCGGCGCCAAGGGCCATTTGAATCTGATGACTTTGCACAATGCCAAGGGATTGGAGTTTCCCGCGGTCATCATCCCTGATTTAGAGCAAGGCCGTCTTCCAAACTACTACGCGCTTAAAGACCTCGCGGCGCACAATGACCGGCAATACCGCGAGGACCGCCGCCTGTTCTACGTCGGTCTCACACGCTCCATATCGGAGATACATTTACTGTGGTCTGGTTGGTATCAGACGAAAGGATTCGGGAAGCAGAACGGACCATCACAGTTTCTTGTGGAAGTGGCTAAAGCCATTGGTCTGCCACTTGGATGAAAGCGCTGCGGCTAGTATCCGGCCACCTCCACTGACCGGGAACAGCTGCTTTTCGATCTGTTCACGAAACTGACCGCTGCGAAGCAATGCGATGCAGCTTACCTTCTGACGCCTCTGACTGGCTCCGCGTCACCTATCTTGGCCAAGATAGCTCAACAACGAGTTGCTCAGGTGATTTGAAAACGACATCAGAATTTATCAGCTAAAAATCGACAACCGGTTGTGGATTAAGATGTGATGGAAGCATGGCTTGCTTCAGTCGTGTCATCAATTCAACGGCCGATAAGCTGGGAGGCCCTGCTTCAGGATTAGGGGATGTAGCGGCCTGCCATGCAGTGCTGGGAGTTGACGACGCTTTGGGTGCCGCAGGGTTAATCAAAATATATGGATACTACAACCGAAGCTAAACAGACCTCGCATGTGGTAAAATTGCAGGATCTGGAGCGGCTAATCGAGTTTGAGATAAAGCAGCGAGAGGATCGTGAGCGCGCCCAAGGGTGGACGCCATGGCTGCTGGCAGTGGGAATCTGCGCGCTCGTGTGGCGACTCGTCGAATCGACTGAATCTCAAAATTGGCCGGTTGTCGGTCTTTTTTGGGCCACGACGATACTGCTGATAGATATGGTGAAATCACTGAGCATTTGGTTCACGCTCGATGGTTCGGATTCCGAGTATAAGCCGCGATTCTTTGCCGCTAATTGGCTGCTGCGTGGTTCTCGTGGGCACTTGGTTCTCGCAGGGACAAAAATCTTTTGTGCCACTGTATTAGTCTTTTGCCTCGGAGCCTTGCCCGGGCTCCTGCGCTGGTCTTGGCTCGCCTATGTAGTGATTTCCGCTGCCGGAATCCCTATACTTCTGCTGCTTTCCTATTCCGATCACGGTATAAAACCACCCAGTCTGGATAGCCATTTAGTGATTCGAGTGTGCATGTGGTTTCGTTGGCTCTTGATGAGTGCAGTCACGGTGCTGTTGGCCATTCTCTGGTGGAACTGCTTGGATACATCGCTGACACGAGAAAGCCTGAAGACAGCACTTCTGATGGTGGGGATCGCAGAATTAACGACCCTATGGTCAGAGCTAAAATCCGGCTTGGGTTTTCGTGATTCGTTAGTTCAACTTCGCCGTGCCATAGGTTTGGGAGAACTGACGGTTGAGGATGCCAAACACCGTATTGATGAAGTATTACACGGAGCCGTAACTCCGCAGTTTTTGGCGAAGGATATCAGGGTGTTTGATCAGGCCATGACGGCATATGCCAAAACTCAGAGCGAAGCGCATACCACTTTGATGGCAGTCAAGGCGACGATTGCTGAATCCGCTCGCCCACCGGAAGAAACTGCTGCCGCGATAATTGAGTTGAAAGCGCAGGTCTCTAACGCACAAGTGAAACTCGAAGCTGTTACAAAAGCGCACCAACGGCTCTTGGTGCGCACCGGTATTGTTCTAGGGCAATCACCTAACGAGATGGCGGAGGTTAAAGGTCTTCTTCAACGTCTCGAAACCAACGCGACTGCAGCCGTGAAATCTCAGGGCGAATTGAAGACTTCATTGGAACAGATAGAAAGGGACCTCTACTTGCCTGCATTTCTCCCTCTTAATGATCCGCCGGTCATCTGATGACAGAACCAAACTCGCCTTCTCCTCGCTTTTGGATTCTTATTCTCTCGTTAGCACTCACGCCGAAAATCCCGAACATCGCAGCGAAGCACTGCTTTTTCTTGAGGCTGAGTATGGGGCAATCGCCGCTTCAATGAATACTCCAAAAGCTAAGGCAGGCGCGAAATGCGCATTCGACTCCGGTCCAGAAGTATTCCGAAGCAAGCCGTTGAAGACGGAGAGTCCTCTAATTTCGCCTATTCCCTCCTCAAAAGGCTCTGTTTTATCGTGATGTGTTCACCCCCTGTCGGGAGGGCGCAATGTGTTTGGCGAATTGGACGTTCTTAATCCGATCAATCATTATCTCGGCAGCAGCACTCTCCGCAAATGAACCTCTTAATGCGAGCCCTGTATCTTCTGATACGTGCTCTTTTCAGGTGATTCGAGCTCCAGCCCGCGCACCACAGAAGATCAAACAGTGCCCAGAGATTTGGCCGGAGAGACATGAAGGCCTTATGATCCGAAGGAGCGCTCCGCATCAAGGTAAGTTGCAGTGCTTGCTTCAACGATCTAGTGCGATGGCGGATATCCGCCCCGATATCATCGCCATCATCAGCATCGATGTGCATGCAAACCACATCTCGGTCGTATTTATCGACGAGTTGTCTGAATTGGTTCGAAAGCTTGGTATGCACTTCGAAAACCACGAGAGAAGCACTGTGGTGGCCAGCTTTGGCTAGCCGTGAGTCCAAGGTCGACAATTTCGCGCAGAGGTAAGTCACCATGACTTTACAATCTTCGTGGTGAGTGCCGACAGGTATCAGCTCGATTTCTCGTCGGATCTCATTTCTCGCCTCAAAAAGCTCACGAATCAGCTCGCGGAATCGAATGATATTCGCTGTAAAAAACGTCAGATAAAGCCCACAGTAGATCGGGAATAAATAGCTTGAAATGGCTACGTTTTTAAAAAACGCATACGTCGACTCGACCAATGCGAAAACCCAAAGATGGATGATCATGTGAGGATTTTGTTTCAGGCCGCCTGCACCACTTCAATCCTGGAGGGCCACGCAATCTTGTTCCGCTAAGATCCTCGCCTTGGTTTGCAGAAAAGTCCCGATGTAGTTCGGCGTTGGGGGATGCGAATGAGTGCTCCAAGGCACCGAGCGCCTCAACGCCCGCCACGAGTTCAGCTTCCCAGCCCCTGCTCCAGCAACTCCTCCGCGCGCGCCGCGCGCCGGCCTTTGAGACGGCGGCTGCGGAGCGCAGCATGCAAATGCTGCACAGCGATGCGCGCATGAAAGCGTCGTGCCTCTGCCGTCCCGGCGGCAACCGCGTGTTTCGCAAATGCGCGGCCGAGCGCGTAATGCCCGCCGGCTGCGGCATCCGTCCGGCTGTGCCGCTCGCACAGAGCTGTGAGTTCATCGACGGCGCTACTTCCCAGCTGCGTCTGCCGGTAATACAACAATGCGGCGACGCCCTGTTGAGTGAGCGTGTTCTTCAGGTCGCAATATTCCCCCGAATCCGGCTTGGGCGGCTTGATCATGATTTCCACAACATTGGAACGAATCGCACTGCCGCGTCGGGGCGTAAACACCGCTTCGATACGGTGAACTCCGACTTTGCGAAAAGTATAGCCCTGCGCACTGCCGAACAGAGTCATGTCCCGCTTGAACGGCCGACGTGACTCGAGCGGCAGGCGACGGTGGCTTGGGCAGTATTGCTCCGTGGGCCGGTAACGGCGGCGTTCACCGTCGGGTTCGGTGATCCACACGGTGAAACTGCTGTAACCAGGATCGATCTCGTGCGGGATCGTTCGCGTGCGGGTCTGCCCAGGGGCGAGTCCGACGGTGATATCGAGTTCGAGCGGCTCGAAGTAGTGGCACTCCGGTTGTGGAGCGGAGATCTGCAGCCGCAGTAGGGAGTCCTTAAACGGACGGTCAAGATTTCCGGATGTGGGTCCACCGTTGAGCTGCCCGTAAACCCCGAAATCGCTGCCACCAGGATGGATGTTTGCTTGGTCGGAGCATTGTCGCAGCCATTGCCGTTGCGTGTCGTTGAACGTCGTATTGGTAGGACGGTTGCGGGCTGGATCGCTAGAGCTCATGAAATTCACCGGCACGGTCGCGCTGGGTTCCATGTGCCAGAGGTTGAATACATGGCCGAGCTCATGGATTGCTGTGAACCCCAATTGCTCCAAATAATCAGGTCCAGTTGAGTCCCGTGTCTCCGCGATGCGGTCCAGAAATACGGCCGCCCCAGTTCGGGGCAGGCTGTAGAACGATTTCAGCTTCGCTTCAAACTGGGTAAACATCATGCCGTAGGCTTGGTCGTCGGACACATAGCTGGTGCTCAGGATCAGACCCACGGCGTCGCGGACTGCCGGCTGGTCTTGAGGCCGCAGCAGTTGATGCAGCGCAGTGTTCAGGTCGTAAGGTGACGCCTTGGGTCCGTTTCCCGTGGGATTCAAATCCACAGCCCATCGGCTCGTGTCGATGGAGAGTCCGATGTCCGGCTGGCCCGATTCGGCTCTCACCGAGGCCTCCCGGAAATGGGCCTCGATCGACTTGGAGCCGAACTCCAGCTTCGGCGCGCCGTTCCCTGCCGGGACCCGATATCGGCCGACGTAGCAGACGATGTTCGAGGGCATAGCTCAGGGCAGGGCGGGGAGGACGTTCACCGTCACGTTGTAGGGCTCCTTGATTCCGGGAAATGGCGTGCCCCAACTCGCCACGATGGTGAGAACGTAGGTTCCGGGCGGAACGGCTGGAAGGGTTACCCGAATGTCGACAAGTTTCGGTCCTAGCACGATACCTGCCAGCTGATATTTCACGTGCGGAGAGACACCACTCGGAGTTTCGAGCTTGCAGTCGGCCGGCTCCACCGAATTGAAAGCCGCGCTGCTGACAAAATCGATCGTCATGTCGCCACCTTTGTCCCGTCGCACGGGGACCAATCCCTGGGGAAAGAGATCGGGCGGAGTTGGCGTTTTCGCCGGCGCAAATACGGTGGTTTTTTGAAGCTTTAACTGTGGCCCAAGATCCGCATCGGTCTCGTTGACGGTATAGAGTATCGCCCCCGGAATCTTTCCATTAGTGTGCACCGACGTGTCCATAGCGCCGCCGGCATTGGAAGCGACCTTGGTCAGGCTCGCGAGTTGATCACTTGCGTGAGCCAGCCGTTCGTTGGCTTGGCGGAGCGCAACCTCTGCTTTCAATATCTCGGAAGCCGAGCCTTTTTCAGTATAAATATCATAGTCGGATTGCGCGAGGGCGACCGCGAGTTCCGCATCGGCGACAGCTTTCTCGGCTGCCGCAACTTTGGTCGCCTGTGCCGTTTCGGCTGCGTCGGCCGCCTTTTTCGCGTCGGCCGCGCGCTGCTGTATCGCACCGGACGCCGACTCAGTCAGCTGGCCTGCTAGGCCTGAGCCGTCGCCTGCCCAAGAGAGCTTTTTCAGGAGACCACCATCCGTGGTGATTGCAAGATTGTGCGTGGCCATTATGGTGGAGGCGCTCACCGCATACGTGCGGTCGGAATCTGGGAGATAGACGAATTCTACATTGATTGTGCCATCGGCCGCACGAGTCATCTGGAGAACCGGCTTCGGCAGCGAATAGCGGACGCCGTCAGTCTTCGCGTCGGTGACTTTGACAACCTTGAGCGACGAGCAGCCAACGCAGCCGAGCGCTAGCACGGCGCCGATGAGGGAAAAAGAGAAAATCTTCATGTTATACGGAATCGTTAGAGCTGCTCCAAGGAGCCGGTTTCATTCACCCGCAGAAACGTGATATCGCCATTCTCAACCTTCAGTCGCCAAAGCCAGGGGCCGTTTCCATCGATAATCTCTCCGTTGGAATCGAAAACGCCCGCCCCCACTAACGTGCCAATCGATTTGGCGACCGCCTTGGCTACGGCGGTGGCATCAGCCTCTGCGGAGGCATCCGTCAGCACGCCGTTATTGAACGACAAACTCGTCCCAATCTTCGATAAAAACTGGTGCGGCTCCGCAACCATGAGACGCGTTTGGTCTGGAAGATGATAGAGTTTCCAGATGTAGGCTCCCTTCGCATCCTTATAGAGGAGAACATACGGTGCGCTTTGATAATAACGGATGCCGGTTTCTTTGGCATCGTTCGAGGGTTCGACAACTTTATGGACAACGCTGGCACAGCCGCCAACGAACGGGACAACAAGCAGGAGCACGCCGCGTCTGAGGGCTTGAGTAATGTTCATGGAAAAGAAGAGATCGGAGGGATTGGCTATTCTAAGACAAATGCACGACACAGCATGTCGGCGGGATTTAGCGGATCGAAGGGCCCTTCCCCCTGCGTGGCATAGATAAGCTCACATGCAGCCAAGGTTTGTTCGGCGTTCGGATTCGCATTCTCGGCATCAATGGCCGCTTGCAGTGTCTTAGAAATAACGAGGTTTTTGGTTGGGGGCGAAAAAACTGGATCGGCAATGTTGTCCAGGGATGGGAGCATTAAACAAAGGGCTAGCTTAATCATCGTCCGGGCCGCTGACATTGATTCGGAAGACGACGGGATTGTGATCCGAGTATCGGACGCGGAACTCATCATGAACATATGGCGATCCGGGATATGGTCCCGGACCCTTCCAACCAGGTCGCATCGCATCGATCAAATTGACCACTTTGAATCCGAACGCGCGATCCACCTCGGTCGTGAACTGCGGATTCAGGAACACATGGTCATACGGCTTCTTGAGCGTAGGAATCGTGTTCGTTTGCACGCACCGTTCGTTGAGCGAGATGAAGTTCTCGGGCGTGTTGGCCGTTAGTTCGGCGGCGGACTGGAGGTTCGTATCGCCGAGCACGATGAAGTCCCTCTCGCGCTGGCCGGCATACTGCTCTTTGAGCCACCGGTCTATGGCCCGGAACTCCCGCGCCCGCACCTGGGCGTCATCGGGCTCCAAGTGGACGGAGACTAGGACGAAGTCGCAGCCCCCGCCGGTGGAGCGAAACGCCGATGCGTAGGGGACGCGGACGAAGTCGGGGTTCGCTGCCAGCGGAGAGGAAATGAAGCCGTGCGGGAGGTCGCTCACTGAGCTGACTCTGCCGGGCTTGAAGAACGTGACGAACCACTCGGTCGCGGTGGTGTAGTTCGGGAGCGGACCCTTCTTTCCTGTGTCGGACTCGGAAAGCACGTAGGAGAATCCGTGAGCCGCCATGGCGTCGAAGAACAGCTTCGCTCGCTGACGGGTGCTGCCGGTGGAGGCGGGGGACGCGATAAGCTCCTGGATCACGACGAGATCGTAATCCTTCACAAGGTCCGCGAGGGCCTGATGGTCCTTCTTCGTGAAATGCCCGAGGAACTGGATGTTGAACGAGCAGACCGTCAGCGACGATGAGGGGGCGGCCTTTTCTAAGGCGACGGGCGCCGATTGCGGGACGCTCGGTCTCGACGTGGGCGTGTGGCACGCCGTGACCAGCAGAAGAACCGGGGCGAGAATAGCACATAGTATCCGTGATGGTGACACCGATTGAATCGAGATTTTCATTAGACTCAGTGCAGGTTGCGTTACTGTGGATATGGCCTCCGCTGTGGGGCGGTATAAGCTGCTTGTTAACAAACGTCTGCATTCTTGCGATAAATATCGCCATGAATTTGCCTAATTGGGCTTGGCGCATCCGTGCGATGAAAAACCACCAACGGATCGCGACTAAACGATCACATGCAGCACTGGCGGCATATCTTTGCCAGAACACCGGGCGACCGGCGATGGCCGACGACGAGCTCGGTGACTACGCGTAACGAGGTATGACAGTTAAGAGAACCAGGCGGTTAGATCATGTGCCCATGCATGATGCCACAAAGCAGGTTTTCTATCCGTCGTGCCCCTGCTTCTGTATCCAACCAATCCAGTGGAGGTGTCCCGTCCAGTGCAGGTGATGGCTGGGTCAGCCAATGCCCGATGGCGGCATCGCTGGTAAAGATGCTGTGCGCCAAGTTACGAATACGTGCGATGCGGATCACCGTTTCTGAGACTTCAAGACTCAGTGGTTTCCGGTTGGCTTGGCTGCGAACCACCGTTTCTGCTCGGATATGAAGCTTATCGGCCAGAGTGCTGCTCGGGATATTTAGGGCGCGCGCAACGTAGGCAAACGCACCTACCGACAGGCCCCGCCGGATTATCAGGATCAGCTCGGGTTCAGGCCTTTGGGCGAGGGTGAAGATGACAGACTTGTGCTTCGGTCGTGCCGCAAGTCTTAGCAGGTGGCTGGTGGTCGATGAGGTGACGTCAAAAACGAATAGATCAACTCAACTCACTATTTTACAGTATCTTGTGTGATAGGTTCTTTTGAGATGTCCGCAACGTCGCAAGAGCAGCTTATTTGTATAGATCCCACTTGCATGGAACTGAGCCAACGGCCTCAGACAAGCCGGCCGCCTATACCGCACAGGCATGATCCGTCGGCAGCGTGCTAAACTTGGAGCAAATGCAGTTACTCACATTTGCCGCCATCCATTTTGCACCGCCTACGGGATATATGCAGCCCGAACTCATTGACGCTTATGCCGCACTTCTATCGGCATTTTCGATGTTCCTGTCTGTTTGGCTTAACCGTCCACGCCGGTCACAGCCAAAACGGCCGCATCGTAGATTCAGGCAAGTGACAATCTTAAGGCTCCTACGTGGGTGGTTCAGGCGCGCAGTGCATAGCCGATCACGCCGAGGGCCCGGGCCACATGCCGGAACTCAATAGTGACGTTCCCAAATTCAATTTTTCTATAAGTGGGTAAGGTCACGCCTACGATTGAAGCGAGGTGCTCTTGGGACAAGTTCTGGCGCAAGCGTTCGGCCCTAAGACGCGCGATTTTATCTTCGGCGAAAATTCGGCGAGGGTTCGGACGGCGCGAAGATGCCTGACCTCGCCGTGCAAAAACCGGAGTTGGCAATGCCCAAGGCGGCACTCGCGGAGGAGGAGGCGGCGATTCATATCGAACGCGATCCAGACCTCGAACAATTAGATTTGAAGCGATTCTGGGTTCCTCTTCGGCCTGATTAAGCAAACCCGGTAACAAACAGGAGGCCGCCGTCGGAATAACTTAATCATCGTCCGGGCCCGTGACCTTGATTCGAAAGACGACAGAATTGTGGTCCGAGTATCGGACGCGGAACTCATCATGAAC
>Ga0097621_100000843_pt1 | contig 21603 bp, 17 predicted proteins | sample KBSMisM72_FD_73165 | JGI IMG/M metagenome (GOLD analysis project Ga0097621, IMG submission 73165) | Miscanthus rhizosphere microbial communities from Kellogg Biological Station, Michigan, USA - KBS Miscanthus M7-2 (version 2) (version 2) | ecosystem: Host-associated > Plants > Roots >... | reverse complement strand
GATCCCCAGTAACCCTGACTTCTTGTAGAGAATCGTCTCTACCTCTTTGGCAGATAGTCCAAGACTCTGAAAAAGAAACAGCACCACGCCAGGGTCCATCGTGCCGGGCCTTGTACCCATGCACAGTCCATCCAGCGCCGTGAAGCTCATCGTAGTGTCCACGCTCTTTCCCGCGTTGATCGCGCACAAACTGGCACCGCTCCCTAGGTGCGCGACGATGACGCGACGCTTGGCGATCTCCGGAGCCATCGTGGGCAAAATAGAGGCGACATACTCGTAGGAAAGACCATGAAAGCCATATCTGATCAGCCCGGACCTGCAGATCTCCTGTGGTAAGGGCACGACTTGCGCCACCTGCGTGTGCCCGAGATGAAAACTTGTGTCGAAACACGCAACTTGTGGCACCCCAGGCAACCGCTGGCAAACCGCTTCAATAGCCGCAAGATTATGCGGCTGATGCAGGGGGGCCAGCGGAACCAGCTCATAGAGGTCTGAAAGAACCTGTCGATTTACGACTACGGGCCGAGCGTAACGCATTCCGCCGTGAACCACGCGGTGGCCGATGCCTAACACGCGCTCGCCACCGTAGTTCGATCGGAGCCAGGCAGCCACCGTATCCAAGGCGGTTCGTCCATCGCGGACGTCGGCCAAAGTGTTTTCTACGAGCACCCGGCCGTCAGCGCCCTTGGCGCAGAGTCTCGGTGATGTCCCAATACCTTCGATTTGGCCCCGGGCTTCCAGCCGCCAGCTTTCATTCCTTGGCCTCCGGCACACACAGAACTTCAAGCTTGATGAACCCGCATTAATAACGAGAGCAAAATCATCCATACCGATTGCCTATGACTTTCTGCGGCGTGCATGGGCCGCCAGCATGGCGACGGCGCAACTGGCGATCCGGGAGCGTACGCTGTCGGCACGGCTGGTCAGGATAATGGGGACCCTGGCACCCAGAACAAGACCGGCGCTGTCTGCATTGGCCAGGAAAATCAGCTGCTTTGCCAGGATGTTACCGGCCTCTAGATCGGGTGCCAGAAGAATGTCAGGATCCCCGGCCACATCAGAGTGGATACCCTTCATCTCCGCCGCTTGTTTGCTGATCGCGTTGTCAAACGCCAGTGGCCCATCCAAAATTGCCCCCGTGATCTGCCCGCGTTCAGCCATCTTGCAGAGTGCCGCCGCATCTATCGTGGCCGGCATTTTTGAGCTTACGGTTTCGACTGCGGCGATAATGGCAACCTTTGGTCTTACCGGGCCAATTGAGATGGCGAGGTCAATGGCGTTCTGGCAAATGTCTACTTTGTCTTCGAGTGTAGGAGCAATGTTGATTGCACCGTCGGTGACAATCAAGACTTTGTGATAGGTCGGAACATCCATAACGAATACATGGCTGACGCGGCGCGCGGTACGTAATCCTCCCTCGCGAGCCACCACGGCACCCATCAATTCGTCGGTGTGCAGGCTTCCTTTCATCAACAGCTCCGCCTGTGCCTCGCGCAACAACTCGACCGACTTTGCCGCTGCTGCGTGGCTGTGGGGAACGTCGACGATTTGGAGGTTACTGAGATTAATGCCCGCGGATCTGGCTACGGACTCGATCTTGGCGCGGGGACCAATCAGGATGGGGACTATCAGCCCTTCATTGCCGGCCTCGACCGCACCGGATAGTGCCGTCGCCTCGCACGGGTGGGCTACCGCAGTCGGAATAGGCTCCAAACGCCGGCACTTATCCAGAAGCCGCTGATATTTTCCAGTTCCAGTTTCCAAAACTGTTTCAATCATGATCCAGTTCTCCTAGGCTGTTCGCGAGGACAATTTTCGGGCGACTGGGCCCGTCTCTTTCAACAAAAATGAGAGAACAATAGCAACCGCGACACCGAGCAAAAGCGGTGCAAACGCAGCCTGATAGTGCCCTAGTTCCATGGATGGGGCTCCGCCGGAGATGCGCTGGAGAAGCATCCCGAAAACCGGAGCTAGCAAAGCGCTGAAGGTAAAGTTCACGAAATTGACAACACCCGTCGCCGTGCCCCCGAATTGCGGAGGGTTCGCTTCCTTAATCACCGTGTAGGGCAACATGGCCGCGCCCGACCCTATTCCGGTGATGAGGCCCAGTGCATAAGGCGGAAAAACATTTGTCTTGCCATAAAGAATCCAGGCTAGACAAGCCAGCAGCAAGAGTGCGCCCCCGATGATTACCGGCTTCCGGCGTCCGAGACGGTCGGAAATGAAGCCGAGTAAAGGGCAGCCGATGATCCATCCCATAGGAACCGTAGCCGAGCGCAGTACGGCTGAGGCGAAGTCGAAACCGTGAGCTTCCTGGAGGTAACGAACCCCCCAAATCATGTCGAAGATCGTGGTTGGGATAAAGAGCAACCCGGAGATCAACCCGCACAAGATGGATTGGGGATTCCTGAAGACCGCATAGAGCGCATCCGCCGCACCTCTTACCCATTTCCCGGACGATGCGGCGCTTTTCTCGCTTGGCAAGAAGACTAAAAGGAACCCACCAATCACCAAGCCGGCAATACCGAGACCAATCCAAAAATGGTCCCAGGCAAGCCCTGCCCCGATCATTGGTCCTACGGCAAATTGCCCGGCGGCCCCGCCCGCCATCCCAAACATCTGGGTAGCACCGATCAGAGTTGCAGCCTTCGAGGGAGAAAAGTATTTGGTGGCTATGTAAACCGCACCCACCAGAGAAAAGACACCGCCTGCTCCCTGCAGCAACCGGCCTACGCTCGCCGCTTCCCTATTGCCCGTGGCGAACAGGAAAGCGCCGATACCAACTACCGTGGCGGCAATTGGGAGAACCCTTCGTGGTCCCAAGCGGTCCATGGCGGCCCCGGCCACAAGGCTGAAGGGCGAATACCCGTAATAAAATAGACTGACGATGGAAGCGACGCTTAACGTACTCAGTCCGAAGGCTTCGGACAATTGCGGCATCATGACCGACGGCGAGGAACGCAAAGTGTACTGATAGAAGTAGCACACGGCCGCCATCACCCATGCAACAACGGCCGTCCTGTTAGTCTTGCTTGTCTGTAGCCCAGTTCCGGAATGTTGGCTCACTTGCGGCATACGTCTTCACGGTGTTTGTAAATCGCCCTTAGCAGAGCACCACAGAGACGGCCAAACCGCCTTCCGAGGTCTCCTTATACTTCGAGTTCATTTCTTTTGCCGTTAGCGCCATCGCAGAGATGGTGGTGTCGAGATCAACCCGGCGCTCCTCCGGGATCTCTTCGCTGGCGATGCAGTATGCGGTCCACGCCTTAACCGCTCCGTAGGCACAACGCTCGATGCATGGCACTTGGACGTATCCGGCAACTGGATCGCATGTCATGCCAAGGTGATGTTCAAGCGCCGATTCAGCTGCGTTTGAAACCACCTTCGGACCGGCCCCCAATGCCTGCGCAATCATCGCGGCGCCCATCGAAGAACCAACACCAACCTCTGCCTGGCAACCGCCTTCGGCGCCTGACAGCGTAGCGTTGTGCTTGCACAGGTAACCAATCGCGGCAGCGGCAAGAAAGCCGTCGCGAATCTTTTCTTTCGGTGTGTTGAGGTCTCGCAGAGATTTGAGGACCGCCGGTATGATTCCCGCCGACCCTGCGGTTGGTGCGGTCACGATGATGTGGCCGCGGGCATTTTCTTCGCCCATGGCAAACCCGTAGGACGCTACACGGGTCACGGCGCGGGCGGCCTCACCTTTAGCAGAGATCTTCAAGTTGCGCTGCATGCTGGCAGCTTTGCTGTGCAACTTGATAGGGCCGGGCAGGATACTTTCCACCCCCAGACCTGTGTCAACGCCCCGTACCATCACTTCAGACACCTGGTCGATAAACTCCCAGATGTCTTTCTCGCTCTTGCCCGAGATCGACATTTCGTTCTCCAGCAGCAATCTGGACAACGGAATTTTGTCGTCGATGAGATACTTTTTTAATTCTCGAGCGTGCTCGAAGGGATACTTGGGCTGACCTTTTTCCACTGGCTTGTAGCCCTTCCACTCGATGAACCCGCCGCCCACCGAGTAGTACTCCAACTCATACAGAGTTTCGCCGCCAGCAAGCAGCTTCGCAGTCATCGTGTTCGGATGGTGGAATTCGCCCTTGGTAGCATCGAAGACGACATCTTTCAAAGACAGATCGAGAGTGCTGGGACCGATCGTCACTTTGTAGGTCTGGTCGGGATGGGTGGCTAATCCGTCCAGGAACTCAGGAGGGCACGTGGCTGGGGCTTTTCCGAGCAGACCGGCGAGCGAAGCCCGGTCGGTTCCATGGCCTTTCCCGGTAGCGCTCAGACTGCCGAATAAGTGAACCTTCAGTCCGGTTGCCCGCTTGAGCTGATCCTCTGGGAGCTTGGAAACCCGCTGGAAGAAATCATAGGTAATTCGCATCGGACCCATCGTGTGCGAACTCGACGGTCCGGGACCTATTTTGTAGAACTCTTCCAAGGTCGTCATGATCGGTCCCTTCGATTGTTGGACCACAGCAAGATCCGAGGGAAGAGCGGGAGCAGCAGGAGCGGGGCTGGCAGCGGCGGTAGGCTTCGAGGGTGTTTCCTGTGAACATCCGGTCAGCAGTGCCGCTGCGGTGGCGGTCAGAGCTGTGACACCCCATTCCCTTCGGGTGATGGCTACGCGAGTCTCAGACTTGGCGGAAGTGGGTTTGCACGTTCCACATGGGGTCGATGCGCAGCTTCCACAGCCACTTCCTGGATTGCTGATCACATGGAGTAGCTTTTCCATTGTGCTTTCTCCTTTCGACTAGGCGGCCCTTGGTCTAAAGCTGCACGAATTTCTTGAGGCGCGGTTTCAGCGCGTTTCGAGACAGCGCACCTTTTCCGTCAGCGACAGATATTCGGGGGAACTTGCCGCTCTCACTGCTCGCGACTAAGGTGTCAGATTGGACCGCGAGTTAAAACTGTCACTTCTGTCAGGGAAGAGAGAAATAGATAATCCGCTGTCAGCTATTTCTTTTGGTATTTCGTTTTGTCCAGCCCGGTCAGTTTGACTGGATCGAGCAACTCCTTGATTTGCTGCTCGGACAAGATCTTCTTCTCTCGAATGATCTCGAGAATTCCCTTGTTGGCTCGGTAGGCTTCGCCTGCGAGTTCGGTTGCCTTTTCATACCCGAGGACAGGGTTGAGCGCCGTAACGATTCCGACCGTGGTTTCCATGTAGTGCTGCAGTGTTCGCTCATTCACCGTGATGCCATCGATGCACTTGGTGCGAAACGCAATGGAAGCGCGATACAGAAGACTCTGGGATTCAATCACAGCCAGACCCTCGATCGGCTCATAGGCATTGAGCTGCAGCTGGCCGTGATCAGCCGCCAGGCTAACGGTTAAATCGTTGCCGATCACGCGGAAGGCCACCAGGTTGACTAGTTCCGGCATTACCGGGTTTACCTTGCCGGGCATGATGGACGAGCCCGGCTGTAGGGCCGGGAGGTTGACCTCAAATAATCCCGCCCGCGGTCCGGAGGCGAGCAGGATCAAATCACTGGCAATCTTCGAGAGTTTCACAGCAACGCTTCGGAGCGCGGAGGAGTAGACGACAAAACCCTGTTGGTCCCAGGTTGCGGCGAGCATATCTCCCGCAGGCACGATCGGCTTACCTGTCAGCTCAGCCAGGTGCGCCGCACATTTTTCCGCATAGCCCTTCGGCGCATTGAGCCCTGTTCCTATGGCCGTCGCCCCCATGTTGACTGTGTACAGGTACTTCTCGGCGTCCCGCAGCAATTGGATTTCGCCATCCAGGGAGGAGGCAAAAGCATGAAACTCCTGGCCAACCGTCATGGGGACGGCGTCTTGCATTTCTGTGCGGCCCATCTTTACCAGTTCCAGGTAAGCGTCCCCTTTCACCCGGAACGAGGCGGCGAGTTTTTGCAGCTCCTCGATCAACTTGTCGTTCCGCAGCAGAAATGCGACCTTGATCGCCGTGGGGTAAGAGTCGTTCGTGGACTGCGACATATTCAAAGCATCATGTGGATCCAGGAACTGATATTCGCCTTTCTTATGTCCCGACATCTCCAGCGCAATATTTGCAAGGACCTCGTTGGCATTCATGTTCGTGGATGTCCCCGCACCTCCCTGGTACCAGTCGACCTGGAATTGATCGTGGTACTGGCCGTTGCGTACGGCCTTGCAGGCCTTTTCGATGGCTTGCAATGCTTCTGGCTTCATGGCGCCTACGTCCGTGTTTGCCCTGGCCGCCGCCAATTTGACGATCGCCCAAGCTTCGACGAACCCAGGATAGTGATTGATCTGAACCCCTGAGATCTGGAAATTCTCCAGAGCTCGCGCGGTCTGAACACCGTAATACGCCTCAGCCGGGATTTCCTTCTCTCCAATTAAGTCTTTTTCAAACCTGGTCTTGTCCTGCCCTCTTGCTGCACAAGCCACCATGACGCTGATGATGGTGCCGAAAATGATGACGGATCGCTTCATAGTGTCTCCACTTGTGATTCTTTTGCCCTACCTCACGTGCTGGAAAACATCAGTCGCGTTCATCAGCGAGACGGTCAGTTTTGATCTGCCCCAAGCCCATTTGCCATAACTGCGCGCCGTGAACTCAAGCACGTAGGTTCGCCCGCTAGAATTCAAAGAGTTTTCTCCAGTCGTACCTGAAGGAAAACTGGATGCGATAATCGTTCGCGCTAAAACCGTCACTGAAGTTGACCCGCCGGCCGAATTGGAATTCACTGCCTATCGTGACTTTTGGAATAGGCTGGTAAAGCAGGTTGGTGAGCGCGTAGTGTCCCTGGTGGAAGTCTGACGACTTTTGCCCATCCGAGTTCTCGATGTCCAGCAGGGAGTAGCCAATCGAACTAGTGAAGTGACTATTCCAGGTATGATCAATAAACGAAACAATACCCAGAAGCGGCAATGGCACACCCTCAATAGGCCTTGAAGTGTTTCCGAAATTGTTTCTGATACCGATATCGACGGGCGCGTCATTCATGTAGTTCTGAATGCCCTCGCCGTATACCACTTCGAATTTCCCGACATCCTTTTTCCCAAGGCTAACATTGGACGTCAGATTGAGGCCCCATCCGAGAGCATCCCCGCTGAGACGAAATGTGGGATTCGGAGCAGTATCAACCCAGGATATCTTCCGAAAAATTCCTGCCAGTTGTACGTAACCCCAGTGCCGCATCTCCCGCACCTGCCAGGAAAAGTCCGGCATATCAAACTTGGGCCTCACCCCCTGCAACTCGACGCGGTCAGCATAATTGCCCTGGTCGGCGCTGGCGCCCGGCCGCTCGACCGCAAAGATCAGGCGCGTTCTATCACTGCGGATCGGCATCCATCGGACCTGTATATTCCGGAAGAACACCATTCCGGTGGGTCCCCAATACTCAATTGAATTCGGAAACACATCAATGTCCATGAATGGACTCCACGTTTGACCGGCGCCGAATGATCCCAACTCCCCATAGGCATGTCGCAGGCGGAAAGTTGTCTGACCGGCATCTACGCCAGTTCCGAACAGTTCAAACTCGAACTGCGTCTTGAGATCGCCAAGTCCTGTGGGTGTCGAAGTCTTCACGCCGAACCGAGTCTGCCGCACGCCGAAATATACCTTTCCATCTGGTGCGAATTCGCCTGGGAAAGATGGCAGCTTGGTGGGTCGCACAACATCGAACCAGTTAGGGTCGTTGGTCTTGAAATCGTAGCCCGAGTCCAGCATGACAAAGCCGTACAGGTCAATGTTGCTCTTAGGCGGGGTCTCTTTTGGTCCTTTTTGAGCGGCGCCTGGTTGGGCTACTGATGTGGTGGAAGGAGCAGCAGTTGGTTTCTGGGCATCTTCGACGGCATTGATCTGACCCTTCAGTTCATGCATCTCCTGCTCCAACTGTTGGAGCTTGTCTTTGAGTTGCTTCAGATCGGGACTCTGGGATTGCGGGTAAGCACACTTAGCCAGAAGAAAAACTGCCGACAACGCCACATACCAACTTCTGCTCCGGATTGTATGGTCCGTTCTCACGTCACTTTCGCCACCCTACTGGCAACGCTGTCAGATATAAAGCTGCGTGAAAACTGTAATTTCTGTCAGTGAAGAGCCACTGCCTATTCCACTAGCATTCGTTTTAATGGCGCAGTTCGTCTTTGGGAGACGTGTCAATCATGACTAGTAGAAGTTTTGCAGAGTCTGATCTGCGTAAGCGCGTGATGTTAATCACCGTGCTGCTGTTGACGGCCTCCCCATTGTTTGCCAAACGAAAAGACGATGTGGTGGTGATGAAAAACGGCGACACCTTCACCGGCGAGATAAAAGGCCTGCAATATGGCGAACTTATTTTCAAATCCGACTACATGAAGGACTCGGTTCATCTGGACTGGAAGGAAGTGGCGAGCCTGCGTAGCCAAGATGTCTATATCGTCGCCCTAAGCAACGGCCGGCGCGTGACTGGAGTGATCGACAAGATGCCGACTCCGACGGACGAGGGACGAGAATTCAAGATTATCGCCGAGGGCTCAACCCTCGACGTTGGGCCGCCGGACGTCATTGCCATCCAGCAGCGGGAAGTCAGCTTTTGGAACCAGTTGACCGGATCCATCAACTACGGGTTCAGCTACGGCAGCGGCAACAATGCGACCAGCTCTTCACTGGGCGCCGATGTCACCTTTCGTACCACTAAGAACTCCGTGCAGTTAGTTACCAGTTCGCAATTCGACTCGCAGACCAATGCCGAGAATTCCAACCGTCTTACGTTTGATTCACAATATGCAAGAAAGCTCACGAAGCAATGGCTGGGGGTCGGACTTTTCTCCCTGTTGAAGAGCAATCAGCAGAACTTGAACTTGCGCTCGACCTACGGTGGCGCTCTAGGCTGGAAGCTGGTGCAGACCGACAGGACGTCTCTCACCGCGTTGGGTGGGGGTGTCTACACCCATGAAAACTATATCAGTCAACCCGGCTCGGAACCGGTCCGCAACAACGCCGAGCTCTTGACTGGGCTCACGTTTTCAACCTTCCGCTTTAAGACCCTCAACTTGAATTCGCAGACGTTCTTATTTCCCAGTTTAAGCGACTTTGGGCGCGTGCGCTTGAGCTCGCAATCGAACCTCCGAATTGAATTGATCCGTAACTTTTACTGGAATTTTCAGGTCTATGAAAACTATGACACTCGCCCACCCGTCAATGCCCCGAAGAATGACCTGGGCCTTACGACCTCTTTGGGGTGGACATTTTAGCCGTACGCCGTCGGGTTTGTCCGCAGAAGAGAGCGAGGAAAATCAATCATTAGCATGTAGTTGCGAACAACTGTTAGTTCTGACGGTGTCCGCACGCTTGAGGGTCTCCTACCATCTCACTCATCAAGACGAATGTGAATTCATGCGCCATAAAATCATCGCCACTATCACTTTGCCACTATTGTTCTTCTTTCTTCTTCTGCTGCCATCGCGGGCGCAGAATTCATCGCTGGACCAGCAGTCGTTGCCGGACGGCCCGAAGCCTCAGTTTCCATTACCCGAAAACCCCAAGCCGCAAACTGCGGGTACCACCCGCGACAATCCGCGCGGCGACGATGCATGGCCTCGCAAAGCTATCCGTGGGGACGAGACCATTTCCATGTATCAACCCCAACTAGAGACTTGGAGAGACGACAAGATCCACGCCTACGCGGCACTTGCGTTGGAAAGCAAGGCGAATAAGACAACGAGGTATGGGGTGCTTTGGTTCACGGCTCGAACCGAAGTCGACAAGGTAAACCGCCAGGTAACTCTTGACGACTTCCACATCACCAAAGTCAAGTTCCCTACGCTGAAAACAAAGGAGGATGAATATCAGGCTTTTCTACAGGCAAAGCTACCGGGGAAGATCAAGATCATAGCCTTAGATCGACTCGAAGCCGCATTGGCAGCCAATGACTCGGAACAAGCCGGGGTCTTGGCATTGCCAGTGAATAATGATCCCCCTAAAGTCATTTTTACAACCAAGCCCTCCTTACTCGTGCTCATCGATGGTACCCCGCGTTTCAGGGACCTCGGTGGAACCGAACTGCGGTTGATGCTTAACACACAAGGCACGATTCTCCTCGACACCAAGAACGACCAGTACTACCTAAGTGTGATGGATGGTTGGTTGCAGGCTCCGGATCTGGTGGCGGGCCCATGGTCCTACAGTTCGAAGATTCCTGATGATATGAAAGAAATCAATAAGGGCGTCCAGGAGCGGCAGCGGGAAAAAGCTCCGGAAGGCACCCCCCCGCCCTCGCTGAACCAGGCGAACAAGGACGGGAAGATTCCCATGATCTATGTAAGCCTGGGCCCGAGTGAGTTGCTGGTAACCGAAGGGGCGCCACAGTATGAACCCATTCCGAACATCGGTCTGGAATATGTCAAGAACACGACCGCCAACATTTTCCGGGATACCAGCAGCCTCGATTACTACATCGTTTTGGCTGGACGATGGTTTCGAGCGAAATCCCTGGAGAATGGCCCTTGGGGATTTGTCGACGAGAAGAGTCTGCCTGGGAAGTTCGCAAACATTCCCGAAAGCAGTCCCAAGGCCGGTGTACTGGTGTCGGTCCCCGGAACCGCGCCCGCCAAAGAAGCGCTGATCGCGAACGCAATACCGCAGACCGCCACGATCACTCGCAACCAGGCTCAGTTGCTGGTCAAGTACGATGGAGATCCCCAGTTTAAAAGGATCGAGGACACGTTTCTGCAGTATGCGGTAAATACCGCCACCCCGGTCATCCAGGTAGATGACAACCACTACTACGCGGTTGAGAATGCGGTATGGTTCGTAGGTGCGACGCCGGTTGGACCGTGGGCTGTAGCAACCGCAGTGCCGGAAACGATCTCCTCAATTCCGCCCAGTTCCCCGCTGCATTACGTCACTTATGTCAAGGTGTACCGTTCCACTCCGGATGTGGTTTACGTTGGCTACACCCCGGGGTATTACGGCACCGTCGTTTCGTCTACCACCTCTACAGTCGTGTACGGCACCGGGTGGTATTACCCGCCTTATATCGGCAATTACTGGTACGGAGCACCCTACACCTACGGAGTCGGCGTGGCCTCTACGTGGAGTTCGGGAACGGGCTGGAGCATCACGATCGGTGTCGGATATAGCTACGGTAATCCGTACTACTATCCTTGGTGGGGACCTTGGGGCTACTACGGAGCTTGCTGCTGGGGGCCGGCATGGGGGTACGGCTACGGAGGCTATGCCAGCGCAAACGTATATGGGCGTTGGGGCAATACCGCTTACGCGGGTACCCGTGCCGCCTGGGCGAATCCCTACACAGGGAATTACGGTGGAGCAAGCCGCACCACCTTTCAAAACGCGCAACGTGGATCCGTGGGTGTAGCCGGCCGGAGCGCCAATGCCAACGTCTACACCGGCAACACTGTCGCAGGTCGGGGAGCCGTGGGCTACGATCCGAAAACCGGCATTGTGGCTGGCGGCGGTGCGGGATTCGCGGGCAATATGTACAGCGGCCAGGGAGCGGCTGGCCGGGGCGGTTTTGCTTACAACACCAATACCGGCGCAGGGGTTGCGGCGGGTTCTAACAACATTTATGCGGGAAGAGACGGCGATGTGTACCGCTATGACCGGCAGTCTGGTAACTGGTCACAAAACAGCGGCAACGGATGGAAGTCCACCTCCAGACCCCAGGCCAATCTCCAGCAGCAACAGCAGGCGCGTGCGGTAGGTCAACAGCGTATGCAGAACTTCGGCGGCTCGATGGGTGGCGGAATGCGTGCCGGCCGCAGAAGGTAGACACTAAGAATTTTTATTGCTCCATCTGTATTAATCATCGTCTGTTTCATTTGGGCTGAGATTTACGTCTCATCCTCTACTGTACTTACTGCCAGTTCCGGTCTCACCTACCCCTGACTAAGATCTTTTTCGGAACTATACGAGACAAAACAGGAGAAGACTCTATGCCTATTCCTACCAATGCCAAGCGGAAGTGGGCGCTGCTTCCTGTACTTTTCGGCTTGCTCTGCCTAAGCGCAAGCGCGCAAAGAGTCGAGATTTTTGGTGGCTATCAGTTTACCCATCTCAGTCCACGTTTCAATGGAAATGGATGGAATGCTGCAGTCACGGGAAATTTCAAGCATATCTTGGGCATAACCGGAGATTTCAGTGGAGCCTACAAAGATAATCTTCATATTTATACCTACACGGTCGGGCCAGTTCTGACGGCTCGCCTTCCCGTTGTGCAACCTTTTGTGCATGCCCTGTTTGGTGGAGTGACGGCATCGGATCGCGAATCGACCAATGGCTTTGCGATGTTGATAGGAGGGGGCCTGGATGTAGGGATGCGAAAAGGGATTGGATTTCGGCTGGTGCAAGCAGACTGGATAAGCACGCGCTTTTCCGGCGTTACAAACAATCGGAACATGCGGGCCTCGACGGGAATCGTAATCAAATTCTGAATCGATGGCGCGGGCCATACTAAGCTCAGAAATCCCGACCTGACAGTCCAGGGGCGTGAAAAAATCCGGTTGGCAGCCTCAAGAGCGAAACCATGAAGGAATAATTTAAAGATGAAGCTGGCTACGGTTGTTGTGTTCGTTTTGCTGTGCTCTGCTTTCACCGTCGCCGCGGAAAAAAGAGTTGTCCGACCTCCGGGAGCCAAGGCGAGTGCCTCCTGGAGCCACGGAATCCCCGTGAGCGACACACTTTATATATCCGGCATGGGTGGAGAGGACGCTAACGGTAAGATCCCCGGCGACTTCGAGGCTGAAGCGAGACAGGCCCTGGACAACATCGGCGCTATCCTAAAGGCAGGGGAGATGTCGCCAGACGATGTTGTAAGCGTGCAAGTCTACCTCACCGATGGCGCAATGTTTGAGCGGATGAACGCTGTTTACAGGTCGTACTTCAAAGACCCACGTCCAACCCGGGCTACTGTCGTCGTTGCCAAGCTCGTCGGGCAGGGCCAAATAGAGATAACCGCTACAGCCAGGAAGTAGAACACGGTTGGGCCGAAACTGGATTTGTCGATTGCGGGCTTGATGCGGGCGCGACCAATCCGGTTTCGCGCGAATTTCGCAGGATCAGTCCTGATCGTGGGTGTGCTAGCCGGCTGGTACACGGCAGTTTTCTCTTCGTTACTGTAACTTGTGACAGTTTCCGCGAAACCCTACGCGTTGTCAGATTCTATCCGGGATTTCAAATAAGCCATGCTCACCGAAGCCAACAGTCATGAAAAACCCATTTAGAACGCTACTTTATGAACTTCTGGTCCAACCTTTCGCCGAGCTATGGCGGAATGTAAGGCGAGGAATTCTCGCGGCTCGTCGATCGTTATGAAACCTTCAAGATGCAACCGATATCACCCGTTTGGCCCGAAACGACGGGCCGCATCCAGCCGGTGCGCCGTATGAGGAGTACCCAGTTCGAGGACCATCTTCCGTTCGAAGAAGAGGCCGAGGAACAGCGCGTGCGAATTCGGCCGGATAGCCTCTGTGAAACGATAAAACGCCTCGGCTATGCTCAGGATAATCAGGTGAGGCTGTACGGAGAGGTATTCGTCTTAGTATCCGACCCAGTCAGTGTCGGCGAAAATTTCGTGTTCGTGGACGCACTGGAACGGAAATCAGGCCGCGTCAGACGCATCCGCATTCCATCAAATATCGTGCAGATGGCAAGAGACAAGGGTCGCGCAACGTCCCCGGGACCACGATAACACACAGCAGCGCATTAGCCTGCTGGATTGAGGACTTGGCCTAGTTAATGGAGCGGGTCAGCGTTGCTTTGTTCGCTTTAATCGTCACTCGCTTGGGTTAGTTTGTCTGATTTGCCGGCTCCTAACTCCAGGCTCTGCGACGGCAACGCAATCGCGGCTCCTGTTTTCTGGACGATATCCATGATGCCGTACAGGGCCTTGCCGCTACGGCTACTTTAGATAGGAATAGGAGGTGATCAAACTGTCAGAATCGGCAGGCACCCCTGACCGGGTGGAGCTTCTCTTTAATTCCGGCGATTACAACATTTGCCTGCTGGTTCGCACGGTCAGGTGCCCTGACATCTTTGACAGTGGTGTTTAGTCCATAGCTCCCTTAGAAAATGGGGAAGGTGTTTATGAGCGCGATCAAAGACACCACTTCAATCGCGGAAGAATCGTTTCCCAAGCTCGTCGACAGAACTCCAGAGAAGCGGGTAGCGCAGCGTGTTGCCTCAATTGATTGGATGCGCGGCTTGGTCATGGTCTTGATGATCATTGACCACGCTTCCATGGCATTCGACGCCCGCCACCTGGATCACGATTCCGCCATGTATCTCAACGCCGGCACGATGCCCCTGCCCGGCGCCGAGTTCTTCCCACGCTGGCTGGCTCACCTTTGCGCGGCTTCGTTCGTATTTCTAATGGGAACCTCTCTAGCCTTGAGCGTGGAGCGGCGCGTAGCCAAAGGGGTCAATTCCTGGGAGATCGACAAGGGTATCCTGACTCGCGGGCTGATCATTGCACTTCTCGACCTCACGCTGATTTCGTTCGGTTCCGGCCGCTGGACCTTCGGGGTGCTGATGGCGATCGGCGTCTCGATGATGTGTATGGCCCTATTGCGACGCCTTCCCACCTGGGGTCTGCTGGCGATAGCCCTCGCCTGGATCGGGTTGGGTGAGATCGTGACTGGGTGGTTCTGGACCCCGCCCGGCAATTCGTCGATGCTGGCCGCATTCACGATGGCCAATTATTCGAGCCCCACGATTATCTTCAAGTACCCAATATTGCCTTGGCTGGCGATTACGATCCTCGGGTGGGTTTTCGGTCGACACCTGATCCGGTTTGCCGCCGGCCAGAGCGACATCTCTGGCAGGAATGTGCTGTGGATTTCCGGTACGTTGGGCCTGCTCGTCTTTGCCGTCGTCCGAGGCATCAATGGATACGGCAACATGTTCCTGCACCGTGCCGACAATTCCTGGCAGCAGTGGCTGCACGTTAGCAAGTATCCGCCTTCGCTGGCATACTTTTCGCTCGAACTCGGCATCCTGTTTCTGTGCCTGGCATTGCTCAGAACCATCGAAGTGCGGATTGGTGTCCGTGAGAACGGCGTCTTCTACGTGTTCGGACAGACGGCGATGTTCTTCTACCTGGTGCATCGCCTGGCGTTCGAAATACCAGCCACCTATTTCGGCCTACGCGGCTTTGACGGCTTGGCTGCCACTTTCGGGGTGGCCGCTGGTATGCTTGTGCTGCTTTATCCTATGTGCTGCTGGTATCGGTCGGTCAAAGCGGCACACCCGAGCTCGGTATTGAGATACATTTAGTAGCGGTTTGCTGCTGGGTCGGTTGTTCAACTGGTGGGATCGGTAGGCCTGCTCTGGCTGACCGGCTCATTTGGTGAATCCAATGAGTTCATTCATAAGCAACCAAGCGTAGCGATTGTTTTCTCGGTTCCGATGGTTCCAAGAGCCGACTCCCGAGTCCCCGCCATACACAATCGTGATGTCGGATAGCAACGGCTTGACTGTCGTATTCACTTCTTCTTTTGTGGGAATTCCTTCAGTAGCTTGATGACCGCTTTGTCGGCAAGTTCCAGGGACTGGTTCTTCCGGTCAATGTCGAGTTTCTGTTTGACTGAGCCAGCCCAGATCACGGTGTTCGTCGCTCGATCGACGAACGTGAGCACTAGATTTCCTTCCGTAACAACTGTTCCCGCCGTCGAAGGGCCGCCGGCACCCGTCCACATAGTAGCGTTAAATGCTGGCGGAGCAACTCCGTAGGTGGGAAGGATGGGCGTGCTGGCGCCGCCGCCAAAGCCAAAATCCACCCCACCGGCTGGTGATAGTGTGAGGTCACCATTGCTGCTGGTCTTCGTGAACCCCTTCAACCGCAACTCTTCATCGACACGCCAAACAATGCTCGCGTAGAGAGCCGGGTATTGCGGCGGCATCGCTGGTTCGGCCCACGTGTAGGTCGTAAATCTGGAAAAATCCGTGCTCTTGTCGTATCCCACCTTTACCTTCTGCGCCGAAGCGGTGGTCAGAGAAAGAGATAGCGCCGTCAATACCAAGGTCTGAAGTGTAATCCGAACTGCTTTCAAGAAGCCTCCAGGGTTGATACTCGAATACGAGGCGCGGCTAGTTTGTAGCGCAGGCCGTTACCTCAAAGGCGATCCCACCATCGCTTCCATAAAAAAGATACTGACAAAACTGGCAGTGGCCAGCGCGCGGCTAGCAGATTTACCAGTTGTCGGAAGGTTTCGCCGATTCTAAATTGATTGGTCATTGGAGCTACTAATTGGGGGGCAGCCTCCTTCAAGACGTTTTGGTACCGGAGCAGGGGACTTACTACAAGTGACAGTTATGAACAGCGCCAGATTTAGGGCAATCGTGTTCTTTTTGATACTTTCATTTGCCGCCCTACTGTCACTCGGCAATGCAGATGCAGCAAAGAAGGAACAGACCTCACCCGAGGTGTATCAAGCGCAGGCGCAGAGTACCCAGGTCGGGAAGACTTTCAATGTGACCGTCATCATCGACCGGTACTCCAAACCGGAGGAGCGGCAAGGGCTAGTCGACGCGTTCGAGCAGGCTGGCTCGGAAGGCCTAGTAGATGCACTCGGAAAAATGGATTCCAAAGGACGGGTCGTCATTACGAGCGCATATGTATCGAGCTCATATGACATCAGCTTCATTTCTAAGATCCCGACCAGCGAGGGTTTCAAGATCAACTTGCTGACCAAGCTCGGGCCTCGTGAGTCTTGGCTGAGCGGACGTTCGCTGGGTTATAGTGTGTCGGCTCTCGACCTGAACATCAACCACGACAAAACCAAGAGCGCAGGTATATTGCGCCCTGCGTGCCAGTTTAAAATCGACAAGGAGAGCAATCAACTTAAAATCGAAGACAATAAGACTCCTTGGACACTTCAAAACATTGTGCAGAAGAGCAAGAATTAGAGATTCGCACCGGCGGCCCGGGGTTAGTCACCTAGTCTTGGCGCAAACAGTCAGCGCGCAGGATGTCGCCGTTTTGGAAGATCTTCGACTTCGGATTTAGACCATATCCAACAAAGGCAACTCGCAAAATAGCAGCAGCCTCTAAGCTCCACGACGTCCTTCCTCCAGGAGCCGGGGTATGCGCATCGCGGCTGTTGTTGTCTCTGTCCTTTTGGCCTCTCAACTGGCAATCGCCGGTGGTACGGTCGGCTTCAACCCATTATTGACAGAGGCAAATTGCCCAGCACGCAGTACGCCTTAGCTGCGTCGGCATTTTCTTTCGCCACTGCTTTGAGGAATATCGACAGAAGCAGTTCCTGGACTATCAGGATTTACCCAGCGCGTTGCCTCTCTACAAAGCTGAGTGAACCCACGTTGCGGAGAGATGCATCGATGACAAAATAGTTCTAGCCTTGTGACTCATTTCGGGGTACGCTTTCCCAATGGCCGAAGACAGACATTTCACTCTGCTCGACCTCTCGTTCGACGTAACCAGCGAACCGGGGCGTGACTGGAAGTATCCAATCGTCTTGCCGCGTTACTGGCGCTCTGGAAAGTTCCCTCTCCATGAATGCGTTGACCAACCGGAACTGCCGTGCCCTGCGTGCATAGCAGCATCGAAGAGTTTGCGTAAAGCCTAGTTCCGTTACCCGTACGCTGTATTAAGTACGTTTGGGCTGCCTTCGGGATTCTGCCCACGATCCGAGCACAACCTAACAGCCCTCAGTAGGACGGACACCATAGATACAAGAGCCATCCGCCTATAGCGCCCAAGGGACTCCTCCCCAAGGATTCCCCATAAGGGTTCCTGGCATGCGATGCGGGCACTTCCTAGCTAGGATTCGCCGCCAGCTGATTTTAGTGCCGTCCTAGAACGAAATACGAGCCGAGACCTGAATATTCCTCGGCGATGTAACGACTCCATTCCACTTGCCAAAATCCGGACTCGCTACATCCGTGTTGAACGCGCTCCCGCCGGTGCCGCCAGAAAGCAGGAAGGTCCCTACATTGTTGAAGTGGTGCTGATTGAAGATGTTGAATGCATCTCCGCGCAACTGGAATTTAAAGCGCTCAGTGAGGTGAATCGATTTCTCGAGACCGATATCGAGGTCGCTGTAGGCCGGCTGCCGGAAATTCTGAACGCGTGGTCCCTGGCCGGTGTAGAAGTTAAAGTTGCTGGCCGGTTCAAACGAGTTCACATCGAGCACCGGCTGGTTTGGATCGAAATGGGTTGGAGACTGCGCGAATGGGGACTCCCCCGCCAACAATGCGGGCGAGCAGAAGTTGTTAAGCTGGGCTGGCACATTGCAGAACGAAGAGGAAATCTGAAACGGAATTCCCGATTGAACGCGGAATACTCCGTTTAACGCCCAGCCGCCCAGGAGGACATTTGCAAGACCTTCGTTCAGCCACGGTTTTCCCCGTCCAAATGGAAGTTCGTAGCTGGAGGCAATGTTCAATGCCTGGGGAACGTCTTCAATGGCCAGCGATCGATTGCGCGATCGTTCGAAGGGCGAAAAGTATGTGGGATTAAAAAGGTTTTCGGTATTATCGGCATTTGTTATCAGCTTGGAGTTGGTATAACTCAGCAGAGCCCACAAACCCGCACGGAAACGGTGCTCTGCTTTCAACTGAAATGCGTTGTATGACGAGCTGCCCTGGTTCTCGTTGAGGGCGGTGATGTTGTTGCAATATTGAGGGAAGGGTAACAACGCCTGCGCAACTGACGGCGCGCACCCCGTCATAGTCTCTACGAAATTCGGGAACGGCAGCGGTACGCCGTCCACTTCAGTGTCACCGGGCTGAAACTCATCGTTCAATTGCGCGCCCATGGAGAGAAAACGTGGGTCAACAACGTTGAGCGGGACGATGTGGGACAACAGGCGTGTGCCCTTCGTCCCAACATAGGACGCGGACACATAATCCCGATCGGTGAATTGATGCTCGACCGTCAGATTCCACTGCTGCGTATAGGGAAGGCGGTTGGCCGTACGGGGGCGATAATTGGGGGTGTTGCCTCCGTTACTGAACGTCGGAACCAAGTTAGGAGGAACCGGATGATTCGAGGGGAAGCCGTTACTCAAAAGGAATGCCGCCTGAGTCCCTCCCTGGGAACTCGAAAATGAGGCATTGGCGTTGTAGCCGTCTTGTGAGATTCCACTGGCCCAGCCGGGCATGTTGGCATTGTCGTAGAAGATGCCATATCCGGAGCGGATCACAGTCTTGGCGGTGAGAGCGTATGCCACGCCGAGACGAGGCGCAATCCCGCCGTACCAGGTATCTTCGGGGGCTCGTCTGCCAGATCTGCCCGCACCGCTTCCCGCATAGGCTACGGCTCCCGGTAGATTGCCTGCGCCAGGGTTGGCAAGGCTCGGATCAAAGTAGGAGAAATGATCATTGGCGTCGTACGGAGCCGGGTCGATCTCGTAATGAAGGCCCGGCGAAATCGTCAGTTTGGGTGTAACCCGCCAGGTATCGCCCACAAACAGCATGAAACCGTTGGTGCGTGCGTCAATTTGGGTGCTTGTGTAAAAAGTTGTTTGGGCGTTATCCACTTGCTCCAGGAGAAAACTGGCGATCGGGCTGCCTCCCACCAGGTCCCCCGTCGCGGGGTCAATGATACCGGTCTCTCCACGGGCAAAATCAAAGCTTCCCGACTGGCCCCCGAGAAAGGTGGCGGAATTCTGCGCGATCCGCATTTCGCCGCCGAAGGAGATGGTGTGTTTGCCCCGCGTCATCGACACAGCATCGTTGACGATCCATGCGGGAGCGAGCCATGGTTGGATATTGGGGTCACCCGCTCCCGTACCAAATCCCTCAAACTCACCATCGAAGCGTATGACCGGCGGATATTCGTGGCTGGCCACTCCGGGAATTTGAGGTAGCTTGTCGGCAGACTTTCCGTCAATGCCGCCACCATAAGCCTTGTCATTCTGAAACCCGAAAGCCGTGTGGTTTACGGTGTTGGGGCTGAAGGTGTGGTCCCAGTTCACCCGCAACAGCGATGTGCGCTTAAAGGTGGTGCCACTATCGCTGATCACCTCCGGAAGACTTGTAAACGTGGTTGGTGGCAGGTACTTGTAATAGAACATTTCGGAGATATGGTCTTTCGAGCCTAGGTATTGGTCGACCTTTTCCATGACGCTGTAAGCATCCGTGCCCAGGAAGGCGGGCTGGGCGGGGGCCAGATAGTTATTCTGGGGACCGGGAGAGGTGGGATCAGGAAGAAACTGGAACCATTGCTGGGCAAGCGAATTTTGCAGTCGAGGATCGGTGGGGCAAATGACGTTGGGGGTGTTGCCATCGCAGCCCATGAATTGCTGGTGGGTGGCGGGATCGTAAATCGGAGAACCCCAATCGCGAAAATCACCCTGCCTTTCGGCAAGTGAAGGAATAGAAAGTGTGGGCCGGGTCAAAGCACCACGAATCCTGAATGCTTCAAAATTGGTGAAGAAGAACGTTCGGTGATTCTGGTCTTTCCAGAACGGCAGTTTCAAAGGGCCGCCAAAATTTCCGCCAAAATCGTTTTCGATATCCTGTGCCTTATCGGAGGCGGCGATGCCCCATTGCGTGGCGTTTAAGGCAGTGTCTCGATGAAATTCAAATACGTTGCCGTGATAAGTGCTGGTTCCCGATTTCACGTTCTCAATGGTGACCCCGCCCGCGCTTCCGTACTGTGCGTCATAGTTCGACGTGAGGACCTGAAATTCACTGATCACGTCCGGGGATTGGGGAAAGTCGTTAACCGCGCCCGTCAGACCCTGCGTTCCGGAAGAGTTGAACAGAGCGATGCCATCAAGCACGGCGATCCCAGTCTGCGACTGACCGCCATTGACATGCGCCCCGGCGACGTCACCGCTGCCCCGGACCACCCCGGGAAGAATGGAAGCGAAATTGGCGGCCGAACGCATGGAGCCGGAAACCAGCAGCGGAACATCTTGGATAACCTGCGGATCTATACTGCCGCGAAGTTCCGCGTTTTCGTAGTTCAGCGCGGAGGCATCGGCAGCGACGTCCACACTCTGGGTGGTCGCTTGGAGGGAGAGCTTCACGTCCTGGCGAATGGGATAGCCGACTCGCACAAGAATGCCGTCCTGCGTGTATTGAGCGAAACCCGAGGCAGCGATGGTGAGTTGATACGTGCCGGGCAGGACGTTACGGAATGAATAGTACCCGTTGCCATCTGATACATAGCTAGATGCCTGCTTTGTATCCTTGGAAGTAAGAGTGACTTGCGCTCCCTGGATCACAGCCCCCCCGGGGTCCGTAATCTCACCCGTGATCGAGGCGTTGTTGCTCTGCGCCCGAAGGGGCGGAATCGTTAGAGTGCAGGCACAGAAAAGGAATGCGGCAAATGTCCATGCTATGTTTCGCATACAGACTCCTGTTTTGCAACGGTTGGATCCCATGCCCCCAGCGTAATCATCATCCTTCCCGATGTCTCATGCGGGCTTGTGGACGCCCTTTTGAAGTTATCGAGCAATGTAACCGCAGGTACGCATGGTGAACGGGACTCGGGACCCCGAATTCCTCCCCTCACGTTGTCCCTCCCCCAAAAAAGTGGGGTGTGGGTTTGTGATTGAGGCTGCGGGGCGCCGGCCGGGGATGGTCAATGGGACCAGGCGATGGCCCACCGACCGAATCCGTACCCCGGCAATCCCGATGTAGCGCAGAATTCGCGACGCTCGATGCTCTGT
>Ga0097621_100000841_pt1 | contig 21627 bp, 25 predicted proteins | sample KBSMisM72_FD_73165 | JGI IMG/M metagenome (GOLD analysis project Ga0097621, IMG submission 73165) | Miscanthus rhizosphere microbial communities from Kellogg Biological Station, Michigan, USA - KBS Miscanthus M7-2 (version 2) (version 2) | ecosystem: Host-associated > Plants > Roots >... | reverse complement strand
AACTTGGTATCGGAACGTAGCGCAGCCTGGTAGCGCATCTGCCTGGGGGGCAGGGGGTCGGAGGTTCAAATCCTCTCGTTCCGACCATTCTTTTTTGCCGCCTATGGGCGGCAAAAAGAATGGCAAGGCCGGGCGCGCGACAGCGCAGTGAGCCCGGCCGCGCCAGGAAGTCCCGCACAGACCTGCATAACCGCAAAAAAAGCCGCCCGTTTCACGGGCGATTGGAAATGCCAAGCGGCGCCTAGGCGGCCTAGCGACAGCGTAACGGCTGCGCGTAGTGGCGCCGCGCGGCAGGAAATCTTGCACAGTACCGGGCGATTGGAATGGCAAGGCGCGACTAGCGTCAAACCGAAAGTTGTAACAAATTAGTGGCTGCGGCAACGATTAGGATGCCGAATGCGAGTACAGCGGTCGTTGCGCAAATGATAACCACTGTGAACCACGCCGGAACATAGAGGCGCTGCGTATCCCGAAGCAGATCGGCTTCCAGTTCGATGTGCCGTTGGCGAATTTGATCGCCGCTCAAGCCCCGGAGTTGGACGTTAAAGGTCAATCGATGACGTGCCATCCAGACCATGTTGAAGACATTCCACCCAATGAAAGTGCCTAGTGATATCAACAATAGGATGCCCACCCAATTCATTGCGGCCGGAGAAAGTCCTGACTTTAGGAGTATCCATGTGGCAAACGCGCCAGTGTATCCTGCAAATGACATTTTATTGGTAAATTCGGTTGAATGCTGGAATTGCATAGCCAACCAATCGTCAAAATATCTTTTGATACGATCCAGTTCGTCCTGAGTTAGGACATGTGATGTCTGTATGCCTTCGGCCATCTTCAACCCCAGCGCTCTGAATCCAGGAACATAATATCCGTCGCTGCGGCTCAAACAAAGATCGCGACAAACCGTATTCGAGGCAACGACGCTATCCCCGCCGCTCGCAGGCTCGCGGCCACGGCCTCGCGTCGCGCTTGGGCGCGCGCCGCTGCGGCGTTCGTCGCTCTCGCAGGTCCACTGGACCTGCTCGTCAATCGGCGCGATGCGCCGATTGACCGCTCCTCACCTCGCGCACCTCTGCCAGGACCGTCCGCCCTGGGAGCCGCGGCACCAGCCTCGGTCGGCAAGCACTTCCACCAGCCGGTCTCTTTCGGCGCAGGCTCTGCCGGTTTCATCCAGATCGCCGGAGCCGTCGGTGCATTTGCTGTCCGCAATGTTCGCGTTTCGGATCAGCCGGCTGAGTTCGGAAACCGGTGGGTTGGAGGCTTGCGGCGCTACCACGGGCGGCGGCGCAACGACTGGCGCTGCCGGGGCAGGTGCGGGTGCTGAAACCGGTGCAACCACTGCCGCCGGGGCTTTCTCCACTTTCGGCGCGGGCCGGAAGTTTGAATAGGCCCAATAGCCCCCGGCCAGCACCAGCACCGCCAGGGCCGCCACGACGATTGATTGGCCTGAACCTCCCGCCGGCTTTTTCGCGGGCTGCTGCAGGCCCTCTTCGTTGGTCCCCGCAATGGTAAAGGTCCGGATCGGCTCCGGGATGTTCTTGAACCGCTGCTCGCCTTTGGATTCAAAACCCAGCGACAGCTTGTTGCGGATCTGGTCATAGACGCTGCCGGAAATGCAGATCCCGCCGGGCGCGGCGGCGCCCTGCAGGCGCGCGGCGACATTGACGCCATCGCCCAGCAGATCGGAATTCTGCACCATCACATCGCCCAGATTGACGCCGATGCGAAACCGGACCTGTCGATTAAGCGGGAACTGATCGTTGCGGGTGCGCAGCGCCGACTGGATGTCGGTGGCGCAGCGGACCGCTTCGACCGGGCTGGTGAACTCCGCCAGGATGGCGTCGCCGGCGGTGTTGAAAATCCGCCCATGATGGGAATCGACCAGGGTCTGGAAGGTCTGGCTATGCTCCCGGAACAAGTGGAGCGTCTGCTCCTCGTCTTCCGCCATCAGCCGGCTGTATTCGGCAACATCGGCCGACAATATCGTCACCAGCTTGCGGACCAGCCTTGCGTCGGCAGGTTTCTCCGGCTCGCCTGTGGGCGCTCCGGTTTCGTCCGGGGGATTTTCCAACCAGCCCTCCCAAGCCTGTTGCGGGGCCAGCGTGCCTTTAGGCGGCTTTCAGGTCAATGGAATCGGGCGCGCCCGGGCCAAGAGATTCTAAAGCCCCAACTCTTTCAGGATGGTTTCGCGCAGCTCCTGCGCCCTGGGATCGGAGAGTTTGCGCGGATGCGGCAAGTCCACATGAAGCGTGGTCTGGATCGTGGTGGGGCGGGAGGACAGCACCAGGATGCGGTCCGCCAGGTAAATCGCCTCTTCGACATCATGGGTGATCAGCAGCACCGTGTGCCGTTCTTCCTCCAGGATGCGCCGCAGCTCGGTCTGCATCCGCAGGCTCATCAGCGCGTCCAGGGCCGAGAAAGGCTCGTCCATGTAGAGGATCTCGGGCTTCACCACAAAAGCGCGCGCCAGTTCGACCCGCTTGAGCATGCCGCCCGACAGTTCGTGCGGATAGGCGGCCTCGAACCCTTTCAGGCCCACCATGGCGGTGTAGCGGTCGGCAAGCGCCCTCTGTTCACTGCGGCTGCTGCCGCTGAGGCCGAACATCAGATTCTCCTGCACCGTCAGCCAGGGGAATACCGACCCGTGCTGGGAAATCAGGATTCCCTTCGGGCTGGGACCGGTATGTTCGGCGCCGTCGATCTTGATCGTGCCGCGATCCGGCCGCTCAAAGCCCGCCAGGATGTTCAGCAAGGTCGACTTGCCGCAACCCGAAGGCCCGACTATCGCGACAAACTCGCCGTCGCGGACATCGAAACTCACACGCTCGATCACCGGCAGCGCGCCAAAGCTCTTGCTGATCGCATCGACGACAATCTTGCTATCGGACATAGCGCCACTTCACCGTCTTCAGCCGCTCCAGCAGGCGGGTGGCGCCGTCCAGCAGCATGCCGATCACGCCGATGATGATCATGCTGGCGATCACCAGGTCATAGCGGTTGCCGGCGTTGCGCGAGTCCATGATCAGGTAACCCAGGCCGGAGCGCAGTGCGATCATCTCGGCGGCGACCACCACCAGCCAGGCGACGCCGATGCCGATACGCATGCCGACAATGATCTCGGGCAGCACCGCGGGGATGACCACCCGGCGGAACAGCACCCAGCGCGACACGCCGAAATTGGCGGCGGCGCGCAGATAGCGCCTGTCTATGGTGCGCACCCCCGCGGTGGTTTGTACGATCATCGGGAACACCGAGGAAATAAAGATCAGGAACATCGGCGACAGATCGCCGATCCCGAACCACAGGATCGCGATGGGAATCCAGGCGATGGGGGAGATCGGCCGCAGCATCTGGAACAGCGGGTTCAAGGTGTAATAAGCGCCGCTGACCCAGCCCATCCAGAGACCCAGCGGAATGGCGACCAGAAAGGCCAGCCCGAATCCAACGCCGACACGCAGCAGCGACGCCTCGATATGCTCCCACAGGGTGCCATCCTCGGCCAGCTCCCAAGCCCCAGTCACCACCTGCCAGGGCGTCGGAAAGATCGGGCTGTCGCTTCTGGCCACGACGATCCACCACACCGCGATCAGCAGCGCGATCACCAGGACCGGCGGCACGATCCTTGTCAGGCTGGTGGCGGGTTGCTTCACGATGCCCCCCGGTGACTGTGCCATTCGGCTCGCGTCAGGCCCCACACTGTGTCGGTGAGTTCGGCCAACCGCCAGCGCAGCCTTTCCGGTCCGGGGGCTGGAGCGGGGTCGACGATCACGTTCAGCTGTCCGTTGGCATGGGCGGTGCACATGAAACTGTAGGTCGAGGCCTGCGCGAAAGGCAGGCTGAAACTCTGCCCCGGCATGATCAAGGTCGGGCCGAACACATGCGGCACCGCGTCCGCATTTTTGAGCAGCAACACATCATTGAGGCCCAAGGTCAGCCGGATGGTATGCGGCAGGATCTCGATCTTCTCTCCCGCCATGCGGCGCGCCCAGGTGCCGTGCGGGATGGTGAACAGCTGGTCGTGAGAGGCGACTTTGATTGGTGCCAGCGCGGCCCATCCGAACCCGCCGATCACGGCAAACAAGACAAGCGCGGCCAGCCAATGCCATTTGTTGTCGGCCACGCTCTGCAAAAACTTTCCCAGGCCAGCGCGCATGTCGGTCTACTGCGCCAGCAATCTGATGTCATGCACGAAGTCGGCGGCATCATGTCCGAACGGCATCAGCGCCCGCAGCTTGCCCGCGCGGTCGATCAGAAAAATCGACGATGTATGGGCCATCACATAGTCGCGGCCGGAGCCGTGCTTGACGGCCGTGACGCCATATTTCTGCCGCACCGACGCCAGCGCGCTTTCGCTGCCGGTGGCGCCGACAAAAGTGGGATCGAACGCCGCCAGATATTCCCGCATGCGGGCAGCGCTGTCGCGCGCCGGGTCCACCGTCACATAGACGACCTGCACCGCATCAGCCGCCTTGCCCAGGCCGTGGCGGGCCTGCGCCAAGGTCGCCAGGGTGGTGGGGCACACCGCGGCGCAGTTGGTAAAGCCGAATGTCAGCAGCACGATCTTTCCACGATAGTGCGCCAGCGTGACGTCGGAGCCGCCTGAGCCGGGCAGGGAGAAGTCCGGCGCCATATAGGCGGGATTGAACATCCCGGCCTTCAATCCCGGCCGCGCATCCGCAAGCGCGGCTGGCGTCATGACTGCCAACAACGACAGCAGCAGGGCCGCAAAGCGGTGGGAGCGGATCAGGCGCATGATCAAAGCGTGATCGTGGCGGGGCGCGCCGCGCGCACAAAACTGTCATCCACATATTTTTCGTAAGCGACCGGGTGGGACAGCGTTCCGGCCGCGATGGATAGTTGCATCAGATCATCGAACTCCTGCCGGATCAGCCGCAGGTCGCCATAGGTCACCCGGTCGGCGGGATTTTCCATCACAAAGCGCAGGACATTGGGGTCCTGGTTGAAATAGTCGCGGCGCGCCGCGATCTGGACGCCCTTGGTGCGGTTCTGCGGCCGCTGGTCGAGCCAGGCGCCCGCACCCAGAACGTAATTGACCAGCTCCTGCACAAGCGGCCGGTTGGTCCGGATCAGCTCCTCGCGCGCCGTCAACACGCAGCAGATATATTTGGGCCATTCATTGCGGGTCATCCGCAACACCCTGGCATAGCCGGCGCGCTGCGCCGTGGCGCCGAACGGCTCGCCGGTGCAATAGGCATCGACCGCTTTCACGTACAGCGCCGCGGGCATGTCGGCCGGGGCCATCTCCACGACCTTGATGTCTTTCGGCGTCATGTTTTCCAGCGCCAGCATCTTGCGCAGGAACAGGAAGTCGACCGCGAAACGGCTGGGAATGGCGATGGTCTTGCCCGCCAGATCGCGGAAACGGCGATAAGAGGAGTCCGTGCGCACCATGATGACCGCGCCGGAACGGTGGCCAAGCGATACGATCTTGATCGGAACCTTCTTGTCGGCCAGGTCCATCACCAGCGGCGCCAGCATGAAGGCTGCCTGAAGGCTGCCAGACATCAGCGATTCCTTCACCTCCGGCCAGCCGTTATACTTGCTGTATCCGAAGCGCGCCCCGCCGCCGGCGGCTGCCCGGGCGGCGCAGGCGACCGGCAATGTCAGGCTGCAGGTGACCGCCAGGCCGCCGACCAAAAGTTCGGGCGCCGCGGCCAAGGCCGGGCCGGCCAAGGCAGGGAGTGCCGCGGCTGCGAGCGCGCCGCCCAGCATTTCGCGGCGATCAACTTTAGGTTTTGCTTCAATGGCTGAAAAATGCATGAGGGCCCTAGCCCATAGTTTTGCTATGGGTGTCCGTGGTTAACAAACCGAAGATTCTGCTGCGGCCCTCAAGCGCGCGCGCCGGGATTGTATATCGCAGGGGCCCCCGGACAGGCAAGCCCGCTCAAAACCGGCGAAATCTTGCAATATCGCAGCGGCGCGGGGCAGGGTGACGCGGCAACCAGGCTGGAACGCGTCCCGTGAGACAATTGATTTTCGCTTTATTTTTGTTGCTTCCGACCGCCGCGCAGGCAGCCCCATTGGACGTGAAAGATGCATGGACGCGTGCGAGCATCGGTGGCACGACCAACGCAGCCGTCTTTATGACGATCACATCGGCGACCCCCGACCGGCTGGTTTCCGCATCGACCCCCGTGGCGGATAAAACCGACCTGATGACCATGGCGGGCGGCAGCAGCGCGATGGAGATGAAATATCTCAAGGCCATCGATATTCCGGCCAATAAGCCTGTCAGCCTGAACGCAGGCGGGTTGCATGTTTGGCTTGCGGGCCTGAAGCAGCCACTCAAGGCCGGCCAGACCTTCCCCCTGACACTGACATTCGAAAAAGCAGGCCAGCGCAAAGTCACCGTATCGATCGTAAAGCCGGGCGACTCCATGTCGGGGATGCGAATGTAACGGAGCCTTGTGCTCCTACGCGGCCGCTGTGACCACGGACAGGATTATCCGCCGCCGCTTTCGCGGCGACGGACTCTCCTCACGCCAGCCGGGGGGGGGTGGTCAGGCGACTTTTGGTTTGCGGCGGCGCATTGCGGTCAGCCCCATCACGCCCATCAAACCGGCGCAGTAGAGCGAGAGGGTAAGCGGCTCCGGTACCGCGGTGATGGCGCCGAAAAGCCCACCTTTCTCGCCATTGATGCCATCGGTGAAATAAAGAGTGTTGGGATCCCCGTTGCTGCCGCCGTTTCCAAAACCGATCTGCCACAGGCCTCCGGGGGTGTTGCTTCCGGTGTCGATGGCGATGGAGCCCAGGAAGGCGCCGGTTATGGAGTCGAAGGCATTGATCTCACTTTCGGCAAAACTGAAATTTCCGACCAGCAAGGCATTGCCGAAGTCGCCGAACCCGGCCGGAGCAATCGCCAGGCCCCAGGGCGAGGCCAGTTCGCCGTTGATGATGGTGTTCAGCAACGTCCCCGATTCATCAAAAACCGCTACCGCGCCTTGCCCCCCGACGGCCGCGATCTGTGCGGAACGTCCCGCCAGAGCATAGGTCACATAAAGCTTGCCGTTGATGTCCTGCACATTGAAGGGCACCAGTCCCAGAGCGCTGATCGCAGGCGGCGTGGCGAATGCACCCGCGCCCACACTCACTTGGCCAAAGGCGCTGTTGAAGACATCGATGCCGCCGGTCGCGGCATTGGCGGCGTATAATTGGGTCTGCAGCTGGTTGATCGCCAGGCCGGTGAACACCGCGCCCGGAACCGTGGCCTGGATGATGGAGCTTGCTCCGGTATTCCAGGCGGAGATCGTGCCGTTGAGGCTGGCGAAGATGAAGCTGGCGCGGTTGCCGTTGCCGCCGACCACCGGGAAGGACCCGTTATTGGTGTTGTTGACCTGGCCGGTGGGGCCCTGTGGCCCTGTGCCGGGTGTCGTCGGGATGGAAACGAAGCCCGTTCCGTTGATCGGAACCTTGCTGACATTCGTGCTGCCGCTGACGGCATAGAGTGTCGAGGTGTTGGTTCCCTGGTTTGAAATCCAGAAGGGGCTGCTGGCGCTGTGCGAGAAGCCCCAGGGGTTTATCAGCAGCGGATCGGTGATGGTGGCAAAACCCGCGACATTCGAAACCAGGTTGGTCTGGGTAATGATCGCGCCGGCATAAGCGGGTTCGCCAGCGACGAGAAGCAAGGCCGCGAAAACGCTCGCGTTTCGCAGGGACGCCGTGAAGACGGGCAGCATGAGGAGACTCCCTTTTTTGCGGTGGCAAAACCCAGCCGGCCATCACAATGGCAGGAATCTACGGCAAGTAAATAGAAAAAACTACTCTGGTAGGTGAATCAGGAAAACTTCCTCTGGCCCGATTTTGTATACAGAGGGAACTTGGCGGCTGGCCGATATTTCCGCGGCCGGAAGCGGCAATCGGACGTCATGGCAGTGACGGAAAGTCAGTCACGAATGCGTCATGCGCGCCCAAATGAATTGGGGCCAGAGACAATTGCTTCTGACCCCAACACGCTTTGCCGTGACCGGTGTTTAGTGACTTATCGCTGAAACGCTGGTCGATGAAACGCTGGCGGACGAGCCGCTGCTGGCCACCGGCTTGAGAGCCGGCTTGGCGTCGGACTTGGAGCTTTCCGGCTTCAGGTTGCCGCTGACATAGGCGCCGGATTCGATCCGGATATCCTGATGCACAACGTCCCCGGTCATCCGCGCGGTTCCGGTGAGTATGACCTTCTTGGCTTCGATCTTGCCATCAATGGCGCCGGCAAGCTCCACCTCGTCGCCATAGACGGTTCCCTTCACTTTGGCGTGCTGTCCGATTTTCACGCCCACGCCGCGCACATCGCCATCGATCTCGCCGTCGATCTGGATGTCTTCGGTGCTCTCAAGCTGACCTGTGATCTTGAGCGCTTTGCTGATGACCGATGCCATATGTGCTCCTGTTTTTGCTGAAGGTTGATAGGATTGGACAGTGGAGGCCGGACCGGGCGGTGCGGCAGGCTTTGAAACGACGTTCTCCACTTTGGGCTGTGCAGTCTGCGATGACGCGACCTGGGGCGGCGATGGCTGCAAGGATTGGGCTTGGGGCCGCGCAGGCGTGTCGCCGGGGCTGGCAGGTTTGTCGTTGCGGTTAAACAGGCTCATGAACGCACCTCCGGAAGTTGGTCGAGGGTCTCGAAATAATTGACAGGCCGCCACGGCATCCGGCCGTTCACGCGGGCGCCGCGCTCGACGGCGATATTGGTATGAAAGATACGGCCTTCGACCTCGGCGCTGGCCTCGATCGACACCGTGGGGGCAAAGACCCGGCCATTCAAACGTCCGGCGATAACCACTTCGCGCGCGACCACGTCGCCTTCGACATATCCGCCCGGGGCGATAACCAGCTTGAGCGCGGCGATGCGGCCTTTCACCAGTCCGGACACCACCAGCTCGCCCTCGATTTCGAGTATTCCTTCGACCCCGACGCCGGGACCGAGGAAGGAAGGAGGCACCTGCGCCTCGTCCTGCAGGGTCCTGGTCCTGGGGACCTCAGACCGATGGGTCATTTTCAGCATGAACAGCCCTGTTCAGCACAACCCACCCCCAAGGGTAATCATGTCAGAACCAATAGGCAGAGCAAGTACTTATTCGTTACCAGGGGAACTTTGATTCCGTCATGGTCGACCGCGGAAAGCGTGCCCCACCGCGCCAGCCGGCCCTTTCCGCGCGGGGCAGTCAAAGTTTCGCTCCGTTTCCGCTGCGGATCGAAAACGGATATTTGCCGAGGCTACGCTTGGGGTTGTTCTGTCAATGTATCGTCAAGCATCCAGATCAAATTTGCCGGGGCCCCTGTTCAACTGCCGCCGTATCCGGTGCGCCGAAGGGGGCCAGGAGCCATCGCATGATGCCGCGCCAATGGTGTTTCTGGCCTTCGGTGACGAACGATAAAAGATAGACGATCGTGAGCGCCAGTCCGGCTTCAATCAATCCCCGGACCGGGACCGATAGTCCCGGCGGCATGAATGCGGCGATGAGGTGCAGCAGCGGCAAATGAAGGAGATAAAGCGCGAAGGTCATGCCGGCCAGTTTTGCCGCCAGTCCGTGAAATCTCGAAATGCCGAAGGAAAGAAAACTCGCGGAAAAAATATTCACCGCGGCAAGAGCGCCGAGCAGAAAGTCCAAGCCGGAATAGGTGGGTGGAAGATATGGCGACATCGAGGTCTGGGGTGCGCCATTCTTGAGGATCACCGCGATGGCGGCAACGCCTGACGCGATCCAGACCGCACGTGCGACGGATTTGCGGAGGGTGACGCGATCGGCGAGCCTGTAAGCGGCGGCGCCCGCCGCCCAGATCGGGGCCAAAAGCAGAATGGCCGGTCCGGCAATTGCGCCACTCACGGCAAGCGCCGCAATGCGTTGCCGGCCTTTCAGGAACGTGGCCGCCGCGAACAAGACATAATACCAGAATTCATAGGGCAGGGACCAATAGGCATCGTTCGACAGCAGGGATATATGACTCCAGCTCTGGCTTAAAAACAGCGCGCCCATCAGCATGCGCCATGCGAGGTGGGGCTCCCGCGCCATGTCGTATATGCCCGGATTGTGCGCGGTTCCGATGGCGTCGCACGCCAGGGTAAAAATGATCGCCGGCAGGACGACGGAATAAAGCCGCGCCAGGCGCGCGGCCGCATAGTCGTAAAGCGTGCGCTGTTTGACGGCCGCGGCATATTGGATGACAAAACCCGACAAGACAAAAAATATCATGACGGCGCTGTGTCCATAAGGCTGGACCTGCCAAAGGAAGCCGCCGGATATCGCCATCCAGGAGAGGTGCCCGACGAAAACGGTGGCTGCCGCGCCGAGGCGCAGCAGATCGAGATAGGTGGACAGTTCTTTTTTCATAGGCCGGGCAATTAAACATAGCCGGTGACGCCGGCCAACGGTATACGGGCCGGGACGTGGGCCGCCCGCCGATTTTGCGGGAAAAGTCGGCGCCTCCGGTCGCCCTGCACCAGCCGGTAATTGTGCTACTCTTGTCCTGCGCCATTCGGAGGGGACCCATGCGCAAGATCCTGATCATCGCCTCGGTGCCTGTCGCTGCTGTCGTGCTGGCGACAGCCGTTCTGCTGCTGATGCCGCTGGATTCTTTCCGGGCGCCGCTGGAAAAGGCGGTGTCGCATGGCCTGGGCCGGGGGGTGCATATCGCGGGCGGCCTGCATGCCGCGCTCTATCCCGAAATCGGAATTTCGGCCGGTGACGTCAGTATCGACAATGTGGCCGGCGGCGAGGCCAAGCTGTTCGCCCATGTCGATACCTTGGCGGTGGGCGCGAAGTTGATACCGCTTCTGTCGCGCCGGATCGACATCACCCATTTGGCGCTGGACCATCCTTCCATTCACCTGGAAGTGGACAAGAACGGGGGCGGAAACTGGAATTTCGCTACCGGGTCCAGCAGCGGCGATGCCTCCTCGCCCGCCCATCTCAGCATATCGGGACTTCGCATCAGGGGCGGCGAAATCAGTTATTTCGACGCCCGCACCGGCAAGCGCAAACAGGTCTCCGAAGCCAACGCCTCCCTGCAGCTTGATGCGATGGACCGGCCGGCGGTGTTCAACCTTGACGCCGTTTATGACAGCGAGAAATTCACCGCCACGGGCCGGATCGACAATCCGCAAGCCTATATGCGCAAAGAGCCCGCCAAACTCGCGCTGGAGATGAAATCCCCTTCGCTCAATCTCACTTTCGACGGCAGCATCACCGGCGCCAGCCAAAGCGCGGGTACTGTCACCCTGTCGGGGCCGTCCTTGCGGCAATGGATGCAGCGGGCCGGAACGGCGGCGCCGCAGAATTCAGGCCTGGGCGCTTTTTCCCTGTCGGGTGCGGTGTCCAGCCAGGATCATGTCTATGCCTTGAAACAGGCCAAGCTGGCATTGGATGGGATGAAAGCCAGTCTTGATCTGTCGGTCGACATGACGGGCGCGGTGCCGCTGCTCAAGGGCAGCATTGCGCTGGACCGGTTGGACGCGGCGGCCTACATGCTGGACAACAAACACGCCGCCCAGACCAAGGGCTGGAGCAGTGAGCCCTTGTCGCTCACCGGCCTCAAATTGGCGGATGCGGATGTCGCCATCACCGCCGACCGCTTTCTGCTGGGCAATTTCGTGATCACCCAGGGCGCCATGCATGTGGTGTTACAGGGCGGCAAACTTTCCGCCGGCCTCACCCATGCCACTTTGTTCGGCGGCGTCACCACGGGCCAGGTTACCGCCGATGGCTCCGGGCCGGTCCCCGCCGTTACCATCAAGCTGGATGTGAAGTCGGTGGCGATGAAATCGTTGCTGCAAAGCGCCATCAAGGTGGAGCGCATCGAAGGTACCGGCGCGATGTCGGTCAATGTCGCGGGAAGCGGCGGCAATCAGCTGGCCATCATGAGCAGCCTGGCCGGCAGTGCTTCGGTTGCGATCCATAACGGCGCCATTCGCGGCGTGGACCTGGCGGCGGTGGCGCGCACTGTCCAGAATCCGCTTTCCGGCGTGTTGGGAGCGGCAACCAGTGGACAGTCCAGCACGGATTTCGCGGAAGCCGGCGGTACCTTCACCATCAAAAGCGGGGTGGCGCATAACCAGGATTTCCATCTGCTCAATCCCTTTGTGCGGATTGCAGGCAGCGGTGATATCGACCTGGGGCGCCGCACGATTGATTTTCGCATCGAGCCAAAACTTGTGGCCAACAGCCAGGGGCAGGGTGGCTTGCTGGGTGCGTCCGGCCTTGGCGTTCCTTTCCAGATAACCGGTCCCTGGACCAAGCCGTCCTACAGGCCCGATCTGACCAAGGCGGTCGGCAATCTGCTGATAAACCAGGTTCAGGGCGGGGCGGGGCCGGTCGGCGGTCTGCTGGGCAATGTGCTGGGCGGCAAGAAGGGCAGCGGATCAGGCGGCAATTCCAAGCGCGGCCTGGACCTGAACGGATTGTTCGGCCGCTGACGGTTCAGGGCGCCGCGCCGAAATGCATCATATAGGCGTAAGCCGTGATCAATAGTCCTGCCGCGCCCGCCGCGATACCCGCCAGGAAGGCATGGCGCGCCCGCACCAGGGCCGCCACCGAGGCCAGCGCGATTCCGAGCTGGGCGGCGACTTCGGCATAGGTCAGCACATTCTTTTCGGCCAGATGCTTGCCGCTGTCCTGCAGAAAACGGTCGCGCGCCTCGCTCCTGTTCACCGCGTCCTTGCGCAAGGCGGGCTGGCGGGCCCGCAACTCCCTGGCCTCGGTTTCCAGCTTGGCGCGGTTGGGGATATCGGCCGTCGCCAACAAGGCAGTCTCCACGATACGCGCCTTGATGCTGTCGGCCTGATATTCGTTCCAGGCGTCGGAGGATTGGGTCTGGGCCAGGATCGCCTGGTTGCTCATATAGATCGCATCATTGGTAAGCATGGTGGAGCGCACCGCCAGGAATCCGGAAATCGCCGCCAGCACGCCGGTGACCATGGCGACGCGCCGCACCCAGGGCGGATCAACGCCATCCTTGGCGCGCGCCTCGATCTGGTTGGAAACATTGTCGATGAAAGGCTTGAGAAAAACGCGTGTCTGCATGTCCGCAACCCCTCGGACGCAGTATCGAGGCTATCGCAGGCCCGCCCGCCGATCCAGAGCCCTATCCCGGATCAGGCGCGAATTTGGCCGGGGAGGAACAGGACGTCATATTGCAGACAGATACCGTCCCCCGAAAATATCGAGACGCCGGGGGCCGAAAGCAGGCGCGCCTTGTAGCCCCGGCTGAGCATCAGATCATAGAGTTCATCCTTGGAAGAGCCCATCTGCTTCAGGCTCCATTCCGAGACTTCCAGGATGACCGGTGGCCGGTCGGGCCGCGACAGCAATGCCTGCATCCCGTGGAGAACCTTCACCTCCGCGCCCTCGACATCGATTTTGACCAGGGTCGGCACCGCCAATCCATTTTGGCTTGCAAACCGGTCATAGGTGTCCAGTTCGACTTCCACTTCCGGGCCGCTATTGGGTGACCGGTGAAGCGCGGACGCCCCCGAATTGTTTTTTGCGTCCAGAAAAAGGCCGGCGCGCCCCGCGCTGTCCGACAACGCCACCGCGAAAGCAGCGACATTTTCCACGCCATTGAGTTGAAGATTGCGCTTCAAGGCGGTACGGGCTTTCGGGGCGGGCTCGAAGGCATAGACCTTGCCGCCGGGGCCCACCGCCTTGGCGGCTTGCAGCGCGAAAAATCCGACATTGGCTCCGACATCGACAAACACGCCGCCTGGTTTCAGGATGCGCTGAATGGCGCGCCGGACGTCAGGTTCGAAATCTCCAGAGATGAAAATTTCACGCTGCAGGAAATCGGACGTCATCAGGTCCATCGCGATCCCGCCGGTCACCTTTACGATTCCCGCGAACGGAGTCTTGGCAAGCCGCCGGCGCAAAAATTCGGCAATGCGCCACTTGCCGGTTTCCACGGGGCTTCGGCGCGTATAGGCGCCGGCCAGGGCAATGGTGAATTGCGAACCCATGATGATGCCCCTTGGCGCTTGCGTTGAATCAACCGGAATGGACCGCATGACTGTAAACTGCCCGCGGGCCCGTTAATAATCATTTCCCAAAGCCGGCCCGTTCGGGCTTGGCGGCCTCACTGTGATACAATCCCTTAGACTCAAACGATCCATCACATGCCCGACGGCACTGCCACGGCCCATTTGTACCGTCCCAAGCTGTTCACCACTCTGAGCGAGGGCTATGGCGGCGGGCAATTGCGCGCCGACGTATTGGCCGGCCTGACGGTGGCCATCGTGGCCCTGCCGCTATCCATGGCGATCGCGGTGGCGTCCGGGGTTTCGCCCGAGCGTGGTCTCTACACCTCCGTCATTGGTGGCTTTGTCGTCTCCGCGCTGGGGGGAAGCCGCTTTCAGATCGGCGGTCCGGCGGGCGCCTTTATCGTGTTGGTCGCCGCGACGGTGGCGCAGTTCGGTGTTGCGGGTCTTCTTGTTACCGTCCTTCTATCGGGAGCAATGCTGACCTTGCTGGGTTTGCTGCGCCTGGGTTCGCTGATCCGTCACATTCCCCATGCGGTCACGGTGGGATTTACCGCGGGCATCGCGGCGACCATTCTGGCCAGCCAGCTTCACGATCTTGGCGGGCTCACTTTGCCGGGCACCGAGCCCGGTCCATTCTTTCCCAAACTGGCTGTGCTGCTCGCGGCGCTGCCCAGCCTCAATCCGGCGGCATTGGCCGTCGGCCTTGGCAGTGCCGCGCTGATCTTTCTCCTGCGATGGCGCAAGCCGGCCTGGCCCGGTATGTTGATCGCGGTGGTTGCTGCGGCCGTCGCGGCCTTGCTGCTGCATCTTCCGGTCGAAACCATCGGCAGCCGCTTCGGGGGCCTGCCGCATGGCTTTCCGCTGCCGCATCTGCCTGCGATCACGCCCCATCTGGTCTGGCTGGTGCTGCCCAGCGCTTTGTCCTTCACCTTGCTGGGCGGCGTGGAGAGCCTGCTGTCCGCCAAGGTCGCAGACAGTATGACCGGCCGCCGGCATCGCTCCAACATGGAGCTGGTGGCCCAGGGTCTGGCCAACATCGCCTCGGCGTTCTTCGGCGGCATCAGTGTCACCGGCACCATTGCGCGCACCGCGACCAATATCCGTGCGGGAGCCAAGAGCCCCGTCGCCGGCATCCTGCACGCCGCTTTCCTGCTGCTGTTCATGCTGGTGGCGGCGCCGCTTGCCAGCTTCGTGCCATTGGCGGCGCTGGCCGGCGTGCTGGTGGTGGTGTGCTGGAACATGGCCGAGAAACGGGAGTTCGCGCGTCTATTGGGGCGGTGGCGCGAGGCGGTGGTGCTGATCGCAACCTTTGGCCTCACCCTGATCAAGGATCTCACCTACGGCATCGTGATGGGATGCGCCCTGGCGGCCTTGTTCGCCATGGTCAAGCGCGCCGTGGCGGAAGAGGGCGACTAGCCTTAGTCAAGCACGTCTTGCGCTTCGGGATGGCGGGCGAACCAGGCGCGGGCATAGGAACAGCGCGGCACGATCACCAACTGGTTTGCCCGGGCATGTTCGACAATCTCTTGCATCAGCCGCCCCGCCGCGCCGCTGCCGCGCAAGGGCGGATCGGCTTCGACATGGGGAATCTGGTATTTTCCGTCGCGAATGCGGTAGGTGGCCCAGGCCAGCAAACCGTTTTCTTCCCGCTCGAAACGGCTTTCTTCCTTGTTATCGATCATTCGATTTTTCCCGGTACATCCAGGGTAGCGAAAGTCCGATGGGAACGATCCATAAGGTGCCGGCCAGGGCATAGAACAGCAAGGCAACGTACCAGGGCGCGCCCGGCAGGATGCGCCACTGCAAACCCGCGATGAAGATGGCATAGACAGGCAGCCAGAAGAATACGATCACAATGGCGGCAATAAGGGTCTTGGTGCGGCGGGACATCTTGCTTCTTTGACGGCTGCGGACCCAGACGGTATCAGAGCCGCCATGGAAGCTGCACCCCATTTTTGGAAAAGCCGTCGCGCTGTGGGCCTGTGGCTGCTGGCCGTGGCGCTGGTGATCCTGGGCATGATCACCATCGGCGGGCTGACCCGGCTGACCGGATCGGGACTTTCCATCACCGAATGGAAACCCATCATGGGGGCCCTGCCGCCGCTGAGCGATGCGGCCTGGGCCGACGCCTTCGCCAAGTACCAGCGCATTCCGCAATATGTCCTGGAAAATCGCGGCATGAGCCTGGCAGCCTTCAAGGGCATATTCTGGTGGGAATGGACCCATCGCTTCCTGGGCCGGTTGCTGGGTGTGATGTTCTTTGTCCCGTTCGTCTGGTTCGCCGCCACCGGTGCGATCAAGCGCAGCGAATGGCCGCGCTTTGGGGTGCTGTTTCTGCTGGGCGGGCTGCAAGGCTTTATCGGCTGGTGGATGGTGACGTCGGGGCTGGAGGCCCGCGTTTCGGTCAGCCAGTACCGGCTCGCCATTCATCTGGGCGCCGCGCTGCTTCTGCTGATCGCCATTCTGTGGATCGCGCTGGAATATCTGCGCGGCGGACAGAGCAGCGGCCTGTCCAAACGCGCCACCGCTTTCGTCGCAGCCGTGTATGGACAGATGTTGTTGGGCGCGCTGGTAGCCGGTCTGCATGCCGGGCTGGTCTACAACACCTGGCCGGACATGAACGGGCATGTCCTGCCGGACAATCCTTTCTATGCTTCGCCCTGGTGGATCAATTTCTTCGAGAATGACGGGCTGGCCCAGTTCGACCATCGTATCGGCGCCTATCTGATCGCCGCTTTCGCCGCCTGGATTTATATACAGGGCGTCAGGTTGAGCGGTTATGCCAAGGCCAGCGCCAAGGCCATCACAATCATCGTCGCCTGGCAGATTTTCCTGGGGATCACGACCCTGCTGCTGATGGCGCCGGTCTGGCTGTCGGCGCTGCATCAGGTCACGGCGGCGTGCTTGCTAAGCGCCGCAGTGTGGCATGCGTATGAGTTGCGAATACATCCAGCTGAGGGGTGACCGCTAATGGACTTGTTGGAGGCTCAGGCTTTTTGGACGTTGGGCATGTTACCCCGCGAAAAAATCCCGGGGATTGCACTGGAAGCCCTGGAACAAGGACTGGATGATCCCTCGTTAAGAATCCTGGCTGGGCTTACGAAGGGGGAGTTGGATGAGGCAACTCCCAGGTTTGAAAAAACCTTGGCATCAATGAAATATAAGTCCCTTGAAAAGGCAGAGGCACTGCGGATTTGCATTAGGGCAGTCTCGTTGCAGATCGTTAAGGACGAAATTACCCCTTACGAGGGAGCGCGGTTGATCTGGCGAGCTGCGCACGAGGTAGTTGGCACCCACGAGGCCGCCCCTTTTATCTATGCCGCGAGTGAATACGAAGATCGGCCAAACGATCAGAAATTCTTTGCCGATGAAATTGTGAAAGAGGCTAAGCGTCGCCTTTCTGAATGATGGCACGACCGGGCCGGCCGCTCGCCCAAGCTCGCGGCGTTCGTAGCTCGAAATGGTCCGCTGGACCATTTCGTTCGCTAGCGCGAACCGCTACTCACCCATCGCCTGTTCCAGGTCGGCGATGATATCGGCCGGGTCCTCGATCCCGACGCTCAGCCGCACCACATCCGGACCCGCGCCCGCCTTGACCCGGTCTTCGTCGGAAAGCTGGCGATGGGTGGTCGATGCGGGATGGATGATCAGGCTTCTGGTGTCGCCGATATTGGCGAGATGGCTGAACAGCTTCACGCCATTGACCAGTTTCACACCAGCCTCATAGCCGCCTTTCAAGCCGAAGGTGAAAACCGCGCCCGCGCCCTTGGGGCAATATTTCTTGTGCAGGGCATGGCAGGGATTGTCTTCCAGCCCGGCATAATTCACCCAGCCGATCTTGGGATTGGCCTTCAGCCATTTCGCCACCGTCAGGGCATTGTCGCAATGCCGCTGCATGCGCAAGGGCAGGGTCTCGATTCCGGTCTGCACCAGGAAAGCATTCATCGGCGACAGCGCCGGTCCCAGGTCGCGCAGGCCCAAAACGCGGCAGGCGATGGCAAACGCCATGTCGCCGAAGGTCTCCCACAATTTCATGCCGTGATAGGACGGGCAGGGCTCGGACAAAGACGGAAACTTGCCGCTGCCCCAGTCGAATTTGCCGCCATCCACGATCACGCCCGCCATGGAGTTGCCGTGGCCGCCCAGGAATTTGGTGGCGGAATGGATCACGATATCGGCGCCCCATTCCAGCGGCTTGATCAGATAGGGCGAGGCCAAAGTATTGTCCACGATCAGTGGCACGCCGCTCGCATGGGCGATCTTCGCCACGGCTTCGAGGTCGGTGATGATGCCGCCGGGATTGGCGATGCTTTCGACGAACACCGCCTTGGTGCGGTCGTTGATCGCAGCCTTGAAGGTTTCGGGCTTTGTCGCATCGGCCCATTTCACATGCCAGTCGAACTTGGCGAAGCCCTGGCTGAACTGGTTGATCGATCCGCCATAGAGCTGGCGCGCCGCCACGATATTGTCGCCGGGCCCCATCAATGTGTGCAGCGCCAAAAGCTGCGCGGCATGGCCCGAGCCGCAGGACAAAGCGGCGCGGCCATTCTCCAACGCGGCGACCCGTTCTTCCAGCACCGCATTGGTGGGATTCATGATCCGCGAATAGATGTTGCCGAACACCTGCAGGTTGAACAAGGCCGCGGCATGGTCGGCATCCTCGAACACGAAAGCGGTGGTCTGGTAGATCGGCGTCGCGCGCGCGCCGGTGGCGGGATCGGGCTGGGCGCCGGCGTGAACGGCGAGGGTGTTGAAGCCATAGTCTGCCATGATCGTCTCCTAGTCTGGGCTTGAGGCGCGAATTCGGACGGGCTTATGGATAATCCCGGCCATCCCATAAATGACATTCCATCCGGATTTCTTGACCAAAAAACCGCCGGGCAGCGAAATGTTAGACAATGTTAGATCAGGGACTCAAGTTTGAGGTCCCGCTCGACGCGTCCGACCCAGGCGCTTACATAGGGATACAAAGCCAAGTCGAGGTCCGCCTGATGTGCGAATCTTGTATAGGCGACCAGGGCGATATCCGCCAATGACAGTTTCTTACCCACGAAATAGTTGTGGCTGGCCAAATGCCCATTCATCAGGCTCAGCACCTTGAGGCATTTGGCGACCAAAGCCGGATCGATCTCGCTGTCCTTTTTCTTCAGGTAAAATTTCTGGAAGCGCAGCACCGCGATGGCGGGTTCATGGCTATATTGCTCCCAAAACAGCCATTGATACATCAAGGCGCGTTCAAAGGGATCGGCGGGGATAAGGTCGCTATTCTCGGCCAGGTGCAGAATGATGGCATTGGATTGGGCCAGCGGGCCGTTGTCGGCGAAGCGCACCACCGGCACTTGCCCGGCGGGATTCATGCTCAGAAAGTCCGGCGTGCGGGTCTCGGCCCGCAACACACTGACCTTCACCCAGTCATAAGCCAGACCCAGCCGGTCGGCGACCCATTTCACTTTCAGACAATTGCCCGAAATGGAGTCGCCAAAGATCGTCATCGCGGCATTGTCGAGAGACATGACTTCCCCAGTTATGTCAGTTGTTTCTCAGGCTTCCGCCTTTGCCGAACAGCAAGGGCTTGCGGTTGTCGATCACCCGGCGGTTGACCCCCATCCAGCCGATCTCGCCGGAGAAGCGGCCATGCTCGATCTTGGGGCAGCGGTTCATAATCACGGTCAGCCCCGCATCCTGCGCGATCTGTTCGGCTTCCGGGCTGATCACGCCCAGCTGCATCCACAATATCCTGACGCCCAGCCGGTCTTTTTCGGCCACCGTTTCGCGGGCGATGTCGGGGGCGAATTTGGACTCGCGGAAAATATCCACCATGTCGACGGGTGCGGGCACGTCTTTCAAGGCGCCATACACGGTCTGACCCAGGATGGTCTTGCCCACCATGCCCGGATTCACCGGAATGACTTTGTAGCCCTTGTTCAGAAGATACATCATGGCGAAGTATGACGGGCGGATGTCATTGCCGCTGGCCCCGACCATGGCGATGGTCTTGACGCTGCGCAGGATCGATTTGATCAGGCTGTCGGGATATTGCGGAAGAGTTATATCGGCCGCCCCCTTAATGGATGGCTCGCTCACGCGGGCCACCGTGGATCGCGCTTCTCGATGAAGGCGCCGATGCCTTCGCAGGCTTCCGCGTCCAGCATGTTCTCGGTCATCACCTTGCTGGCATAGGCATAGGCTTCGGACAGCGGCATCTCCAATTGGCGATAGAAAGCTTCCTTGCCGGTCTTTAATGTGCCGCGCGGCTTGGAAGCAATGCGGTTGGCCAAGAGCATGGTCTCGCCTTCCAGAATTTCCGGCGCCACCACCTTATTGATCAATCCGATCTTCACCGCCCGTTCGCCATCGATCGGCTCGCCGGTCAGCAGCATCTCCATCGCCACCTTGCGCCCGACGTTGCGCGACAGGGCCACCATGGGCGTGGAACAGAACAGGCCGATATCGACACCAGGAGTGGCGAAGCGCGCCGAGGTCGAAGCCACCGCCAGGTCGCAGCTCGCCACCAACTGGCAGCCCGCGGCCGTCGCCATGCCGCCGACCTGCGCGATCACCGGCTTGGGATGGCGCACAATGGTCTGCATCATCGCCGAGCATTGGGTGAACAGGGCCGCATAGGCGGCGCGGCCGGCATCGCCGTCGGCGCGATGGCGGGCCAGTTCCTTGAGGTCGTGCCCGGAAGAGAACACCGCCCCTTCGGCTGCGATCACGATCACGCGGGTGGCATTGTCGCCCGCCGCGCCGTCCAGCGCCGCCTGGATCTGTGTCATCAACTCGGATGACAGCGCATTGCGCGCCTGTGGCCGGTTGAGGATAAGGCGCAGCACGCCCGAGGAATGGGCCGTAAGCAGCAGGGGTGGGGCAGAATCCATCGCTGTCAAATGTAGTGGGAGAAAGCTGGATTTACACGCGGTGCAGCGGTATTATAATACCGCATAGCGATAATGCCTGCTATTCCTGCCTTTCTATTGACCCAGGGCAGGGGCTTACGTATAAGCCGCCCCGAAATCACCGGATTCAGGAAGCAACGGCAGGCACCAAATCTCGCCGTGCGACCAAAAGGAAAAAGATGAAAACCTACTCGGCGAAAGCCTCCGAGATCGAAAAGAAGTGGGTCGTGATTGATGCCACCGGCCTGGTTGTGGGCCGCCTGGCCTCGATCATTGCCATGCGCCTGCGCGGCAAGCACAAGCCGACCTACACGCCCCACATGGACTGCGGCGACAACATCATCGTCATCAATGCCGCAAAGGTGCTGCTGACCGGTCAGAAGCTGAAGAAGAAGGTCTACTACCACCACACCGGTTATATCGGCGGCATCAAGGAACGCACCGCCGGCGCTATCATGGCGGGTAAGTTCCCCGAACGCGTGCTGGAAAAGGCCGTGGAGCGCATGGTGCCGCGCGGTCCCCTGGGCCGCCGCCAGATGTCCAACCTGCGGGTCTATCCCGGCGCCGATCATCCGCATGAAGCCCAGCAGGCCGAAGTGCTGGATGTCGGCAAGATGAACCCCAAGAACACCCAGTACAAGACGAAGGCAGCTTAGAGATGGCCGAAGACAACAAGTTCACCGAACTCAAATCCACCCTGATCAAGGCCAAGCAGGCGGGCGCCGATGACGCCGCCAAGGTCGACAA
>Ga0097621_100000839_pt1 | contig 21631 bp, 18 predicted proteins | sample KBSMisM72_FD_73165 | JGI IMG/M metagenome (GOLD analysis project Ga0097621, IMG submission 73165) | Miscanthus rhizosphere microbial communities from Kellogg Biological Station, Michigan, USA - KBS Miscanthus M7-2 (version 2) (version 2) | ecosystem: Host-associated > Plants > Roots >... | reverse complement strand
TTTTTTGATCTCTTCCTTTTTTACTGGCTCTTCTGGTTTCTCTTCTGGTTTTTTTGTTGCTTTTTTTGGCCGGGTGGAAGAATCAATAGCATCCAGGTCAATCTTAGAAATTACTTTCGGAACTTCTAATTCTGGTGCTTCTATTTTAGTGATCTCAATTTTATCGAGACCAGCTGAAGGCACATTTACCTGTGTTTCCTTTGTAACCTCAACAGTTTTTTCAACTACTTCTGCAGCTACAGGCGATGGTGGTGGTACAGGTGTAACATCTGGTTGCTTTTCAACCACAGGGGGCGCAGGAATTGTTTCTTTCTTTTTGAAAGTAAGTGTTTCTTCGTCTTTTTTCTTTTTGGGTTCTGATGTGGATGGTCCTTTGGCAAGTTCAATCTTTTCTGCGTTTTGCCTTGTTACCTTGTCCTGCTGAAATTCTAACTGCAGCACCCGATACATTTCTTCGGTGAGCTTTGCAGTTGGCTTCAGGTCTTCATTCTTAAAACCTTTCGACTCAAGAAATTCAATAAGGGTATCCTTACCAATATTAAACTCCTTGGCGGCCGCCATTAATCTGGGTGTATTTGTTGCTACTTCTGACATTCTTAAGCCAAAATCCCGGCTGGGATTTTTAATAATTTTAATTGTAAAATACTATTTCCAGTAATTGAAACCAATCCAATTACTCTCTTTCAAATTCTTCTTTCAGTATCCTCAACACATCATTGATTGTTTCTTTTTCCAAATCCGTTCTGCGTTCCAGTTCTTCAGCATTTAATTCCAATACTGATCTTGCGGTATCACAACCAATTTTCTTAAATGCTTCTATTACCCATGGTTCTATTTCATCACTAAATTCTTCCAGGTCAATATCGTATTCATCCACTTCTCCTTCATTGTCCCTGAATACATCAATATCATAACCGGTCAATTCGCAAGCCAGTTTGATATTCACCCCTTTTTTACCGATTGCTAATGACACCTGGTCAGGTTTCAGGTAAACGGTTGCATGCTTTTTTTCTGCATCAATATCTATATTGGTAATTCTTGCAGGCGTTAGTGAACGCTGGATCAGGAGCTGTATGTTGCTTGTCCAGTTGATCACATCAATATTCTCATTCTTCAGTTCTCTTACAATACCATGAATACGGCTACCCTTCATTCCTACACAGGCTCCTACCGGGTCAATCCTGTCATCAAAACTTTCTACCGCAATTTTTGCTCTTTCACCCGGCTCTCTTACGATCTTCTTCACCACAATCAGGCCATCAAATATTTCCGGTACTTCTATTTCTAATAATTTTTCAAGAAAAACCGGGCTTGTACGGGACACAATAATCACAGCCTGGTTATTTTTCAATTCCACTTTCTTCACGACACCACGAACAGATTCACCTTTTTTGAAATAATCTGAAGGGATCTGTTCAGACTTTGGCAGGATCATTTCATTGCTTTCTTCATCCAGTAATAACACTTCCTTTTTCCAAACCTGGTAAACTTCACCATTCACTATTTCTCCCACACGATCTTCGTATTTTTTAATCAACAGGTTCTTCTTCAGGTCGTTGATACGGCTTGCCAGTGTTTGCTTACCGGCTAAAATAGCCCTGCGGCCGAATTCTTTCTGGATGTCCACTTCTTCATACAACTCTTCACCTACAGCATAATCGGGTTCAATCTTAATTGCATCGCTGTATTCAATTTCCGTAAGAGTATTATAAATATCCCCATCATCCACAATGGTGCGGCGACGGAAGATTTCCAAATCGCCTTTCTGGTCATTCACGATCACATCAAACTGTTCATCGCTGCCATATTTTTTTCGTATCAATGTTTTAAAAACATCTTCCATCACCTTCATCAGGGTTGGACGATCAATGTTTTCTGCTTCTTTAAATTCCTGGAAGGAATCGATTAAATTAATACGTGCCATAAAACCTCACCAGCCTCACTTTTGTTTCCCCGCCGGCAGGGGAGTTTGTTATTGATTTTAAAATGATATTAAAACTTTGGCCTGCTTTATTTCAGCAAAACCTATTTCTTTTACAGTAGCTACTGCTTTTTTATTTTTTCCGGTGGTAATCTCTAATTGTATGCCGTTTTCTTCCGCATTCAATAGTTTTCCCTCCATTTTTGATTCGTCTGTAAATGTAACTTCTATTTTTCGTCCTGCATTCTTTTTATACTGCCTTAGCATTTTCAATGGTTCATCTACCCCGGGACTGGATACTTCTAGCGAAAAGTTGCCATCCGGGTACCATCCATTCTCTTCAATTACCCTGTACATCGCCCTGTTGATCTTTATACATTTCTCTATACTCAGCCCGTTGTCAGCATCCAGGAATACCTTGATATTGTTGGTGGGCTTGATCTTTACAGACACGAGGAATATCTCTTTTGTTTCTGCTATCAACCCTTCAACTAAGGTTTCTATCCGTGGTATTGGCAATATATCAGTCATATTAAAAAGAGAAGGGAACGCTTCCGGTTCCCTTCAATTGTATCTTTTTCCGGTGCAAATGTAAGTAAGAAATAACTAACATCCAAAACAGGATGACTTTATAACAACAAATTGTTTTTACCAATCGTCAAATATTAACAGGATGGAGTTCAATAGATTTATAAATTTGCAGTATGAATCTATTTAGAATAGTTTTTGAATTGTTTGCTTTGTACCTGTTGTACAAGCTGATATTTGATTTTGTAATACCTGTTGCCAAAACCACTAAACAGGTAAAGAAGCAATTTAATGAAATGAGTTCCCGTATGCAAGAAAACATGAATCAGCAGCAACAAACAAATAATAATTTTTCAAAAAATACCAGCCCAGTTACATCTTCCGGAAAAAAGAATGATGATTATATAGAATTTGAAGAAATCAAATAGTCTTGCTGCACAACGTTTTTCATCAAGTCATGGTATTTCTTTATTAAAAAGTATTGTCATTTATAATGGCAGTAGTTCGATTCTTTCCCCAGGTTTTAGCCAATGTGTTTTCAATCCTGCTTCATCTGCACCTTCAATATTATTTTTTGAATCATCAATAAATAAGGTTTCTTCTGCACTAATACCAGCATCTTCCAATATAAATAAATAAGTAGATGGATAAGGTTTACGCTTATGTATCAAGTGAGAATAGTATGCTTTACTAAATAAATCATTAAAGTTGGAATTCCCTGTTTGCCGGATAAATATTTTATCAAATTCGGAAAGATGAATACTATTGGTATTACTCAGCAAAAACAAACTATAATGATCGTTCAATGTTTTTAAAAACCGCAGGCTTTCCTCTCTAAAATCAAGCAATATTGCATTCCATGCAGCCTGGATCTGGGCAATAGTTGTATTGGGATCACAATGCTTTTGCATTTCACTATAGAAATCTGTTTCCGTAATATTACCCGTTTCTAATTCTTCAAACAATTGATTGGCGCCCTGCTGGGAATAAAATGAATCAAAGTCACCCGCACCTAATTTTTTAAATGCCTCACTGGTTCTATTGTAATCAATATTTAATAATACACCTCCCAGATCGAAAATAATATTCTTTATCCCTTCCATTTTTGAAAAAATTTATTGGTTAATCCTTTCTGCAAGATATATTATAAAGTAAATACAATAAAGGTAGGAGTTGTTAACCCAGCTTCTCAACCGCTATTTTTATATTGAAAAGATGATTATTTTTAGCTGGGTAGATTAAGGAGTGCCTTTTTTTAATACAGTTTCTTCAAGTCCTTTAATAAATTTTATTTCTTATTTAAAAATAAATTGCTTGGATAAAATTAAAAATATAACTATAGCCGGAGCTTTCAATAAACCCATAACGCTGGATATTTTTTTTGAAAATGATACTGCAAAAAAACCGGTAATAGTATATGCGCATGGTTTTAATGGATTTAAGGACTGGGGTAATTTTGACTTGATTGCAAATACCTTTGCCAGCCGGGGTTTTACAATGATAAAATTTAATTTTTCTCACAACGGAACAACACCATTAAACCCTGAAGAATTTGTGGACCTGGAAGCCTTTGGCAATAATAATTACAGTAAGCAACTGGAGGATCTAAAACAGGTAATCAACTGGATCGTTGATCCGGGAAATCCATATCAACAGGCATTCAACATAAATTATATCGGCCTCATTGGCCATAGTATGGGTGCTGGAATAGCTACCCTGTTTGCTGCTGAAGATACCAGGATTAAAGCACTGGTTACCTGGGCAGGGGTTAATGAATGTAAAACGCCCTGGGGCAACTGGACGAAAGAAAAAATGGGGGCATGGAAAGATTTAGGAGTTCAATATTATACCAATACCCGTACCAATCAACAAATGCCATTGTATTACCAATTGTATGAAGATTTTAAAAAGAACATTAATAGACTTGATATAAAAGAAGCAATAAAAAAATTACATATACCTATTTTAATTTGTCACGGCTCACTAGATATTGCTGTACCTGTTGAAAAAGCATATGAATTAAAAGAATGGCAGCCTGCTGCTGAATTATATATCGTTGAAAGCAATCATGTATTTGACAGGAAGCATCCATGGATAATGAATTTCCTCCCGGAAGCAATGGAAGCTGTTGTATCTAAAACGATTGATTTTTTGAATATTGGCCATCCATAAATCAAATCCTTCCACCTCATCATTACAAAAAGGGCTTTAAATAAAAAGGGCCCAGGATAGAAATCCAGGCCCGCTTTAAAATCCAATATCCTATGAAAAACCTTTACAAATGTATAGGTTAATTAAAGGATGAACAATACCCCATTTAGGGTATTTTTTATTTATTTCTTCTAAAAGAATTGCATTTACTCGTGCATAATTATACTAAGCGGAATATTAAACATAAAAAAACCTTCGCAGTCTGCGAAGGCATTATTAATATCATGGGTTCAAAGTAATGCTATGAGTAAAGGTATCCTTCCCGGCGGGAACGTCTTCTCTTAATATAATATTTAATCGGGTAAATTTCGGGAGATTGAGTCAACCTTGTGTACAGGTTTCCGAAAATAATTGAAAAAGGGCTTCTGCTTCTTTTACGGTTATTATTGTTCATATTATCAGATTTTTATTACAGGATAAAAGCGATAACGATGGTTCACCACTTTTATTGTACAAAAACAAATACTTTTTAGAAAATTTTTTTAAGGGAATATTTAAGCTAACGCTAAGAAACAAAGCCTTCACAAAAAATGAAGGCTTATAATTATGGGGTTAGTAAAAAATTATTGCGTTATCAGAATTGTTTGCCCCGGTGATACTGCTTATCCTTTTTATAATACTTGATGGGGTACTCGTCTGATGGCTTTGTAAACTTATTTATAAAGTTTTTTACAGCTTTCAAAAGGGGATTGGCTGTGCCTTTACCAATATTGTTATTCATATAGGGTATTTAACATGTTGAAAACGATAGGACTCTAATTTTATTGTTCTTTTTTAGATCAGAAATTATTTAAGCTCCCATATTTTGTAAACAGAACTTAAAATTAATAGTTTATTACCTGCTCTTCCATAACGGGCATTGCTCTGAATTCATATTGCTGGTTGCGAAGCTGCGGTTCAAATCCGGCTTCCCTGATAGCTTCCTGTATCCCTTTACTGGTAAACCTATGGGGTGCTCCGGCAGCACTTACTACGTTTTCCTCAATCATGATGCTTCCAAAATCATTGGCGCCCGCATTCAGGCATAACTGGGCAGTTTTTTTACCCACTGTAAGCCAACTGGCCTGGATATTTTTTACATTGGGGAGCATGATCCGGCTCAGGGCAATCATCCGGATATATTCTTCTGCCGTAGTAAGATTGTGTACTCCTCTTATTTTAGCCAGCAGTGTATCTACATCCTGAAAGGTCCATGGGATAAACGCAATAAATCCTTTTGCAGTAGCCGGTTTGCGGTTTTGAACCTCCCTCAATTTTATCAAATGTTCAAAGCGCTCCTGGATGGTTTCTACATGGCCAAACATCATGGTAGCACTGGTGGTAATATTTAGTTTATGTGCCTCCTGCATAATATCCAGCCATTCCTGGCTGCCGCATTTACCTTTACTGATTAGCCTCCTCACCCTGTCTGATAAAATTTCTGCCCCGGGGCCTGGTAGACTATCCAATCCCGCCTCTTTTAATGCTACCAGCACTTCACGATGAGTGCTTTTTTCCAACTTGGTAATATGTGCAACTTCCGGCGGGCCTAATGTATGCAATTTAAGATTGGGATATAGTCTTTTTAATTCCCTAAAAAGATTTACATAATAACTCAGACCCAAATCAGGATGGTGTCCCCCTTGTAACAATAATTGTTCTCCACCATAGCGGAAAGTTTCATCGATCTTTCTTTTGTACGTTTCTATATCTGTAATATAAGCTTCTGGATGTCCTGGTACACGGTAGAAATTACAAAATTTACAATTTGCAATGCATACGTTGGTCGTGTTTAGATTCCGGTCTATGATCCATGTTACTTTCCCATGCGGAACCTGCTTTTTCCTAAGTTCATTTGCAACAAACATTAACTCGGCCAATGGCGCTTTTTCATACAAATAAACGCCTTCCTCTACAGAAAGGAATTCAAAGTTCATCGCCTTATTATACAGTTCTGTCAAGTTCATATAACCATTTAGATATTAAATAACAAAAATACACCCATTAGGTTGTATATTTAAAATTGTAAGCTTGTTATGAAGAAACTATTTTTGATTTCACTTTTTTTTCCGGCTTGTATTTGTTCTTTTGCCCAAGAGTTGCTTAAGCCACAGCCCCAGGCAAAATTCATTACCAGGTTTCCATTTAAACAGTACAGTGGCGGTGTAATGATTGTAAATGCACTTCTAAATAACATACCCGATACCCTCAATTTCATACTGGATACCGGGAGCGGTGGCATTTCCCTGGATTCAGCTACTTGTGCCTATTATGGAGTAAAATCAAATTTTTCTGACACGATTGTAACAGGAATGGGTAGTGCCCACAAAGTAAAGTTTGCCTATAATCAAGATTTACATCTACCGGGGTTGACCATTAACAATCTTGATTTTCACATCAATAATTACGAAGTACTTACGAGTGTATACGGAGAAAAAATTGATGGTATTATTGGATACAGTTTTTTCAGGAGGTACCTCGTTAAAATAAATTTTGACAGTCTTCATATAGAGGTTTTTAGCCCCGGCGATATAAAATATCCAAAAACCGGCACCATTTTAAGGCCAGCGTTTACCACCCTTCCTATACAAAATTTGACTATCAAAGACAAGCGTAAAATTGATTTTAATTTTTATTTTGATACCGGCGCCGGGTTGTGTTTTTTAATGAGCGAGGCATTTGCAGTGGATAGTGCAATCTTACTGAAAAAAAGAAAGCCCATCTATACGCAGGCTGAGGGAATGGGGGGAAGACTCCAAATGCAGTTAACAGTAATTAAGTCATTACAGGTGGGGCACTATAAATTTAGAAATGTGCCTACTTATATATTTACTGATGATTATAATGTTACATCCTATCCTTATGTGGGTGGTTTACTCGGAAATGATTTGCTCCGTCGCTTTAATTTAATTGTTAACTATCCGCAAAGAGAAATTCACCTGATGCCTAATACCCACTTTCTTGAGCCATTTGATTATGCCTATACCGGTATGGCAACTTACTATCTCGATGGAAATATTGTAGTGGAAGATATTGTACCAGGTTCCCCGGCTGATAAAGCCGGGTTGAAAGTAAATGATATTTTAATTGGTGTCGGAAATAATTTTACCAATAATATTATGCAATACAAAACCATCCTTCAGAGCGCCAATGAAAAAATAAAAATGATCGTTAGTCGCAATCAAAAAATTATTGAAATCTACATTAAACCAAAAAGCATCCTGTAACATCTCCTGCTTCTGTATCATTTCCTTAAATTTCTTTAACGCTCTTAGCTTTAAAAACACTTCAAACATTATGTGCCCGCCCCTTAACTTTGCGCCATGATTCAATTTGATAAATTTACGCTTGCCAACGGTTTAAAAGTATTGGTACATGAAGACAAAAATACCCCGATGGCGGTGGTGGATGTTATTTATAACGTGGGAGCAAAGGATGAAGATCCAAATAAAACCGGCTTTGCACATTTATTTGAACATCTTATGTTTGGCGGCAGCTTAAATGTACCGGTTTACGATGAGCCGCTGCAACTGGCTGGGGGTGAAAACAATGCTTTTACTACCAATGATCTTACCAATTATTATTGCCAGTTACCGGTTGAAAATATTGAAACCGCTTTTTGGCTTGAAAGTGACAGGATGCTAAGTCTTGCTTTTAGCGAAAAAAGCCTGGATGTTCAGCGTAAGGTAGTATGTGAAGAGTTTAAGGAGCATTATATTAACAAACCCTACGGAGATGTTTGGCATAAGATGAGGGAACTGGCTTACACCACTCATCCTTACCGCTGGATGACGATTGGCAAAGAACTAAAGCATGTAGAAGATGCAAGCCTGCAGGATGTTAAAGATTTTTTCTTTAAACATTATACTCCATCCAACGCCATACTGGTAGTGGCAGGTAATGTAACCACAGACACAGTAAAAATATTAGCTGAAAAATGGTTTGGCCCAATCCCAGCCGGAAAAATATATGAGCGCAAGCTACCGGAAGAACCAAAGCAAACAGCGCCGAAAGTGCTTGAGATAAAAGCCAATGTTCCCCTGGATGCTTTGTATAAATGCTGGCATATGGCTTCCAGGCTGGATGAGAGGTACTATGCAACAGAGCTAATCACAGAAATATTAAGCGGAGGGGGTTCTTCCCGTTTGTTCCAGGCGCTAGTGAAAGAAAAGAAATTATTCAGCAATATTGATTGCCATCATTTTGGAAGTTTTGATACCGGGTTGCTTGCCATTGAAGGTAAACTGGTAAAGGGAGTTTCTATGCAAGCCGCCGAAGCTGCTGTGCTGGAAGAAGTAAACAGGCTACAACAGGAAGGCATCAGCGAAAAAGAACTGCAAAAGGTGAAGAACAAAACAGAAAGTATGCTGGCATTTGAAGATATGAGCCTGATGAACCGGGCAACCAATCTTGCTATCTACGAATTGTTAGGTGATGCAAGCCTGATCAACAAAGAACTGGGCAGTTACCAGTCCGTAACAGCGGAAACAATTAAAAAAGAAGCCCAGGCCATATTCAACGAGGACAATTGCAATACGCTATACTATTATTCCAACAATTGATTTTTTAACGGTCACCCGTATCCACAAAAAAAATATTAAATGCTCAACAGAACAGAAGCTCCCCATATAAAAGACGCCATTGAGTTTGACCTCCAGTTAAAGCCTTACCATCACCTGGTACTGGATAATGGTGTGAAGGTATACACTATTGATGCAGGTTCACAGGAAGTGTTGCAAATGGAAATAGTTTTTTATGCAGGCAACAGCTATGAATCTGCTAATGCAGTGGCTGCGGCAACCAATCACCTGTTGAAAAATGGTACCAGCAACAAAACAGCCTTTGAAATAAATGAGCAATTTGAATATTATGGAGGATACTGCAACAGGTCCTGCTATAATGAAACAGCTGTGGTTTCATTACACACACTAAGCAAATATGTACATGAGCTATTACCGGTAATAAAAGAAATGATCACTGATTCAGCTTTCAGGGAAGAAGAGCTGAATATTTACAAGCAAAACAGCAAACAAAAACTGTCTGTAAGTTTAAAGAAATGTGATTTTGTTGCCAACCGTTTGATAGATGCTTACCTGTATGGTGAGCAGCATCCTTATGGTAAATATATCAAAGCTGAAGATTATGATGCGTTGACAACAGACCAGTTAAAACACCACTTTCAGCAATACTATTTAAATGGCAGTTGCGCAATTTTTGTTGCTGGTAAATTACCTGCTGACCTGTTTGAGCAACTAAACAAACAATTTGGTTCTTTAAATATCAGCCCCATCAATAACCAAGCACTGACGCCTCATGTTTTAGTCCCCTCTCCAGAAAAAAAGTATCGTATACAAAACGACCCCAAAGGGGTGCAGGGTGCTATCAGGCTGGCAACACATTTCCCAAGCAGGCATCACCCGGATTTTACAAAAATGATGGTGCTCAATACCGTTTTTGGAGGATTCTTTGGTTCAAGGCTGATGAGTAATATCCGCGAAGAAAAAGGATATACTTATGGCATACACAGTTTTGTACAAAACCATATGCAGGACAGTGCCCTTGTGATCAGCACAGAGGCAGGGAAAGATGTGTGCGAAGCAACAATTGAAGAGATTTATAAGGAGATGAATATTCTTAGAGAAGAATTGATTGATGAAGAAGAATTACTGCTGGTACGCAATTATCTCATCGGTATTATCCTGGGCGACCTGGATGGCCCCTTCCATATTATCAGCCGCTGGAAAAATATTATACTCAATAACCTGGATGAAAAATATTTCTACGATTCTATCAATACGATCAAAACCATTTCTGCAGAGGAATTAAAAGCACTGGCAAATAAATACCTGGTTTCTGAAAATTTTTATGAATTGGTTGTAATTTAATTTTTTTTGCCGCATCTTTAGTACAAGCATTACTATATCCCAATTCAGCGCTAATGAAATTTCTCTTAAAAATTCTGATCACCACAGTGAATGTTTTTGTTCTGGCTTATATTCTTCCCGGTATCGACATCGTGAATAATAATTTTTACACTGCCATCGTAGTCGCTTTCGTGTTGGCGTTGTTGGATGCTTTTATTAAACCATTATTGATATTGTTTACCTTACCAGCTACCATTCTTACACTGGGATTATTTCTTTTTGTTATCAATGCCTGTATCATTTTAATTGATGCCCATTTCGTTCATGGCTTTAAAGTGGAAAGTTTCTGGCATGCCATGCTGTTCAGTATCTTACTGTCATTTTTAAATTCGTTTGTGCACAAAAGAGCATTTGCTGAAAACAATCCAAAAAATTAATCGATCAAAGCTTTTTAATACCTACTTGACCTGGCGAATAATATTTTGCTCTTTACACCCTTTCTTTCTACCAAAATCGTAGTGTGAATATTTTAAAGCGTCGCGTCAAGCTTTTCATTAAATTGGTTTGCCTGCTGCCTAACATCCACTAACTTCACAGCCTTAAATTTTCAACAGCTTCGATATGCAGTTCCATAGAAAAAATCTTTCCAACGAACAATTGATTGATCTTTATAAAAACCTGCTGCTGCCCCGGATGATAGAAGAAAAAATGTTGTTATTACTGCGGCAGGGAAAAATTTCCAAATGGTTCAGCGGTATTGGGCAGGAAGCAATCGCTGTAGGAGCTACTATGGCACTGGACGCTGATGAATGGATAATGCCGTTGCACCGGAACCTCGGTGTTTTTACCGCCCGGAATATGCCACTAAGTAAATTATTCAAGCAATGGCAAGGTAATAAAGATGGCTATAGCAAAGGCCGTGAAAGAAGTTTTCATTTTGGCACAAAGGATCATCACATCTGTGGTATGATCAGTCACCTGGGTCCGCAGTTGGCCATTGCTGATGGCGTGGCACTGGCACACAAACTCGGTAGCGAAAATAAAGTAGCCCTTGCATTTACTGGAGATGGTGGCACCAGCGAAGGTGATTTTCATGAGGCACTGAATGTGGCTGCTGTATGGGACCTGCCAGTAATTTTTATTATTGAGAATAACGGTTATGGATTAAGTACCCCCGTTAATGAACAATACCGCAGCTTTGGATTAGTAGAAAGGGCAAGAGGTTATGGAATGGAAGGTGTACAAATTGATGGTAACAACATTTTAGAAGTGTATGATACCATTAAAGGCGTGCGTAATTTTTGCATCGAAAACCAAAAGCCGTATTTAATTGAATGCATGACCTTCCGTATGAGGGGCCATGAAGAAGCCAGCGGGGTAAAATATGTTCCGCTGGCACTGTTCGATCTGTGGGAGAAAAAAGATCCCATAAAAAATTATGAGCAATACTTGCAGCAGGAAAATATATTAACAGAAGAAGCGGTGGCTCACATACGCAATGGAATAAAAGAATACATAGAAGCTGAATTAAAAACTGGCTCCCAGTCTGAGCCGATCATTCCCAACACAACCGAAGAAGTAAACGATCTGTATGCACCAGTAACCACTTCCAACTATTACTCAACAATTAACGATCGAAAACCAACGGCCAACGATAAACGCTTTATCGATGGCATTAAAGAAGGCCTCTTTCAATCCATGCAGCAACACCCCAACCTGGTATTAATGGGGCAGGATATTGCGGAGTATGGCGGTGCCTTTAAAATTACAGAAGGCTTTGTGGAAACTTTTGGCAAAGCAAGGGTAAGAAACACACCTATTTGCGAAAGTGCAATCGTAGGTGCTGCGTTGGGCCTTTCACTAAAAGGTTACAAAGCAATGATGGAAATGCAGTTTGCAGATTTTGCCACGGTTGGTTTTAACCAGATCGTAAACAATCTTGCTAAAATATATTACCGGTGGGGGCAAAACGCAGATGTGGTAATACGCATGCCGACAGGCGGGGGCGTAGGTGCCGGGCCATTTCACAGCCAGAGCAATGAAGCATGGTTTGTGCATACACCAGGTTTAAAAATTGTATACCCATCTACACCAATGGATGCAAAAGGTTTATTAATTGCAGCCATCAACGATCCCAACCCTGTATTGTACTTTGAGCACAAAGCTTTGTACAGGAGTATTGGCGGACCTGTACCATCAGCATACTATGAAATAGAGATTGGCAAAGCAAGAATCGTTCAGCAGGGGGAAGATATTACCGTTATTACCTACGGGGCTGGCGTGCACTGGGCAACGGAGTATGCAAAAAATCATCCTGGTGTATCATTGTATATTCTTGATCTGAGAACATTACTACCGCTGGATTACGATGCTATCAAAACTGCTGTGAAAGCAACAGGCAAAATATTATTGTTGCACGAAGATTCATTAACAGGCGGCATTGGTGGAGAAATTGCTGCATGGATTGCTGAACATTGTTTTGAAAATTTAGATGCCCCGGTATTGCGCTGTGCCAGCTTAGATACTCCCATTCCTTTTAACATGGAATTAGAAAAAAACTTTATGGCCTATAGCAGGCTGGATGAATATGTTGACAAACTGATGAGATATTAATGCCTTAGTACCGAGTTGATGATTTGCAACTCCAGCGTAAAAAAAATCGTTTTGTATTCATTGCTCAACTGTTACAACAAAACCGCGGCAATATATTCACCTCAGTTTAACAGAGTTGCTTTTTTAAAAGGTTGCAGCCTCCAGTAAGTAAGGCTGCGCCAAAGCCACTCCAGTGGACCAAAACGAAAATATCTTAACCAAACACTACTCCAGGCTATTTGAATAAGCCATACTACCAGCACTACATAATATATTTCATACCGTTGCAGTTTGCCAAACATAGCGAAACCCCTTCCATAAAAAAACAATCCACACATCGCTGACTGGCTGAGGTAATTGGTAAAAGCCATCTGCCCCACTGGCTGCATCCATTTAAAAAACTGTTTTAAAAACCCGGATTTATATACCAGCATTATCAAACCGAATACACCGATGGATCTTATAGAACGCTGCAGCTCATAGAGCTCAAAACGCTTATTTTTGAGCACCTCGTAAGTATTAAAATGATTGTTTTCTGATGCTAGGACATGCAGGCGGGATAATAGCAGACCGATGACTAAACCAACAACGGCCATCCATAGATATATTTTGATATTGGCTTCGCCCTGTAAAATACCGAGCTTAAAAAATGCCATCCCAAGAAACATAAAGACCAGGATATCAAAAAAATGAAAATAATAGAGCCCGTAGGTTTCGGCAGATACACTTCTATCACTTTGGAAGTCATATAGCGTTGTATAGCCAGACCTGTATTTGGCTATTTCGTTTTGAATTTTCGATTTTTTTAAATCAGGATTTGATCTGTTTTTTATTGACTTCATTGCAGAAAGCGCTTCTGCCTGGTAGCCCGTAAGCTTAACTTTTGTCGTATCTATTGCTGCAATTTTCTCCCCCTCCAGTATATCTTTTTTGCTTCTGTACAGGTCTGTGTTGGACCTTATCATTAATAATGACAGGCACACACCGGAAGCAATGATCAATTTTTTTGGCGCCAGGCTTCTAAACGCAATCAGCACTACGCCGCAAATGGCATAATGATACAGTATATCTCCATGCCATAACAGTATGAATGCATTGACCAGTCCAAATAATAAAAGCCACAACTGTCTTCTTACAAATATTTCAGTTGGCATTTGTCCTTCGATTTTTCTCTCCAGGTTGCGGATAAAAATAATGGTACCAGCTCCGAATAACATAGAAAATATTGCCCTGAAGCTGCCTTCAAAAACACCATGCCCAAATATGTACCAGCAGTAATAATTTAATCCTGTTTCGTTCAATATAGAAGGATCTTCATTAATTCCTGATGGCAGACCAAATCCTGAAATATTCAACAACAAAATCCCCAGTACAGCAATGCCACGCAAACTGTCCAGGGCGATGATCCTTTCTGATTGTTGAATAGGGGTAATAACGTTTTTAGGCTGGTTGACAATCGGAGACATAGCAGAGGTTTTAGATAATGGAAGTAACTATATAAAATAGTCAAACCAAATTAAGCCCTTTTAATGACAGGTGCCCACAAAAAAGGAAAAATTTTGTGGGATTAAAAGGTGGGATTCTTTTTTATAAATCTTCATATCTATAAAGTGGATCAATATCTGACCCAGCTCTCATTTCATACACGGGATTGATGATCCCATCTTTTAAGCCATACACCCACCCATGCAGATCAGGGCCTTGTCGTGTCTTCCATGCTTTTTGAATAATGGATGTTTTAGCCAGCCGCTGTACCTGCTCCACCACACTTAATTCGGTAAGTCTGTCGGCACGCTGGTCGCCATCGGTGATGGTTTCCAGTTCCTCCCTGTTATGTCGGTAAACATCTTTTATATTACGCAACCACATATTTAGTAACTGGCTGTAATTGTTATTGCTCATAGCTGCTTTGATGCCACCGCAACCATAATGGCCACAAACAATCACGTGCTGTACTTTTAAATGAACCACAGCATAATCCAGTACACTTAGCAGGTTAACATCTGTATGTATAACCAGGTTGGCAATATTCCGGTGTACAAATATTTCTCCTGGTTGGGTATTGGTAATTTCATTGGCAGGCACCCGGCTGTCGCTGCAACCGATCCATAAAAATTCCGGTGTTTGTAATGTCGATAGCCGTTTAAAAAAATCAGGGTCTGCTTCAATTTTTTCTGCAGCCCATAATTTATTATCATTTAATAGAACCTCGTATGGTTTCATATTGATGCCTTTTTATCAAAAATAATATTTAATAAATTGAAAACCGACCGTTTAATTTTAATAAATCCAAGTATTTAAATCCAGGCTAAAGAAAAATTTATGGAACCGGGAAAAGCAATTGTGATTTATTTAACAGGCTTAGTATAATGTGTGTCGTAGCGAATAATGTAATATCAATATTAATAATAAGTGTAAATTTTGAAATACTTCCTGAAATGGTTTGGTTTAAAAAAAGTAAAATCTTATTTTGCAGCACATTTCATGAAGAAAAACAGAAAACCATATACCATTTTTCAAAAGGGCTGTTCCATCTTTCTGATGCTGACCCTGTTTTGGCTTACAATAAGTACTCCTTTTGTAATTGCCAGCCAGCAGGAATTAGCCAAGCAACAAAAAGCCTCTTCTATTGAACTCCCGGTAAATGATGGTGATGATGAAACAGATGGCGGAAACAATAACAATATTGAAGAGAAAGTACCACCAGGAAACAACTTATCAGAAGAATTCCTCCACGAACATCACAGCATCCACCATTTCTTTTCTGAAACTTCTCTATATCACAAGTTAGAAAACTCAGATACTTATATTGCTTTTCACGGCGAACTCCTCGTTCCTCCACCCAACGCTGCATAGTTTAAATTCTTCTTCGAATTTTTTATTAATGGCTTTTTAAACAAGGCCTCTTCATTTTATTTATTTCAATCAATCTATTTATCACGGTGATGTTATCGTACCCGGTAACAACCATTTAATTTATATACTCATGAGAAAGCATTCAAAAGAATTCTTAGAAAATCTCACGCCCTTCCAGGCCTACGAGCTGTTGCAGGAAGGCAATAAAAGATTCATCAATAACCTTAACAGGGATCATGATCACCTGGAATTGATCAACCAGACAAGAGAAGGTCAATATCCATTTGCAGTAATATTAAGCTGCATGGATTCCCGTACCTCTACGGAGCTAATATTTGACCAGGGGCTCGGTGATCTGTTCAGCATACGTGTAGCGGGCAACATTGTAAACAACGATATCCTTGCCAGCATTGAATATGCCATTAAATATGTCGGTTCCAAAGTACTCATGGTGTTGGGCCATACGGAATGTGGTGCTATTAAAAGTGCAAAGCAAGGCGTAACAGACGGGCACATCACAGGTTTATTAAAACGTATTCAGCCTTCTATCAGCAAATCCCTGTTGTATGATGACAGCTATCTTTTTAGTGATAAAGTAGCTTACGCCAATGTAGAAAACAGCCTTGAAGAAATACTCAACCAAAGTGAAATTGTAAAAGACATGTTTAAGAAAGGAGAGATCGGTCTTGTAGGAGGTGTTTACAATATTGACAACGGTAAAGTTGATTTCTTTAAGAACTTAACCAAAAAGAAAAAAGAAGACAAACTAGCAGTTCATATTTAAAAGAAAATTACAAATGAATTTTACAAAAAACCTAAAAACAGACCTACCATCAGGGTTGGTAGTATTTCTTGTTGCGTTGCCGCTTTGCCTTGGTATTGCCCTGGCTTCCGGCGCTCCATTTTTCAGCGGTATTATTTCTGGTATTGTGGGCGGCATTGTTATTGGACTCCTTAGCAATTCGCAATTAAGTGTAAGTGGCCCGGCTGCTGGCTTGGCGGCGCTTGTATTGGGCGCCATCACTGCCATCGGCGATTTCCGGTTGTTCTTGTGTGCTGTCCTGATTGCAGGTTTATTGCAGTTGTTGATGGGATTAGCAAAATTGGGTGGTATTGCTAACTACATTCCTTCGAGTGTGATCAAGGGAATGCTTACCAGTATTGGTATATTAATTATCGCCAAGCAAATACCTCATGCCTTTGGATATGATAAGGATGAGAAAGGAAATCTTACAGAGTTGTTTCCGTATGGAAGCGAAAACATGCATGAATTGCTGCAACCGTTGCATCATATAGAAGTTGGTGTAACATTAATTTGTATTATCTCTATTATCATCATGGTAGTTTGGGATAAACCTTTCATTAAAAAAAGGTTGCCATTTGTGCCAGGTGCTTTGGTTGCCGTTATTGTTGCAATTCTCATCAATCAATTATGGATAAGTACAGGAAGCAGGCTGGCAATAGAAAGCGAACATTTGGTACAAATAAAAGCAGCCTCCTCGGTAGCTGAGTTTTTAGGTTTTTTTACTTTTCCCGATTTTTCAGGTTTCTTAAACAGTAAGATCATTGTGTATGGTTTTGCTATCGCCGTCATTGCATCTTTGGAAACGTTGCTGAGTATTGAAGCGATAGATAATTTGGATCCGGAAAGACGTGTGACCAATACCAACCGGGAATTATTTGCCCAGGGTATTGGTAATTCGGTTGCAGGATTAATAGGCGGACTACCAATAACCAGTGTGATTGTTAGAAGCAGTGCCAATGTAAATTCAGGAGCTAAAAGCAAGTCCTCTGCAGTTTTTCACGGGCTACTGCTGCTGGTTTCTGTCATTTTAATTCCAGCTTTATTAAATAAGATTCCATTGTCCGCATTGGCTGCTATTCTTTTATTAACAGGCTATAAACTGGCGAAACCAGCAGTGTTTGCAAAAACAGTAAAGCACGGTAAATACCAGTTCATTCCTTTTTTTGTGACAGTAATTGTGATTATCGCTATTGATCTGTTTGCAGTAATTCCAGTTATTAGCGGAAAAGGGTTATTGATTGGCGTTATTGCAGGAATCGTTGCAGCTTCCGGAGCTATCCTGTATGGTAATCTTAAAAACTCTTACTTCTTTCATAAGGAGCATCATCATGAAGGCGACCTGATCAAGATCCATCTTTCAGAAGAAGTGTCTTTTTTAAATAAGGCTGCCATCAGGGAAACGCTGGACAGGTTGCCTACCAATTCTACTGTAGAAATTGATGCCAGCAATACCAGTTATATAGATTTTGATGTACTGGAATTAATAAAAGAATTCAGGGATATCAAAGCCCCGGTAAAAAATATTTCCAGTAAGCTGGTGGGTTTTAAAGAAAAATATCAAATAGAAAATGAGTTGAATGTGCAATCGGTTCACTAATCAAGACCATTTTATAAAATGACAAATACAAAATTTAGTGAAGAGCATGTATTACATGAATTAAAACACTTTTTACCGTCTCAACAGGCACTGAAAGATTTTATACACCACAATTCCCTGCATGCTTTTCAGCACATGAAATTTTATGATGCCATTTTTAAAGCATCAAAAATTTTTGGCTTCCAGGTGCATTTGCAATTACTGGAATACCGGGAATTATATAAAAGCGGCCGCATAAGAAAGGATATTTTGCAAAAGCTAATTGCTGGTAAAGCAGGCAATACAAAAGAATGGAATGAGAGATTGCTTAGCAAAGATTATGATACCATCAATCAACCACGGATTGGACAATTCCGTAAGCTTTGGAAAGAGGTGTACCACCTGGACCTGGATAATAAAGTACATCCGTTGCTCTTTCGTATCCTTTGTAGTTTTTTAGACCAGGGTATTGCTATCCAGGAATTTCCATTTGCTAACAAATGCTTTACGGATAGTATAAAAGAACTGGAGCAAAACAGTTTTGTAAGTTTTTTCAAAACAAAAGCTGTAAGGCGAAAATTTCTATCCGGTAATTATTCAATAACAGAACTGCTAACTGCAATTGTTGGTAACTCAGCATATTTTGAGCAATACCTGTTTGATCAACATTTTGCTCATCATGGCTGGAGTGGTTTTATCAGTGCAGTGGAAGATAATCCACAGACATTACTCGATCATAAAAATATTACGTTCAGGGAACTGGTGGAATTTGAATTGTTGATGGAATTGGATGCATTAAATTATAACCTTGGCAAAAAATGGCAACCACTTGCCAGTTATTCCAACACTCCGCCGGTTGATTTATTTGCTGATGTACCCAAAACCGAATTGGCTGAAGTGATACAACTGTGGCAGGAAGCATTTGAATGGAGTTATTATGATTCTGTTTTAAAAGGGGTATTGATCTCTGGTAAAAAAAGAGAATCCCAACTTAACGGAACAGCTACAACTCCTATTTTAGTAAAAAACGGTCCTTCCCTGCAAGCCATTTTTTGTATCGATGAAAGAGAAGATTCCATCCGGCGCCATATTGAAGCGGTCGATAAGCACGCTGAGACTTTTGGCGCCCCCGGTTTTTTTGGTGTGGAGTTTTATTTTCAACAACAAGGCAGCAAGTTTTATGATAAGCTGTGCCCGGCCCCTGTAACACCAAAATATTTGATCAAGGAATATGACGCTGCATCGGTAAGAAAAGAGGAACTGATATATACCAAACATACACACGGCATTTTATCAGGTTTTTTTCTAAGCATCGGTTTTGGCTTTTGGGCCTTTGTAAAAAAATTGCAAATGCTATTTTGGCCAAAAATGAGCCCGGCTATTTCAAATGCGTATGGCCACATGGATAAACAATCCACCCTTACAATTGAAAATAAAACCTTAGCAGACACAGAGAATGAGTTGCAGATTGGTTATACTGTTGATGAAATGACTGCAAGAGCCGAAGGTTTTTTAAGGGGCGTTGGTTTGATCAAAAATTTTGCTCCCATCATTTACATGGTGGCGCATGGAAGCAGTAGTGCCAACAATCCACATCATGGCGCACATGATTGTGGTGCCTGCAGCGGCCGACCCGGGGCTACCAACGCCAGGGTTCAATCCTATATATTAAATCACAAAAAAGTAAGGGAGATCCTGGCATCAAAAGGAATTGTGATTCCTGAAAAAACACAATTTATCGGTGCTATGCATGATACGGCTGCTGATGTTATGGCTTATTATGATGACGATATCCTTACCACAGAAAATTTAAATGCACACATCATCAATTTCCAAAATTTTGAAACAGCATTAAATCTGAATGCAAAAGAACGCAGCAGGCGATTTGCGTCTATTGATACCAAACAGGAATTAGAACAGGTACGCAAAGCCATTCATAACCGTTCGGTTTCTTTATTTGAGCCAAGGCCAGAGTTAGGGCATGGTACCAATACTTTAGCCATTATTGGCCGAAGACAAATAACCAAGGGTTTATTCCTTGACCGCCGTGCTTTTCTTAACAGTTATGACCATACAACAGATGCAGATGGAACTATTCTTTCAGCAGTAATGCGGCCCATTGGTTTGGTATGCGGCGGTATTAACCTGGAATACTATTTTTCACGGGTTGATAATATTAAGATGGGTGCAGGTACCAAACTTCCGCATAATGTGATGGGCCTGTTTGGTGTGGCTAACAGCAGCGATGGTGATCTGCGGCCCGGCCTGCCCTGGCAAATGATTGAAGTACATGACCCCGTTCGTCTGCTGGTGATTGTAGAGCACAAACCTGAAATTGTTTTAAAAGCTATCCAGTCTTCACCCGAAGTATTTGAATGGTATAAGAATGAATGGGTACATATTGCGGCATTGCATCCGGAAGAAAAACAGTTTTATTATTTCAGGAACGGAGCGTTTGAAAAATATCAACCTATTACCGGTTCTGGTGAAATAAAAACGATCCACAACATGGAACAATTTATTGAAGGAGCTAAAGAAATGGAAACAAATCATATTGTTCATGCAACGGAAGAAAACTTACCGGTGTACCTACTGGACTAACAAAAAATTCTCTTTCATAATATTTAATAAAAAAATAAATGAACCAACTGCTTATATTATTTATCGCTATTCCCTTCATTGCATTTTTAGTAAGCCTGTTCTGGCAAAATAAAAGTGAAAGAGCCATTGGCAAAATTGTTCGGTTTACCAAGGTATTATACATTGTGATTTCGGTTTCGTTTGCATTGTGGTGGGTGGTCAATGGACATGAGCCCATCAGCTATCACCTGGCAACACTCTATCAAACGGATCATTTTGTATTTGCTTTTGAATTGTTTTACGATGAGATAACAGCTGTGTTCAGTATTATAGGTGCGTTGTTATTTTTCTTAGTGGCTACTTTCAGTAAATATTATATGCACCGTGACCAGGGTTTCAAACGTTTTTTCAATACTATATTGCTATTTGCGGCAGGTTATAACTTTATCATCCTATCAGGAAATTTTGAAACGCTCTTTATAGGATGGGAAATAAAAGGTGTATGTTCCTTTTTACTAATAGCATTTTATCGCAACCGTTATTTGCCTGTAAAAAATGCATTCAAAGCTATATCTTATTACCGCACCAGCGATGTTGCTTTAATGCTTTGCATGTGGATGATGCATCATTTGACTCACCAGAATATTACGTTTTCCAAATTAGGTGAGGCAAAAAATATGGCTGTTGAATCCGGCAACACGGGCATGGCAATATTTATT
>Ga0097621_100000835_pt1 | contig 21687 bp, 10 predicted proteins | sample KBSMisM72_FD_73165 | JGI IMG/M metagenome (GOLD analysis project Ga0097621, IMG submission 73165) | Miscanthus rhizosphere microbial communities from Kellogg Biological Station, Michigan, USA - KBS Miscanthus M7-2 (version 2) (version 2) | ecosystem: Host-associated > Plants > Roots >... | reverse complement strand
CGGTTTTGGCGAACGCCGTCGCGGCAGGAATCATCGCGTCGAGCAGCGGCAGCGCCAAAGACGCGCCGACACCTCTTAGAAAGGTCCGCCGCGGGATTGCGAGTTTCGAAATGAACATAGCGCTAGCTCTCACTTCCAAGTTCCTTCATCCGCATCTGAAACGGCACACTCGAGACGATGGCGTTCACCAGCGACGAGAATTTGTAATTCTGGCCGCGCGCGCTGCGGACGATGCCGCGAACGGCCGCCATGTCCTCCGGCGTGAGGCCGCGTCCCACCGCATAGACGAGCAGCTTCTCCGCCAGCGTCTGAACGAACACCTCCGGCCGTCGCAGCAACGCCTGCCGCAACCCGACGACACCGTCGATGCGCGTGCCGTCCGGCATCACATCTGACGCATCGAGCGCGAACCCGCCGACGTTCTTCGTCCGCCATCTCGCGTCGATGTCGAAGTTCTCGAGCGCGAAGCCGAGTGGATCCATCGTCTTGTGACAGCCGGCGCAGCCGGGAATCGTGCGGTGCTGCTCCATCTGCTCGCGCATCGTGCGCGGCGCGGCACCGGGCGCAGGCTCTTTCAGCGCCGGAACGTCTGGAGGCGGCGGCGGCGGCGGCGATCCGAGGATGTTCTCGAGGATGAACTTGCCACGCCTCACGGGCGACGTCGTCGTCGCGTGCGACGTGACGAGCAGCACCGCGCCTTTTCCGAGCAGACCGCGCCGCGCGTCGTCGGCTAGCGTTACGCGGCGGAAGTAGCTGCCGAACACATCGGGAATGCCGTACTGCTTCGCGAGCCGCTCGTTGACGAACGTGTCGCTGGCCGTCATCAGATCGAGGACGCTGCGATCCTCGTGAATGACGCTGCCGAAGAACAGCTCGGCTTCCGTGCGAAATGCCTGTCGCAGGTTGTCGTCAAAGTCGGGGTAGGTCTCCGGATTGGGCGTGATGCCCCGGAGATTCCTGAGCTGCAGCCACTGTCCGGCGAAGTTCTCGACGAGCGCCGACGACTTCGGATCGGCCAGCATGCGCGTGACCTGTGTCCGCAGAATCTCGGGCTTCGACAGTGTGCCGGCCGCAGCGACGCGTAGCAACTCGTCGTCGGGGATGCTGCTCCAGAGGAAGAACGAGAGGCGCGACGCGAGCTCGTATTCTCCGATGCGATAAGGTGTGGCGAGCGCGACCGTCTCGGGTTCCTTTTCAGGACGGAAGACGAACGACGGGCTCGCAAGCACCCGCCGCAGGGCGAACTCGACGCCCGCGTCGAACGACCCGCCGGTGCGCCGACCTTCTTTGTAGAACGCGACCAGGCCGTCCACCTCGGACGGTTCCAGCGGACGCCGATAGGCCCGCCGCGCGATGGTTGTGACGATGCGACGGGCGCACGACGCTTCGGTCACGTTTGCGCCTGGCCTGCACACGAACAGCGTCGCGGACGGAGGCCGGCCCACAGGCTCGACGTTGTACGGACCCTGCACACTTAGCGACTGAACGTGCGGCGCGCCTTCGGCCGCAAACGGATTGCTGAAGTCGCGCAGAAACGGCTGCAGCCGCATCGTCTCGAGCGTCCAGGGCGTCTCTTCGAGAAACGCCGCGGTCACGGTCCTCGAGCCGGCTTTGACATGGACGCGGACGCGAAGGCGTTTCGCTTCGAGGTCGTCGGACGTCGTGGTTGGATTCTGCTGCAGATGAACGAGGTCGTCGTTTCCGCCAATCGTCGCGAGCAGAATGCGTTCGCCGTCGAGGGCGATTTCCACCTGATGCGGATCCTGCAGCCCGCGAATCGCGCTCAGGTTCGTCCGCCACAGCCTCAACTGGAATTCGTACTCGCCGTCGACCGGGAACGTATGCGTCGCGGCGAGTCCGCCCTGCGTGCCTGGCGGCAGACCTTCCAGATGCTGATCCTGCGAGAGATCCTGCCGCGCGGTGTACGTGTCGCGATTGACGCCGACGCGAGCGTCGCCGACGGCAATGGTGCTGATCTTTCGCGCGGCCCCGAGGTACGCCTGAAGCAGCGCCGGTGAGCTGCCAAGGACGTCGGCGACGTTGTCGAAGCCGTATGCGGAGTCGTCCGGAGGGAGGAGCGACGACACGTCCACGTGCAGGCCCAGCAAATCGCGGATCGCGTTGGAGTACTCGGCGCGGTTGAGCCGATGCAACACCGGCCTGCCGGGATATGGATGCGCGACGGACGCTGCATCGAGTTCGCCCTCGAGCGACGAGATCAGGCGATCGTACGTCGCCGCGTCCGGACGCCGCGCGCCGAGCGGCGGCATGACGCCGAGCCGCAGCTTGCGGACGACTTTTTCCCAGGTTCCCGGATCGGCAGCGACGTGTTCGAGCGAAGCGGTGTCGAGCACGAGCCCGCCGGTTTTCAGGCGGGCGTTGTGACACGTCACGCAATACTGATCGAGCGCCTCTTTCGTCTGGGAATCAACAGCCGCGCGGGCATCGACTGCGGAGAACACCGCACACGCTGCGAATGTGGCGAGGACAGATATCTTTGTCCGCATCGACAAAAGCAGCGCTCATTGTACAGCGTGTCTGAACAGCGGATGCGGAGTGTCGTGTCCGGCTGCAGCCGAACGGATTTGGCCGCCTAAAGGCGGACACTACCTGGTGTGGGCCTTGCGGCACCAATCTCCCGCTCGAGCTGCGCCCGATCGAGCTGGCCGCAACGATCGCCGATCACGATCGCCGCGACGCTGTTGCCGATCGTGTTGGTCACCGCCATCGCCTGCCCCATGAAGCGATGGATGCCGACGACGAGCACGACCCCGGCGACAGGCACATGGCCGGCGGCCGTCAGCGTTCCCGCGAGCACGACGAGCGCCGCGCCCGCCACGCCTGCCACGCCCTTCGACGTCAGCGTCAGCACGGCGACGAGCACGATCTGCTCGCCCAGCGGCAGCGGCGTGTTCGTCGCCTGCGCGATAAAAACGGCCGCCATCGCCTGATAGATGGCGCTGCCGTCCAGATTCAGGGAGTAGCCGGCCGGAATCACGAGGCCGACGACCGATCGCGACACGCCCAGCTGCTCGAGCTTCGCCATGATCTGCGGCATGGCGGACTCTGAAGACGATGTGCCGAACGCCACGAACAGTTCTTCGCGGATGTACGCGATGAGCCGCCAGAGACTGAAGCGTCCCCACCACGCAATGGCGCCGAGTACGACGGCGACAAACAGCGCCGACGTCGCGTAGAAGTAGACGATGAACTTGACGAGCTGCGTCAGCGTGCCGACGCCGAATGTGCCGACGGTTGCCGCCATCGCCCCAAACGCCGCAATCGGCGCCGTCTTCATGATCAGCGCGACGAGACCGAGCAGCGCGCGCGACAGCACGTCGATGAACTCGAACAGCGGCCGGCCTTTCGCCCCAATGGCGTTGAGCGCGAGTCCGAAAATCACCGAGAACAGCAGCACCTGCAGGATGTCCGACCGCGCCATCGCATCGACGATGCTCGTCGGGATGATGCCCAGAAGAAACCCGGCGACGCCGAGCGAGCGGCCGGCGGTGACGTACTGCGATACGGCGTTCGGATCGAGCTTCGACGCGTCGACGTTCATGCCGACACCAGGTGCGAGCACATTCACGGCGATCAGCCCGATGATCAGCGCGACGGTGCTCACGACCTCGAAATACACGAGCGTCAGCAGTCCGGTTTTACCCAGCGCTTTCACGTCGCCGACACCGGCGATGCCGACGACCACCGTACAGAACACGATCGGCGCGACGATCATGCGAATCAAGCGGATGAACGCGTCGCCGAGCGGACGCAGCGTGCCGCCGGCCGCCGGGAACACGTAGCCGAACGCGACGCCCGCAATCGTCGCGATGAGAACTTGTCCGTAGAGCGTCGTGTAGAAGGGAGGACGCGCCGCGACGGCGCGGCTGGTCAGATCGAATTGTGGCATTGAGGCATTTGGTTACTTGGTCACAATGCCCACATTCTTGTTACTTGACCGACTCCGCGCCCGCTTTGGCGGTCTGTCCGTCCTGTTCGCTCGTGCCGCCGGAGGCGCCGATCGCGCCGACGATCTTGCCATCCATGAGAATCGGCAGTCCGCCTTCAACTGGCACGGCGCCTTCGAGCGCAAGGAGACGGAGGCCGGCGCCGCCCGCGGCGAGCGCGTCCTGCAGGGCCTTGGTCGGCCGCTTGAAGCGCGCCGCCGAGCGCGCCTTGTCCTGCGCAATCTGCACGCTGGCCGCCTGCGTGCCGTCGATCTTCTCGAAGTACACGAGATCCCCGGAGATGTCGACGATGGCGATGGCCATCTTCCAGTTGTTCTTGTTGGCCTCGGCCACCGCCAGCGCGGAGATCTTCTTCGCGTCGGCGACGTTGATGGAGGTGCCGTACGGATTCGGCAGTTGAGCGAACGCCGGCGCAGCAGCCAGCGTGACGAGCGTTGCGAACAGCAGTTTTCGCATGTGCCTTCCTATTCGGCGCCCGGCGTGCCTGCGGCCGGACGTGGTGCGTTGACGTTGTCCTGAGTGATCGCCTTCCGTGGACGCGCGATGCCTTTCTTCACATCCGCCGCCAGCGCGGCGTCTTCAGCCCGTTCGGCGCTCAGCGCATTCGTCATCGCGTAATCGCCCTCGAGGCATTCGTACGGCAGCAGCTTGTATCCGGGCGGCGAGGTCAGCGGCAGCGCAATCGTGAACGGCTTCGTGTACGTCTTCGGGTCGTTCATCGTCGCTTCGTAGCGAAGTTCGTCCGGCGCCACGCGCGTAATGCGTTCGGTCATCACCATGTCCGTGCTGTGGCGCAGGCCATTGCCGTTCAGGCCGATGCTCGTCTTGTCCGAGAGGTTCGTCGTTTCGACGACGAGTGTGTTGCCTTCCCAATGTCCGCGTGAGTCGCCGAGCAGCTGACGGATGCCCTTGCCGATGTGTGGACGGCCGTCGGTGTAGATGACGCGCGTGTCGTGCACCATCTCGTAGCTGATGACCACCATGCCTGGCGCCTGGATGATGCGGTTGCCGTTCCCGTACACAACCGGCAACACGGAGCCGACGATGCCGCGCGTGATGCACCGGTCATACATCGTGAAGTCTTCCGGCTTGTCGAACGGCCCGGCCCCGAACGTTCCCTGATCGCGCGACGCTCGGCGCGACTCCGCGTACGGCGTGACGGCCGGCATCTTTCCGTCGGGCGGGTCGATGATCAACGACGTTTGGCGGTACGACTTGTTCAGCCACGCGTTGTCGTTGCGGAACGAACCGATCGCGTTCTCCGCGCGCGAGCGGCGATCCGCGTCGGCCTTTTCCTTGTCCCTGAATTCTTCGTCGGTCAATTCGGCGCGGTTGCCGTAGCGATCGGGCCGCTGCATCGGGATGCCGATGGCCGCGTCGCTCGTCCAGACGCCGGAGATGTCGGGCTCGCCCCAGGCGGTCTTTTGAACGGCCGCCGGCTTCTGGGGCGCCGCAGGTTTCTGTTGCGCGTGAAGTTCAAGTGCTGCCGGGGCCGCGACCGCGAGCAACAATGCGCTTATCCGAAAGTATTGCGTCATGCTTTCCCCCATCGATCAGATGGCTCGTGGCCTTCGTGATTGCCTTCGTGTCTTCGTGATAGGCAAGCGCAACAAACCTACTCGATGATCGCTTGCTGCACTGCGTTCTCGAAGTCGCGCTGCAGCGGGCCGCTCGCGCCTTGCATCATGATGATCGACACGAGCTTCTCTTTCGGATCCATGTTCTGGTTCGTGCCGTACGCGCCGGCCCAGCCGAATGTGCCGGGCGAGACGCGGAGATCGGCCGCGATCGGGTCGAGCACGATTTGTACGCCCAGCCCGAAGCCCATCCCGTGCGCCGGACGGCCGAACTGGCCGTTCACCAAGTCGCCGGTGTGATTCGACGACATGAGCTCCACCGTCTTTGGTCCAAGATATCGCTTGCCGTTCAACGTGCCGCCGTTGATGAGCATCTGCGAGAACTGGAGGTAGTCTTCGGCCGTACTCATCAACCCGCCCGATGCTGAAAAGTACGTACCGCTGATCAACTGGTTCGCGTTCGGCGCGGGTGCGAGTGCGCCTTCACGCGTGCGCTGGTACACGGTGGCGAGCCGCGTCATGCGCTCTGGCATCGGCGCAAACCCGGTGTCTTTCATCCCGAGCGGCGTGAACAGCCGCTGCTGGAGGAATTGATCGTACGGCTGCCCCGACACGATCTCGACGATGCGCGCGAGGACGTCGAGCCCATAGAGGCCGCTGTAGCGCCACAGTGTGCCCGGCTGGAAATCGAGAGGCGTCTGCGCAAGCTTGGGGATGTAATTCGCCAGCGTATCGTTCGGACCGCGCGGCACGAGCCTCGCCTGCTCCGCCCCACTGACGCCGCCGCTCATCAGGCCCGAGGTGTGCGTCAGCAGGTCGTGCACTGTAATCTCGCGCGCGGCTGGAACGAGATCGAACTCGGGCGGCGCCGCCGGCGGTCCGCCGCGGCCAAACGCCGGCATCTGCACGGGCTTGTCCGTCGTCCCTTTCGCGACGGCCACCTTCACCGTCTTGAACTCGGGGATGAACGTCGAGACGCGATCGGTCAGACGAATCTTCCCCTCTTCCATCATCATCAGGACGGCAACGGCCGTGATTGGCTTCGACATCGACGCGAGCCGGAAGATCGAGTCCTTCATCATCGGCTTCTTGCCGTCGATGTCCGCGAGACCCTGCGCCTCGAAGTGGACGATCTTGCCGCGGCGCGCGACGAGCGTCACCGCACCCGACACGTCCTTCTGCTCGATGTGTTTCGTCACGGCTTCGTGAATCCGCGCCAGCCGCTCGGTCGAGAAGCCGACGTCTTCTGCTTTCGGAGCGGTGGGAACACCGCCTGACGCCGCGACGAGCGCGGCGCACGAAAACACAGCGACCGTGGTGAAACTCATTGCCCGCATGGCTGCCCTCCGCGTGCGGAATCTTAGCTGATGTCAAAGAAAAAGGGCTGGAGACCGGTTGCCCAGCCTCCAGCCCGTCTTTCTTCGCGCCCTTCGTGCTTGAAGAAGTCCTTCGTGTCCTTCGTGTCTAGAAGTCGAACTGCGCCGTGAGCTTGAAGAACCGCGGCGTCATCACCTGCGTCGGCTGCAGCCATCCGCCCGGACCGGCTGGAACCGCCGGATTGAACGTCTGATTGTAGGTCAGCGTGGAGTTGCCGTTGAGCGCGTTGTAGATCTCCATGCCGGCGTTCAGACGCGTGCCGGCGAAGCGGAAGATCTTGGCGAGCTTGAAGTCGAGCTCGTTGACGCGATCGCCGTAGAGCGTGCCCGGTTGAACGAGGTTGACCGTCGGCGAGACGTTGTTGGCGAACGTGCCTACGAGGCCGCCCGCCTGCGCCGCCGTCAACGGAATCGTCCAGTTCGCCGCGAGCAGACCGCCCTGATCGCTGCGGAACGTTCCGCTCACGAGCACGTCGACCTTCGGGACGATGTAGGAGGCGAGCGCCGTCGCGCGCGTGACCCAACCCGTGTCGAGGTGGCACCACGGATTGCTCGCCGTCACTGCAGGCGCCGTCAGCGTCGTCGACGCACCCGCCAGTTCCGGAATCTGCGTACGCACTTCGCAGTTGTCCGCGATCGTCTTGCCCGTGTTGAAGCCGCCGGACAGCGTCAGGCCGCTTCTCACGCGCGACTGGACGTTCATCAGGAAGCCGTTGAACCGCTGGTACTGGTTCGCGCCGAGATTGCTGGCGAGCGTCGCAAAGTTGTTCGGCGTCAGGAGGGCGGCCGCCTGCGTCTGCGCGAAGAGCGGCTGGGCCGCAGTGCCGACCGTCTGACCGCTCGACGCGCCAAGACGCGAGTCGGTCGGTGCCACGACGGTGAACGCACGATAGTCCGTGGCCTGCGTCGCGAGGTTGTCCGTGGACACGAAGTTGGAGAGCCACCGGCGGGTGTAATTGAACTCGACCGACGTGCGGGCGACCAGCTGCCGCTGGACCGACGCTACGAAACCCCAGTCGTTCGGACGAACACCCCAGCCGCCCATCAGCGTCGAGTCGAAGCTGTTGGTGAACGTCGTCGTGCCGAATGCCTGATTGCTCAGGTTTCCGCATTCGCCGTTGGCGAGGGGGTTTTCAAGTACGCAGTCCGGCGTGAAGTTCTTGTTCACGTCGTTCCACGAACGGTTGATCCCGAGCCCCGTCGGTATCCGCGAAATCGGGTTGCCTGACGTGTAGACGCCGTTGCCGCTGCTCGCCGCTTCGAGGTACTTGCCCATCGAGACCTTCACCGACGTCTTGCCGTCGCCCTTGACGTCCCACGCCACGCCGCCGCGCGGCGTGATGTCCTTGAAGCCGGTAACCTGGTTCGCGCAGCCGTTGGCGCGCGCGAGCGCGACGCCGGGCGACGTCGTGCTGGCGATGTTGGCGCAGTTGGCCACTGACGGCGTCGTCAACGCCGGGTCGTTTTGAGCAAACGCCAGCTGTCCAGGGAAGAAGCGCACGCCGCCGATCACCTCGTCGTGGTAGTAGCTCCACGCGTGGTCGAAGCGCACGGCGCCCTGGAACGTCCAGCGTCCCGTCGTGTACTGATCCTGCGCGTAGAGCGCGTCGAAGCGCACGTTCTGGTCGATCTGGAACGGCGTGAGCGTCTCGGCGATCGTCACGCCCTGGCAGCTGTTCGCCGCGTTGAGCACCTGCGCGCCCGAGCACGACGCGAGCCCGTTCTGCAGGGTGTACGTCGTGTACGTGCTGTTCGGGAAGTTCTTCTGCTGATCCTGGTGCCATGCCCCCTGATAGCCAAACTTCATGCTGTTCGCGCCCGTCACGTAAGACGCCGATGCGCGCCACACGTGCGCGCCGATCCAGTCGTCGAACGGTGCTTCGGACCGATAGTTGAGACCGGCGATGCCGCCGTTATTCGCGCAGCCGAGCGCCGTCGAACAACCTTCGGTCACGCGCACCACATCGGCGGTCACGCTGTCGGGACGGCGGTTCGTGCCCCACCGCGAGAGGTACGTGCCGTAGCCCGCTTCGAGGAGCAGACGGTTCGTCGCGGGCGACGACCACGTGCCCTGCTGGACGCGCTGGAAGCGGTGCGAGTAGCCGCCGGCTTCCGGCGACGTCGTGTTGGGGCTGCCGAACACCGACTCGAACACCTCGTTGCCCGTCGGCTTGCGGCAGCCGTCGCCCGTCGGCGTCCATGTGGCGCCGTTGCAGGGATGCTGCTCGTCCCAGAAGAAGTTGATCTTGTTGCGCGCGGTGACCTGTGTGCTCAGACGGCCGCTGGCGATTTGCCAGCTGTTGGCGTTGCGCGCGGGACGGCTGGTGTCGAACTGCACGTTCCACGGTGCGGCCGCGTTGGAGACCGGCGTCGTGATCCCCTCCCACGGCTGGTTCGCGAAGATGCCGGGAATCGTCTGCCAGGATCCCTCGTCGCGGTAGTTGATGAAGAACCAGACGCGATCCTTTTTGATCGGACCGCCGAGGCCCGCGTTCGCGTCCCACAGCTTGAGAATCTGGAGCGGCGAAGCCAGACCGGCGGCCTTCAGCGAATCGGTGTAATTGCTGCTCACCATGCCGCTGCCGACGTATGCGCCGTACGCGCTGCCTCTGAACGTGTTGCCGCCGGTCTTGGGGACGACGTTGATCGCCGGTCCGCCGACTTCAGCTTCACCGAGGCCGCCCGAGTTCGTGGTGACGACCTCCTGTGAGTTCAGCAAGTCCGCGTTGTAACCCGACACACCTGCGCCGTTGAGGGACGCGCCTGTGTTCAAGCCATCGACCGTCAGACGTCCTTCGTTGCTGCGTCCGCCGGCGCCTCCGAACACGACCATGCCGGGGGTAACCTGCACGTCCGCGGACGTGCCCGACTGGGTGATAACGGACGGCATCAGTACCATGATCCCCGCGTAGCCGCGCGCCGTCGGAATCGCGTTGACCGTTTCGCCGCTGAGCGTCGTCTGCCGCCGTGTACTCTGGACGTCGACGATGGGCGTTTCTCCGCTGACCGTGATTGTCTCTTCGACGGCGCCGACCTTCATGTCGGCGTTAATCGTCGCGGTGAACGACCCAGAGAGCTCGATGCCGTCGCGCTTGACCGTGGAAAACCCGGTCAACGTGAACGTGACCGTATAGGTGCCCGCCCGAAGGTCGACGATTCGGTACTGACCGGAACCGTCGGTGACCGCCGAACGAGTCTTCTCAATCAGGACCGGGCTCGAGACCTCGACCGTGACGCCCGGAAGAACGGCGCCCGACGTGTCTTTCACCACACCGGTGATCGAGGCGAGGACGCCTTGCGCCGCCGCCATCGAGGGAACGAGGGCCGCGACCGCAAGCAGGACGAACAACCGCACCACACCACGCATGAGACCTCCCACAAATCGCCGTCAAAAACTCTGTATGCGCTTGGAAGAGTAGTTCAGCAATCTTCGGTCTTTCAATGAACCGCTACCGAAAAACTGCTATACCAGATGGGAATCCGGAAAATTGGAAGGAAAACGGCGCACTGTGTATTGACGATGAACGAATCTGACGGGCGATGTCGACTGAGGGTGAACGACTGAAGACTGGTGCCTGACGACTACGTAGTCGCCAGTCTCCAGTCTCCAGTCAGCTGCGACTCAGAAGTCCACCGTCACATTCAGCCGCACGAAGCGCGGCGTCTGAATCGACGTCGGCTGCAGATAGTTCGAGCCGGTGCCGTAAACCTGGTTGAACGCGAGGCCCGTGTTCGAATTGAACAAATTGAAGAGGTCGACGCCGGCCGTCGCCTTCGTACGGCCGAACGTGAGCACCTTCGCCGCGCGCAGGTTGACGAGGTTGATGCGCGGACCGAAGAACGTGCCCGGCTGGATGAGGTTGTACGTCGCCGCTGGCGTCGGGCTGTAGCTCGCCGTGAGCGACGTGCCGTTGGTGCCGACGGTCGTATCGGTCGGCCCAGTGGACGCGTTCGGCGTCGACTGTACTGTCGCGCTGAACAACACGTCGATCTTCGGAATCTGGTACGACGCGAGGCCGCGGAACTGCGTGAGCCAGTTCTCCGCCACGTGACACGCGCTCGTCGGCAGATACGCCGTCGTCGCGAGGTTGTTGGCGGCGTTGGTCAGCGCAGGGTTCAGGATTTCCGGCATGTTGCCGGCGAGCGTGCAGTAGTCGGTCACGCCGCGGCCGGTGCTCGTGCCGCCCTGGAACACGAACCCGTTATGCATGCGCGAGGTGATCGTCACGTCGACGCCGTGCCAGTAGATCGACTCACCGCCGTAGTTGTCGGCGTTCGTGTACGTGTCATGGATGTTCGCCGGCACGCCGGGCGCGAGCACGGTGTAGGTCATCGGATAGCCACCGCCGCCTGGCAGGCTCGCGTTTGTCGGCGCGACGACGGTCTGCGTCGTGAAATCACCCGGGCTCAGCAACGTGTTCTTGAACACGAAAAAGTTGTTGAACCAGCGGCGGTTGTACGTCACCTCCACCGACGTGCGCGGCAGAATCTGCTGCTGGACGCCGATGCCGAACTGCCAATCCGACGGCCGAACGCCCCACCCGCTCAGCACGGCAGGGTCGATGATCGTCTCTCCCGCGGTGCTCGCGAAGCCATTCGACGACCACGGTCCGCATTCGCCATTCGCCACCGGATTCATGAGCACGCAGTCGGGCAGGAAGTTGCCGTTCGAATCGGTCCAGCTCCGGTTGACGGTCGTTTGGAAGTTCGGGCCGATGCGGCCGTTCCTGCCGTCCATCGCCGGATTCGAGATCGTGTAGTTCTGCTGGTTGTTCGCGCCCTGCAGATACTTGCCGAGATTCACGCGCACCGACGTCTTGCCGTCGCCTCTCACATCCCACGCAGCGCCCATACGCGGCGTGATGTCGTTGAACGAGTGGACACCGTCTGCGGCGGCGAACAGGATCGGCTGCGGGTTGTACGGGCCCGCAAGCGGAGCGCCGTTGTGCTCGCCTGGGAAGAAGCTCCAGGCGCGGTCGTATCGCACCGCGCCTTGCAGTGTGAGACGTCCGAGCGTCCATTGATCCTGCGCATAGAACGCGGCGTACTCAGTCCGGTTGCTGATCTGCCACGGCGCGATCCGCATCGTCAGGCTGATCGGCTGATTCGGGTTGAAGAACGTGTAGGTCAGGTTCGTCGTGTTCGAGAAGTCCTCGATCTCTTCGATCAGATACGCGCCCTGATAGCCGAACTTCATGCTGTGCGCACCAGTGACGTACGACGCGGACCCGCGCCAGACGGTTGGCGACTGGAAGTTGTTGAAGTAGTCGTCGAGGCCGCGGAACTGCTTGAACGGAACGATTTGCGTGACGGGAGTGAAGTTGGTGAGCGCTCCGGGAGGCGCCATCCAGCCCCAGCGGCTGACGTAGCTCGAGACGCCGGCTTCGAGCAGCAGCCGGCTGGTCACCGGTGACGACCACGTCACCTGCGTGACGTTCTGCGGTTCCGGGTTGTACGTCGTGAACGACTCTGGCGATTGGAAGGCGCCGAACGACCCGGTCGCCAGCCAGTTCGAACCGGCGTCGCGACACGCGCCCGACGAGGTCACATACGAGGCCTGACTGCACTGCCGCTGGTAGTCCTCGTAGAAGCTGATCTTGTTTCGCTGGGTCGCCTGCCACGTGACGCGGCCGTTGTAGATGTTCTGGCTGCTCGCGTTGCGGTTGGTGATCGCCGGGTTCGCGACGTACGTCCACGCGTTCGGATCGCCTGCGTTCGCATTCGCATACGCTCCAGGAATGTCCTGCGCCTGTCCGAACCAGCGGGTCGACGCGTAGAACCACAGCTTGTCTTTCTTGATCGGGCCGCCGAGCGATCCGCTCGCGTCGTAGTTGTTGTGGATCGTCGGAGGATTCTGGATGCCGAACGACTGCAGCGTGGCGTCGAGGTTGCTGCCCTGCGACCACGAGCCGGCGCCGCTCGCGAAGAGTTCGCCCTTGAACGTGTTGCCGCCCTGCTTGGGGATCACGTTCAGGTAGATGCCGCCCTTCTCTGCCTCGCCAAGGCCGCCGGTGAGGTTCATCTGCACTTCCTGGGCGTTCGCGGTGTCGAGGATGTAGCCGGAGACGCCGCCGCCGTTGAACGCAGCGCCGACGTTCAAACCGTCGAGCGCCATGTTGCCTTCATTCCCCCGTCCGCCGTGGCTCGTGAAGATCCTCATGGTCGGCGTCAACGTGACGTCGAGGCTGCCGCCGGTGACCGACGGCACGGTGGTCAAGAGCGAGTCGTAGCTGCGAGTCACAGGCAGGCTCTTCACCACGTCGTTCGTGAGCACCTCCTGGCGTGTCGCGCTCTGGACGTCGACGACGGGTGTTTCACCGGACACCGTGATCGTCTCCGACACCGCGCCTACCTTGAGGTCGGCGTTGATCGTGATGACGCCGGCGCCGCTGACGTCGACGTTGTCGCGCTTGACGGTGCTGAAGCCGCTCAGCGTGAACGTGAGCGCATAACTCCCTGGCGGGAGATCGACGATGCGGTACTGGCCGGTGCCGTCCGTCGTCGCCGTTCTCGACTTTTCAATCAGCGCCGAACTCGACGCTTCGACGATCACACCGGGCAGCACCGCGCCCGACGGATCCTTGACGACGCCAGTCAGCGTCGCTTGCGCCAATGCAGCTGATGCCGGAAGAAGCATCAGCACGACAAACCACACCACGCGTTTCATCGCACTCATACACACTCCTCACTCGGAGATCACTTCCATGCGAGCGTAGATGGGTGATGGTTTTGAAGTCCGTAATCAGCGCATAGAAAAATCGCAAATGCCGCTGCGGCTTCAAAAAGCCGGATAAGAAACGCTTAACGATTCGCCGGAGACGGCGTCAACGCGAGATCTTCATCGGTCCAGGGCGTGCGGCACGGTTGGTGGCGCTCGTACAGCGTGAGGTTCTGCTCCATGTGCGGCAGCTGAGCCGTCATCCCGGCTTTTTGCGCGGCGGCCATGACGTCGCGCTGAATCGCGATGGCCTGCTGGTAGTCGCCATATTCCGCGAGTGCCATCGCGATCGTCTCACCCAGCACCGTCGTGCGTTCGCCCTTATAGAGCTCCTGTGTGATGGCGATCGCTTTCTGGGCATCGCGGACGCGATCATCGGGGCTCGTCGACAGCACACGCGCCAGCGCGATTTTGTATTCCGTGCGATCGGGAAACTGTGTCACGGCGTCTTCGAGCCACTGGCGCGCGTCGCGGTGCCGCTTCGCGTCGACGAGGCTCATCGCGTAGCCCAGCCGCGCGACGTTGTTGCGCGGGCTGATCGCGAGCGTCTCGCGGTACTGAATCAACGCCGCATCGGGCCGCCGAGTGCGACGCAGAAAATCGGCCATCGCCAGATGCGCTTCGATGTAGTTCGGCTGGTAGCGAATGGCCGCCTCGAAATGCGGCAACGCTTGGGGAACACGCTTGGGATCCGAGGCCATCAGAACGGCCAGGCTGTAGTGCGCCTTCGCGGTCGCCTCGTCGATGCCGTCTTTCGGTCCGGCTTCAGCGACGGCGGTGAAGTGCTTTTCTGCGTCGGCGGTCTCGCCCTGAAGCGCCAGCGCCGTGCCGAGCTTGTGCTCGAGCGACCGGCGCAGCGGCGAGTTGTTCGGCGTGAGTGCGAGGCCTTTGCGGAAGAATTCCGCGGCGCCTTTCCAGTCGCGGATTTCGAACTCGCGTATGCCGCGGAGCTCGTACGACAGGCCGCTTTCGAGCAGCAGATCCATGTCCTGCTGCCGCGGATCGGGCACGGGCAAATCGCGATTCTTCCACTGGCCGACGTGCGGGCGCGCCTTGTCGAGCTGGCCGAGGCCTCGATAGGCAGCCGCCAGCGGGGCGTGCAAGCTGTCGCCTTCAGGATCGATGGCGAGCGCCTGCTCGAGATATTTCACGGCCGACTCGTAGTCGCGTTTGTCGACGGCGACACGCCCCAGGCCAGCCAGCACCGCGACGGTGTTCGGCGCGAGCGAGTACGCCTTGCTGAACAACTGCTCCGCCTCGGCGGGCTTGCCTTTATCAAGTTCGAGCCGTCCCAGCCAGATCAGCGTCGCGAGATCGTTCGGCTGCAGTTCGAGCGCGCGCTTGAACGCCGCTTCGGCCTTGTCGGTGTCGCCACGGCTCTTATAGAGGTTGGCGAGGTAGTACGGCCATCGCACGTCGTCCGGCGCGAGCTTCTGTGCGTCGAGATAGCTCGGCTCGGCGACGTCGAAGAACTCCGCGGCCTGGAGCACCATTCCGTACTGCCCGTAGCTGGACGCGAGATCGGCGATCGGGGTCGACGAGCTGTCCATCGCCGCCTTCAGCTTGTCGTAGCGCTCACGGACTTGGTTTTGAACGCCAGGATCGAGACGAGTGAGTTCAGGGAGAGTGACGGGCAGCAGATCTCGTCGCGGCGACGAACACGCGATCAGCACGGCGACGAGACAGGCGCCAGCGAACGCGCGGATGGTCATTTCGAACCGGAGCCTTCCGCGAGCGTCGTGTATCGATCGATCGCGACGTTCGCGAACGTCTCGACCTGCCCGCTCGGCCACGTGACTTTGACTGTCGGCGCGGCGGTTGCCGCACCGAGTCCGACCAGCACACGCGGATCGTTCGCCGACGCGTAGCTGCCGTCGGCGCGAGCGCGTCGCCAGAGCGTCGGCGCGCCGGGGCGAATGATTTCGAGGCGTGCGCCAAGCATGTCCCGGTAGTGTCCGGCTTTAGCCGGACCAACCAACCGCAATCCCACCCAATGATTCTGATTCGGGTGGTTGTTCACCAGCAATCTCAGCGGACCGTTCGTGTTCGCGACGAGGACGTCGGTGTCGCCGTCGTTGTCGATGTCGCCGAATGCGACGCCGCGGCCGACGTCCGCGATCTTGAAGACCGCGCCGGCGCGACTCGAGACGTCTTCGAATCGTCCAGCGCCGGTGTTGCGATAGAGCTGCGGCGTCATCTTGAGCGGGAACGGATCGTGTGCGCGGGCCTGCGCCTCGATCGTCGCGACGCCGCCGTTGGCGACGAACAGATCGAGCCAGCCGTCGCGATCGAAATCGAACCAGCCGGCGCCAAATCCGGTCTTCGCCAGGCTCGGCGCGCCGAGGCCGGAGGCGGCGCGGCGATCCTCGAAGTTCCCGGTGCCGTCGTTGACGTACAGCGCGTTCATCTGATCGAGCCAGTTGGTGATGATCAGATCCTCGTCGCCGTCGTTGTCGATGTCGCCCGCGTCGATGCCCATGCTCGCTTCGGCCTGTCCGGTGCCGCTGACCGCCGCGCCTGCGATGAACGCCGTGTCCTTGAACGTGCCGTCGTGCTGGTTGATCCACAACTGATTCGGCTGCCCGTCGTTGGCGACGTAGAGATCGATCCAGCCGTCGTTGTTGAAGTCGGCGGTCGAGGCACCGAGTGCCGGGCCGTACGCGCCGCCGAGCAGCGCTTTCGCCGTGACGTCCTCGAAGGTCCCGTTTCCGCGATTGTGATAGAGACGACTGGGCTGGGCGCGATAACTGTTCGGCGGACAATAGTCGCGCCGGCCCGTGACGCTTTCGCACTGCACATCGCCGGCGGTGCTGTAGATCAAGTAGTTCCCGACGAACAGATCGAGCCAGCCGTCGCGGTCGTAGTCGAAAAACGTCGCCGAAACGCCCCACCCGTTCGTGTCCGCGACACCGGCCTGCTTTGTGACGTCAGTGAACGTGCCGTTGCCGTTGTTGTGGAGAAGAACGGCCCCGTTCAATCCTGTCCTGTAGATGTCGACGAACCCGTCGTTGTCGAAGTCGCCCACCGCGACGCCCATGCCGTAGGTCTGCAGGTTGATCCCGCTCGCCTCTGTGACGTCGGTGAAGTGCAGGTTTCCGTCGTTGCGAAACAGGCGATCCTTGAGCGGCGCGCGCGCCTTCGCCTCCTCGAGCAGCTTGGGATCGTTGCCGAGCGGCTGGCCCTGCGTGACGTAGACGTCGAGGTCGCCGTCGTTGTCGTAGTCGAGCAGCGCGACGCCTGGCGCCATGATCTCGGGGTAGTAGAGATGCCCCGACATCCCGTTGAAGTGGGTGAACACGAGGCCGGAGCTTTGCGCAACGTCGCTAAACCAGTCGCGTGCTTGGCTGGGATTCTCCGCCGCTTTGCGACCGCAGGCGGCGACAGCACAGAGACACAAAAGGCAGGAAAGGCGGGACAGGCAGGATGGGCTGGACGGGAAGAACATCTCTCTATTCTTCCCCGTCCAGCCCTTCCCGCCTATCCTGCCCTTCCTGCCTCTCTGTCCCGCATTCCTGCCTCAGGATCCCTTTAGAAATCGACGGTCAAATTGAAGCGTGCGAACCTCGGATTGAGCACCGTGGTCGGCCGGAGCCACGACGCGCCGTTCGACGCGACGTCGTACACCTGGTTGAACGCCGTGCCGGTGTTCGCGTTGAACAGATTGTAGAAGTCGAACCCGACATTCGCCTTGATCCGGTGATAGCGGATCACCTTCGCCAGACGCAGGTCGAGCGAGTTCACGCGATCCGGATATACCTGCCCAGGCTGCGTGAGGTCGACCGTCTGGAACGCGAGCCCCGTCGCCAGATTGCGGTGCAGGTTCGACGACTGGAGAATCGCGCTCGTCACGTTGTAGTTCGCCGACACGGACGCGCCGTTGGTCGCCACGAACGTGTTGATCGTCGACGGCTGCGTGTTCGGCGTCGACCGAATCGAGCCGGCCAGCAGCACGTCGATCCTCGGGATGATGTATGTCACCGAGCTGCGGTAGGTCGTGAGCCACGGCTCCGTCACCGCACAGGCGCCGACCTGCTGATTGGCGAGCACCGCGCCGACCGTCGTGTAGAGCTCCGGCAACGCTTGCGCGACCGCGCAGTAGTCGCGAACGCCACGACCGGTGCTGGTGCCGCCCGTGAACGTGATGCCGTTGCTCGTGCGCGCGTTCACGCTGAAGTCGACGCCGTTCCAGTACGTCGTCGTGTCGCCGTAATCGCTCGCGAACGTGTAGTAGTTGTCGGTGGCGCCGAGCGCCGTGCGCGCGTTGCGCGTCACGAACGTCACCGGATATCCGCCGCCGTTCGCCAGCAGCGAATTGCTGGGCGACGTGATCGTGGCCGTGTCGAAGTCCTGCGGTCCGATCGCACGGTTGTCAGTGAAGAAGTGGTTGCCCCACGACCGTCGCGCCCACGTCAATTCGACCGACACGCGGGGCGCGACTTCCTGCTGCACCGTCACGCTGTATTGCCAGTCGTACGGCCGGATGCCCCAGCCGTGCATCGTGTCCGGGTTGACGATCGTCGCACCGAACGGGTTGCCGAAGTTCAGGTTCGTCCACGGACCGCAAACGTCTCCACCGGCGGCCGAGTTGTCTTCGGCGGTCTTGTTCGTCAGCACGCAGTCGACACGGAAGTTCTTGTTCGAGTCCGTCCACGATCGGTTCGTCGTCTGCTGGAACGTAACGGCGGGGTTGCCAATCGTGTACTGCGCGTCGTTGTTCGCCGCCTGCAGGTACTTGCTGACGTTCACCTTCACTGACGTCTTGCCGTTACCGAAGACGTCGTACGCCACGCCCATTCTCGGCGTGATGTCGTGATAGCCGGTGACGCCCTTCGTCTCGGGGAACAAGAACGTCGTCCCGAACTGGTTGTCGGCGACGATGCCGTTTTCGCCGGCGGGGAACCAGCTCCAGGCGTGCTCGTAGCGGACGCCGCCCTGCAGCGTCAGCTTCCCGCGCGTCCACTGATCCTGCGCGTAGAACGCGTCGAACCGCGTCCGGTTGCTCTGCCAGAACGGCGCATCGCGCAGCGTGAACTGAATGGGCGTCTGCGTGTTGAAGACGTAGCTCAACCCGCTGCCTTCGTTCTGGAAGTTCTTCTGAATCTGGAACGCGGCCTGATAGCCGAACTTCATGCTGTGGGCGCCGGTGACGTAGGTCGCCGACGCGCGCCACACGTTGTGGAACTGCTCGTTCGACGCCGCCGACGACCAGCCGCGGTACGTGAAGTTGCCCACGGGCACGCCACCGAGCGTGCTCTGCTCTTGGACCGGAATGAACGATGTCAGCGCGCCACCGGGAATCTGTCCGCCGAAGCGGCTCGCGAACTGCGAGAAGCCGGCTTCGAACAGCAGCTTGCTCGTGAACGGCGACGACCAGTTGAACTGCGTCACCTTCTCGCGGTCGTCCCAGACGTTGCCCGATTCAGGCGCCAACGCGCCGAAGAAACCGGCGCCGAGACTTCCGAGCGCGGTCCAGTCGTCGCCGCGATCGCGGCACTGCGTCGCGCCCTTCTCGTACGCCGATCCGTTGCACACCTGCTGGTAGTCGAGATAGAAGCCGACCTTGTTTCGCGGTGAGACCTGTCCCGTGAGGCGGATCGCTTCGATCATCTTCGCGGCCGCCGACCGCGCCTGAACGCTCGTGTCGGGGACGTAGGTCCATTTCGTCGCGTCGCCCGCGTTCTTGTTCCCGTAGAGGCCGGGGATCAGCTGATGGTTTCCGTAGCTCCTGACGTTGTTGTAGAACCAGAGCCGGTCCTTCACGATCGGCCCGCCGAGCGCGAAGTTCGCGTCCCAGTTCTTGACCAACCCCGGCACGTCGGCAATGCCGAAGCTGCGCAGCGTGTCGTCGACGTTATTCCCCTGCGACCAGCGTCCAGCGAGGCTGATGAATCCAGTCCCGCTAAACGTGTTGCCGCCCGTCTTGGGCACCAGATTGAACTGCGGCCCGCCGCGATCGGTCTCGCCGAGACCGCCGGCGACCGTGATCTGGATTTCTGCGGATTCGCCAATCGGGTAGCCGAATCCCGCCACGCCGCCGCCGTTGAATGCCGAGCCGACGTTCATGCCGTCGATTTGAATCGTGCCCTCGTTGCCGCGGCCGCCGCGCGCGGTGAAGAAGTTCGTCGACACCGCGGAGCTCACGTCGAGGCCCGTCGCTTGAATACCGGGCACGGTCGCCAGGATGTTGCCGTAGCCGCGCGACGCCGGAATCGCTTCGACGACGGCGCTCGTCAGCACGACTTCGCGTTTCGTGCTGGTCTGCACGTCGACGACCGGCGTTTCGCCCGTGACGGTGATCGTTTCCGAGACGCTGCCGACTTTCATGTCGGCGTTGATGCTGAGCACGCCGCCGCCGGTGACGTCGACGTCCTCACGCTTGACCGTGGCAAATCCCGTGAGGGTGAACGTCACGGAGTACTTCCCCGGCGGCAGATCCGGAATCCGGTACTGTCCCGACGCGTCGGTGACCGCACTTCTGGTCTTCTCCAACAGCACGGGGCTGGTCGCCTCGATGGTCACGCCGGGCAGCACGGCGCCGGACGTGTCCTTGACGACGCCCGCCAATGCCGTTTGCGCGTACGCGGATCCAGCCATGATGGCCAGGCAGGCGACGGCTAGAGCCAGTCTTTTCCACACGTTCCACACGTACATAGCGTCTCCCTTCAGCGTCACTTCATTCACTTCACGCCGCGGCCATTCTAGAACGCGCTTACATACCGTCAACGAATTTACGACGGCTTATTTACGACGAGAGTCGTCGCGTTCAAGTTTTCGTGCAGATGAATTTTGGGTGGGACGAACGGCGGGCGACGGGCGGCGATTCGGCGACTTGGTGATCGATCGATCACCAAATCACCAAATCGCCGAATGATTCGATTCTAGAAGTCCACGGTCACGTTGAACCGCACGAACCGCGGATTCACGATTTGCGTGGGGTTCAGGTACTGCGTCCCGTCGCCGTAGTTCGTTTGGAACGCCGTGCCGGTGTTCGCGTTGAACAGGTTGAGGACGTCGATCGCGATGTTCGCGCTGTTGCGTCCGAACTTGACGATCTTCCCGAGGCGCGCGTCCACCTGGTTGATGCGATCGGCGAAGTACTGTCCAGGAGGCAGCAAGTTGACCTGCTGGCCGGTCGGCGCCACCCACGTGGCCGAGAGGCCCGTGCTGTTGCCTTCCGGCGTCGCGCCGACGCCGAACATTGAGTTCGGCTGGAAGCGGAAAATGCCGCTCGCGAGCACATCAACTTTCGGAATGATGTACGTCGCGTAGCCTCTGATCTGCGTCTGCCACGACTCTTCCTTCCGGCAGCCGCTGGCGAGTTGGTACGTGTTTGCCGTGAACGGCGACGGGTTGGTCAGCGCGCCGTTCAACATTTCCGGCACCTTCGCCGCGACGCCGCAGTTGTCGACGATGGCGCGACCGGTGCTCGACCCCAGGTTCAGCGTCAGTCCGTTGCGCAACCGCGAGTTGACCGTGATGTCGACGCCGTTCCAGTGGTTGGTCCAGTCGCCGTAATCGCTGGCGAACGTGAAGCGGTTCTGGATCGGTCGGCCGGCGGCCGCCGCGTTGAGGATGTTGTAGGTGACGGTGTTGCCGCCGCCGTTCGGCAGCTTGGCGCTGCTCGGTGCCGTAAACGTCTGCAGCGAGAAGTCCGAGGCGGCGATGTTGATGTTGTCGTAGACGAAGAAGTTTCTGAAATCGCGGCGGGCGAAGCCGACTTCGAGCGACGTCCGCGGCGCGATTTCCTGCTGCACCGACACGCCGAACTGCCAGTCGTACGGCCGCACGTTCCATCCATGCAGCACGTCGGGGTTGATGATCGTGGACGCGTTCGGGTTCGCGAAGTTGCCGAGGTCGGCCGCGATGCACTCGCCGTTCGGCGCGTTCAACAGCATGTTGCAGTCGGGCGTGTGGTTGCCGTTGAAGTCGATGAACGTCCGCGATGCCTGCACCTGGAAGTTCGGCCCCCGGCGTCCGTTGCGTCCGTCGAGTGCGGGATTACCGACCGTGTAGTTTTCCTGGTTGTTCGCGCTCTGCAGGTACTTGCC